>Ga0207667_10003949_pt1 | contig 18247 bp, 15 predicted proteins | sample KBSCornC52_FD_184301 | JGI IMG/M metagenome (GOLD analysis project Ga0207667, IMG submission 184301) | Corn rhizosphere microbial communities from Kellogg Biological Station, Michigan, USA - KBS Corn C5-2 (SPAdes) (version 2) | ecosystem: Host-associated > Plants > Roots > Rhizosphere > Soil ...
AGGATCTCGGCACGGTGCTCGAGGTCATCTCTCACGATGCGAATCCATCCATCGCCCACCTATTCCTCGGCGATCTGATCCGGCGTCCGGGATTGCAGACCGCAGTGATGGATTATGTATCCGCGCAGCCGGAGTTCCAAAAGCATCCGCCGCCGACGGGCTTTGGTCGTTGGGAGTTCAAGAACAGCGCGAAGCTGCGCGCGTTGGTCGAGCAGGGGCTGTTGCGTTCACCCTTCGTTGCGGATGGCAATGCCTTGCTGGCCAAACAGGGCAAGGCGGTGATATCCGTTTCGATGGAAAAGCTTTTTTTCACGAAGCAGGATGGCAAGTGGGGCTGGGATGCGATCGTGTGGTTGAGGATCGATCCGCCGCCGAAAAAATAATCCGGAGCGCACCCCTCCGGTTCAACAAATCCGCGACGAAGCTTTTCAGCGATTCAGGTTTAGGTTTTTCATTGTGTAGATGACCGACGATGCCCGTACCCGCTTTCTGCAGAAACTCGAAGCAGCCTGGCGTACGCAGACGTTGGTGAAGATCACCCTGAGCCAGCCGCTGGGCGCGGAAATCGGTCTGCGCAACGTCTATGGCCGCATGGTCGATTTGCGGGAGGGACGGCGGCTATCCCTGGTCTGGCGCTACGCCACCCGCGATGTAACCAAGAACCTGCCGCTCGACGAAGTAATCGGCATGCTGGGCAAGACCCTCGGGAGCGAATGGGCGCGCGCGCATCTTTTCACCACCACCGGCGACTGGCAGCTCCGTTGCGATGAGACCGGGCGCGGCACGCTCAAGGCCGGCCGCCCGGCTTTCGTCGAAGTGCCTCCGCCGGAACACGATCGCGAGAAAGTCGTTCCGCTGGCCGTGGCCGAGGCGAGCTGGCTGCAGGCCCTCGGGGTGACGAATGCCAATGGCGAGGCGCGTCCCGGAATGGCGCCGAAGCTGCGGCAGATTCAGCGTTTTGTGGAGCTGTTCGGCCATCTGCTCAAGGAGGCGATGCTGCCCGAGCATGCGCCGGTGCGGATCGTGGATATGGGGGCCGGGAAGGGATACCTGACTTTTGCGGTGGCGGAATATTTTCGGTCGCGGGAAGTGAAGGCGGAGATCATTGGCGTGGAAGCGCGCGCGGAGTTGGTGGAGCTGACCAATCGCGCCGCACGTGAGCATGGTTTTCCCGATTTGAAATTTGTGCAGGGGACGATTGCCGATTTCACGCCGCCCGATCCGCTGGACATCCTCATCGCCCTTCATGCCTGCGACACGGCGACGGATGATGCGCTCGCCCAGGCGGTGCGCGCCGGGGCAGCGTTCGTGCTCGTCGCGCCGTGTTGCCACAAGGAAGTGCGCGGGCATTTGCAGCCGCCGGCGGTGTTGCGCGAGGTGCTGCGGCACGGCATTCTCGCGGAGCGCGAAGCGGAGATCGTGACCGACGGATTGCGCGCCTTGTTGCTCGAGATGCATGGCTATCGCGCGACCGTTTTCGAGTTCATCTCACCCGAGGAAACGAGCAAGAACTTGATGATCGCGGCGCAGCGCCGCCAGCAACCGGTGGATGTCGCGCCCTTGCGCGGCCGGTGGCGGGCGCTGATGGATTTCTACGGGCTGCGCGAGCAACGGCTGGCCAAGTTGCTGGGGGAATGAGAGCGGGAGAGGGGCGCTCGGGCGACTACCATATGAAACACTTTACTCCACAGGATCTCAGCACCCTCCGCGCGTTGCGGGAACGCTTTCTCGCCGGCACGGCGGGCGCGGCGGACTACTGGCAATCGCCCGAGCACCTCACCTTGTACGACAGCACCTACGCCGAGCGCATCGGCTGGAAATGGGACGCGGTGCTGGATGAATTGCGTCTGCGTGGCTGGCGGTCACGCTGCACGCGGCTGCTCGACTGGGGCTGCGGGACGGGGATCGCGCATCGGCGGGTGCTGGCGACCTGGCCGCAATTCACCGCGCTGGCGCTGCACGATCGCTCGCCGCAGGCACGGATGTTCGCCGCGGAGAAAGTACGCCGGGAATTTCCGAACGTCGACGTGACATGGGAGGCACCGTCGGTGACGCCCGACACGCTGCTGCTGGTGAGCCATGTGATCAATGAACTCCCCGAGGCCGGGCTCAATCGGCTGCTCGAGCTCGCGCGTGCCGCGGGCGAAGTGATCTGGGTCGAAGCTGGCACGCATGTGGACAGCCGGCGTTTGATCGAGGTGCGGGAGCGGCTGCGGGAGGTTTACACGCCTGTCGCTCCCTGCACGCACACGGCTCGCTGCGGGATGCTCACCGCGAAAAATGCGCCGCATTGGTGTCATCATTTTGCGCGACCACCGTCGCCTGTTTTTCAGGATGCGCGCTGGGCGGAATTCGCGAAGGAAATCGGAATCGACCTGCGCAGCGTGCCCTACAGCTTCCTTGTGCTGGCGCGCGTGCCGGCCATGGAGGCGGGCTTTTCGCGCGTCATCGGCGAGCCACGCGAAGCAAAAGGCTATGCCAAGGTCTTGAGCTGCCAGACCGAGGGGGTGGCCGAATTCATCCTGCAGAAGCGCGATGCGCCGGACTTTTTCAAAGCCATTCGCAAAGGATCGCTGGGCCCGGTTTACCGATGGGAGATGGAGGGCGGAAAGATTGTCGGTGGGGAGCCGGGGACGGTGGAGGGCTCTTAAGAAATCGGACCGCCGCCTTTCCTCCTGGCCGGCCTTGTATTCTCGGGCGGGTCGTCCTAGCGTTTCGCCTCCAAATGAAACCCTCCATCATCCGCAGCCTCGGCTGCATCGCGCTTGGCGCCGCGTTTACCCTCGCGCCTCTCACTACCATGGCTGATTCCGCACTCGAAAAAGGCAAAGCATTTCTCAAGGAGAACGCGACCAAGGAAGGCGTGAAAACGACTCCCAGCGGGCTCGAATACAAGATCGTGAAAGAAGGCACGGGCAAGAGCCCGGCGGCCACCGATACGGTGCTCGTGCACTATCGCGGCACGTTGCTCGACGGCACCGAATTCGACAGCTCCTACAAGCGCAACGAGCCGATTTCCTTCCCGCTCAATCGCGTGATCCCCGGCTGGACCGAAGGCTTGCAGCTCTTGAAAGAAGGCGGCAAGGCGATCCTCTACATCCCGTCGAATCTCGCCTACGGTGAGCGTGGCACCCCCGGCGGCCCGATCGGCCCGAACGAAACGCTCATCTTCGAAGTCGAACTGCTGAAGGTGCAGTAGGGGCGCAGTTGATAGTTTTTGGTTGATAGTTGATAGCCCTCGCACGTTTGCGGGAGCGCTTTCGCAGTGGAAGGCGTGGCTATCAACCATCCACTATCAACTCTTCATCCCAAGCCACAGCGTCTGCGCCGCGGCGTCGGGCGGAATGTCCGGCAACGGCGGTTCCGCGTGAAACTCCGCGGCGCGACGCGTGGCCTTGAGGGCGAAGTGCGCGATGTTTTCCAGCGCGCGGCGGTTGAGGCGGGTGCAATTAGTGGAGAGGAGCACCCGGGCGCGCGGGGCGGTGAGTTCAAAGGCGGCGAGGAGCAGCGCTTCGAGATCCTGCTCGACCTGGAAGCGGCGGCCTTTGTTGCCGCGGGAAAAAGTCGGCGGATCGAGGATGATGATATCGAACTTCTCGTTCTTGCGCGCGAGCCGCGGCAGCACGTCGAGGACGTCATCGGCGAAAAAGCGGTGCTGCGAATCATCGAGACCGTTGAGGGTGAAGTTCTCGCGTCCGCGGTCGAGGGATTTCTTGGAGAGATCGACGCTGACCGTTTCCGCGCCAACGAGAGCGGCGGTGACGGAAAAGGAGCACGTGTAGGCGAAAGTATTGAGCAGCCGTTTCGGTTTTTCGCGACGGACGAGAGCGCGGTTGGCGCGCTGGTCGATGAACAGCCCCGCCGAATAGCCGGCGCCGAAATCCAGGCCGAAGCGCATGCCATTTTCCTCCACGACCGCCGTCAGGGGCAGCGTGGCGTCTCCGGCGAGTAAAACGGGGGAGATACGCTCTGCATTTTGCCGGGGAAGAAACTTTCCGAAAACCCGCTGTGGCGCGTACTTATTATCATTGCACCAAGTGGTCAGACCACCGCGCAACTCCTCCAGCGCGGCGTCGGATTTATAGGAAATCAAGACGTCCTGACCGAAGCGTTCGACCCAGCCATCCGGGCTGGTGAAGAGGCGGTGCGCGTTGGTCCCGGCAGCGTTAAAAGCGGCCAACTGGGCACCCGAAAGCCACGCTTCCGAGGAAATACGCAGGTGAGGGCGAGCGATGGGACGACTCAAAGTAGGTGCGAGAATCCTTTGCGCGATCATTATTTATCAAGTAGATTCGCGGCCAATTTTCCCGAACCCCGAGCCTTTTCTCTATGCGCAAATCTGCTCTCATCATCTTCGCGGCCCTCGCCGTCTCGATCGCCCCCATGCGCGCGGCGTCGAACGTTGACCCGGGTGATCTGTTCGTCAATGCCTACATGGCCGTCCAGCAGGGCGAAAAAGCGGAGCAAGGAGGCAACTTCAAGCTCGCGCTGACGAAGTTGCGCTCCGCCGCCAACGTGCTGGACCAGATCGCCTCGCAGTTCCCCAACTGGCAGCCGCAAATCGTCGACTATCGCAAGACCCGCACCGCGGATTCCATCACGCGCGTGCAGGAAAAAATCGCCCGTTTCGGTGGCGGCAAAGGCAGCGAGGCGGCGCCCGCTCCCGAGCCCCCTCCGTTGCCGGAGGCGGACAACACCGATCGCCCGCTGAATTTCCAGCCGGACTCGTTCAGCACGCCGGCGCCGCAGACGGCCCCGGTGAGTGCGATGCCGCGCACCAGTTCACGCGGCAAGGGTTCTGTGGCCCGGAGCAGCGATACCGATCTTTTTGCCGAAGCCGAGGCGCGGATGAAGAAGCTGCAGGACGATCTGCAGAAGGCGAAGGACGAAGCGGCGCACTTGCAATCCGAGAAAACTTCGCTGGCCCATCAACTCGATGACGCGGCGAAAGCTCGCAAGGATTCCGAGGACAAACAGTCGGTGCTGCAGAAGCGCGCCGACAATGCCGAGCAGGCGTTGATGAAAGCCGTGGCCGATGGCAAGACTGACTCGGAGAAAATCAAGGGGCTGCAGGCGGAAGTGTCCGCGAGCAAGAAGGCGCTGCGCGACCTGCGCATCGATGCCGAAGCCGACGCGGAATTCCGGAAACAGCTCGACGACCGTTACAAGAAAGCGCTGGAGAAGATCGCTTCCTTGACTGAGCAGCGCAATGCGGCCAACGACGCGGTCAAAGCCGTGCCGGGCAAGATCGACGCCATTCAAAAGCAGCTCGATCAGGTCAAGAAAGAGAAGGACGATCTTTCGTCGAAATTGCAGAAGACCGAGACGCAACTGAGCAAGGTAACCAGTGAGCGCGACGACGCGCTGGCGCAAGTGGCCAAGCTGCAGGAAGCGCAGAAGCAGGTGGACAAGCTCGTCGCCGACAATGCGTCGCTCATGGCCAAGCTCTCGTCGGCGGAGAAGACGATCAATCAATTCAAGCTCGACGGCGCGGCGAAGGACCAGGAGATCGCTTCGTTGAAGAAGGAAGTGGGTTCGGTGAAGGAGCAACTCGCGGCGGCCAAGAAGGAGAGCGCGGATTACCAGCGGCAGATGGCCGACCTGCAGGCCAAGCTCGAAGACTCCGGCAAGCAACTTGCCGAGGCCAAGGCCGAGAACACCGCGAACGCCGCGGAGAAGAAAAAGATGGTCGAGGAAAACACCATCCTGCGCGGCATCGTGCTGCGTCAGCAGAAAGAAGAAGCGGTCCGCGCCAAGACCCGCAAGGTGGTGCTGGGCGAACTGGCCGATCTCGAGATGCACTCGAAGTCGCTGCTCAAGCAGATTGATTTTCTCAGCCAGCCGGTGGTGAAGCTCACCGAGAAGGAGCGTTCGCTCTTCAAGAAGCCGGAATTGCAGATCAGCGAATCGGAAATTGCCATTGGTGGAACGGAATCCAACACGACATCCGCTCCTGCTCCGGCTTCCGCGCCGGCCGCGCCCGAGGTAGCGCCGACTGCTCCGACCGCGCCCGCTCCGAAACCCGTTCCCGCAATTCCGCCACAGCCGGCGCCGACCCCTGCGAGCACACCGATTCCTGCGCCAGCGCCTGTCCCGCAAGCGGTCAAGGCCACAGCGACGCCTTCGAAGTCCAAAAATAGCGACACGCCGAAGGTCGCCGACAACTCGAAGAAGGCCGACAAGAGCCGGACGATGGAACAGCCCGCACTGCCCGCGCAGGATGCTCCCGCGCTGTCCTTGCAGCAGGGCCAGCAGCCGACGCAACTGGCGATGTCGAAGCCGTTCAGCAGCCTGCCGAATACTTTGGAAAAGGCCCCGGCCCCGGCTCCCGCTCCGACTGCGGCGCCCACGCCGGTGACTCCCGAGCCGCCGCCTGCGGGTTCGTCGGGCGACAGCACGCTCGCCACTGCGACGGCGGACGGCAAACCGGCTGCCGGTGGGCCAAACGTTCCGGCGGAACTGTTGCCGCTGGCGCGCCAGGGCAAGGAAGAGTTCGAGCGCGGCAACTATCTCGATTCCGAGAAGACCTATCGTAAGATCCTCGCGAAGGCTCCGAACAATCTCTACACGCTGTCCAATCTCGGCGTGGTGCTCTTCCGCGCGAACAAGTTCAAGCTCGCGGAGGAATCCTTCAAGAAGGCGATCGCGATCGCGCCCGATGATGGCTTCTCCCACTGCACGCTGGGCATCGTCTATTACAGCGAGGGCAAGTATGATGAGGCGGTCAACGAACTGACCAAGGCTCTCGCCATCGATCCGAAGAATGCCACGGCGCACAATTACCTCGGCATCACCGCCAGCCAGAAGGGCTGGCAGGAAGCCGCGCAGAAAGAGCTCGAGACCGCCACGGCGCTCGATCCGAACTACGCCGATGCCAACTTCAACCTTGCCGTGGTCTTCGCCACGCAGACGCCGCCGAACAAGGAAAGCGCCCGCAAATACTATCAGCGTGCGACCGAACTCGGCGCCGAGCGCGATAGCGCGCTGGAGCAGTTGATCAAGTAAGCTACTTAGCGTGGTAGAACTTCGTCGCGTTGCCGCCGAAGAATTGCTCCCGCGCGGTGGCGCCCATCTGGCGCGTGTAATCGTCGACGAGCGCGTGCACTTGGGCGTAGCTGGCGGCGCGCAGGCATACCGGCCAGTCGGAGCCATACATCACGCGGTCTTCGCCAAAGGCTTCGAAGACCACGTCGAGGAACGGCTTGAAATCCGCCGGCTTCCACGCGGCGAGGTCAGCCTCGGTGACCATGCCGCTCACTTTGCAAAGGACGTTCGATGCTTTCGCCAGCTCGCGAATCTGCTCCCGCCATGGGGAGAGCGTGCCGTCCATGATGGACGGCTTGGCGATGTGATCGAGCACGAACGGTTGCTCGGGAAAACGCTTCGCCAGCGCGATGGCGGCGGGTAATTGCCGCGGGTAGACGAGGATGTCGTAGGTGAGCTTGAAGGCCCGCAGCTTGCCGATGCCGCGCTGAAATTCTGCGCCGAGCATGAAGTTCACATCGGGCTCATCCTGCACCACATGGCGGACGCCGCAGAATTTGGGATGCGGCGCCAGCGCGGCGAGATCGTGCTCCACATCCGGCGAGCGGAGGTCCACCCAGCCGACCACGCCCTTGATGATGGAGTGATGCTCGGCCAGCTCCAGCAGCCAATGGCTTTCCTCAATCGTCTGCCGGGCCTGCACGGCGATGCAGCCGTCGAGCCCCGCGGCCTTGAGGAGCGGTGCGAGATCCGGCGGCAGCCAGTCGCGCTGCAGCGGTGAGCCGGGAGCGATCCAAGGGTATTGCCTGGCATCGTAGCTCCAGAAATGTTGGTGCGAGTCGAGTTTCATCGGGAAGGGGGTGGGGAGAAAAAAGCAAAGGCAGAACATCCAACATCCAACATCGAACATCCAACATCCAACATCCAACATCCAATTTTTCAGGTCGCGCGCCCGCAGAGAGGCGCGGGGGCGCCCTGTCTACGAGGCGAAGCCCCAAAAGGCGTCTTGCTCCTTTCCGGCGTTAAGACAAGCATGATACGTATGAGCACGTTTCAGAGACTCCTGTTGATTGCGCCGCTCGTCTTTCTGACAGCCTGCGCCACGATTGCGACGACCGCTACGACCAGGCGGGACTACGACCGCAACACGGACTTTGCGAAATACAAGACCTACGCCTGGGTGGGAACGAAGACCCAGGCGACCTCTCCGGCCGTAGACCAGTCGATTCATGCGGCGGTGGACAAGAGTCTCACGATGCACGGTTACAAAAAAGCCACCGGAAAGACGCCCGACTTCTATGTCGCGTATCACGTGACCGGGCCGAAAGCGGATGCGCATCACTATACCGATTGGAACATGAACACGGGCGCCAGCTATTATGAAGGTTGGCCGAATAATCCGGACACGTACCGAATCCTGAGCCCGGCCCATGCCGGGACACTCATCCTCGACGTCATCGAACCCGGTCGCGGCGCACTCGTCTGGCGCGGAGTGGCGACCTCGGCCTTTGATGAAAAGGCGAAGGATAGCGCGGACAAGGCGACCGTCGCGGCGAACATGCTGATCGGCATGTTCCCGCCGCCGCCAGCTCCCGCGGCGAAGAAGCAATAGCGCGGTCGCTAAAAAGTCCGCTTGGCGGAAAGGCGGGCGCGCTTTACGTTGCCCGCCCTTTTATGAAATCCGCCGAATCCCGTGCTGAAGGAATCTGTTATCTCGCTGGTGCGGGACCGGGCGATCTTGGACTCGTCACGCTCAAGGTGAAGGAAGTCGTTCAGGAGGCGGAAGTCATTGTTTACGATTACCTCTGCAATCCGGAGATCCTTTCGTGGGCGCCGGTCGGTGTGGAGATCATCTACGCGGGGAAAAAGGCCGGGGCGCACACCCTCAAGCAGGAGGAGATCGATGCGCTGCTGGTCGAGAAGACCAAGGCGGGCAAACGCGTGGTGCGCTTGAAGGGCGGCGACCCGTTTTTGTTTGGACGCGGGGGCGAGGAGGCGGAGGCGCTCGCTGCGGCAGGGCTGCGTTTTGAGATCATTCCCGGCGTCACCTCGGCCATTTCCGCGCCGGCCTATGCGGGCATCCCGGTGACCCATCGCGATCACGCCGCGCAACTCACGATCTTCACCGGGCACGAAGATCCGGCCAAGACCGAGAGTTCGCTGGATTTCAAGCAACTGGCCGCCACCCCGGGGACGAAGGTCATGCTCATGGGGGTGGAGCGCATCGGCGTCATCACCGCGCGACTCGTCGAAAATGGCGCGGCGCCGGAAACTCCCGTCGCGCTGGTCCGCTGGGGGACTACCGGCCGCCAGCAAACTCTGCGCGGGACGCTGGCGGACATCGCCGGCAAGGTGGAAGCCATCGGCTTCAAGGCGCCGGCGGTGTGTGTCATTGGCACCGTCGTCAACCTGCGCGACACGCTGAACTGGTTCGAGACCCGCCCGTTGTGGGGCAAGCGCATCGTCGTCACGCGCACGCGCAAACAGGCCGGCGGTCTGAGCAGCACGCTGCGCCGCCTCGGCGCGGATGTCTTCGAAATGCCGACCATTCGTATCGAGCCGCCGAAGGAGCTCCTCGAGTTCGGCCAGCTCGTGCAGGACGCCCACTCCTACGACTGGATCGTCTTCACCAGCCCGAATGGCGTGAATGCGTTCTTCGAGATGTTTTACAAGATCTTCAACGACGCCCGGGAGATCGGCGGGGCCCGCATCGCCGCCATCGGACCGGCCACGGCCGCGCGGGTGCGCGATTTCCGCCTCCACGTCGACCTGCAGGCGGAGGAGTTTGTCGCGGAAGGTGTCGTGCGCGCTTTCCAGAAAGACGGCTCGGTCGAGAACCAGAAAATCCTCCTCGCGCGAGCCGAGCAATCGCGCGATGTCCTGCCGAGGGAACTGACCAAGCTCGGCGCGATTGTCGACGAAGCGATCGCTTACCGCACCGTGCCGGAGACCGAGGACGTGAGCGGCGCGCTGGCCCGTTTCCGCGAAGAGGGCGCGGACCTCATCACCTTCACCAGTTCCTCGACGGTCGAGAATTTCCTCGCGCTGAAGCTTCCGTGGCCGAGGGGTTTGCAGACCGCGTCCATCGGCCCGATTACCTCGAAGACAATGCGCGATAATGGCTTGAAGGTGGACGTGGAAGCCAGCCAGTACGATATCCCCGGCTTGGTGAAAGCCATCCGTCGATTCTACGGGGTGTAAGAGCGCTCATTGTTAATGGGTTTGTAGGCCGAGGAGCTCGTGTTTCTTCGCTTGGGCTCATCCCACGTTTTGGCTTCGATGCTCCAGATCAGCTTGGCGCCGGGCCGGAGCAGAGCTCCGCGCTTCTTAAGACTCTTCCGAAAGAAGAGCCGCGTGTCAGGGCCAAACCGATATTTCATTGATTCCCACGGTTGCGAGAGACGAGCCAGATGACGGGAGTGCTACGCCTCAAAAACGAGAATTTCCCGCTGATTTCAGAAGCCGGCTTGGGCCGTTCCTGCCTCTTTAGCGAGTACGTATTTGTCGTTAGAAACGCCAAATCGGCCTCTTCCCGGCCAAAGTAGGCCGTTTGTTCTCAAAATCACGGGGGTTGGCCCGGATTTGGCTAAGTCAATCCTGCGTATGCCTCAACAAGAACAAAACCTGGACGCCGATTTCGACACCCAGCTCCGCGGGTTATTCCAAGAGGCGACCCAGAATATCGAGGAGCGAGAGACCGCTGCCCGCAAGGGAGAAGAAAACAAGGAGCAGGAGATCAGCCGCCGGGTGGACGAGCGCATGGCCAAATCCTACGTCAGCGTGCCGCAGATGTTGCTCCCGCTCAAGCAGGGGCTCGAGGCCGTGATCCGCGCGACGAGTGAGAACACGGCGATTTTGCAGAAAATGGACAAGACCACCGATGCGTCCGCCACGGCGCAGGCGGACTTGCCGACGCTCGTCCGCGAACTCCAGACAATGGCCGACCAGAAGAACGGCCTGAATCAGCGGATGTTCGACGCGTTGCACCAGGAGTTGAAGGGCTACAAGGATGGCTTCCTCCTCGAGTCGGTCCACAAGCCGATCATTCGCGACCTGATCACGCTTTACGATGATCTGACCCGGACTCACCGCCAGTTGCAGGAAGCGGCCGGAGATTCGGCCAAGCTTTCCTCAGAGACGGGAGACAAGCTGTTCGAGCGGCTCAAGACGATGGACACGAATGTGGAGCACAACTGCGAATTCATCGTGGAAGTGCTCGCTCGCCTGGAGGTGACGATGCTCCCTGTGGGCAGCGGCAAGCTCGACAAGCAAACCCAGCGCGCGGTGGCCGTGGAGATGGCTGAAGATCCGGACGACGACGGCAACATCGTACGCGTGGTGAAGCGCGGGTTCTTTTGGAAGGATCGCGTGCTCCGCGCGGAGGAGGTGGTCATCAAAAAATGGAAAGAGGGTTTCCTCGTGGCCCTCGCCACCCCCGCACCTCCGCAAAAATAGGTGCTTTTCCTCTAAAGGCACGTATCCTGCCGCAAAACCCTACCGGACACCGACTTTGACCCTGCAAAAATGAGCGTCCCCGATCAAGCTACCTCCTCCCGCAAAGCAGTGGGCATCGACCTCGGCACGACCTTTTGTGCCATCGCCCACATCGATGCGTACGGAAAGCCCCAGATTATTCCCAATTCCGAAAGCGAGCGCATCACGCCCTCGGTGATTCTCTTCGATGGCACCAATGCCATCGTCGGCACGCTGGCCAAGCAGAACGCCGTGGCCGAGCCGGAGAAGATCGTGGATTTCGTGAAGCGCGAGATGGGCAAGAGCAAGGCGCAGTTCCATCGCGAGTTCAACGGGAAGATCTATTCCGCCGAGGAGCTTTCGGCGCTGATCATCAAGAAGCTGAAGAACGACGCGGAGAAATATCTCGGCGAACCGGTCACCGACGCGGTGATCACGGTCCCGGCTTACTTCAACGACGCGGAACGCACGGCCACCCTGCACGCCGGGCAGCTCGCCGGCTTGAACGTTCTCCAGGTCATTAACGAACCGACCGCGGCCGCGCTGGCCTACGGTCTCGACAAGCTCGATTCCGACCAGACGGTGTTCGTCTTCGACCTTGGCGGCGGCACCTTCGACGTCACGATCATGAAGATCGAGAACCACCACATTCGCATGATGGCCAGCAACGGCGATCATCGTCTGGGGGGCAAGGACTGGGATGATATCATCGTCAATTGGGTGGCCGATGAATTCGACAAGATCCACGGCGAGAATCCGCTGCTCGATCTGCAGAGCTACCAGGATCTCTACAACCGCGCGCTGACCGCGAAGATCCAGCTCTCCAGCCGCACGCGCACCACGATCGTTCACAGCTACAACGGCAAGAGCGTGAAGCTCGACCTCACTCGCGAGGAATACGAGAATCGCTGCCGCCACCTGCTGGAAAAGTGCAAGACCATCTGCGAAATCGTCATGCAGGAAGCCGGCCTCCAGTGGAGCCAGATCGACCGTATTTTGCTCACCGGTGGTATGACGCGCATGCCTTCGGTGCGTGACATGATCAAGGCGATCTCGAACGTGCCCGTGGCCGATGACGTGAGCCCCGACGAAGCGGTGGCGATCGGCGCCGCGGTGCAGGGGGTGCTCTCGCTGCTCAGCGAGGAGGACAAGCTCGGCGAGCGTGTCCTGCCGCAGGAAGTGCGTGACCAGTTTTCCAGCGAGGATGGCTCGCTCATCAAGGTGACGAACATCACCACGCACACCCTCGGTGTCGTGCTGTGGGACGATGGCAAGGTCGAGGAATACGTCTTCCCGATGATCCGCAAGATGACGCCTGTCCCGGTGGAGACGAAGAATTCCTTCGGCACCGCCAAGGCGAACATGAAGAACGCCATCGTGCGCGTCGTGGAAGGCGAGAGCACGGTGCCCGGCGAATGCACGCCGCTTGGCATCTGCGACATCGAGTTGCCGCCCTTCCTGCCGAAGGGTTCGCCGGTGGAACTCACCTACAGCTACAACGAGAACCAGGTGCTCGAGGTCATTGTCGACGCGTATGGGCGTCAGAACCGCGTGCAAATCGCGCGCAACACCGGTCTCTCGGAAAGCGAGATCGAAACCGCCACCGCAGATTTGCTCCAGATCAAGGTTGTCTGAGCCGATGATTTGATTTCATTCTCGGCTTGTGGCGTTACCGAACCCGATTCCCGACAATCCGCTGCGCTGGGACGGTTGGAAGAACTACAATTCTGACGACCTCTATGCACGGTTGTGCCTCTCGTACGAGTCCAACCCGAGCCCGGATCAGATCGAGGAAAACTGCCGCCAGCTCCTTGTCTGGTGGCAGAAAAAGCTGCCGCTGAAAAACCAGCCGAGCAACCCGCTCTCGCAGATGTTGCGCGGTGGACTCGATGAGGCCCCGGCCTTTCTCGCGGAAGCGCGGACCAAGCTACTCGATCCGGAAACACGGTCAGTCTTCGATCAGCAGTTGCATTCGCAGATCGTCCAGGAGGCGATGGGTGAGTTCAGGAAGCTGCTCGCGTTTGCCCTGCATGAAAACAAGCTGCGCGAGGAAGACGAAAATCGTCTCTACGAGCGCGGCCGCGGGCTCGGCCTGACCAAGGACGATATGCACGCGGCCATCAACGCCGAACTCGAGCGGGCCGGAGGCGAGCGCGTGGCCCTGGCCATGATGGTGGCTCCCGCACCCGCAGCCATGGCGCCAACGTTGGCCGCCGGTGTTCCCATGGTCATGCCGGCCGGGTTGGAAGGCCGGGATCCTTTTTCCGAGTTTCGCCGTATGCTGCGTCTTTCCCGGCTCTGTCTCGACGGCGACGAGATGACCGACGACCAGCGCGACGCCATGTGCAACATGGGCGAAAGCCTCGGGCTCACCGGTGGACAGGCGGAAGATTTGATCGACGAATATCTCGAAGAGATGAGCGGCATGCCGGTGACACCGGTGGTGCCGACTTCGATGCGGACTCCTGCCGCGGCGGCGCCGATTCCGCCGGCCAAGGCGGCCTCGGGTAAATTTGCGGCCGTTCCGCCGGCGAAGAAGTCCGAACCGCTGCCTCCTTCGGCGAAGCCCGTGCCCAAGGAGATCAATACCTCTCCGCTGGCCCGCGCCCAGGAGCGGCAGAAGTATCCGAATTTCGCCAATCACGCCGGCATCGAGATGTTGCTCGTCCCGTCCGGAGTCTTCGGGATGGGCAGCGCCGCACGCGATGCCGCGCCGCATGAGCAGCCGATCACGCAGGTGACGCTCAGTTGCTTTTACCTCTCGCGCTTTCCGATCACGAATGTGCAATACGAGAAGTTCGACCCCGCGCACAAGATGAAGCGCGCGCTCAATGCGGGCGACAATCATCCGGTGGTCTATGTGAACAGCCGGGAGGCGGAGAAATTCTGCCAATGGCTGTCGACCAAAGAGGGGAAGAAGTACCGCCTGCCCACGGAGTCCGAATGGGAATACGCGGCGCGCGGCATGGATGGGCGCACCTTCCCGTGGGGAGAGCGGCTCGACGCCGGCAACCTCGCCAATTTCGCCGACAAGCAGACCAGTTTCGCCTGGCGGGATCCGAACATCGATGACGGCTTCCCTGAGTCCGCACCGGTGGGCAGCTTCCCGCGTGGCGCCAGTCCGTTTGGCATCGAGGACATGGCGGGCAACGTCTTCGAGTGGTGCCTCGACTATTTCGAAGCGTATCGCGGCAAGGATCGCGTGAATCCGCGCGGTCCGAGCAATGGGACGAAGCGCATCTATCGCGGCGGGAGCTGGAAATCGCGGGCGACCAATCTGCGCACCACCGCGCGCAATCACAACCTGCCGGACTACTCGTCGAACGACGTGGGCTTCCGCGTGTTGTGCGAGTGCACGGAGTAGGCTCCTATAAGTCCTATTTTTCCTATCCCTCCTATTTCCTCAGATAGGAGGAATAGGAAGAAGAGGAGGTATAGGAGCAGGCCATGCGCGCTTCAACGAAAAGCAAAACAGCCAGCCCTCGTGAGGCTGGCTGTTTCGAAAATCGAAATGAAAGCTGCGTGCTCGCAGCGCCTTGACTTAGTTAGACGTGTTGAAACGGAACTTCGCCTTCGCGCGCTTGGCGTTAGCCTTCGCCTTGCGGCGGGATTTCTGCGTCGGCGTTTCAAAGGCGCGGAGACGACGGACTTCGTCCATGATTCCCTCGGCGTCGAGTTTGCTCTTGAGGCGTTTGAGAGCGCGATCGATAGGCTCTCCTTTGCGAACGATGACTTCAGGCATTGTAGGTTTCCCTTGGGCTAGTGGTTAGTAAAATTTGGTAAGCGGGCTGCCAGACTAGGAGGGGAAGGCTCGGTCGTCAATGGCGGTTTCGGGGATTTTTCCGAGGCGGGTGCTCCCTCTAAAAATGGCCCTCTCTGCCTATCTGTAACCATTTTCTCCGGGAAACGGCAGGAGAATAGGGTTTCCGAAAGGGCGCGGTGGGTCGAAATGTCTCAAAAGATTCGGCATTTACTCTGAAGCGAGTTGAAGGGTCAGAGTATGAATAAACTAATTATTCAGTCTCGATCCGCTCGCTCAGTCGTCCCTTCATCCGGGTAAACTTCGGGTCCTGCACCCGCGCCAACGCCGCTCGCGCCTCCGGTTTGTTCCCCAGCTTCATGTGCACCCGCGCGATATTCACCAAGGCGAAATCCTTCTCCGTCGAGATGTCGTAAAGGTGCTGCCAGGCTTGGAGCGCCGTGTGCCAATCCGGCTGCGGCACGGAATAGAACGTCTCCGCAAATGCACGCGCATATTCCGCATTCAACGGCTGCAGGCGCACTGCTTCGGCGAAGTGGTGCAGCGCTTCGGCTATCCGCGAATCGGAATCCGGATGCGTGGTGTCATGCAGATCGTGACGGAAGAGGAACACGACGTTCGCGTAGCGGAAATGGTAGTCTGCATTGTCCGGCGTACTGTGGATCGCCCGCGCGTAATACTCCGCCGCCTGCTGGATCTCGCCGTCGGCGACCGCACTGCCCCCGAGATGATCGAGCACCGCGCCGTTGTTCGGATCGATCTTCTCCGCTTCCCGCCACGTTTTCACCGCGCGATTGCGATCGCCCGTCTCCCACAGAAATTCGGCGTGTGCATTCCGGATCGCCGCGTCGCGCGGATACTTCGCATCGAGATCCGCGAATACTTGCTGCATTTTTTGCATTTCCTCCGGGCCCGCCTGGCGGGCGAAAAGCGCGGCGGCCATGAGTTGCGCGGCGTGCAATTCTCCCAAGGAAGTCGTGGGAGGAGGCGGGGATGGAGGAACTGCGTGCAAATGCGCAGATCCGAATAGAAAAAGGCCAGCTAGCGCGAGCAGTTGACGCCTATGGGCAACATGCTTACTTTCGGCCCGCAGTTTGGAAGCGTGAATTCTTTTCACCGACTGAATGCAGTGTAAGCGCGGGTTTACCCGGCGCCAGCACGCATTTGGCTGTAAAGCTTCCGGACGGCCTAACCCCATCTATGCAGAAACTCGACTTCGGTGAAAAACTCGATCTGATCGTGGAGCAGGACTCGCGATACGATCGTGAGGCTTATCACTTTCTCCGCGACGCATTGGACTACACGGTCAAGCAACGGAAGAAAGCCAAGGAGAGCGGCGACCACGTCACCGGCCAGCAACTGCTCGAAGGCATCCGCCTCTACGCCCTGAAGGAATTCGGTCCCATGGTGCTGACCGTCTTTAACTATTGGGGCGTGCGCCGCTGCGAAGATTTCGGCGAGATGGTCTACAATTTCATCCGCGAAGGCATTTTTGGGAAGACCGATACCGATTCCATCGAGCATTTCCGGGGCGGTTACGATTTCCACGAGGCATTCGTCCTCCCTTACCTGCCGGAAAAGACGCCCATGCGCCGACCGAGCAGCGAAATTGCGGAAGAACTGCATTGATCGCAGCCGATTAAGGGCGGACGGTGGGTTCTTCCACTCATGACGCCACCATCTCCTGTCACCGCTTCGGCCGCGCCGAAAGCGATCAGCTACCCCGCCGTTAACGCCCGCACATGGACCCTGCCGAATGGCTTGGGGATCATCGTGCAGGAAGACCACAGCGCGCCGGTGGCCAGTGTCCAGGCGTGGATCGAGACCGGGAGCATTCATGAAAACCAGCATCTCGGCGCCGGGCTTTCGCATCTGGTCGAACACATGCTTTTCAAGGGCACGTCCACGCGTGGGGCCAGTGCCTTTGCCCAGAGCATTCAGGACGCCGGCGGCTACATCAACGCCTACACCTCTTTCGAGCGCACGGTTTACTGGATCGATATCCCGGCCAAGGGCGTGCCGGTTGCGCTCGATCTGTTGTCCGATGCTGTGATGAATTCCACCCTGCCGATGGAGGAATATACCAAGGAGCAGGAAGTCATCCGCCGCGAATTTGCCATGGGAATGGACGACCCGGATCGCATGAGCAGCCAAGCGCTCTTTGCCACGGCCTTCCACGAGCATCCCTGCCGGCATCCGATCATCGGCTACATCGACGTCTTCAATGCCCTTCAGCGCGACGAGGTCATGGCCTATTACAAGAGCCGCTACGTGCCGAACAACATGTTCTTCGTCGTGGTTGGCGACGTGAATGCCGAGGAGGTGCACGCCAAGCTCGCCGAGCTCTTCGCCCCGCACCCGCGTCGCGGTTTGCCCCCGACTTATATTCCCACGGAACCGCCGCAACTCGGCAGGCGGGTGTCGCACACCGAATTTCCGACCGAACTGACCCGCCTGCATCTCGCCTGGCACATCCCGCCGTCGTCGCACCCCGACATTCCGGCGCTCGATGTCGCGGCCGTGGTCCTGGGCAGCGGACGCAGCTCGCATCTCTACAAGTCCCTGCGCGAAGACCTCGCCATCGTCCATTCCGCGGATGCCTGGTGCTATTCGCTCATGCATGGCGGGCTGTTTGGCGTCGATGCCGTGCTCGATCCCGAGAAGCGCGAGCAGGTGGAGCGCGAGGTGCTGGCGCTCCTCGATCAACTGCGCGACACGGGCGTCACCGCCCAGGAGCTGACCAAGGCGAAAAAGGCCTCGCTCAGCCATCAGCTTCAATCGGTGACCACCATGCGCGGGCGGGCGGCCGATCTCGGCTCGAACTGGCTCATCGCGCGCAACCTCGATTTTTCGCGCGACTATCTGGACGCCATCCAGCGCGTGACCTCGGCGGACATCCAGCGCGTGCTTGCGACCTATATCGTCGACCGGAATATTTCGGTTGTTTCGCTTAATCCGCCGGGTTCGCTCGCCGCGGCGAAGGCGGCCGACGTGGCGGTCAGCGCCGGCGAGATCCAGAAGTTCGAGCTC
>Ga0207667_10003953_pt1 | contig 18239 bp, 11 predicted proteins | sample KBSCornC52_FD_184301 | JGI IMG/M metagenome (GOLD analysis project Ga0207667, IMG submission 184301) | Corn rhizosphere microbial communities from Kellogg Biological Station, Michigan, USA - KBS Corn C5-2 (SPAdes) (version 2) | ecosystem: Host-associated > Plants > Roots > Rhizosphere > Soil ...
CCGACGGATGTCCATGAGGTTCTGGCCGGTGCACGCATCCTCGCTCCGGACGGCGCTCCCATCGCCCAGATCCCCACGCAACGTCCTCCGGCGGGAAGCAACAACATCGTCATCCGGGTGGCGAAGCCGCTCGAATTGCTCGCGCCAAATGCCAAAAGCTGGACGGGCAGCACGGTGGATTTCGTGGTCTGCGCGGGCTTGGTGTTTCTGCTCGCCACACTCTTTCAGCAGCGCGGCCGGGCGTCCGGCTGGTATGATCGCTTGCACGGGACCGCGAGGACTTCGGCTCAATGGACGACAGCCCATCCGCGGCTGACACTCTTCGGCGTGGCCGCACTCGCCGTGGCGGTGAGTTGTCACCCAGTGGTGTTCTTCGGCAAAAGTTTCGTCTCGCCGAACAATGGCGTCCTCTGCCTTTACGATATCCACCCCACCCTGCCCGGCGCGCCTGCCGGACCGGTCGATGCCTGGAACGGAAGCGACATCAACGCGACGATGTGGGCGCATCTGCCGTATTCGGTCGTGGCGCACGACTCGATCTTCCGCGATCACGAGCTGCCGTTGTGGAATCGTTACAGTATGTGCGGCCAGACGCTGCTCGGCCAGGGCATGTCCATGATCGGCGACCCGCTCTACTGGATGACCGTCCTCGCCGATGGCGCGGCGTGGGCATGGGATCTACGCTTCCTGCTTTCCAAGCTGCTCTTCTGCTTCGGCGTCGGTCTTCTCATCTGGCGCTGCGTGCGTCATCTCGGCGTGGCCGCGTTGCTGGCCTTTTCCTGTGCCTTCCTTGGTTTCTTTTCGTTTCGGTTCAACCACCCCGCATTTTTCAGCGTGTCCTATTCGCCGTGGATCCTGCTTTGCTGGCTGACGATCGCCGAAGCGCGCACCTGGCGCGGCGCCGCTTGGGGAGCGCTGGCGCTGATCGTGGCCAACTGGGCTGAGTTCAACACCGGCACCGCCAAGGAAGCCGTCATGCTGATGCTGGGCATGAACGGCATCGGCGCTCTGGCGATTCTTTTTCAGGACGCATCATGGAAAGCGCGTCTGCAAAAACTGGCGGTCGCGGGACTTTCCTGCCTCGCATTCTTCGCCATCGCCGCGCCGCTCTGGGTGACCTTTCTCGACGCACTCAAGACCGGCTACACGCTTTACGACAAGCCCGAAGCCAATCAACTCTCCCCGGGTCTGCTCATCGGACTGTTCGACGATCTCTTCCTTCGTCAGCTCATGGACAAGGAATTGCACGTGGATCCGGCGCTCAATTTTCTCGCGTTGCTCGGCGTGTGCTGGGCTATGGTCGATCTTCGTGCGTGGATCCGAAATCCTGTCGCGAGGGCGGCGCTTCTCGTCGCGGGACTGGCCCTCGCGATGGTCTTCACCATCGTCCCGCCGTCCTTGATCGAGCGGCTGCCGTTTCTGAAAAACATCATTCACGTCGACGACACGTTCATCTGCGTGCTCATCGTCCCGCTATTCATCATTGCCGGACTCGGACTGCGCTCCTGTCTGCAACAACTCGCCTCGCCGGAGGACTGGCACCGCGCATGGAGACGGAGCCTGCTGATCCTCGCCGGCCTCGCTGCGTTCTACTTCGGCACGGCCCAAGCCATTCCCGCGGATAACAACTTCGCGCTGCAGTTGACGCACCCGGCGGTGTTCAGTCCCTTTTTCATCGGCTACGCGCTCGCGCTTTTTGCGGCGATCGCTTTGTTGCCGTGGCTCGTGAGCAGAGTGGTCTGGAAGCGCGGCGCCATCGCCGCGCAGATCGTGGCGGCAGTGGTTTGCCTCGGGGTGCTGCACTTCCGTCACAGCCAATGGCTGCAGACCAAATTCGACGGCTACGTCGTCACCCCACAACAACGCGTCGACCTGCAGGCGCCTTCACCCGCGGTGCGATTTGCGCAGGAACATCAAAGCGAACCGGGGCGGGTGATGGGCTTTGGGCAAATCCTCCGGCCCGGCTTCAATTTTGTCTACCGGCTCGAAAGCACGACCAGCTCGGATCCCATCATCGTCCGGGCTCTCCCGGAATGGTACGAAGCCGCCGGCCTCGGTGCGCTGTCGATGTGGTGGCCCACGGTAACCAAAGCCAATATTGCCGCCAGCCAGCACGTCTACGACGCCATGAACGTCCGCTATTATTTCGGCGTGGCCGCGGATGGCAACACACCCGCGCCCGGCCTGGCAAAGGTCGCCTCCGCCGATCTCGATATCTTCGAAAGCAAGTCCGCCTGGCCGCGCGCGTTTTTCACCGACCGGCTCATTCGCTACCAGGACGTGCGCACGTTGCTGCATTGGATCAAAGCCGGAGACGGCCGGCCTTTCGCCGCCGCATTGGCCGGAGATTCCACCGTGCCGTCGCTCTCTTCCGAGCAAAACTCGCGGCAGATCGTTTCCGCGCGCGACTACCACCTCACGAGCAATACCACTTCATTTACCATCGAGGCGCCGGCTGCTGGGATCGCCGTGCTCAACGAGTCTTTTGTTTCGCAAAACTTCCGCGCCTACCTCAATGGGCAACGGGTCCCCTGCTTCCGGGTGAATCACATTTTCAAAGCGATCGCCCTGCCGGGCGCGGGCAAGTTCCGCGTGGAGTTTGTCTACTGGCCGCATTCGCTGACCGCGGCGCTGTGGGCGGCGCTGGGTGGGATGATCGCGGTGTTGCTGGCTTTGACTATTTTGCTCTTCTTCCCCGCGCGCCTCGCAGCAGAGTTTCAAACTCCGCCGCGGCCGGCGACGGCGCATGTCCCCGGCGGGTGACGATCACCAGCTTCCGTTCGACTTTCGGATCGCTGAGCCGCACCAACGCGCACGCCGGCCTCGCCCGCTGCGCCGCGAGTTCCGGTAAAATCGCCACGCCCAGACCCGCGGCGACCAGTGCGCGCACTGTCTCCAGTTCACCACTCTCGCAGGCCAGCCTCGGTTCAAAGCCTGCCGCGCGACAAGCCGCCAGCGCGCTCTCCCGTGCCCGCCCCTTGAAGAAGACAAACGGCTCATCCGCCAGCGATTGCAGATTCACTCGTCGATGACGCGCAATGGCGTGCTGCGGTCCCGCGAGGATCACAAATGGTTCCGTAAGCAGGGTGCGTTCGTCGAAAGGGCCGGCCGGGGTCGGATGCTGGATGACTCCCATTTCTACGCGGCCGCTCTCCACGCCTTCCGCCACAGCCTCGGACGTGCCTTCCGCGATGACCAGTTCCACCTGCGGATGCCGCTTGCGAAATGCCGTGACCGCGGCCGGCAGCAACCCCGCACTGACGGAGGGTATGGCGCCGATCACGAGCTTCCCGCTGCGCAGTCCCACCAACTCCTGGACCGCATGACGCGCCGCGGCGGCCCGCTCGAGCAAAGCCTCGGCATGGACGCGCAAGGTCTCTCCGGCCGCTGTCAGCGTGCTTTCCCGGCGCCCTCGCTGAAATAGCGGCGTCGCCAGTTCTTCCTCCAGCTTGCGGATCTGTTCACTCAAGGCCGCCTGGGCGAGATGCAGGCGGGCCGCCGCGCGGGTGAAGTTCCGCTGCCGGGCGACCTCGAGGAAGTATTGGAGCTGATAGAGTTCCATCGGAAAAACCTTTCGTTTTGATCGGAAAGCACTGTTTTACCAATGACAGGCCAGGAGATTCAATGCGGTTTCCCAGATGAGTACCACGCCCGCCTTCAAGCTCACCCGTCTCGCCACCCTCAAGTCGCCCGCCGATTTCCGCGCCCAGTGCGCAACGCTCGGCATCGACATTCCCTGCGATGACGAAGTGGTCACGGCTGACTCGCCGCTCGCGCGGCCGGCCGGCGTGGTCATCAACGGCAAGCGCCCCGGCAACCGCATCGTCATTCACCCGATGGAAGGCTGGGACGGCACCCCCACCGGCGGTGTCACCGAGGAAATGCGCCGCCGCTGGCATCGCTTCGGCGAGAGCGGCGCAAAAATGATCTGTGGCGCGGAAGCCATGGCCGTCCGTCCCGATGGCCGTGCCAACCCCAACCAGCTCATCATCATCGAGCAAAATAAGGCCGGCATCGCCGAACTGCTGGGCATTCTGAAAAGCGCTCATCAGGAGCGCTACGGCACGACGGATGATCTGGTGATCGGCTTTCAACTCACGCACTCCGGCCGTTTCTGCCGCCCCCACGACAAGCGATGGGAATCGCGCATCGCCTTCCACCACCCCATCCTCGATCGCAAGTTCAATGTCACGAGCGAGGACCAGGTCTTCACCGACGCGCAAATCGAGGAACTCATCCGCGACTACATCCGCGCGGCCCGCCTCGCCCACGAGATCGGCGCCGACTTCGTCGATATCAAGCACTGCCACGGCTACCTGCTGCATGAATTTCTCGGCGCGCACACTAGGCCAGGCAAATACGGCGGCAGCTTCGAGAACCGCACGCGCATCCTCCGCGAGATCATCGCCGGCATTCGCGCGGACGGTAACCCGATCGACATCGGGGTGCGCCTGAGTTGCTTTGACAAGGTGCCGCATCGGCCCGATCCCGCGCTCTCGCAACCCGGCAAACTGGGGCCCGGCATTCCGGAGGATTTTTCGGCCTGCCTTCCCTATCGCTACGGCTTTGGCGTCGATCAAAACGATCCCACGCAGACCGATCTCACGGAGACGCACGCCTTCGTCGCTCTTTGTGGCGACCTCGGCGTCAAGGTCCTCAATACCACCGCTGGCTCACCTTACTACACGCCGCATCTGCAGCGTCCGGCGGCCTTTCCGCCGAGCGACGGTTATCAGCCCGCCTATGACCCGCTCATCGACGTCGAGCGGCAGATGCAGGCGGTCCGCGAGATCAAAGCCCGCGCGCCGAAGGATCTCTACATCATCGGCTCCGGTTACACCTATTTGCAGGAGTTCCTGCCGAATGTCGCTCAAGCGATCGTCCGTGGAGGTTGGGCGGACGCGATCGGTCTCGGTCGTGCCGTGCTTTCCTATCCGGCGATGCTCGTCGACGCGATCCAGGGCCGCCCCGTGGAAAAGAAGTTCATCTGCCGCACGTTCAGCGAGTGCACCACCGCTCCGCGCAATGGAATGATCAGCGGCTGCTATCCCCTCGACAAATACTACACCCAGAAACCGGAGTTTCAGAAATTGAAAGAGATCAAAAAAACGATCGGCTCCTAAGAATCTTATCCCCTATGACCCTCAGAACACTCCTCCCTCTCCTCGCGCTACTTTGTGCGGTACTTCCCCTCCGCGCCGCAGACGATCCCCTCGCCCCTTGGCGCAGCGGTGTCTCCATTCATCCCGTGGCCCCTGACCAGCAGCGCCACTCGATCCACTCGTATTTCAATACGTGTCCGGAAAGCCCCGACGGCCAGTGGGTGCTCTTCTTTACCTCGACCGCTCCCGATGGCCAGCACGGCGAAGTGCGCATCCGCAACCGGGCCACGGGCGAGGAACGCGTGCTCGTCGAAAACCTCGACGTGGAAGACGCCCATCGCGCAGCCTGCCAGCAGTGGGTCTCCAATGGCAAACGCGTGGTTTATCACGGCGAGCGGGACGGCGAATGGTTCGTGGGCGTAGTCGATGTCGCTACGGGTAAAGAGCTCCTGCACATTCCCGGCCGCCTTTCCTGCTGGGGACGACCCGACCGCGATCTCGTGCCCCTTTACGGCCCGCACTGGAACCCCGGCACGCATCGCGACCTGGAGTTGCTCAATGTAGCCACCGGCGACATCCAGACGGTCGTCACCGCCGATGCCGCGCGAGCGGCTTATCCCGAATGGTTCGCGAAGCAATATGGCGACCAGCCGATCTCGATTTTCTTTCCCATCCTGAGCCCCGACGCCTCGAAGGTCTTCTTCAAGCTGGCCAGCAACGGCCACACCAATGGCAACCCGCGGAGCAAAGGTGCGAGCGCACGCGAAGGGCTCATTTGCTACAACATTGCCGAGAAGCGCTTTCTCTTCCTGCGCCCGAGCTGGGGGCACCCTGCCTGGTGCCCGGATGGGACGACCATCGTGAATACCGCCTTCAGTCTCACCGATAGCAATACGGGCAAGGAGCATCGCGTGCCCGGCCTGCCGGTGTGCCGCGGCGACCACCCATCCTCAAGCCCCGACGGCAAGCTGCTCATCACCGACTCCACGATGGACAAGTTTGGTGGCAAGGCCACGGATTGGGGCATCATCGTCGCCAACGCGCAGGGCAACGACTACCTCACCCTCGATCAATTCGATAACTCCCACGGCGCGAAATCCTGGCGCGTGTCGCATCCGCATCCCGTCTTCAGTCCGGACGGCAAACGCATCTATTTCAACGTGAGCAGCGGCCAGTGGACCCAGCTCTACGTCGCCGAACGCCAGTGACCATTTCCATGCAAGAACTCATCTCCGATCCGCGCGAGCTCACTCCGCAAACCACCTGGCAGCAAACGAAATGGGCCTGGGTGGGCGAGGAAGAACTGGTCGATCATACCACCAAGGCGCGACTGTGTGCGGCGGCGTTGCTGCCTTTCCGCGACCAAAAGCCGGACTGGGCCGGTTTCAAGGCGAGCATCCGCTGGATGCAGGCGGCGGCGGATCATTATGGCGTCGAACTCGTCGTCGTGCTCAACGCCGATACCGGTTACATCTTCGATCTGGATGACGCGCTCTACGCCGAGGTGTTGCGCCGTTTTCGTGCGGAATTCCCCAAGGCGAAATTCATCGCTGGGGTTACCGCGCGCGGCGCGGAGAGCGATACGGTATTCAAAGCCGAGCGCTATCGCCCCCTCATCGACATCGTGCAGGAACACGAGAATTGCGAGGTGATGCTCATGACGTCGCGCTGGCTCAATACCCTCGATCCGGAACGGCGGCGCGACGCCTATTACGAGATCGCCGAATGGCTCATCCGGCCCGGCATCGTGCACGCGCTCGAGCCCGCCTTTGTCCCGTGGGCCACACCGTACGAGCCGTGGCTACTCTGGCAACTCGCCCAGCATCCGAAATTCGTCGGCGGGAAAATTTCCACTCTCGACGAACCGCACTTCCTTTACTGGGCGGCAATGTGCAAGGACAAAGGTCTCGATTTCGCTCCGCACAGCGGAGATGACTTCGGCATCGCCACGGCGATCAAGCTGGGGCTGCCGCTGCTCATCGGCGCAGCCGTCAGTGGCGCACCGTTGATCTGTGCGGCGAAGGATATGTGGCTGCAGGATGGTGCACCGGCCAAGAAGTTCACCACTGGCACCGGCCGTTTCGACACGCGCGTTTACAAGCTCTTCGAGGCCTTTCAGTCGCTCGAGGATCAAGTCTTCCGGCTCGACGCACGGATGAGCGCTTCTCCGTACAAGCACAGCACCGCGCACATCCTGCACTCGCTTGGGATCATCGATTCGCCCGAAACGCATCCCGCCTGTAGGGATCTCCGCGGCGCGGACGAAGCCGCCCGCATGGCAGAAGCGCTCCGCCGCGGAAAACGCATGGCGGAGAAGCTGGAGATTCCGGGATTCGGAGTCTAGAGCAGGGAAAGCGCTATTCGCGCGGCCGCGTGAGAAGCTTTCCCTCGCGCGCCTTGCGATAGGTCGCCAGCGCCATGAGCGGGAAATTATTCCGATACATATCGTAGCGGAGATAAAATACCCGCGGGAAGCCGGTGCCGGTCACTTCGGGCTCGACCCAGCTGCCGTCGGCCACCTGCGTGGAGAGCAGGTAGTCCACGCCCTGGCGGATCGACTTCCGATCAAACGCCCCGGGTTCCGTGGGATCGGCCGCGGCGATGAGCCCCATGAGCGCCCACGCCGTTTGCGACGCGGTGCTCGGACCTTTGCCCTTGATCGTCGGGTCGTCGTAGCTGGCGCAGGTCTCGCCCCAACCGCCATCTTCGTTCTGACAGCTCTCCAGCCAATCGCGGGCCCGCACGATCCACTGCTGGCGCATGTCTTCACCGATCGACCGCAAGCCACGCAGCACCTGCCACGTCCCGTAGATGTAATTGACGCCCCAACGGCCATACCAGGAGCCATCGTCCTCCTGGGTATCGCGGAGGAATTTCAGCGCACGCCGCACCGGAGTGCAGTTACGATCGTAATCGATAAGGCCAAGCAACTCGAGCACGCGACCGGTGAGATCGCTGCAAGTCGGATCGAGAATGGCGTTGTGATCGGCGAAAGGCACGTCCTCCAGCCAGCCCTGCGTCACATCCTTGTCGAAGGCCGCCCAACCGCCATCCTTGCACTGGAAGCTGAGGAGCCACTTGAGCGCGCGCTCGAACATCGCCTTCATTTCCGCCGGCGCCGATTCCCCATGGACACCCGCCCGCGCCAGCGCGGCCAGCACCATCATGGTATCATCGGTATCGGGATAGTAGACGTTGTTGAACTCAAACGCCCAACCACTCGGCGGCACGTGATGATTCTTCACGTACCAATCGCCGGCAATGCGCACTTCCTTTTCCTTGAGCCAGGATATCGCGGCTTCGATTTTCGGGTCATGCGGGTCCAGTCCGCTTTCCAGCAAAGCCACGAGATTGATCGCCGTATCCCACACTGGCGAGAGGCACGGCTGGATGCGGAAATCCTGCGGGTCATCGACGAAGAGCCCGGCGAAATCGTTCTTCGCTTTCACGTAGAGCGGATGCTCACGCGAATAACGCAGCGTGCGCAGCGCGATCATGGAATTGAGCATCGCCGGGAAAATGGCCGCGAGACCATCGCTCCCCTCACCCATGCGCTTCGTCATCCACGCTTCAGCACGAGCCAACGCCGCCCGCTTCCACGGCTTCCACGGCAGGCTGTGCATGATTTTCAACAGGCGATCGCAAAACAGGAAAAAGTTCGGCCACGAGAAGCGCGGTTTCTGCTGGCTCAAGCCGAGATCGCTCTCCTCCGAACCGATGGGATACAACTCGTGCAACTGCTTGTCCGCCGGCAGGTGCTTCGTCGGCTTGTAGTGATTGAGAATGGCCAGCGGCATGAGCATGGCGCGGCTCCACGAAGACACTTCGTAGATGTCGAAGAAGAACCAGCGGGGCATGAACATGATCTCCACCGGCACCGTGGGCAGGTAGCGCCAGGGAAACTGCCCGAGCAACGCGAGATACAACTTCGCGTAGGTATTCATCTTCGGGATGCCTCCGAGTCGCAGAATGCAGGCGCGCGCTTCCTGCATCCACGGCTGCGTGGGCCCGTGACCGGCGAGCTTCAGGGCGAAATAGGCTTTCACCGTGGCGTTTACGTCGCTCGGACCGCCTTCGTAAATGTTCCATCCGCCATCTTCGAGCTGGCGGCGCCGGATGTGCGCCACGCATTTTTCCTCCATGACCGGATCGATCTCATCGGCCCAATGCATGAAAAGCACGTAGTCGGAGCACAGCGTGCTATCGACAAAAAGTTCCCCGCACCAGTAGCCCTCGTTATGCTGCAATCGCAGCAGGTTCTGCTGCGCGCGGCGGATCGCCACGTCCAATCGGTTCTGCGTCGACCCCGTCGGGGTATCGGTAAATATCACAAATCCAGTTTGCGACCATCGCCGGGCGGAACGCAAATCCGGAATTTGCCCTGATGATCGCCTCGGGGACGTCGGTGCAAATCTCCAGCCTAGAGGTAAATACGGATCATCTGCCGCCAGTAGCGGAAGCGATGGGCACTTCCGCACCAAGCATGCAACTCATGGCGCAGCTTTTTGGCGGCCATCGCCCGTGACAGGTCGAGGTTATTCTCGAAAAAGGGGTCCTCGTCGCCAATGACGAAGGTGAAGCGCATGTCGCGGAGAGCCTTCAGCCGTTTTCGGTCAGTAATCCGCGGCACGAAGTGATTCGGGATCAGATCCCGCAGCGCATCACTGTAAAACCCATGAAAAAGGGAGTGGTAATGGGCCGTGTGCAAGGTCAGGTCGTAACGCCCGCTAAAGGCCAGCGCTCGCTGAAAATGCTGGGGATGCCGCATGGCCATGGCTACGGCATGATACGCACCGAGGCTGCATCCGTGGGCGGTCAGCGGGGTGTGCGGATTCTTCTGCGCCGAGAATGGCAGCACCTCCTCGAGGATGTAGCGCTCGTATTGCAGATGCCGCTCGATGCGCTGCTCCGGAGTGGTGTCGAAACAATAGAGGCTCTCCTCATCGACCCCATCCACGCAAACCAGCTGGAGCTTCCCTTCCTCCAGCGGCTTGCGCAACGAATGCACCATCCCATGGTCCTCGTATTCGTAAAAGCGCGCCTTGCGGGAGGGAAAAACGAGCAACCGTTGACCGCCGCTCCCGAAAACAAGCAACTCCATTTCGCGACCGAGCGCCGGGCTGTGCCATTTGTGGTATTCGCGGTTCACAGGATGTGTCACCGCAGTGTGCCAAATTCACAACCTTGCCGCAATTCATCTGCGGGAATTCTGCCGCTATTCCGTCCCCGGCGGAAGCGGCCGAATCTTGATCGACTTCACCGTGACCTCCGAGCCTTCCGCGCCGAAGACACTTACCGGATTGTCGATCTGCGAATAATCCCCCACGTGCTCGTAGCGCAGTTGTCCGTCTACGTAGATCGATTGCTTCTTCGGAGTTACCACCCAGCGGATGAGGACATACTTATCGCGCGGAATGGCTCCCGCTCCGCTCTTGTGTTTGCCATTGGCCGGACCGCCATCGACCCGCAATTCATCCCCGATGTGTTCCCAATTGAAGATCACCTGCTTCGCCGCATAACCGATCCGCAAATTGGTCGTGTGCGTCTTCGCCTCGATGAGGATTTCCACCGGCGGTTTGAAATTCACCTTGGTCGTCGCCGCCTCACCTCTCTTCAATTTCAACGGCGAGCCTTCGCGGCCAATCGTCAGTTGGGAAATATATTCGGTAAAATTCGCCAGCGTTTCCGCGGCGACCGCCATTCGACCACCGGACAGTGCGAGGGGCAAAATGCAGTAGCCCGCTGCCAAAAACCATCGACGCCGTGAGACCAATGTTTCCTCAAAGTGCATCATCGGGTGATATACGTGATTCTTCCGGTCGTAAAGCGCATTGCCCGAAAAGGCCGCGTCAGGCGCGCCTACTCTGCCGAAGAATCCGGTTCTTCCAGGATGGGCGGCGCCGGATATTTCTGGGCAAGTGATGGCGGTTGCGCCACGGAGGTTTGCAGCCGCCTCCGGTAGTAAACGCGCACGATGTAGCCGTAGTACTGCCGGTTCTCATTCAGCGCGGTGGTCCGATTCTGCGGCCTCATGAGCTGATATTCGACATTCAGATCCTCGACATCCGTGTGCGTCCAATCCGCCGGTGGTGAATCCCAGTGCGACTTCACATTCGCGCAGGTCTGCTCCACCGAGGTGCCGTTGCTCAGGTCGTAGAAGAGCACCTGCACCATCAGCTCCTTCACATCGACGCGAACCTTGGGTCGCACCTTGATCGGAATGTGCAGCATGAAATGCTGCACCGCCTTCGGATCCGTCACCTCGTCTTTGGTTATCGTCAGAACCCCCATCGCCGAACCCGCCGCGATATCCGGCAACGCTTCGGAAAGATCGACCGGCTCGGGCGGTGGTAGCGCTGGCGAAGGACGTCGTGGCGAAATACGCAGCGATTCATCCGGCAGCGTGGGCTCCGCAGGATGGTTTTGCGCGAGCAGTTCCGGTTGGGCCACCGCGGCCTGGAGTTGCCGCTGGTAGTAAACCCGGACGATATAGCCGTAGTACTGGCGATCATGCTGCTCGGCCTCGGCGCGATCGGGCTTTGGCAACTCATAATCCACCACCAATTCCTCGGTGTCGGAATCTGCCCAATTCACCGGTGGCTTCGCCCAACGGGTATTCACCTTCGCCGCCGTCTCGACCACGTCCATCCCATCGAGCTGATCGTAAAAGAGCACGTGAATGACCAAGTCGTGCAAATCGATCGGCAAACCTTGCTGCGCCTTCATCGGAATGTGCAGGCGCAAGTGCCTGGCCAGGTTTTCGTCCGGCACATCCTCGCTCGTGATCGCCCCCAAACTCAAAGTCGCTTTCGGCGGCAGTTCATTATTGAGCGACATGGTCAACTCCCCCAGCGGCCCGACCCGGAACTTCGCCGGTGGACGCGGCGGATGCGGAGTCGCCACCGCCGTAGCCACCACCTTCGGCGCGGGTTTGTCCCCCTCATGCACTCCCACCCAAATCACCAACCCCGCAATCACCGAGACGAAAAGCCCGATGCCTGAAAATATCCAGACACGCGACTTCTGCGGTGGTGAGGGAGCCGGATCGCTCATGAGAATTTGGCCGGCATCCCAGTGATGCCGCTGCGTTTAACTTTCACTCACGACAGCGCGGGTTGAAAGACCAAAGCCGAGGAGAATGGCCACAAATTCGGTCATGACGTCGGAATCTCCGAATATAGAATCTGGCGAATGGATTCGACCAACTCAATCGGTCCCACGCCGGAAAAAATCGCAAACTCGGGATTGGGCGAATACCGCGAGACCGCGCCATTCTCCACGTGATAAATCCCGAGGCAGTGAATGGCCGGCACGTCGTCGGCCGAACCCGTCCACCGATCATCGATGAGCTGGATCTCCCCACTCCTCAGCGCCTTCGCCCGCTCGAGGATTGTCGCCGGAATCTCCTTTGCCGCAATCTCGTGGACCTTGCTTTTGAAGACCGCGTTGGCAACGAAATTCTCCGGCGTCCACGCCCGCTGGTATTGCTTCAAAAAGCCCACGATCTCATGGCCTTGCAACCCCAGCTTTTCGGCGACCTTTTTCGGAACGTAGGTCAGGAATCCCGGAATCGCATTCGTCGGAATATTCGCCTCGATCGTCGCGAAAAACTCAGGCGATACCTTGCCCGGGGCGATCAGCACCTTATGCAACGGGAAGTATTTGCTCTTCGAATGCCACGGACCGGCGTACGACAACCCGAAGATGCCGTAGCCGATGGCGGCCAAAAGGCCGGCGCCAACGATCCAAAGCGTCATCCGGCAGCGCCTGAACGCCCGACCGTTACGACACTGCCTCAGCCGGCTTGGCCGCGGGAGCCGCGTTCTTGCCGGTGAGATGGCCATTGCCGACGGTCACGCCGTTGAAAGCATCGACTTCCGCGTTCGGCGAGCCCACGGGCTTCGCGCCGAAGTTGAACTTGATCGTCTTCCACGTGTCGCCGGGCTTGCCCTCGAGACCCAAGGCCGCAGTCGGCTCGTAGCCGCAGTTCATCATGCAATTCTCGCAACGCGGATCGCGGGCCACACCATTGACCACGCCGACCTTGTCCCAGTTGGTCTTCTCCAGCATCTCGCGATAGCTCGAGTAGTGACCATTGGTCATGAGATAGCACGGTCCCTTCCAGCCGCGCACATTGCGCGTCGGAATCGCCCAGGCCGAGCACGAGAGATCGCGCTTGCCGGCGAGGAATTCCAGATACACCGGCGTACCGAAGATCGGGTACTTGTCGCCCCACTCCTCCACCTTGGCGAATTTCTCGATAGTCAGCTTGCGGGTCAGGAAGAAATTCTCCGGCGCGATGCCCAGGCGATTCACCATGTCGGCCTTGGCCGCGTCGTATTCGTAGCCGGGCGCGATCGTGTGACCATCGAGCCTGAGCGTGGAAAGATACGCGAAAAGGTCCTCGATTTCCTTCACCTCGGTCTCCTTGTAAACCGTGGTATTCGTCGCCACCTGGTAGCCGAGAATCTTCGCCATGCGCATGGCCAGCACCGCTTCCTTGAAGACGCCTTCGCGCTCCACGATGAGGTCATGGGTCCGCTCGAGGCCATCGAGGTGCACGTTCCAATACATCCACTGCGTTGGCGCGATCACCGGCGCGGCGGCATCTTTCGGCCCCTTGCGCACTTCCTCCGCGTCCTTCGCGGAAACGAGCTCCTCGCTGAGCAACACTTGCAGTTTGTTCTCCGCCAGTTGCGGATTCTTGACGAACAGCGACGCCAGATAGCCGCGCATCTTCTTCCGCATGAACATGGCGTTCGTGCAGACATAGACGATCCGCTTCTGGGCCAGCAGGCCCGTGACCAGAGCCTCGATCTCCGGATAAATCAGGGGTTCACCACCGCAAATCGAGACCATCGGCGCCCCGCACTCTTGCGCGGCTCCGAGGCAATCCTGCAGCGGCATCACGTTCTTGAGCGAGGTCGAGTACTCCCGGATGCGGCCGCAACCCGTGCAAGTCAGGTTGCACGTATGGAGCGGCTCCAGTTGGAGAACTGTGGCGAACTTCTTCTCGCCTTTGAGTTTTTTGCCGATGATGTAAGCGGCAATCTTGGCCGTCAACGCGAGCGGAAATCTCATGAATGGGGCGACTGGTATACGGTAAAGGCGCGAATTGGCAACCGTGGATGACGGGATTTTATGAAAATGAATTTACGGTCAGGAAACGGTTTTGAGGCAAAAAGCGGTCGTCTCCTTCTCTGCGAAGCGGACATCGGTGGTCGAAACACAGTGGATGCCAATTCCAAAGGACTAGATAATATTTATATCATCTCAGCCACCGCCACTCTGCTTTTCAGGACTTCGGAATTCGATTGAGCGTGTAATACGCGTCGGCGTGGTCCAACCGCGCAGCGTTGGATGACCGCACTCCGTTGCAATGCAACTCGTGCACGTAAAGCTCCCGCCGGCCGTCGACCTTCAAGTGCACCCGCAGGTGATCGTCACTCACCGTCACGCTGGTGATGGCATTCGGTTGCGTCTGGATCTCGTCACTGCCGTAAGCGCCGGAATACAGATAGGTGTAATTCGTCATCGAATACGACGCCGGGCTGGCCGCCGTCGTGGGATCGACGGGCAAGGTGAAGACCAATTCAAATCCATCCGGCAACGCGTGCATCTCGCGGATGGCGAAGGGCATCGTCCCATTCCAGCGCACTCGCTGCAGACCATAGGATTTCGTGCCGAGCGAGGACCAGCCACGGCTCGTCATGCCTGCAAAGAGACTGCCATCCGGGGCAAAGAGCAGCCGCACGATCCCAGACGCGAATCCGCTGAGAAACGGGAAGGCCGCGCCCTGGTATTCACCATCGACCTTTTCCATGAAGACGCGGCTCACCTTTGCATCGGTGAATTCCGCAACCATCATCTGGCCATCGAACGGCCCAAACTTCCCGCCCGCATTGCACACCGCCAGATCGGTTCCACTGCGCCCCATCTTCACGTAAGGCAGCCACACCGCGGGCACGCGCATTTCCGGCAGCGCATGGACCGCTTCCGGATAGGGCACCTTTTCCGGCACTTTCGCCGAGAGCTTCAACGGCGAGTTCGGCAAATTCTCCGAAGCGATTCCCTCAGGATTCAGGAAAAACGCGCCCTTGCGCAGATGATAGATCGGCGTGGTCGGCACCCAGGTCCCCTGCTGGTCCACGCAGAACATATCGCCCGCGAGATTCGCCCCCAAGCCGCACGGCGAGCGCATGCCCGCGCACATCGGCTGGAAGTGGCCATCGTAGCCGATCGTGCCGGTCCAGCCGCGCCACGGCGCCTTGTTGTCGGAATGATCGCCCATATCCACATTCAGTGAGACCCAGAGATTGCCCTGCCCATCCCGCCGCGGCCCGTAGGCGTAGCCGTGATACGCGCCGGAGACATTCCATCCATTGCCCGCGGTGAGATATTCGTCGGCGACACCGTCGCCATCCGTATCGCGCAAGCGTGTCATCTCCGTGCGCTGCATCACGAGCAGGCCATCGCCATCCCACAACGCCCCGAGCGGTTCGTGCAAGCCCGACGCGAAAAGCTGATACTTCACCTGGTCCGGAGCGCCGAGCACGCCATCGAGCATCCACACCTCGCCTTTGCGAATCGCCACCGCGAGCTTGCCCTGCGGCGTCCAATCCATCCCGCTCACCTCGAGCGGAATCCCCTCGCTCGGTTTCCATTCTTTGCTGCGCGAGGCTGAAGGCGAATTCGCGGTGAGGATATCGCCGATTTCGTAAGGCTCCGCCGCCCCGGCGACGGCAGCGGAAGCCAGTAGAGTGAGAACAAGGAACGACGCTTTCATTTCCACAAATAGGTGAAGCTGCGATGGCCGGGGGCGCTGCCGGGATCTTCGGTGACGCTCACCCCGGCGGGATGTGTGATCGCCGGCGCATGCTGCGCCGAGCCATTCCAGGTAATGGTGCGATGCAGTCCATTAGGGACGCCTTCGAAACGCTCTTCGAAGGCTACGCCATCGATGGAATACAGGAACGTCGGGATGCCCTGTTTATCGAGCCGGTATCCGCCAAAGCGCAGATGCGGCGGCTCAGACGGCGGCGCCGGCCATGAGACGATCTCTTCACCCGGCGGCTTCTCAAACGGCGCAAAGCGCGAGAACCAGGTGTTGTAGGCATCGAAGAACTTCCCCTTCCAGGCCAGCGCCGGTCGGGCGTTCTGGCCATCGTAAGCGAGATGCACCCCCGTGGGAAAACCGACGAGAATGGCATGCGTGCCGATACCTTCCATGAAGGTGCGCTGCACGATCGGGCGATCCTTGGGGATTAGCTCAAACTGGCCGCCGCCCTTCGGCGGAAAGCCTTCCGGCTCGCCATTGGCACTCGCGGCGAAGGCGTAGATGGAGGCGATCTGCTTGTCGGTGTCGCCATTGAGAATTTCGCGATTCGACGCCTTTCCTTCGGGCCAGAATGAAGGCATGAGCGTCCCCGGCCGGTAGGCCGCTGGGTTGATGAGATATTCCTTCAGCCAGGCGGGCTGGATGCGTTGCCCCAGGTTGCTAAGGTCGAGCGCCTGGATGCCGAGCGAGGCGTGCTCGCCGAAGCGATGGCATGTGATGCAGCCGATGCCGCCCTGCGTGCCCATGAGCTTGCGCCCGGCGCTGTCGTCGCCGCCGGTCAACGCGGTCTCTTTCCGGGTATCGGTCGCCGCCAGCATCGCGCCGAGTTGCGGCGTCGCGGGGCCGAAAATCGGCATCCTCGTTTGCAAGTAAGGCCGCACCCGGTATTCGCCGGTTAGCACTTTCTCCAGCCATCCGGTCTGGAGCTTGCGTCCGATGCCGGTGAGCGGTGGCGGATATCGGCCGGTGTCGCCGAGATTGTGGTCGCCGAGGAAGTAAGCCTTGCGCGCCGAATCCGGCCCGCCGCGTCCATCGCGATCGTGGCAGGCGAGACAGTTGAGCGCTTCGAGCGTCAGGCCGGTGAGTTGCGCTGGAGTGGCGGACTGCTCGCGCTTGGCGAGAAAGAGTTGCAGCGAGGCGCGCTGCGGGTCGCTCAATTGATAGTGCGGTACACCGGCCGCCACGGAGGGCGCCAGGCACCCGCCTTCGGGATGCGTCAACGCAACCCGTTTCGCGGCCACGTCCGGCGGCAGTTGGTGACAGGTCGCACAGCGAGCCGCGGCCACGATGGCGCGTCCACGTTCCGCCAATGCCGGGTCCGGTTTGAAAGCCGGGAGCCCCGCCGCGGATTTTCCTTCGCTCGATTCGTAGCGTAGCAGATAGCCCGCGATGTCCACGGCGTCATCCAACTCCATGGCCGTTTTCGGCATGCGCCCATCCGGTCGCACCTTGAGCGGGTCGTTGATGAACGCGGCCAGCGTGGCGAGCGACCATTTTTCGCCGAGGTTCGGAAAAGCCACCGAGCCGTAGGTAAACTCCGCCGCCTTGGGCATTCCCTCGGGCGGCGTGTAATCCGCCTGCGGCGCGTGACAGGCCACGCAGCCGAAAGTGTGAAAGAGTTCCCCACCCCGCCCTGCATTGACGTGCCCCAGCGGCTTCGTCTTCGCCGTCGACGCCGGCTGGAGCGCGCCGAGATAATTCACCACCGCCTCGATCTCCTTCGGCTCGTTCGCCGAAAGAATCTGCGGCATCGCCGATCCGCCATGGGCCGCCGCAGGATTCGCCAGAAACTTCCGCAGCCACGCCACCTGCGCTCTACGGGTTACCCCCGTAAGTTCCGGTCCGCGCCGCGTTGGCAAACCGGTCTCGCCACCGTGGCAATTAACGCAGCCAAGCTCGTTGTAGAGCAGACGCCCGCCCTCCGCCGTCGCCGCATCTTGATGAAAACGCTCGAAACCCACCACCAGCGGTTCCGCGCGCAAGGTCATCGCCGTCACCAGCAATACCGCGACAGATGCTGTTCTCGAACTTGGGAAAGCGAGCCATGGACGCCTGCGTTCTTGGAGTGCGGCGGTGCTCCGCCGCTTTCGGAGCCAACTCTCGAAAAGCGGCACAATCCTGCCCAAGTTGTGTTCGCGAACCGCGCCTGGCGATGCACCAAGCGGCCGCATTTTCGAGTTCGGCGCTCCCTCGTCCTGTTTCGATATTCCGTTCCCAAAGCGGCGCAGCAGCGCCGCACTCCAAGAACGCAAGCGCCCATCGCGCATTCTTCCAAATTCGAAACTCCAACCCGAGGCTTT
>Ga0207667_10003956_pt1 | contig 18235 bp, 36 predicted proteins | sample KBSCornC52_FD_184301 | JGI IMG/M metagenome (GOLD analysis project Ga0207667, IMG submission 184301) | Corn rhizosphere microbial communities from Kellogg Biological Station, Michigan, USA - KBS Corn C5-2 (SPAdes) (version 2) | ecosystem: Host-associated > Plants > Roots > Rhizosphere > Soil ...
GAGGACAGTTGGTTTGGTTGGATATTCCTTCCAACTCTTCAAATCAACTGTCCTCTTCGCCCAAGAATTGCCCTCTCTTATCGACGATGACGGACCCACTAGAAAACGAACATTCGATGAGGCTTTCGAATCCGCTTTTATACAGCGGGCAAAGGATATTGCAGAAACCACATTAAAAACTTTAGAAGATGAATACAAAGACCTTAATTCAACCAGAAATGCCAAGAGTGAGATGTTTGAGAGTAACAAAAAGATACTTGAATCATTACGCGAAGAACACCGTAGATTTGGTTTGCAAAAGGCCAGGAAGATTAAGGACCTACGATCAGAGATTAGAACTATCAAAGGCAATATTGCTACAATACAAAAGGGTAAGAATATTAGTATTGAAAAACGAAACCTTAAAGCCCTTATTAAAGACCTTAGTTCTAAGAGAGCTGCATTTAATGCTAAAATAGACCCCACTGTAGAAAGCCTGATCTATCATTGGAAAGAGAAACTGGAAAATGCCAGGGAGGGAAGAGAGGATTGCGAAAAAGCTCTAAAAAGCCTATCTAGTGAAAAACCCATATGTATTCATTGTGACACTCCATTAAAGGGTAAGAAACTGGAAGCCTATAGAAAGAATATTTCGGGACAGCGACAAAGATTAAAGAAAGCATTAAAGGATAAGAAGGGGATAATTAGACTCGCTACGAAGTCCCTGGAAAGATTGGAAAATGATGCCCAGGAGCAACTATCCCGTAAATCCAATTTGATGGAGATGGATGAGAGATTGGGAGAATACCAAATAAAATTGGAATCCCTGAAGAAACAACATTTCAGGATTAAGGTAATGCAAGAAAAAATAAGGGGTATAAAGAGAGAAATAAACCAAGTTCGCAAAACCAAGAATCAGATCAATACCAAGGATATAGAGGCCCAAATAGAGGAACTTACCAAGACCATTGGAGAATTGGATAAAAGAATAAAATCCCGCGAGAAGAAGGTAGAGGTGCAAAGATGGTTAATAAAAGACCCATTATCCAATTCTGGCCTAAAAGCATTTATTTTTAATTCCATGCTTAAAAAGGTTAATTTCTACCTAAAATCATATACACAATACACGGGATTCCAAATAACCGTAGGAATGGACCTGGAATCCAGTAATAAGGATTTCTATATATCCATTCTAAGGCATGGGGCTGAGGTTTCATATAAGGACCTTTCCAGGGGGCAGAAACAATTAGTAAAGGTAGTTTTATGCTTTGCTATGGATGATGTAAATAGAATAGGAAGACCAATAAACATAACCCTTATGGATGAATTATTTGAATCTTTAGACCCCGAAAATATCGAGATAGTGGGAAGTATTATCATGAATAAGGCAAAAGATCGCTCAATTCATATTATCACTCACAAATCCAGATTCAACCCACCCCAGGCATATAAAACATTCATCATATTAAAGGATGAAAAACAGACAGTGATAGAGCAGAAATACAGAGATGCTTAGTAGCCATACTTGACGACACTCCAGGACTATTATTCCTAAATCTATCATATGGCCTCTAAAGGGAAAGAAAAAGGTAATAGGTTTCAAAGAGTTGCCAGAGACCTAATCCAAAAATGGACCCATAAGAAATTTACATCTACTGCATCCGACGGAGGCATAGGATATAACAGAGACCCCCATAAGGGAGACTTAAAATGCATAACCGAGGGGCACTTCTGCCCTTTTTCTTTTGAATGCAAACACTACGAAGATATTAACTTCTCCCACCTTTTAATTCCCGGAATAAAGAATATAGCAATATTGGACTTTTGGGCCCAATGCATAGATGATGCCCAAAGGCAGAAGAAAGTACCACTGCTAATGATGCGGTATAATGGTCTACCCAAGACATTTTGTTTTGTAGTGGTATCCCAGGAATTTGCCAAACTTATTCATGTAGAATTAGCCTTAAAAAATTTTGGTAGCCTGAAATCATTGAGATACCATGACTACAAAATGGATAAACCCATAATGATCCTGCAGTCCGACCAATTTTTTAGGACTGATTACAAAGCAGTAAAGAAAATTGCCAAACAACACATAAAAGAGCTTTATGAAAAAAACTGACCCTAATTATTGGAGCTGGTTGATAGCCTACGTGGATGTGACATTCCTGAATAAGGTGGAAACGGAATTGAAGAAAAACCCAGAATGGACGGAAGTGGATGCCTATATACCCACAGTAAAAATCCTGAAAAAGACCTTGAAGAATAAGGATTATTTTGAAGAGGTGCCATTGCTATTCAATTATGGTTTCTTCAGGATGCCCAGGAAATTCGCAGTTCATGAGCAATTCCTGGAAAATCTTAAAAATGGTATATCCTGTATATTTGGTTGGGTAAAGGACCCATTAAAAATTATAGAGGAAAAACCTAGATTAAGGCTGGATGAGAAGTCAGTGTATAGTGATAAGGAGATTCCAGTGGCTACTGCAAGCTCGGAAGAAATCCAAGTTCTCATCAAGCAATCCTTTAACCTATCAGTGCATCCGGCTGATGAAGTAGATAGACTGGGGCCGGGATCAATGATTACTCTAAGGGGGTATCCCTGGGAAGGGCTCCAGGCACAGGTTATATCCATCGATGTTAAAAGGAAGCAAATGAAGGTAAAGATTAATATGCTCAATATGATGAGGGATGTAAAAGTGTCTTTTGATAATGTATTCTACACCATCTACCATGGAAAGAATTGGGATGATTCGGTATCCATAGTGGATAGCCTGGATGCTACCTTGGAATTGGGTGTAATAAATAAGAAAACTGCAAAAAATTACAAAGATGGGGATTAATCAAAAGGCTTGGGCAATATTATCTGAAAATGAAAAAACTTCCCTAAGTCTTCAATTTGTTGATGACAAATCTTCTTGGGAGGCCGGGGAGATAATGGATAAAAGCCATTACAAATACCTGGAAATAAAGTACCGTGCCCAGAAATTCCTGAAGATGTTTACGGAACATTTTGACCTATATGCAGACCTTATGCCTGATATAAAGGGAGAGGCTGCAGTAAAGAAATATCTGGAACTATGCATGGGTAAAAGGATGAAACCCATGGAGGCAATTGCTATACTAAATGATAATAATTATGATAGAGTGTATACTCGGGTGGGAATGAATGAAAGATTAGCAAACCAGATCAATAAATGGGGAAGATCAGAAGACCCATATACCCTTCATATGTTTAATTTAGTAAAAGAGTTTGATAGGTGGAATAACTTTAGAATATTGCCCAGGGAAGTTCAAGAACCCTCTGCATTCAAAAGAAGGGTAAAAAATATGTATAAAAAACACCTTAGGGTGCTTAGGGAAATCCCGTCAATCTCCCTGGAAAAACTTATAAAAATTTCTAAACCTAAAAAAGGTGATCCCATTGGGTATATGCCCATAATAACTAAAGATAGGAAGGTAAAAGTAGTAAAGGTAAGAATGGTTAGAACCATGACCGATATCTATAATGATATTTGCCTATATACCTTTGATAGTGAACAAAAGGCATTTGACTATATCAGGCCTGTTTATGAATACCTAAGTATAGGTAAAAAGGAATGCAAGGATGGCATAAATTTCTGGAATGTCTACCGGGAAAAAATTCAGACTGCCACAAATTACACGGAAATACAAAACATTACTGCAACCAGAAGCCATTTAGAAATGGCTTATTCTAAGTTGGTATTCTATTAATCAGCCAAAATAGATAATTTGGAATATCTAGTCGCAATTATCTATATTTGATCCTCATTCAAAATCAAATGGAAAAGACAACTAAACTGAATCCTGAGCAGATAAAAGCAAGGGATAAAGTAATTAATGAAAAATTATCCCTCATGAGAAGAAGGGACTTGGTTGAAGCATGCATTAAGAGAGGGATGGAGTTTAAGGAGATAGTTGAGGCATCTAATCACAGCCTCGCTAATTTCTTTTATAAGAATTTCGAAAAGGAGGTTTTTGGGGATGCCAGATTAAATGAATTTGATGCATGGGTGGAAGAGATTCTAATGAAGAATGGGCATATGAAGGGTGAACCCATGCTAAACCCAATTTTTAGATTGGGATTCTCCCCCATGACTGATGGTGAGATAAAACATGAACCTAAGGCAATTCCTTATAAGAAAGAGGTAGTAGAGAAGGTTAAGAGAATGGTTAATGAGGATACCGGAATAGTAAGTGGTACAAAAAAGGATTTAACCTATCAATTAACTCAGAAAGGAAAAAGCCTTGAATATATCATTAAAAAGGTAACTGAAAAGTTTCCGGATGCTAAAGAAAAATCAATCACTATATGGCACAAAAGATGTCTAAAGGGGGAATAAAACCCCCAGCATATCCTCAGGTGGAGTATCAGGATGTAGTTCAATCGGAAGAAGTAGAATGCCGTCATTGTGGCAAATTTGTAGATGTTCCTGATAAAGTGTCCAAGGAAGCTACTCCTGATAAATCCGTTAAATGGACACATTCTTGTGGCAATATTTTTAAAATAATAGTAAGGTAGTGTCCAGGAAAACAAGCCAGACCCTTAGGATAAAAGAGCTCTATTACTACATAATAGACTTTCGCAACCTTATGCAACCAGAATTGATGCCCATTCATTTCGTATCTAAGAATATTGCCCGGAAAAAATTAGAGGCCTATATACCCAATAGGAATACTCGAAAACAATTTTCCATTATCAGAGGTAAAAGTATCAAAAATGAAAATATACCTTATAAGGTTGCTGATGGAAATTTCATGCGTCGTGGTAGTAAGTATGATTATCCAGATGGCCGTACAGAAAAGCAAAGTAAGAAAAGTTATAGAACTCTTCTACGGCGTAGACTTAGAAGGATGGGCCTGCAGACCACCGTTAAAACTCACTTCAAATATGATGAAAAGGCAAAGAAGGTTAAATATAAGCCGAATAATCAAAAAGTGGCGATGTCTCCTACGACGGAGGCAAGGGTCTTCCAGCTTGACCGAAAGCCTAAACGTTACTACTACATTATTCTCAAAAAACGAATGTCTACAAAAAGGGGTAAACTCTTTAAAATAAAGACCATTAGGGTAAATATAAAGACCGGGAACTTTAGAATGGAGACTATTCATACGATGAGGAATGATATATTCCTGCCCGAATTATTATCAAATCTTGAAAAAATACCCAATGCAGCAGAGGCACTCAGAGCTTATGAGGCTTATAAAAGAAAACAGAAAAAGGTTTCTGGGAAACATATGGCGTAATTATGGGAATACTGCCCTTTTAATTTATCATACCATAGACGCCGGCTTGGAGCAGGATTTAATGCCCAAATATCTATGGGATGCCTTTCTGGATAAACACCATGCCCGGGAATTAGTTATTATATACCATGCAGTGGAGAATTTACTTAGGTCCAAAGCCCAGGTAAATTTTAATTGGTTTTCTTTTGCAAAGGATAGGGGGCAGATAGTTGAAATCCTGGAAAAGCTTTATAAAAGATATTGGGAGAGATTCCATAAGGTATACGGGAAGAGAGCAAAGGAACGGGGGGGGTGGCCCAAAATGAGGAAAACTCAGGCCTTAAAGGAATTCCTGGGAATGGGTTTCATGCATGTGGATGATCTTCCTTTTAGGATAGATAAGACCCAATACTACTATATTTACACCCATTTTGGTGATTTATGGTACCCAGAAGAATTCAATCTTCACCAGGATGCCTGCCAAATTCAAACCAAATTGGGCATAGATGGATATACGGGTACAACATTAATCAAAAATTAGAATACAATGAAAACAAAGGTTGTATTGGAGGAACATAGGTTCCAGGTAATTATCGACCCAGGAACGGGTAAAAAAGATTGCAAAGATGTTGGTATAACCGATAGACCCCCAAAAGATGATCCTACCATAATCACGAATATAATGGCTGTGGTAAAGAACTTAAATAGCCACAATAGAGCAATCCTGGACAAAAAACTCAAATTTTATAAACCCGGCGATGTATTCATTGCTGAACTTAAATTCATAAGAAAAGATGAAACGCCAGAATCTCCTAATCCTCTCGATAAAGCTGTCGATATGGGCAGTGATGATGACAATCTTCGGCCTGATAAAAATAACCTCTTGGTTGATTAGAGAGGCTTTATTCTGGTTTGGATACCCATTTTTACTGATTGCAGTAAATTTAGTCCCTTCCAAGGTAGACAAAAATACTATTTTAGCAAAATATTTTTATGACCAAAGAAAAAGAAAGAGAGTTGCCCCTTTATCTCCAGGGTCTGCCCGAAATAAGTAAAGAGGAATGGGCTGGATTAGCAAAATTGGCCCCCAAGGGAGACCGAATACTGGTTAAACCTTGCGAACCGGAAAAGAAAACCAAAGGAGGTATAATTATTCCCGACACTGCCCAGGAATCCAGTTTCCGGGGTATTATCGTGGCAATAGGACCCGGACATAAAAGAGATGATGGAACCTACGACCGGGTGGAAGCAGAGGTGGGAGACATCATTGTTTATGGAAAGTATTCGGGTTCTGAATGGCACCCATTTGATAGTTCCATTGAAGGCAAATTTCTGATTATGCGGGAAACGGACATGGCAGTCAAGTTGGGTAACCTGATTCAATTTCAGGGTACTATTTAATTTTTTAACCATAATTTAATATTAAGCAAATGGCAAAGAAAGCTGCCGAAAAGGCAAAAAAGGAAAAAAAGGTTACTAGCATTAAAGTCGATGGTAATTTCTTAATCGTTACCTACGACGACGGTACTTCCGAGGCATACGCAATTCTCTCTGGTACACCTCTAGCACTGAGTGGCAAGGCTGCTGCTCCGGCAAAGGACGAAGATGAGGACGAAGATGAGGACGAAGATGAGGACGAAGATGAGGACGAAGATGAGGACGAAGATGAGGACGAAGATGAGGACGAAGATGAGGACGAAGATGAGGACGAAGATGAGGATGAGAAGCCCAAGGGAAAAAAGGACAAGGGGGGCAAAAAGAAGAAATAACTCATCACATCACCTGGAAAAGAGGAGCCGGACTAATAATCCGGCTTCTTTAATTTAAAAAATTCCTCCAAATGGATCAGAGAGCTATAAATACCATAAATGCAATGCTGGAGGCGGAATCAGATATAACTATGGCCTCAATACTTTACATTCAGCATCAATGCGAATTACCCGAAAAGTATAGGGTTGAAAAAACCCCGCAGGATGAGCTTGAAATGAATCTTTCAAACTTAAGACTCCATCACCATGAACTATCCACAGCCCACTCCCAATTCAAAGATGCCCGGGAACTTCTCCTTTCAAACCACGGGAATAACCAATAGGTTTTTTATGACCTTATATGCTAATGCATTTCCCAAAAGAACCTTTATACACGAAACCCACAATTATGGCCCCTACACGGAATCTTTTACTAGATATGATTCCGTATTCCGGGTTATCTCTCATCTCTTTAATGTCCGTATTCTTAGAAAGACGGAGTCTACAGTAATTTTCGTGGGAAGAAAAGAGATATTGCAATATCTTCCTGATCTAATCACTACAATGATCCGGGAAGTGGAAATGAAAGTTACCTTTGAGAGAGATCAGCAATCCTATCGTAGAACCATAAAATGCCATTTATCCGAGCATATAAATTCCTTTAGGTCTATGTTGATAGAAAAATTAATATCTGAGCTTTTAGGAATTGCCAAATTAAAGAAGGAATATTACCTGGATAAGTATGCAAGGATAAGGGCAGTAAGAGATAATGAATTACTTGATCAGGCTTTCTTTCCGGAATATCTGAGAGAACACCGATTACATCATTTTAAAAAATATAAATGGCACATAGATTAGAAATACCCAGATTAGCAATCCTCATAGAAGACCTCCGCAAGATGGAGGAACAATTTGAGTTGGAATCCCAAAAGGTACGTAATCCCAGACTTAGTGGCAAATGTGCCGGGATAGAAACCAGAATAAGACAGATAAAATCCCGAATCGATCAATTGGGAAGGAAAGGGGAATTAAAGGTTTCTATTGTGAAGAAGAAAAGATGGCATAAACCTAGATATGATGCCCAAATACAAGAAAATGGGGAGACTTCATCTCTAATCATTGCGGGGGGTTTTTGGGAAGAATTCACAGAAATCATGTTCTGGCATGACTTGGATGATGGTTCAATTTCCCAGTTAATTAATAACGGAGTGAAGGATAATGAAAAACTATTAGAAAAAACCATCCTACCAATGCCATTAGGCCAGAAATTTAATGACCCAAATAATTTATTCATTTCCTGGTTGAAAGGATGATATATTTGATCATTCAAAAAAATTAAAACATGAAACAAGAAAATTTTGATCGAGCAACCGAAATTCAAGACCTGATTTTTGGTTTACGGACCCACCTCAATCATCTTAATATGGGATTCCAGTATGGGTACATGCTTCCGGAAAAACCCAGGAAACAATATGAGGACGAAGATGGGGATGAGGAAGAAGAGCCCGTTAAAGGGAAGGGTAAACCTTCTTATATGAAATCCACACCTAAACCAGCTCCCATTTACATGAAGAGCAGCCTGTATTTTGCGGTAAAACATGGGGAGAAGATCGTAGTATATGATGAATTCTTGCCTGAAGGAGACCGACAAGCATTCATGGAGATGTATCATATGAAGGTAATGCGCAAGATTGCTCAACTAGAGCAGGAATTTGCACAGCTCTAAGAAATATTTTTCTCTAGTCCCAAAAAATTACTCGACTATAAAAAGCGCCGGACTCTTTTCTTTCAAATACGGTTTTATTTTTTAACCACTTAATCATTTCAAATGAAGTTCAAAAATTATGATGAAGCCAAGGAGGCAAAAAAATCTGCTCAGGAAGAAAGGGCAGTATCAGTAGACGAGTTCAAGAAGTTTTGCAAGGCAAACAAGATCGATAAGGAAAACCCCCCGACCGATCCCAAAATCCTCAAAACCTACACCAAGCTTAAGGAGATCAAGGAGAAAAAGAAAGCTGCAGTGGAAGAGATCGAGACCTGGATGAAAGAAAACAAACCCAAAAAGGAAAAGAAGGACAGGGTTACCAAGTACGAGTATCCGGCCGATTGCACTACTCCGGCTGACAAGAAGAAATTCCGGGCCTCCAAGAGGGCTGAAGCCAAGAGAGCCGAAAAGGAAAAGAACGGCGGTGGCAAAAAGAAGGAAAAGGCCGAAAAGACGGAGAAATCCGAAAAGTCTGTAAAAAAGGACAAAGACGGCAACAAGGCCAAAAAGAAGGACAAGGGCGAAAAAAAGGACAAATCCGACAAAACGGAGAAGTCGGAGGACTAGGATGGTTCCGGTCCTGGGATAAGGTAATAAAAAGCCTTAGGCTCCATTAATAAACCCATCGGACTATTATCTGATGGGTTTATTCATTTAAAAGATTGTTTATGACCGATAAAGAAAATCTTATCAAGTTAAAAGAAAGGCTTAAGGTTCTATCTATAGCCCATGATATATTGATTGAATTGATAGACCACCTTGAAGCTGGCGGGAATCCCAATGATTGGTTACTTAAAAAGGTTAATCAACTTAAGGAGGAAAGGCAGAATGTGGAAGCTAATTTAACCATATTACAAATCCAAATGAAGAAGAAATGACTGTACATGAAAAGATAATTAGAGCTCTGGAAAGGGTTCCAACAATGGAAAAGGCCATCGAGTATCTGCGTACCTATAATTTTAGGTTCTTTGAGGGCTCTTTGTTATTTGCCCCCGAAATGGAAATAGAGTGCAAATACTCCTGGATGCTTCGGAAAACCGGAAAGAAGTGGGATAAAACCCTTATGGTGGGAATTAAACTTTGGGGTAAGCGTACCCGGAAGATAATCATAATTCTTCACGGGAGCCAGAAGATGGGGAGTGTTAGGGTCGTCCAAAAATATAAAGTTATCAAGAAGGACTGGAAAGAGACCCATGATATAAACTTCAAAAGAAGCGTGGTAACTGTGGTATTCCCCAACTATCTGGATTATGATGAGAGGCGAAAGTGGAGAACCGAGCACCAGAAGCAAATGAAGAACCCAGAAAGGGAACCAAGTAAATGGTATTCCAAAATATTATCTGATGTTAAATTCTTAGAAAAACATGAACAAAGGGTCGCTCACGGGTAGAGCTAAAAAACCAGCAAAAGAATACGAAGTATTTTATATTGGCCGTAAAATGGGCAATCTCACGGATGTTGAACCCGACCGGGGAACCGGTGCAGGTAAGTTCGTATACGAAACTTATCATGAGGCCTATCAGAGAGCTGGGGATTATGCCCATTTTAATGAATGGGTAACAGACGCATTGATAGTATCAAACCACGGTACTTCAGTGGTGATAACGAGGAAACATCTATTGGAATACAGGATACCAGCCAAGTAATCAATTTTGATTAATGGTTGATTTTCATTTATATTTGTGAAAGGATTAGAATATGCAAGTGGAATTAAATAGCTACCAGAAGTATATCGTCAGATCATTAGTCCGAATTCAAATTGAAAACTTGAAGCGTTTGATAAATGAGGATGTGCCCGAAGTTGATGTAACATTGGAATGTATTGAGTCCGGCGTAGATAAGGGGGACCTTAAATTATTGATGCAAAAGAATATCCGAGTTTTTGCAGAGATCATGAAAGAGCCCGAAACATTCCTTCAATTGCCCGAAGATTATCTGTCCATCTTGAAGCATATTCTCCATACCCATAAATGGGGTAAGAAGAAAAAGATCAAGCAGGCAAAGAGGCAAGTTTGGATAAAAATATTAATTCACGAACAAACACACATAAACCTAAATTAATCATCATGTCTAAAAAAGGACTATTAAAGTCAACTGTAGATGCATTGCTGGCAGTTACCCGGGTTCAGGTAAAATCCTCTAACATTGAATCCCTTGGATACCATGACACAACCAAATCAGTGGTGGTAGCATTCCATTCCGGGGATATATGGGCATACATGGGAATTGACCATGAAGTGTTCACTGCCTTTGTAAATGCAGAGTCCATTGGCAAATACTTCCATGCCAAAATCCGGAATAATGCCCATTACTCAGACTTTAAATTAACCTAATATGTCAGCAACTATCCCAAGTACGGACCCATTTCTTGCTATGCTGAGTCCCAGATTATTCAGGCCATTTTACTCTCCCAATGATATGCTGGCGTTGGGAGTTTATGGAGGGGCATTCTTCGGACCCAATAATGCTGCACGAATTTTACCGGATATAGACCCTGATCTATTCCGGAATATAAATACTTCCACCTGGAAAAGTTATACCTATGATAATACCAAAAATTACTTTCAAGTGGCCGGAGGAAGGGAGGACCGGACCTATAATATGACCATTGAGCAAAGGCAAATTCATCGGTTTGGATGGTTTGAATGGTACTGCAAGTTTTATTATGGTGAGAGGTCCATTGCAGATACCGGAAGAATTACCCAGTGGATAAAGGAAATAAATCGGCATTTTTATTACATAAAAAATGGGGTTTATAACGGAGAGGGGAATATCCTTACCGATTTAACTTTCCTACCCGAACGAAGGCAAAAACTCCTGGAGTTGGGAGTTGATCCCACCAAAGACCCTTACGATTACGGTTGTAACTATCACTTTTAAAATACTTTATATGGCAAAGAAAAAAACACCATGGACCCGGAAGGACCTGGATAATGAGGAGGAAGGGCAACTTCAGGATTATTTGGATGAAGAAGATGAAGACCCAGGTTCTTCCTCTGAGCATGCCTGGCTAGCAGGCTTCGAATATGCAGCCAAAAGATTGGCAAGGAAGATTTCGGAGACTCTAAAAGATGGAGCTAATGAAATAGCTGAGCTGGGAACAAGGGGGTAGAAATCTGGTTGGAATTCCTTATATTTGATATTCAATTTATTCATCTTTAATTCTACAGTATGCCCAAAAACAAGAAAAAGAAACTTAAACTCTACTATGTAACCGCCAAAGTATCCCACCAGGGGGGAGAGGAAGTCCCAATAAAGGAGGGCTTTGTAGTGGCAAAAAAGAAAGAACAGGCACTAACGATCATGGCGCAGGAATTTCCCGGATTTAACAACGCTACAATAATATGCAATGCAACCCGGGTAAGGTTAATGGAGCCGGGATTCCTGAAAGCATTCAAGAAAGAAGCCACTAAAGAACTTGCCTAATAAGCAAGATTCATGTAACCATGGATTTGAATTGTGATTGAATGAAATCCCGGGTATTCCTACTCGGGATTCTTTATTTTCTAGTGGATTTGGATGCAGGATAAGGAATTCCCATTATAGATCAATTATTATCCAACTAGCAAGGGAGGAATATGCCATGAAAAAGATTATTCGGACTTCTATTCTTATATATCTGATCATTCAGGTTCTTCTATGGACGGGGTATAAAAATCCAAAAGAGAAAGATTTTTATTTGGATATGCCCAATATAGAATGGCCAATAACTAAAAAAGGATACGATTCACTTATTCATAAACCAGACACTACGCCTTATCATGGAAATTGGGTGGATGTCGAAAATTAAATTTTATGGGTCATAAGAAAGTATTAAAATTCCTGGTGGAGATTAAAGTCACGGTAGAAGATACAGAGCCTGATACAAAGCAACAGGCTGAAGAGGAATTCGACGAGATGGAGTCTTACCTTAAAGGTGAGATCAATGAAGAGGTCACAAATTTCATCCTGGGCAAATGGATTGGCCCAGTAGTGGTAAGAAGAGTAAAAGTTACTCATAAAAGAAAGCCCAAAAATAAAATTTTTTTATGGTAGACACCCCTCTTATATTTGATATATGAAAAAGATTATTCTAAACCGCAGAAAACTCATTATTACCATTATCATCCTATTGGTATTGGCAATGGCAAAATGGGGGGGGGTAACTATATTAATTAACCTGATCCTATTCTTCCTATGGATGATAGGAGGCTAAAACCCAATTTTATGGAAAGAAAATTTGAACACATAGTGGCTTTTACAGAGAAGGAGTTTAATTCAAAGTATGAAGAGGCCTTGAAAAGGATAGGTAATTATCATATCGAATCAAGTCATTATTCAGTAAAAGCTGGAGCAACTTATACGATATTTTCGGTATTGATCACGTATATAGTGATAGCCGAATAAATAACTGCCGGTCGCAGAGATCGGTGGTGACCATGAAACAGTATAAGGTTTAACCTAATGGATTTAGGATTACCCGCCCCTTTCCAGGATGGAGGGTTCATTCATTCGTAGAGTTTAAACAAGGAAGGAATCATATCTCCCCTATTCTTAGGGGAGGTTTTATTTTAACAATTTAAAGCCAATATATGCAACAAATACCAGATGATATTCTGCAAAAGATTCAGAAACTCATCAACCTCAAAGAAGGGGCAGAAGCAGTAGATAGTTTGGCAGAGGCAGAGAATGCTGCCTCCAAACTTCAGACTCTCTTAATGAAATATAACCTGGACTTAGATCAGGTTAAAGCCCAAAATATCGCAGGCAGAGCAGCAGTAAATGTAGAGGAAGTCTATATCGATACCTTTTCTAAAACCAAGAAATCCGAGTCTTTCTGGGTTCCAAGATTATATGCTGGAATCGCCAGGAATAACCTATGTCGGGTTTGGTGGACTGCAGGTAAATTCGTAGTAAATATTGTTGGGCATTCCCATAATATTGCCTTGGTAACCTATATCGCTGATCAATTGATTGAGAAGATCAGAATTGCCGAGAAATCAGCCTGGAAGGTTTATTATAAAGAAAACCCGTATGGTGAGAAGAAAGGCACATTTCGAAGAGGTTTCCTGGAAGGTGCTGCAGTGGCAATTGGTTCAAGATTGGATGAGGAATATTCCCAAATGCAGGACCATTCAGATAACCCATATGCCATTATGATTGTGGATAAGAAGAAAGAGGTAGATGAATGGTTATGGGAAAAGTATCCTGGCATGCATCCGGATAACATCCGAAAGGCCAGAGAAGCAAGGCAAAGAGAGCTTTTAGAAAACCCGGGATTAGCAAAGAAAGACAAGAAGATAAAACTACCGAAGGGGCCTAGAAGAAATTCATCTATGGATGGGTGGGGGCATGGATATGATGCGGGTAAGAAAATGGAAATCAATAAAGGGGTAAAATCCAACCCTTCCAAAGGCCAAATAAATTGATTTGATCTCTGGTGGATATTCCAATATATTTGATCATCAAAATTAAATAACATGCCAAAAAGAACCCTCAAACAGCCCGAGGTTAAAATGGGTGGAAAACCGGTCGAGCTCCGCATATGGAAAGCCGAAGATCGGATCATGAAAATCGAGCAAAGGATGGAATTAGTCTTCTCCATGTGGATAAAAAGATTTAATACCCACCCCGACAAGTTTTGGGACTCCTGGAAAAGGGTTCAGAGACTTAACAAAACTGCTGCCAAAACTCTCAATGAATTCTATCTGCAAAGAGCCCTGCATCAGGCAAGGCTGGAATTTTACCTCAAATTGCTCCATAATCAAATAGATTAGGCAATGACTCGAATAAATGCTAAGTTACCGCCGAGAATCCTATCAGACGAACATCTTATTGCTGAGCAAAAAGAAATTTGGCGATTGCCACTACTATGGAAACTCAAGTACCACAATGGCTCATTAAAGGATGCACCTATCCCCCGGGAATTTACCCTGGGGGAAGGGCATCTATTTTTCTTCCTGGATAAAGGTAGATTCATTCGTGAGAGAACCCATCTATTACAAGCTGAAATAAAGGCAAGAAGGATTCTATACATGAAAAATAAACCCGGAATCCAGGCATTGAATCTTTGGGAGAAAAAGGGATGGTATTTGCCATGGGAAGATGATCCCATCCGGGATAAGCAGGCAAATCTAAGGGTAGTGCAAAGAATCCTAGAAAAGATGAGTTTTAAAAGGGAGAATAACCCGTCATATGGATTGTGTTTCTATGGAGTGAAAGAATTACCTGCTAAAACTATAGACCGATTATTAGAATATACACTCGATAAATAAGTTTTTATGAAAGAAAGCATATATAACACCACCTATACAGACCAGATGTACCACATGGAAAGAAAATTCTATTTTGATACTTCGGAGAAAAACCCATTAAGGCAGTTAAGTGTTGATTTCTGTATTAGGTTTATTGAAAAATTACCCGATGAAAATGACCCTAATTTGATAGAAAATTCTCGGTATGGGAAAAAATGTACTGGGGATGGTGATGATTACTTTGCATGGGGATATGCATTGCATGATGCATGGATTGAGGATGAGGAAGGAGGTCGAGAGGTTTTGGGATGGGTAGAATTTTATGCCGGGTGGATAGAAACAGTTTATGGCCATCATCAGGCATTAGATGATCCTAAAAAATACTTTACAACCCCTGCTAAATTAGCAGAAGCAATGACTGATTTGATTTAGCCTAAATACCTAATTTGAATTCAGGTGAGAATCCAATTATCTTTGATTTATCAAATGAATAGATATGAATAACCAAGATGCTATAGAGATTGCCTGCCAATTTCCCATATGGGATGATATCCCGGTAGCATGTAACCCATTTTGTAATGATTAAATCCATTTTATGGCAAATAAAGAAAAGAAGGTTAAATATAAGGGCAAAATGGTTAAATCCATCGATATAACCCCAACCTGGGAATCCTTATTGCCTTTCTACTTTGACCAATTGGATCATGGCAATGATAAAAGTAAAGATTTAGTAAAAGGAGAAATCACTCGAATGGCTCAGGCATTGGATAAATTCAATGCTATGCTAAAGAATGGAACCCCTTACTTATAAAGATAAAAAAACCAATTTAATATGTCCGGAGTAAATCATCGGTATTCTCCAAGATTGGAGGAAATACTCGACCATATAGAGGAAGATGGAGTAGCATCCCTTTACTCTGATTTTGACAAGGAAGAGATCGAGGAAGTGGCAAAGAATGAAACTAATGAGGAAGGTAAGATGTGGTTGGAAAAGATACTATTGCATTGGGATGCAGTAGTTGCCTCATTTGATACCATCCATGAAGAACTAATAGGCAACTGGGACCAGGATGCCTATGAGCAGGAACAATGGGAGAACATGAAGGAGAAGATTAAACCAAGATAGGCAGGGGGAGATAATACCAAGAGGGTGTAAGAAGGCTATAGGTACGGATTACCTTTGCGAAATAATCCACCAAGATTTGGTTATGCTCTGTAATATCCCCGAGGCTTGAGAAGGATTGGGTTTCGATCCCAATTCCAATATAGTACAGGGTAAGAGCCCCCCGCCTATTTCAAAATATTGGGAGAGTGCAATGTAAAGTTGAAGAAAAGCCGGTGCACCTCGGGCGATTACTTAAGAACATTCCTCTCCCAACTTATTAAAAATAATGGATGGAGTTGCAGTATGTACACCTACTCGGATATAACTCGGAGTATGGGCCAGGTGACGACGATGCTTCTAAAGAAGTCTAAGCAAGTCCTGGGGCTCCATCCCATTTCAAAAACTAATTTTATGACTAATAAAGAAATTGCCATTAAGACATTAAAGGAAGTAAGCAATCCCACTGAGGTCAAACAGAATAAGAAAGGCCAATTGGTTATATCTACATGGTATGATCCATTAGATGAGAAGGGAACCCAGAAACTTTTAAAATGCCCAGCAATTGCTGATGTATATAACAGGACCCATAATGGGATACTTAAAACCTACATCACTTTAAAATGATACCTGCACAATAGCCAGAATAAATAGTTTTGGAATCTCTGGAAAATCTACTAGATTGCACTCTATTAGAATATCCTATTTCCTGCCTGATCTTCCCTCTAGTCCCTTTTCCATCATTATAAACATATTCCCATGGCAAAGACTACAATGTCGCTAATCGAACAGATAAATGTCTCATTAAAAGACCAGATAATCTATTGGGTGGATAGTTTAGACCAATTAAATTATGGTAGAATCGTATGTATAGATACGAGAGGTTTGGTTGTAGTAACTCAGAATGGGTTACCAGATAATCTACGGAATCCCAGGCTAACCGAGGACGCTATCTGCTGCGTAGAAATTGAAAGGGCAATGTTGGGGGTTTATGAGCCTGTATCTTTAAATTAATTCAGGTAAATAGATTCATTATATTGCATCAAATTATTTTATATGAATCGGAAGAAAACTTTGCAAGACTTTTATGAGGCCCTGTATAATGCAAACCTATTGAAAGAATACGGAGAATATTTCTTTGATGAGGATCAGATAAAGACCCTGGATATGCCTGCTATTACTTACCTAGGAGAGCCAGGTGATATTGAGGAATGGTTGAGAATGGAGAGAGAAGAATTTATTGCTTATATGGGTTTATTGCAAAGTATGAATTTTTTGTGGTCAAAATCCAGTTTAAAGGCCGGGACTGATGAAGATTGGATTGGTAGACCCCATCATTGGTATGGGTTGAATCAATATTGGATTAAAAATTACCCAAAGGCATACCGATATTTAGAGGTAGTAGTTTGGGGTTAAAATATAAACCATAAATAAAATGAAAAAACCCAATTTACTAATTTTCAGCCTTATTATTCTGGCAGCTTCTGCAACTACCTATTATTGCAAGCAAGCTAGACCCGACCCCCAATTAGACACTGGAATACCCAAAATCAGGATCATAAAATGGCCCAATGAATTTGAAAAGGGAATGGCCGCATCAAAAGAAGGAATAAGAGCCGAAGTAACCTTTACCCAATCAAAGGATACCCTGATCATTCAATGGGCCTCAGGAAGATTGGAACCATATGTAATGGAAGAAGGATTAATTGCTACCCCACCGGGTATGGGTACTGATAGGGATCACCCAGCAATGGTATATGCCTGGGAAGAAAATGACCAAATGCATATATCCACCATTAAACCTATTTCTCACACTAAAGATCATTAATATGGCAAAGGTAATATCAAAAAGACAGAAGCCTGACCTGATGACCTCATTAGAGGTTTGGGATTATGCAATCAAAGAAGGGTTGGTGGATACTAAAACCGGAAAATTAACTTCAGGGCCACTTCATGGAGCAACCTTATTGGGTTTTATTCAATTTGCCCGGGATCAGTCCTGGGATTGGCCATATCTTATGATGGCATTATACCATTATTGGGGGATTGATGAGAAGTTTCATGATCCCGACTCCGATGAAACATGTACCATGCACTCAGCTAGTAGCACTGAACTAATTGAGGCCTTAGTAAAGATACTCCCAGAAAATGTGGAACCGGA
>Ga0207667_10003958_pt1 | contig 18231 bp, 10 predicted proteins | sample KBSCornC52_FD_184301 | JGI IMG/M metagenome (GOLD analysis project Ga0207667, IMG submission 184301) | Corn rhizosphere microbial communities from Kellogg Biological Station, Michigan, USA - KBS Corn C5-2 (SPAdes) (version 2) | ecosystem: Host-associated > Plants > Roots > Rhizosphere > Soil ...
GTGAAGGCCACTCCGCCCAATCTCAGGTCTGCTTCACTGCGTGCAGCGGCAGTCCTGGGATTGGGCGGAGTGGCCTTCACCGCCGGGAATCTCATTCTGGCCAGGACGCTGCCGGCCGCTGAATATGGCCTCGTCTCCCTCATGCTCGGCATCATCGCGGTTGCGGGGCTCGCCGCTCCCCTGGGCCTGGATCTAGTCATCGGGCGGCGGGGTTTGCCATTGGATGCGGGGCTGCGCCGCGCGATCTTGAGCACCGGGATTCTCGTCGCGAGCGTGACGACGTTGTTGACCGCACTGTTATATCGCCTCGATTACGCCTTGCTGATCAGCATTCTGGTGGCTACGGTCGGTTCCGGCCTCATACAAGCCAGTGCGGCGCACTTTCAGGGGCAGCGGCGCTTCGGTCCGGCGACGTGGATCGTGCAACTATCGAATTGGATGCTCTTGGCCACCGCTGCGCTGATTAGCGTGTTTGGACTGGATACCGCCTCGGCTACCGGCGTCCTGCTGGCAGTGTTTACCGCGGCAGGCGCCCTATTCGCCTGGATACTGGCACGGCGCGACATCACCGCCGCTGCCACATGGAGCCAAGGCCTCGGCGCGCGCGCCCTCGTGCGGGAAGGTCTCTCCTTGGCATCCATCCATGTTGCCAACTCCCTCTTCCTGCAACTCGAGCGGCTCCTGCTGGCGCCTGCCGCGGGCGTGCAGGCGCTTGCGCTGTTTGGAGTCGTGGCCTCCCTCGTCGCTTCGCCGTTTCGGATGCTCCAGATGGGGGTTCTGTTTACATTGATCCCGAGTCTGCGCAATGCGGCTGGCCTGGAGGAGCGGCGGCGCTTGCTGGTCCGGGAGGCGCTGCTCGTCGGGCTCGTGATCGCGGCCGGCTCCGTGTTCATCTGGTATGGGGCCCCGCCGCTGGCGCATTGGTTTCTATCGGGACGTTACGAGCTGAGCTCCGCGTTGATGTGCGCTGCCCTGGTGTCTGGCGCGTTGAAGCTCTGCAGCGCGTTTGCCACCGGCACCGTCATTGCGTTGGGTGAAGACCGGACGCTGCGCCAATTGAGTTTCGTCTCCTGGGCGACGATCGGGGTGGGTGCGGTTGCGGCTTTTCTGGCGGCTTCCTGGGGACTCGTGGGCGTGCTCTATGGAATCTCGGCGGGCTGGTTGGTCCGCACCCTGATCGCCGCCTGGATGGCTATGCCCCATTTGCGGCGGCCCGCCGCACGCCTGCCGGAAGCTCGGTTCGGGGATCAAAGCCAAATGCCGCGCGCGCCGCGCTGATATCGAAAGCGTTGTCGTTTTCGAAGAACGCCAGAGTGCGGCGCGAGATCGGCGGCTCCGCGCCAACCACCGCGCTGACCTGTTCGGCGGCCCAGCCGACTGTCAATCCCAGCCACCGGGGAGCGTGGAGTCGCGGCGGTGGCACTTCGATCGCCTGCGCAAACTGGGAGACCATCTCCTCCACCGTCATCCAACGTGGGCCCGCCAGGTTGAATGTCTTACCGCCGATCTGGCTTGGACCCACGGCCGCGCGCTCGATACCGGTCAGGAAATCGTCGACGTAGATGGGATGGCGAAGATTGTCGCCGCGTCCGATGTAGAAGAACCGCCCCTTGCGCAGCGAGCGCAGTAGTTTGGCGGTCCGCGGGCAACCGGCACCGTACACCCACGAAGGCCTGACGATCACCAGGTCGAGACCGGAACGCTCCGCCGCCCGTCGTGCGATTTCCTCGCCTGCAGCCTTGGTGCGCTCGTAATCATTTTCCGGATGCAGTGGCGCGTCCTCCTTCGCTGGCGGGTCCGCGACGTGACCGTACACTCCGACACTGCTGACCTGGATGAAACGTTTGAGTCCGGCGGCGGCACTCAGCTGGACCAACTTCTCCAGCGCGCGGACATTCACCGACTCGAAGTGCTCGAAACTCGCATGCACGTCCAGGTGAACGCTGGCGAGATTGAAGACGTAATCGACTCCATCGAGCGCTGCGGCAACGACGTCCTCAGCACGGATGTCGGCTACGCGGTATTCGATGTTGCCATCGAGCGCTCCGGTGGCGGGATGTATGTCGATGGCGCGCACGGACCATCCCCGCCCGCTCAGATAGCGGATGAGGTGGGAGCCAATGAAGCCTCCTGCTCCGGTGACGAGTGCGCGGGTCCCGGTCATTCAGACTTGGTTGCAGCTACGGCAACGGCATAACCACCACGGCCGGGAATGAGCTTGTCGAGCAGCGAGAACGAGTACATGACCGGATAAATCAGGGAATACATGCGGTACTCCTTGCGCACCGCATCCAACTCCCGCTTGGAAGTCGGCGCGATGGTGCCCTCCATGGCCGGTGGGTGGGCTTTTTTCCGGGCCAGGAATTTTACGTACGCGAAGTTGATCGCCAGCTCGGCAAGCTCGGTGAAGAAGCGTGCATAGCCGCCAGAGGCCACGGGCGTCATTCCAGAGCCGCGCAGCATTGCCTCGAGCTCGCTGATGCGATACCCCTGCACGACATGTCCATAAGTCGCTGGCGCCATCCCTATCATGCGCTTGAGCGCGGCGACCGGCAGCCGCGTGTCACCGTTGGGTGTGGTAATGATCGCCATCCCGCCCGGAGCCACCACACGGGCAATCTCACGGTTCAAACCCTGGATCTCGCGGAAGTGCTCATGAACATCGATCACTATCACCACATCGAAGGCACCGTCGGCGAACGGGAAACGCTCGATGTTGATATGGGCGACCGGGTCGCCCAGGAACTCCGCCATCTCCGGAATGCCCTCGCTGTAGACCTGGCCCCAGCTCCACTGGCCCCCGGCGGCGCGAAAGTGGTAGTTCATGGCCCCATTGTTGTCATGGCCGGAGATCAATAGGCAGCGCCGCCCGCGCACCGGGCCCATGAGCCGCATCAACAGCTCGACTTTCTGACGCTTCTTCAGGGACTTCTGATACATCTGCAGCTGCCACGGAAGCTCGGTAGAGCTCGGGGCGAGGTCACCTTGCGCTTGCATAAGCTCTCATTCGGCGCGTAGCGCCGCTGTATGTAGCGAGTCGTCGCGACTCGCAGGAAAGTTGGGTGAGGTCCTGACTTGCCCTTTGAAAATCCCCTGGTCCGTTTCCGCCGCAGCGATTTCGGCACTGATTTGCCGCCGGCTCCATCGCAACTCTCGTGCCATGACTGCGGCGCAGGACGCGAGTACCGAATGATCGAGCGCCATGCTGAGATACAATGACGTCCGCCGCCGTATCACATCCGACAAGCGCATGGCCATCTCGTGCCGCACAGCGTGAGTGACGTGGGCAAACAACGCCGGCTGGTCAGGAACGATCCGCGTCGGATCTCCATCGGGCGGCAATTTCAGGTCGGCGGTATCGAGGGCCCGCGGACGCTGTGGCGTTTCCACTCGGCCCAACGATCGACAGGCCAACTGTGCCGCTCGCTCGCCCACGGCTCGCGCGGTGGTCCACTTGACACCCACCACGGAAAAAAGCCCCTGGAGGCCTCCCGCAGTGTGGTCGACAATCCGCGCTGCTCGCTCGAGCGCGACCTCAGGGCCATGGCCGCGAGCGCTCTGCGGTAGCAGTCCGCCGAACACGCCATGGACATCCTTGGCGTGCAGTCGATGGTCCCCGAGCAGCGGATTGAGCTCGGCCAGAAAGTCCGATATCTCGTCCCCGGTGATCTCCGCGGAGCGAGTCCGTTGATCGCAGCGCAGGTGGCGAGTGCCGACCAGCGTGTAGCCGTTCCAGGGAATGAGGAAGTATGTCCCGTTGGTGGCGCTCAGGCCCAGTGCGGCGGAGAACGGCAACTGACGGACCAGAAGGTTGAATGCCTTCGAGGCACGAAACAGCTGGGAATCTTTCGAGCCCAACCACTGCTCCACCCAAGGACCCGCCGCATTGATGACCACACTGGCCCGGAGGTCCAGCTCGTTTCCAGTGAGCTCGTCGCGCACGCGGGCCCCGCGTACCTTGCGGCCCTGTATCTCGGGCCTCACGGCTCGAACGTAGTTGGCTACACGGGCACCGCAGGCCACGGCCTCGGCGAGTACGGCGAGTTGCAGCCGTTCCGTGTTCAAACAGACTCCGTCGTACCACGCAGCGGCGCCGTTGTAATTTGCCCCGGGGATTCCGGGGAAGAGTCTTCGAACCTCGATCGCGGGAAGAATCGCGCCTGCGGGAATCTGCTGGCCGCTGGGCAGTCCTTCGTTTCGATCGGCGCTGAGCAGATCATTCGCCCATAGCGCCGCGCGTAGAACCTGCGGGCGTCTCAGGCCGCGCGAGCTCGTAGGTAACACGAAGCGCATCGGCTGCGTCAGCTCCGGTGCAAGCCGCAGCCACTCGCGGCGCTCGCGAACGGATTCGCGCATGTGCAGCCAGTCCAACCACTGCAGATGCCGCAAGCCTCCGTGCAGCGTGCGCAGGCTGTTGCTGGAGGTGCTCTGGTTGAAGTCGCCCGCCTCGATGAGCGCCACTTGTAGACCGCGCCGGGCGGCCTCCCACGCCGCGCAAGCGCCATGGATGCCGCCCCCGACGACCAGCACATCGTGCGGCTCAGAGCTCAATCGGATCAGATCACGCCGCATGCAACGTCTCGCATCGCCGCGGATCGATGACCCAGATCGGCAGTGAAACGGTCGCGCCAGAGTTGGAAGACCATCAGCGCCCACAAGAGATGACTGTGGTTGTGCGTGCGTGCCTCGTGCTCGCGCATGAGTTGTGCGACGTAGCGCCCGTCAAAGAGCCCATCGCGCGCGAGTTGGGTACCGCTCAACAGCTCATGCATCAAGGGGTTCCATTCGGCATTGAGCCAGTTCTTCATGGGCATGCTGAAGCCCTCCTTGCCTCTGCCGAGAATACTTGCCGGCAGCCGTCCGACAAACGCCTGGCGGAGAATCCACTTGCGCACGCCCCGATGCAACTTCAGTCCCGAGGGGATCGCCAGCGCCAGCTCGAGCACCTCGTTGTCGAGATAAGGCACGCGCGCTTCCAACGAGCTCGCCATGCTCATGGCATCGACCTTCTGGAGGATATTCTCCGGCAGGTAGAAGCGCAGGTCGCAGCGCATCTGGCTCGCCAGGCGGTCGGACGCGAGCGCGTCCCGGAGGCCGGCGCCGACGAGCTCGCCAGTCTGCTCGCAGATATGGGAGCGGAATTCCGGTGTGTACAGCCGTGCCCGGCTTTGCTCCTGGAGGAAGATCATCCATCGCATGTGCTGCCAGTGCGGTGGCAGTGCGGCGCCTTCCAGGAAGCGGCGCACCTGGTTGGCCATGCCGCGTTTTCGCGCTCCGAGGGGGAGGATCCGCGCCAGGTGCCCGATGTTGGCCCGAACGGGCCGCGGCAGCCAATCCAACCAACGTGAGCTGTAACGGTCGGCTTGATACGCATCGTATCCGGCAAAGAGCTCATCGCCGCCATCACCTCCCAGGGCAACGGTGACCCGCGTTCGGGCCATGCGAGCGACCAGGAGCGTTGGAAAGACCGAGAAGTCGGCGATGGGTTGATCGAGCTGACCTATGACCTCCGGGAGCAACGCCAGGTAATCGGGAGTGAGGACTTCCTCGTGGTGCCTCGTGCCGCAGTGATCAGCCACCGTGCGCGCGAACTGCAACTCACTGTAGGAGCTATCGCCAAATCCGACCGAGAATGTGAGAGGCGGGGTTGCCGAGACCTCACTCATCGCCGCGACCAGGATTGAGGAGTCGATTCCTCCACTCAGGAACGCGCCGAGGGGAACATCGCTCACGAGCTGTCGGCGCACCGCCGCGGTCAGTGTGTGCCGCAGGCGCTCGGCAACTTCCGGAACCGGTGCGCTCAAAGCCGGAGTCGCCGGATCGGGCAAGGACCAGAAGGTTCCCTGCCGCAGGCTGCCGTCGCGCCAGGTGAGCCAGGCACCCGGCGGGAGTTTCCTGACATCCTTGAAGAGCGTGGCGGGACTTGCGGTGTATTCGAAAGTCAACAGCTGGTCGACCCCGAGCGGATCGAGCTCGCGCGCCGAGCCGCCCGCGGCCAGGAGCGCCTTCACTTCCGATGCGAAGTAGAGATTGCCGCGATGTTGGCTGTAGAAAAGGGGCTTGATGCCCACGCGATCGCGGGCAAGCAGCAGCCGGCGCTGCCGGCTATCCCACAGCGCGATGGCGAACATGCCATTCAACCTGGCCAAGAACGCGGGACCGAGCTCGTCATAGAGGTGCGGAATCACCTCGCTGTCGCTTTGCCCGCGGAATCTATGGCCCTTGGACACCAGTTCCGCCCGCAGCTCGCGGTAGTTGTAGATCTCTCCGTTGAAAACGGCTTGCACGCTGCCGGATTCGTTCGTGACGGGCTGCTCACCCGTTTCCAGATCGATTATGGCCAGCCGGCGCATCCCGATGCCGATCCCGGGCGCCACGTGCAGGCCTTCTCCATCCGGGCCGCGATGGAGCATGACATCGCACATGGCGCGGATCAGCTCGCGCGTGGGCGTCGATCCTCTGGTTGCAACCCCCGCAATTCCACACATAGGCTTGGATCAGGCCAACCGGCGCTTGCGCAGCTGCATCCCGATCTGGTTGCGTACGAAACGCAACGGACTTTCGAGGACGGCGAAGCGCTCGCACGCCGTGCTCCCCTGGAGCAAGGTGCCCAGCAGGCTGGCCGCCGGGCGGGAGCGGTCGAGATCGATCCGCATCCGAAAACCCATCCGCCCCACTTTGGTTACATCGTGGGCAAACGGGAGAGGATCGGTGCCCGGCAGATCGCGCACACCCAGCCGCGCCGCACGTCCGAAATGCTCGGGGTAACCCCAGAATACCGGCCGGCCGCCCTCATCCCCCAGGAAGAGCGTCGGGCTGCGAAACTCCTCGACCAGTGCGCTCACCAGCCGGCCGCGGCGGAACATCCATTTGCCGGGTCCCCAGGGAATCACCCGCGGCACACCCCAGGATGCGGTCTCGGTCAACACTTCGCGAATGGGTAGCCCGTCGGGAAGGCGCCGCGTCGTTCCGAGGAGCAGCACCTCCAACCCTTCGCGGCAGGCGACCTGACGACCGCCCAGAATGAAAAGCTGACGCGCGCCGCTTACAGCGATGACACTTCGCTCCTCGTCAGTCCGGGTCATGGTCCACTGATGAAGCGCTCCCGCGTGAGTACTCGGGCCAGTCTGCGCGGAGGCATGCCAGGCGGCGAAATAGTCATCGCCGGAACATTCGGTCAGCAGCAGGAACAGGGCGGGCGCGGCACGACCGTCCTGCGCCGCTGAGAGATTCCGGTAGGCATTCGTCAGCAGCTCATCCAGCTGGTAGCACGAATGAAAGTGCACATGGGCGTCGACGATCGCGGTAACGGTGCTCATGGGTATGGAAATGCGGGGGCGCGCCGCTGGCCCTACCCACTGCCTAGAGCAAGTTATGTACCTAAACGCCCGCCCGGTCTAGTTCTCTCTGGAGTTGTTGAAGCGAGGCGACGAACTGCTCCGGTGCGTATGCCTCATCGTTCTGCGTGAGCTTGTAGAGCTCGTCCACACGCTTGCGGAAACGATCCGAGAGCCCGAGCTGGATCAGGAGCCCGTCGATACCCATTACCGCCTGCTCCGCCCCGACATAGTCACGAAACTCGCCACTGGTCCCTACGGCCACCAGCGTTCGCAGCAGCTGCCGCTCGTCCGCGGACTTCCAGGTCCGGACGGCGGCCTCGTCACATAAGCGCCTCAAGGTAACCGCCACCTCACGGCTACGCTCGATGATCTGAGCCCGTTCGGACGCGCTCGCCGCAATCAGGGAGCGGCTCATCCGCAGCAAGCCAGGCGCGGTCTGTGGGGCGAGTGCCCGGGCAATGATCCACGCCATGACGAGGTGCCCATCACTGATAGGCACGCTGCCGGGCTCGGCGCCCCCCTCGAGCAGCCGATGGCTCCAGTCGGTGCGGCGCATGGAGCTCATGTGACAGCCATAGCAATTGAAAAGCGCCAGCTCGGGAAAGGCGGCCCCATTGTTGATTCGGGGGCCTTGCAGCGTCTCCATCTCCCGCAGCGCCGCGGCCAGCTGACCGTAACTCCAGATCTGGGTCGAGGTGAAGATCGGCTTGCGGCGCTTGTAGTCCTCGTCCACCCGATAATGAGGCGGCTGGAGAGCCAGAAACGTGTCCATCTCGAAACTCAAGCGCGGATGGCCGGCCGCCATCATCCGGTGTGTGGCGAACTTCTCGGCGGTGCCGTAGTGGCAGGACAGGCACAGCTGCGCCCGTTGCCGCAGGTCGGCGGTGGGATACATTCCGTGCGCAACATTATCCCGGTAGCTCGTGCGCTTCGACGTATGGGTCGCCAGCCAGGACTCGGACCCGCCGTGACAGGCTTCGCAGCCGATGCCATCGGCGAGCGAGAACTTCTCGCCACGCTGTTGCGGGGGCACGTTGTCGGTATGACAGTCGAGGCATTCCTTCGCCTGCGTAGGATCGCCGACACCCAGTTTCGCGGCGATCTGCCGCGACTTGAGCGAGCGCAAGGAGGCGAACGCTTTCGAGTGCGCATCCAGGTGCGACCAGGTCACATATTCATTCAGCAGGATATCGTAGGTGTTGCTGGGAGTGACGGCTCCATGACATACGGAAGATGAGCATGATGTCACTCCCAGATGTTTATAGTTGACCTGCGCGTCGCTCATGGAGGCCACTGCCAGCGCGCCGAGCGCTGCTGCAATCCGCGTCAGTTGGGATGCGCGAACCATGGCTTACCCTCCGAGTCGAGATAGAGTTTTTCCGCCTCCTTCAAGGTGAGGGGGCGCGAGCCGATGCGGCCGAACACGGCAATCTGATGACCCGTCTCATCCGCTGCCCTGTCGCGATCGAGTCCCTTGGAAAGCGCCAGCGCGGGAGCGTTGGTGCGATAACGGGCGATCACTTGCGGCTTCGGCTCCGGGCTGAAGCCGTAGAATTTGGGCTGACTCTCCGGTGAAGTGAGTTGTACCACGGTGAAGCCATCGTGCCCGTTGGCGAGGTAGGCGAACAGCGAGGCATTTGTCGATCCGACGACGACATCGCGGACATCGCTCACGGTGCCGGGCTCCGCCCACATCTGGTGGAGCCGCATCTGCTCGGGCTTCTCGATATCTACGATCGCCAGGCCCTGCTTGCCCGCGGCGACGTAGGCGTAGGTGCGCGCCAGGTATACACGATGCGCATCGTCGAAAGGGATCACACTGTTGACCAGCCGGGGGTGGCGCTTGTCGGTAATCTCGATGACTTTCAACCCTTGCGCATCCGTGACAAACAGATAGCGGAACTGCAACGCGGAGGCCCTGACATCCTGCAGCGGCACGACACTCTCGATCTCGGGGTGCAGCGGGTCGTCCAGGTTCAGGATCACCAGGCCGGCATCGGCCGCCACGTAAACGTAGTGCCCCCCGACAGTCAGGTGGCGAGCGCCTTTGAGAACCCCGTTTGGATTCCAGGTCAAAGCCCGGCGCAGGTGGTTGTTACGCGGATTGCCGTCGGCCAGGGTGTTGACATCGGTCAGGATGAGACCTTCCCTGCTGTCCGTGATGAGTGCGTAGTTATAGATCGGGTGGAACGGTTGCTCCAGGTTCTCGTCCCGCATGCGGTGCCCGGTGTTGCGCGCCGGATGAATCGGCTGGTCGGTGGGCAGGGCCACGCAGGTGGCGTCTTTGGACGCAATGCGTGTGTCATGTCCCAGCGGGCTGGAAGGACCGGTCAGGATCGGCTGGCTCACTCCTTTGTTGGCGATACTCGCGACATCATAGACCTGCATCCCCCGGTGGCCCTCCGCTGCATACACATATTCTCCGCGCAACTGCAGGCAGCGGATCGGCGCGCCCGCGTGATCGTGCGCCATTTGCAGTTCCTTGTGCAGCTCCTGGTGATGCCGATAGTTATCCGGGTACGCATATTTCTGCAGGTAGCTGCCGATGACCGCTTGCGGTTCGTCCCACTCGGTGACCTGCACCCCCGTGATTCCTCCAGCGGTCCCCAGCCACGCATAGTAACCAATGAAGTTGACGAAGTTCGTCCCTTGCAACAGCAGCTGCGCCATGATGGCGTTATTGTCATTCGCCGCCGCAAGATGGCAGTCATCGCAGGTTTTCGTCTCGGTCACGCGCTCGGTGTGCGGGTAATGGGGGTTGAACGCTTGTGAGCTGTAGCCGCTGGCTGCAATGGGCGGTTGCTGAATGTAGCTGTGCTCGCGGTTGATGTTGGTTGAGGACACCACGAGCGCCGAGCTGGAGCGCACGGGCGCGATCCGGCCGCCATCGGTTGGGCCACGCTTGCCGAGCTGGAACATGTCCTCGCGTGCCACCTGCGGGTTGTAAGTGGCATACACGCGCGCCTCCTTGCCTTCATAGTGATGGGACGGCGATTTCCAATTCGAGTCGGCCGGCAGATGACAGCCCGCGCAGCTCGTGGTCCACGAGGTGTGACACGAGTAGCACTCCATTTTGTTTGCATCGTGAGCGCGCTCGCTCGCCGGCACGCTCACGCCCCAGGCCTGGGTAGTCGTGTTGGTGCTCATGAGCTTCGCGCGTGCGGATTTTTCGTTGTAGTCGCTCGAAGCCGGCGTGACGCTGTCCTTGACGAGGTGTATGCGCCACTCGATGCCGGGGGTTACCAGTGAGCGCTGATACAGTTTGCCGTCACGCCATTCGAAGCGCTTCTTGCCATCCGGGTTGCGTAACAGGGCCAGATCCGTGCCGGTCGGCGGCGCGGCGGGACCCGAGGTTCTCAGGTTTGGATACGCATCCACGGTGCCGTGGCAGTCGATGCAGGCGATCTCGATGGCCTGCGCCACCTCGCCGTAAATATACCCGTTGCTGTGGCTGTCCTGGGCAAAATGGCAGTCCACACATTGCATGCCCTTTTCCATGTGGATCGAGGCCATGTGGACGGTCTTCTTGAACTTCTGCGGATCGTCGTCCTTGACGATGTCGCCTTTGGCATCCAACAGGTTGCCATGACGGTCGCGCTTGAAGATGGCCCGGAAATTCCAGCCGTGGCCGTGATAATCGGCGAATTGGGTGTCATGCAGCTTCGGGTTGAGCTCGCTCACGTGAGCGAGGAAATCCACGTCGGCCCACTTGCCCCTCGGCGCCGCACCCTCGGGATTGCGCTCGTTGATCGCCCGGATCTCCTCCGGGGTCGGATACTTCTGTTGCTCGGGCCACATGGCCGGCGCGTCGGCCTCGTAATCCCACATGGTGTAGCCCATGAAGGTGTTCATGAACACGTTGGGCTGGTGCATGTGGCACGTCATGCACTGGCTCGTCGGAATGGAGCGCGTGAAGCGATGCGCGAGCGGGTGCCCCGACTCGTGCTTGGGAATGACTGGATCGACGGAGCGGCTCTCGCCCATGTTACCCGCCTTGGCGTAGGGGCCTGAGTGCAACGGATCGCGGTCATTGGCGTAGATCACGTGGCAGCCCGCGCAGCCGGAGCTGCGATAGTCCCCGGGCTGATCGTTGGTGCCCATGAACCACATGTCGGGATCGTTGAGCCGGGTCTTGTGGATGTTCAACACGGGAATGGAGACCCGGCCGCCGGTGCCGTTGCCCCGGTTGGAGACGTGCAGGTCCGGGCGCCCCGGCTCGTTCAAAGCCTGCACGCCCCCGGTGAGATTCGGCAAGGCAATTTCGGGGAAACGGTTGCCGGTGGTGCGTCCGCCGGATTCGAACACGCGGAAGATGTCCGGTGTCGGCGCGGACTCCCAGTGCGGGAAGGGCAGCAGGCTGGGAAGCACTCCGTGCAGCGATAGCGCACTGGCCGGGTCGGGTAGCAGCGGACCCTCGATACCGGCCGCTTCCCCGTTGGCCGTATACGACTCGCCCAGGATATAGCGTTTGAATGGGAGGATGCCGTTGTTATAGGACGCGCCGCCCAAGAACATGGCGTTCGTCGACATCAGACTTCGAACAGCTGCGGCGACGATCGAGCCGTGGCAGGCGCCGCACGCCTGGTCCGCGACCCGGTAATCCGCGGGATTGACGAAGCGGATGAATTCCGGTGACTCCCGATTCAGGAGGGTATAACTGCGCTGTGGCTTGGCGCTGTGGGGGTAACCCCATTGCTCGGGGTAGCGAGGCAACACGTGGGCCAGGTCGCGCAAGCGCTTGTACTCGAACTCCAGCCGGGCCAGGCCGCGCTCGGGAATCTGACTCGCGTCCCCGCCATGGCAGTCGGTGCACCCGAGTTTCACCGCCGGATTGTCATGCATGCTCAGTCTGTCGGTCTCGGTGTGGCACCCGAGGCATCCCACACTCTTGCGGTCGATTTCCGCGAGCGGCTGATCCGCCGGAGCGGGCGGGGCCATGACATGGGCCGTGGCGCCCCATCCCGCCGTCGACAGCAACAGCGCGAGCCAGAGGAGCCATGGGTTGCGGGAGTGTTGCATCACATCAGCGCTCAATAAGTCAGGATGAGATTGAAGAAAGCCGAGAATGGGGCCGCGCCTCCAGTCAGCGGCCGGGTTGCGGCGGCCGCCAGCAGCCGCGCGGCGGTCAGACGCAGAATGATGTTTTGCGAGTCCAGGGGGCGGTAGAAAAGGTCGCAAGCGACATCGGTGCCGATATCGCCGCCTGCAATCGGGCGGCCGAGGATCGCTGTCAACGGCGCCGTCTGGTCGAACCACAGGTGATTGGCATCGACCGACAGCCGTAAGGCCGGCGCCAGATCCAGATCCGCGCCCACTCCGACGAGGCGCAATCCCGGGTTGTCATAGTTGGACTGGCCGGGGGCTGCCGTGGAGCGCAGGTCGGGAAACAAAGAGTCGCGCACCTTGAGGTTGATCTGATTGAGCACCAGCGGGAGCTGCTGATGGATGAAGAAGCTCGAGTCCGCCCCGGCGAACAGGGCACTCTGGCTGATGGCATCGAAGCCATGCGCGGTCTTGTCGAAGGGATTGGAGTCGCCGGAGGCGTAAAGTCCGGAAGCGCGCAAGCGGATCCAGTCGAAGTCGCGTGACAGCTCCACCGCGCCGAAGTGCGCCTCCACCCGCGCGTCCTGGATCCCGAAGGCGCTCTTGCCCTCGACTCCCAGGACCTCATAGAGGGAGGCAGTCAGGTTGAACGAGCCGAGATGGCCGTCGACGCTGTAGCCAAAGTAGCCCACGTCATAGTTGTGTTGACCGTTGCCGTCGAATGTGGCGGGGGCGCCAGGTGCCTGGGCCGCGACGATCTGGGTGCCGCGTGTGTGATTGCGGTCGTAGATGAGGATGAATTCGGACGTGAGCCCGGGACGCCAGAGATCCTGCACATAGAGATTGGCCAGCAGAATGTCGTTGGCCGGCAGACCTGCGCCGAACTGGTCCTGGCGGGCGGCGTTCTTGGGGAGCGGGCGGAACCAACCGATGTTGTATTGATACGCGTCGCTCGCGCGCGTGCCAAAAAAACGCACGCCAGCCGGCTGGTCCGCGAGCACGAAGCCACGGAAGTCGCTGTTTACGCCCTGTACCCCGATACGCACGCTGTCGAAGTCGTAATTCGCCGATACATCGCGCAGGTGCTTCTCGACGAAGAGTGCTTGCGCGCCGAAAGTGTTGGCGGTGACCGACTGGCCGTTGGTTCGGGTGGAGCTGTAGTTCAATATGGGCGTGAAGCGCAATTGCCAGTCGGGCGGCTGGAAGACGGTGTCGCCGCGATAGAGAACCGCATCGAGGCTGACGGTCTGGCTGCCGAAGAGCTGTTGCCTGGGATCCAGGAAGGGCGCGTTGGCCCCTGCGGCCGCCGGTATGCGCCGCGGCTCGATCAGCGTGTTGGAGGTCGCGGTCCCGGAAAAGAACCAGTTGCCCCCGAAGATCGGCCGATCCAGCAAGGGTCGATCGCCCTTGATGGGATTGTTGGTCGCGTACGGGTTGGTGACGTTGTTGCCGAACCCAAGCTTGTCGATGATGCGCCAACGGTTGCGTGCCGTAGGGCCCGCCACGCCCGCCAGGCTGGGTGTGGGGAGGCGATCGGGATAACAGTCGACTTCGCCGTTGTCGCGCTCGATCACCGGCTGGCCGGGACGGCGGCGGAGGGGCTTGTTCGCTTCGGAGCCGCAGCCGGAGTTTGGGTTGAGGGCTGGCCGCGACGTGGCAGCCGCGGGCTGTGCGGCGGTCGCTGTCGCTGCCGGCGCAGGGTGCGCGCCTGGCTCCCCGAATGCGGCCGGAACCGCCGCAGACAACAACATCAGCGCACCGCATACGCCGCTGGTAAGCCCTCCCCTCACGGCGCCGCCCGCACCGAGATGCCTTCGCTCCGCAACCACGGTCCACGCGTTGGGATGTGAAACGGATGGCACATCAGGCAATCCGAGGCGACTTTCGCCGCTGTACCAGTGCCACCGTGACACTCGCGGCAGCGCGTGATATCGGGCAGGAGAATGTCCGTGGCATGTTTGGACTTCGGCGCACCTGTGTGACACGAGACGCAGGTTTCCGAGATGTGGGCCGCGTGATCGAACCGCGCACGCGGCATCCAGGTCGAGGTCAGCCGTACAGGTTGCACCTGCCATTGCTCCAGGCCGGTCCTGTCGGGCACGTGGGTCACTTCGTGACAGTCGGCGCAGACCCGCTTCTCCAACAGCTCACGGGCGATCTTGAAGGTTTCCGTGTCGACCCACTCCCGCGCCCGGCGTTGCTCTCTGTCCGTGAGCGTGCGCTGCTCGTTTCCCGGCCTCCTGGCCTGGCGGCCGCTCGCTGCAGAGGCCGCCGTGCTGGTTTGCACCAGGTACGCACGACTGAAGTGCTCCCGGAGCGTCTTGTACATGCCGGGTAGATCCCCGTGGGGTACGCCGCTGGTGGGGTCGTGCTCGTCGAACCGCAGGCTGTGGCAACCACTGCAGTGGGTCTCCATGCGTATCGGCAGCATTTCGCGCCCGCTCGAGTTGGGTCGATGGCAGTCCTGGCAGCTCAGGACCCGCTCTCCCGTGGGTGACTTCACCCCCTTCGGGTCGAGATGTTGGGCGTGCGAGAATTTCAGATGGGAGTGCTCGATGAACTGCTCCGGCTCATTGCGATCGAGGCGCACGGCATGCCACGACGAGGCGAGATCGTCATTCGGCGCGCGGGTGCTGGCGAGCACGGTGATCCGGAATTCCGGGTGGTCCGAGCCGAAGTCCGTGACGTCCGCCACCTGGGTGTCGGGCTTGCGGTGCTTCAGGTCGGCATGACAGTCGGTGCAGAGCCTGGGGTCGCGCTGCACGAGGGCCGCGGGTTGTTTGTGCTCGAGGTGACAGCCCGTACACTGCGTGCCGCGAAACAAGGCCACATCGTTGCTGCGGATGTCGACGTGATGGGCCACGACGGCGTGACAAACAAAACACTCCTGGTCGCGGACAGGCTCGAACGGCTTGACGTGACAGGCATCGCACCGCGTGCCAATGGATTGGTGAGCGGTGTGCAGAGGTCCCGGCGACCAAAGGTTGTCACTCGGAAGGAGCGGCGTTTCCCGCAGGGACTCCTGGATCCCGGGCATCACGATTCCGCAGAGCGGCAGCAGCAGGAACAACGCCGCGAAGCCGAGTGACAAGGCCCAGGACCAAGGGCTCATCCGAGGTCCAGGCGACGACGCTTCGCCGTGCCGGTCCGCAGCGCCGGAGTCACCCTCGTCCGAGGCCGGCTCTTGCACCTCGAGGATGACGGCTCGCCGCGATCGGGAGGGATGCACCGTGAGCCGCGCGGCGCCAATCTCGATGACATCGCCCGGGTTGATACGGCGCGGACGGATCTCCCGCCGGCCGTTGACGAGAACGGCCTTGCCGCTGAGCGGGGCGATCCGCAGTCCGCCGAGCGCGCTGGTGATGACGACGGCGTGCTGGTACGCGACTCCCGGGGAGCTCAGCTGCAGATGTTGGTTCGGCGCGCGGCCGATGGTCAGCCGGCGAGCATGTATGAGAACTCCACGTGCCTCGGCGGCGCCCTTGGGCGCACCGCCGACGGAGCTTCTGCGCAATAAGCAAAACCTCACGTTTCACCAATACAAAAAGACGGTGATCACGTGTGTGCCGAGCGCTGCCAACAGCGCGCAACACACCGGCACGTGAATGAAGAGCCACAGGCGCAGCCGGGCGGCGAGCGTCGTCTCGCGACGGAGCCGTTGTAACAACGCGGCCTTGGCGCCAGCGCATTCGAGCAGGTTCTGAAATGTCGCCCGCGTTGTCTCATCGTGGGCGGCCAGGCGCATTTCAGCCAGCTGCTCGATGAGCGCGTGGTTGTCGAAATTGGGGACGAGGTGAGCTGGCTGTACCGCCGCTTCGGTCCCGATCATGATGTAGGAGCGATCGCGGCCGCGCAGCTGCGCCCAGAAGCTCGGATCGTCCAGGTCGGTGCGACGGATCGAATCGACAATGAGCGCCTCGACCCGGCGCGCTCCCTGCGCCATGCCTAGGGAGCGCTGGTCGAGCTCCTCGATCTGCTGCAGCAACTCCTTACGGCGCAGATTACCGCGCTGCCGGGTCATCAGTCCCGGATAGCGCACGTAGGCATAGACGCCCCAACAGCCGCTGAGAGTGACGACGCACATCAACACATACGTGACGGTGTGTACGTTCGCCCCGAAGTGCATGCCGCTGTGCAAGGTGGCGATGATCAATGCCGCCAGCCCGAGATAGACATGCGCCGAAAGCCATCCAATGGCGGTACCCATACGTGAGTGAAAAGCTCGTTTGCGGATTCCAAACAGGGACAGAAAGACGACCAACACACCGGCGATGGTGCCGAGGGTGTAGCCGAGCCAGGTGCCGCCGTTGGGCGGTACACGGGGCTTGTCCAACATGTAGGCGGTTATGGTCGCGATCGTTACGAGAACGGCAAGGGTTCCGTAGCGGTAGTTCCGGTAGTTGACGAATGACTGATGCACTGGCTGCTGCTGGGCTCATTGTTGAGTCGCGGCCGCTCTTCCCTTGGCAAGCTTCAGGACGTCCTCCGCATGGATGCGGATCGCCGCTCCGGTCGGACAGGCGCGGACACACGCGGGACCCCCTTTCAGCCCGGCGCAGGAGTCGCATTTGACCGCGGTCTTCGCGACCTCCTTCGGCGCACGGCGGCCGATCCGGCTGAGCAAGCTCGCCTTCGGGGCGACCTGCGCGAGTTGGATGACGCCGTACGGACAGTTCTCGACACAGTTACCGCAGCCGATGCAGGTGTCCGCGATCGAGACTTCGCCGTCGGGCAGCCGGTGGATGGCATTCGGCGGACAATCCTGCATGCAATGCGGGTGCTCGCAGTGCCGACAGGAAGTGGGCAGATGCAATGAGAACAAGGACGGACCGGCGCTGCGGTCCAGTCGCGACACACCGTCGTGTGTGGCGGCGCAAGCCTTCTCACACTGGTCACAGCCCACGCACAGGTCTTCGTCGATGACGAGCACGCTCGTGGCTTCGCCCAACCCGTGCGACATGAGATAGGAGAACACTTTGCCGGCCTGAGGCTGGGCTTGCATGTGAGCGTGATGTGCGAGCTGCTGCGCCGATTCGGCTTGCAGCTTGGCTTTCACCAGTGGGTCGGCTCCCAACAGGCGCCGGAATCGCACCTGATCGATGCTGAGTGCCTCGGTAGTGACCGTCGCATGCGCGCTCATTGAGCGTACGGATTCGCCCGCAAGACAACCGGCAGCGTCCAGATAGGCCCCAGCGGCTCCGTAGGCAATGACGGCGTCCCGATCCCCCGTCTTGCGCGTGAGTGAGACGGAGCCGCTGCGGATGAGGTAAAAGCGCTCGAAGGGCTCGCCTTGTTTGAAAAGGGCCTCGCCTGCTTTGATCCGGTGCAGGCGTACCCCTTCGGAAAGGGCGGCAATCGTCTGCGGGCCGGCGTGCGGCATGAGAAAGACCCGCAGCGCCCGTAGGGCGTAGACCTTATCGACATAATCGCGCACCGATTGCTCGGAGCGCACCAGCTTGCGCATCGCGCTGTGCGGGGTTTCCAGGACGACGCAATCAGCCCCGGCGACCGCGCTCGCCTCGTGCGGACGGCCCGAGATCAAGGCCATCTCACCCAGCAGCTGTCCGGCACGCAAGGTCATAGGCGGACCGTCGCCCGCGCTCAAATGCACCTCGCCACGCAGTATGTTGAAGACGCTGGAGGAATAGACGCCGCGGGTGAAGAGCTGCGTACCTTTGGCTGGAATCAGGATCGTGCTCGAAAGCATGAGCTCCCGCAGGGCGAGCTCCTTTACTCCGCGGAAGGCTCGCACGGTGCCGTGGATCTTGCGCAGCGTGCCTTCGACATCGTGGCCGTTGCGCAGGCGCCTGAAGACCGACGCCAGGATCTCGTGGTCGGCCGGCACCGT
>Ga0207667_10003959_pt1 | contig 18227 bp, 10 predicted proteins | sample KBSCornC52_FD_184301 | JGI IMG/M metagenome (GOLD analysis project Ga0207667, IMG submission 184301) | Corn rhizosphere microbial communities from Kellogg Biological Station, Michigan, USA - KBS Corn C5-2 (SPAdes) (version 2) | ecosystem: Host-associated > Plants > Roots > Rhizosphere > Soil ...
TGTCTCAGCTACCTGGCTAAGCAAAAGGCCGTGACACGTCTAATCAAAGGCCGTGGCACGTCTAAGCGCAAGGCCATAGCACGCTGCCCCGGTATTTAAGGCCAATTAAAGATATTTGATTGTGCCTTTACATAAGTTCATAATTATTTACATTCGGCCGCTTATGACAATTCACGATTGCCGATTCACGATTCACGACTATGCAAGTAATAACCGGTGTATTATATCATTCTGTAGGGGCCTCCTGTGCTGCCCTGTGCTATACGCCACAACGAAAAGTGGCGCATTGGTCGTGGCAAACCTATTGGCTTGCGCAGGCTGCTGTATGCTGGTTGCTGTTGCCCGTTGTTATTGCGTGGCTCACCATCCCTGATATTATGGCAGTGTTACACGAAGCGCCTTCTGATGCCATGGTAAAAACTTTTTTACTGGGAGCGGCTTATGGCATAGGCGGAACAGCATTTGGAATGGCCATACGCTATGTAGGATTTTCTCTTACTTATGCCATTGCGGTGGGTATATCGTGCGTATTAGGTACCTTGCTGCCGCCAATGGTGCACGGGCAGCTGGCTGCGTTGTTTTCTCAAAAAGGCTCAGAATGGGTTGCCACCGGTATAGGTGTAGGCGCATTGGGCATTGCACTGTGCGGCGTAGCCGGAAGGTTTAAAGAACATGACCTGCACATAAATAAAAGTGAAGACAAATCGTTTTCACTCGCGAAAGGATTGCCGCTTTGCCTGCTTGCAGGCATCTTATCGGCCGTGTACGGGTTTTCGATAGATCAGGGACAACCAATTGCAGATGTAGCTGAAAAATACGGTAGTGGAAATTTTAAGATCAATATTGTTTATATCTTTTCCAATTCCGGCGCCTTTTTAAGTACCTGCATCTATTGTTTGTACCTGCACAGCAAACAAAAAACTTTTGGCGAATATCGCCGGCTTGCCACTGATAATAAAAGTAATACCACCACCCCTCAAAGTAATGCCAGGCTATTGGTTAATTTTGTAATGGCCGCCCTAACCGGATTATTGTGGTATTCACAGTTCTTTTTTTACGGACTCGGCCATGTGCGAATGGGTAAATACCAGTTCAGCAGTTGGGCAATACACATGATCATGCTCGTATTGTTCAGTTCCGTAACCGGTTTACTCATGAAAGAATGGACCGGCAGCCGTAAAAAAACCACAGGTATGCTTACATTGGCATTACTTGTTCTGGTTTTGGCCGTATTAGTGCTAACCTATGGCAACTATTTGGGCAGTGATTAGCGTCTTGCTATAGGTAAGCGTGGCCACGGTTTCAAACCGTGACACGCCTGAACGACTTGCCGATTCACGATTGCCGATTCACGATTGACCCATGACCATTCACGCTTGACCAAAATGGATTCACAAACATACAAAAGGCCCATTGTAATCATTGGCGCCGGAGGCATTGTAAACGATGCGCATTTGCCAGCCTATCAGATAGCCGGTTTTAGTGTAGCAGGTATCTATGATGTGAACAAAGAAAAAGCCCGCGCTACCGCTGATAAATATAATATTCCTGTAGTGTTCAACAGTATACAGGATGTGGTGCAAGGTGTGTCCGCATCCGTTGTATTTGATATTGCAGTACCAGGGTCAGAAATTGTTAATGTATTGGATCATCTGCCCCCGAAAAGTGCTGTGTTGATGCAAAAGCCCATGGGGAATGACTATGCAGAGGCAAAAAAAATTCTGCAGCTCACACGTGATAAGCAAATGATTGCAGGGGTAAACTTTCAATTACGGTATGCTCCTTTTATAAAAGCGGCGCGTGAACTGGTCCAAAAAGGTGTAATTGGTGAATTGTGCGATATCGAGATAAACGTAAATGTATTCACCCCCTGGCATTTGTGGACTTTTCTGTTTGAATCGCCACGGGTTGAAATATTATACCACAGTATTCATTATATCGATCTGGTGCGGTCGTTTTTGGGAAATCCTGCCGGCGTGTATGCCAAAACGGTGAAACATCCCGGCATGGGAGAGCTGGCTTCTGTTCGTAGTAATATCATTATGGATTACGGCGATATGATCAGAGCCAATATTCTAACGAACCATTGCCACCGGTTCGGACTGCAGCACCAGCAATCGTATATAAAGCTCGAAGGAACAAAAGGCGCTGTGAAAATAGGTATGGGACTGCTCATGAATTACCCGCATGGTGTATCCGATTCGTTCGAATATATTTCGCTGGAAGGTGATCAAGCGGGTGAATGGATAAAAATGAAGATAGAAGGAAGCTGGTTCCCTCATGCATTCATCGGCAGTATGGAACAGGTAATGCTGGCCGCAGCAGGTGCAATCAGCCGGCCCGACAATTCGGTAGAAGATTGCATCTATACCATGGCCTGTGTGGAAGCTGCGTATGTGTCAAGCGCCAAAGGAGGGGAGGGGATCACCTGATAATAAACCTAATATCGCTAATCAAATATCACTGCCGCAACAACCCGAATCGTAGAGGATGTTCATCATCTCTGCTGCTTTGGAGCTGGTGCGGTAAAAATTTCGAAGATCTAAATGAAAGGCTTTCTTACATGCGTTTTATATGTGTTAACGACGTTTTCAACACAGGCGTTCAACAACCCCGCAAACAAAACCGTATCTGTTATTGCAGCCAATAATCCCAGAATTCAATATGGAACTGAAAAATTAATTCAGGCTTTACGATCAGCCGGCTATACAGTTGAGCTCTTATCCGACCTTAAACCATCTTCAGCAGCAATTACCATCGTGGCAGCAACATATCACGATGCACTTATCAAAAAGGCATCCTCCACCTGGCACTTACAACCCGATACTGTAGGTAAGGAAGGTTTTTCTATTAAAGGAAACAACCAGGCTATTATTATTGCCGGTACCGATCCGTCAGGCGCTTTATACGGATGTCTTGAACTCGCAGAACGTGTTCAGTCGCAAAAAGCAATTCCTGAAAACCTTTCTGTAAAAGATCAGCCGCAAATGGTGTTGCGCGGCGCCTGTATTGGTATTCAAAAACCTTATTATCTGCCCGGTCACACCGTTTATGAATATCCATACACGCCTGAAACATTCCCATGGTTATACGATAAACAGCTTTGGATAAAATTTCTCGATTCGCTGGCTACCAACCGCATGAACTCCCTATACCTGTGGAACGGTCATCCCTTTGCCTCGCTCGTGCGGGTAAAAGAGTATCCGTTTGCAGTGGAAGTAGACGACAGCACCTTTAAAAAGAACGAAGAGTTATTCCGGTTCCTTACGACTGAAGCAGACCGGCGAGGCATTTGGGTGATACAGATGTTCTATAATATTATTGTATCAAAACCATTTGCCGACCATTATCATATAAAAACGCAGGACCGCAACCGGCCCATCATTCCATATATTGCTGACTATACCCGTAAATCCATTGCCGCATTTGTGGCAAAATATCCCAATGTCGGATTAATGGTTGCACTCGGCGAAGCCATGGAAGGAGTAGGGCAGGACGATATTGACTGGTTTACCAAAACTATTATTCCCGGTGTGCAGGATGGATTAAAAATGATTGGTAAGAAAGATGAACCGCCGATCGTTTTACGTGCACACGATACCGATGCCCCCACAGTTATTAAAAAGGCAATGCCGCTGTATCACAATTTATATACAGAAGCAAAATACAACGGCGAAGCGCTTACTACCTATACGCCGCGCGGCCCATGGGCTGAATTGCATCGTACCCTTGCCCATATCGGATCTGTACAGATAGAAAATGTGCACATCATGAGTAACCTCGAGCCCTTTCGCTATGGTTCACCCGACTTTATTCAAAAATGCGTGAAGGCCATGCATTCGGTAATGGAAGGAAACGGGCTTCATTTGTATCCCCAGGCTTCTTACTGGGACTGGCCTTATACTGCCGATAAAACCAGCACCCGCTTACTGCAGATCGATCGCGACTGGATCTGGTATCGTGCATGGGCACGTTATGCATGGAACTGTGATCGCAACCGTCAGCAGGAAATAGAATACTGGGCTGCCGGTCTTGCATCAAGATTTGGCTGCACCGAAGTACAGGCAAAGAATATACTCGAAGCATATGAGCAGGAAGGTGAGATCGCGCCCAAATTATTAAGGCGTTATGGAATTACTGATGGTAACCGCCAAACCCTTACATTGGGTATGTTCATGACGCAGCTCATCGACCCCAGGCGATATGGTGTTATTGATCTGCTGTATAATTCAGAAGGGCCCGAAGGGGAAATGATCATTGAATATGCCGAAAAAGAAGCCAGACGCCAGCCGCATCTTGGTGAAACGCCGCCACAGGTAGCCGATGAAGTAATAGCACATGGCAATAAGGCAGTGGCAGCCATTGAACAGGCCGCGCCCTATATAACTGCCAACCGGGAAGAGTTTGACCGTTTGAAAAACGATATGTATTGTTACCAGGACCTCGCCGGGTTTTATGCATTTAAAGCAAGGGCCGCCCTGCAGGTATTGGCATATAAATACTCCCGCAATATTTCAGATCTTGAAAAAGCAGTTCCTTTATTACAAAATAGCGTAGACTACTATAAAGAGCTCGCTGCCCGAACAGATACAACTTACCTGTATGCCAATAGTATGCAAACCGGTCAAAGAAAGATCCCGATAAGCGGCAAAGAAGCAAAAAACAAAACATGGAAGGAGTTATTACCTTTCTATGAACGTGAATTGGAAAATCTGCAAAAGCATATACAGATCTTAAAGATCCAGGGATCAAATGACCGCATGTTGACCGTACACCCCATGAAAAGTGTTTCCGTTCGCTGGCAGTCAGACAATATTAAAACATATACTGTAGAAAAAGGCGCGGCTATATTCGCCGACACGCCTGTTGTGATAACGAACCTGCCTGATCTGTTAAACGGTATGCAGGGCATTTATTACAACAGAAAGAGTCAGATAACGCAGGGTACTAAACTAACTTTTCACACACCCGATCCTGTTAAATTACTCGTAGGATTTTTTGTTGAAAAGAACAGTGCCTGGTTACCCGAGCCTCAGCTTGAAATTGATGCAAGCGCCAATGATTACGGACAGGCAGAAGTAAAAATAGCCAACGCTTTGTCAATAAAAGGATATCCCTCTGTAAATATTCACACGTATTCTTTCAGACCCGGTACGCATACGCTTACATTAGGAAAAGGTACCTGTTTACTCTTAGGGTTTATTAATGAGTCTGAGCCAATGCCTGTATTTGATGCAGGATTAAATGCCACTGATAATGCAGGTGCACTCGATTGGTTGTTCGAATAATAATGATGTAACATTAAGATAACATGCAAAAAAGTTTTTCACATCTGGAAAACTTTTTTGCGCATATTAAATGTTGTTGTGATAATATATTTGTCAACAGCACGTTTAAGGGATCGCTTAGAATATAGTAAGCATATCAGATAGCAGTAAGTGTTTTTTTGTATGAGGCGTTCGAGTTATCTAAATAATTTTAAATATGACAGCATTTTTACTTAGCGTATGTTCGTTTCCGTTTATGAAATAGTAAGATGTTCCATCTTTTTAGTAAAAGATGACATTGTTTCCGAGCCGTAGGGGCTGTTTCTTGTGCACGATTTAACAATATCCTGAAAAACAAAATCCACCCCTTACTATGCTCGTAGTAATGTATTTATGTCCTTGGTTAACAATTGCTCCTCTCAATTGATAAAATATAAATCTTAAACAACTGTTGTATGACTGGTAAACCGTCCTTGAAATGCCTGATGGCGTTTTTATTACTGCTTATTAACTGCACGTATCTTATGGCGCAGGAAAGAGTTGTTACGGGAAAGGTTAAAGATCCGCAGGGGAACCCACTCCCAGGCGTGAACGTTAACGTATGGGGCACTCGAATAAGTGTCACCGCCGATGTAACAGGTTCATTCCGTATTCCGGTTTCCTCCGAAAATTCCGTTCTTGTATTCAGCTTTGTAGGCTTTTTACAAAAGGAAGTAAAGGCAGGATCGGATTCTACATTTAATGTTGTTATGGGCTACGACAATGCCGACCTTGACCAGGTGGTAGTTGTAGGTTATGGTACTTCAAAAAGAAGAGACCTTACCGGCGCCGTATATTCGGTAAAACCCGGTATGGTAACTGGTACTCCAACTTTCAACCCGCTCGAAGCCTTACAGGGCAGAATACCGGGTTTGGATATCACAAGAACTTCGGGTAATGCCGGTGCTGGTGTAAATATCCAGTTGCGTGGTAACAGAACATTTAATGGTACCTCAAATGGGTTACAGGGTACAAACAGCACTCCTTTATTTGTTATCGATGGATTTCAGGGTGGTAACATTGCCGACCTGAACCCAAATGATATCGAGTCGGTGGAAGTATTGAAAGATGCGTCTGCTACTGCCATTTACGGATGGATGGGTGCCAATGGTGTAATCATTGTAACTACCAAAAAAGGTAAAGACCGTCCGAAAGTTTCATATAATGGTTACTATGGCGTGAACGGATATGTATCATATCCAAAACCACGTATGGGTGATGATTATGTGCAATTAAGACGTGAGGCATGGCGCACTGTGAATGGTAGCTATCCTGCCAGCGACGATTTGTTGTTCACTGATCCTAATGAACTGGCAAACTTTAAAGCTGGTAATTGGGTAAACTGGTACAACCTGCTTAATCGCAATGGTATTGAAGAAAGCCATACTGCTTCTATTCAGTCTGGTGGCGATAAAACAAAAGTATTTTTCTCAACCGGCTATTATAAAGAGCAGGGCATGTTGCGTGGTAATGATTTTACGCGTTATAATGCCCGTTTGAACTACGATCAGCGCATCAGTAATGCGTTCAAAGCCGGTTTGTTAACTCAGTTTACCTGGGCGAATCAGAACAACCGTACTGATCCAATTACAAACGGTAACGGAGCTAACAGTTCAGCACCTCTTGGTATTGCTTATGATAGCACGGGTAACGTAGTTTTATATCCCCTGGGAGGTTCCAGCACTAAAATAAGCCCGCTGACTGACGAGCGTTCCGGTGCATATACCGACAACCAGATCAAAGGAACAATTATGACCAATGGTTATATTGAAGTTACCCCGATCACTGGTTTGTCGTTCCGTTCTAATTTTGGTTCTACCATTGCCTTCACAAGACGTGGTCAGTTCTATGATTCTCTCACGCTGAAAAATGCCGGTAAGAACCCTTCTCTTACTCAAATTGATAATGATTTTTACCGCTTCTATAACTGGGATAACATTTTAACATATACCCATAAGTTTGCTGATCATTCAGTAACCCTTACAGGTATTACCAGCTACACCCGGTCAGATGATGATGCTTCGCAGGAAATTGGTAGAAGACAAATACTTGCGTCGCAGGAATTCTATTTCCTCGGCGGAACAGAAGGTACTACACGTACTTTAAATTCTTCTTACACCCGCTATAATACCATATCATATGCCGGACGTTTGAATTATAGCTACAGAGGAAAATACCTGTTGACCGCTACCTACCGTGCGGATGGTGTATCGCGCCTGGCACCCGGTCATAAATGGGATGCCTTCCCTTCTGCCGGTGTGGGTTGGAATATACACCAGGAAGATTTCATGTCGAATTTGACCTTTGTTAACAATTTAAAGATCAGAGCTACATATGGTATAGCTGGTAACGCTTCTGTACAGCCGTATGCTACACAAAAAAGCTTACAGTTGCAGGGATCGGGAGAAAGCTTTGGTAATGTACCTGTACCGGTTTACCTGTATAACCCGATTATCGCTATGAGCAACCTGGGCTGGGAAAAATCTGCTACTGCCAACCTGGGTCTTGATTTTGCCTTATTCAAAAGCCGCATTTTTGGTGCCCTGGACGTATACCAGACAAAAACAACCGACATCCTGATGAAGCGTCCTTTACCTTCTTCTACCGGTGTTTCGAACATATGGCAGAACGTAGGTGCATCTGAAAACAGAGGTATTGAACTGGCATTATCTTCAGTGAATGTTTCTACCCGCGATTTCAGATGGACTACTGCAATAACATTTACTGCTGCAAAGGAAAAGATCACCAAGCTGCTTTATGATAAGGATATCCCTGTTGACGAAACAAGTTCTATGCTGATCGGCCATCCGGTTCTTTCACTCTATGGTTATAAAAAGCTTGGTATCTGGCAAACAGAGGAAGCTAAGGATGCTGCCGCATTAAAATATGGTAGCTACACCTTTCAGCCCGGTGATATAAAACTGGCCGACATAAATGGCGATTCTATTATCGACGCTAATAACGACCGTACTTTCATCGGTTCACAGGTTCCCAAATGGTTTGGTGGTTTACAGAATACATTTACCTACAAAGGGCTCGAGCTGAGCGTGTATTTAACTGCCCGCTGGGGTCAGGACATCTATGCCGATTTCATCGCAACTGGTTACAATTCCGATGGCTTAGGTAACGGGTTGTCAACTTTGAAATACTGGACACCTGAAAATCCAACCAATGATTTTCCTCGTCCCCGTTGGAATACCAAACTTAACGCAGGTAACGGATATACAGGTTATACTTCACTCAACATGGTAGATGGGTCGTTCTTTAAGGTTAAAACTATAACTCTTGCTTATACCTTACCCGTATCAATAAGCAGGAAAGTATATTCAGAAAGAATACGTTTTTATGCTACCGGTAATAATATTTTCACATATGCTAAAAGTCCTTTGCTGAAAAATTATGACCCTGAAAGAGGTGGGCCCGCAGCTGGACCAATCACACGACAAGTAGTATTTGGTGCAAATGTGGATTTCTAATCAATTCTTTCTTTATCCTTAAAAAGATTATCAAATGAACAACAAATTCAAAAATATAACATACGCAGCGGCGGCGGTACTTATAGCGGCCGGCCTGCCTTCGTGTAGTAAACAGCTTAATGAGGTCAATCCATCGAACACTACTGCTGAAGCAACCTGGACAACTCCTCAGGGCTATGTTGCCGCTGTAAACGCAGCCTATTATGATACACATGAGTGGTATGGAATTGAAGACGGATTATTGATGAGCGAGGGAGGTACCGATTTATGGTTCAACGCCACCAAAGCCAACTATGCCAACCAGCTCACCCGCTATGAAGCTTTTACACCTTCGAGCAGCGGTACCGAAAAAAACACATGGATTTACTCATGGCGGGGTATTAACCAGTGTAATGGTGCTATTAACCACATCGACGACGCCGGATTTACTGATTCAACTGAAAAGCGTAAACGCCTGGCCGAAGTACGCTTCTTAAGAGCTTTTTATTATTACCATATAGTGGAAACCTGGGGCGGAGTAGAATTGCGTACCGCTGAAACAAATGGTGCTGACTTAACGGCTACGCGCAACAAGCCCGAAGAGTTCTATGATCTGATGATAAGCGATTTATTGTACGCGAAGGATAATTTGCCACTTAGCTGGGGAACCAACGTAAACAGTGAATACAGCCGCGCCTCTAAAAAATCTGCTGCGGGGCTATTGGCCAGGGTATATCTTTCACGTGCTTATTATTCGACCGGCGGAGATGCTGCGGCCTGGTTTACCAAGGCAAAGGATGCCGCGCTTGACGTGATCAATAATAAAACAATTTACGGCACTGATCTGTGGGCTAACTACGCCGACCTGTGGGATCCTAAGAACAATAAGGTCAATAAAGAATCGCTGTTTACTATCAGCTATTCATTGACTAACCCGACGTATAACTATAGTGCTAATGCCAACCGTAAGTACAAATGGTTTGTAGCGAAGTATAATGGCAAGCCCGGTCTGGTAACAAGCCTGCTTTATGGAATGGAAAACGAGCAGCGCCTTATGCCTACCTGGCACCTGCTCGATCTGTATAATGAAAACATCGATGCCCGCTACGGCGCCTCTTTCCTGGAAAACTATTTATGCAATACTGCAGGTTATACCTGGGTTAAAGGTGATACGGCTACTTATTTTAAGGCATCTTCAGTAGTTGGTTCAAAAATCGACACCAATACGCTGGCGATGCAGATCACTAAAGGTGTTGTGGCCAATAAAAAAACATTACCTTATGTGGTGTTTGACCGCAACGATACGTACATTAACCCTCAACCTGGTCAGCCCGCTAATATTAACACAAATACCACATTAAACAACTATTTTGTGGCATTAAGAAAGTTTGCGGATCCTAACAGAACAACACCATCTACTTCACCGGGTTATAACGACATATTTGCAATACGTTTTGCTGAAATGTATATGATCGCTGCTGAAGCATATTTCCAGTTGGGCGATAATGCTAATGCAGCTCTCATGATCAATGTGCTCAGAACAAGGGCTGCAAAACCTGGTCAGGTAGCTGCTATGCAGATCTTACCTACTGACGTTACCATCAATTTAATTCTTGATGAAAGAGCCCGCGAATTTGCCGGTGAGCAAATGCGCTGGTTCGACCTGAAAAGAATATTCAGAGGAGCAGATTTCGCTAACTATATTAAAACATACAATCCCGATATTTCTGCAGTACAGGATTTCCACCGTCTGCGCCCGGTTCCGCAAACAGAAATGGATGCGTTGCTGAACGCCGCAGAATTCGGTCAGAATCCTGGCTACTAATAGCATAAAGGAATAAAATAGTTACTTATCCTCTGAAAGTGTAGCAACACATAGCATTACTCGATCTGGTAACTTCTGTTCATGAAGAACAACAAAGCCCCGCCGAAAGGTGGGGTTTTTGTTTGTAGAGCTTTAAAAATAACAAATATGGATAAGTTGAGAACGGTTGATAAAGTAGTGAGCTATTCACTTAAATAAATTTGTATGAAGGTCAATTTTGCTTCGATATTGTTAATATTAATTCATTATGGTGCTGTTGCACAAAATAATCAAATGTCTAAGGAGAAGGCTGGAATTATTTATAATATTATCACTGAAATCACTAAAGATAGGGAAGTTGGGCCGACACTTGTCGTTACAAATATGGGGTATAAACCTGTTGACGTTGTACGAGGAATTGCTGCAGGTATGCAGATATCAAAAGATGTGATTGAAGACACAATAGCTGCAAATTATTGTCGTGAGCTAATAAAATCGAATTTGAGAAGGAAGGAGATAATAAATTTTAAAACATTTAAAGAAATAAACTTCAATAACCGGTACCAGGTAATTAATTCCCAGTTTTTTTTCCTGGACACTGCGATATCTAAGACTCAAAATAAGACATATATTGAAATTAATGACCCCATTGATGGATGGGACGTTTGTAAGTTGTTTATTGATGACTCTCTAATTTCTGGAGAGAGATATACACGCTTTTTAATTCCAAGAATTTGCATTCCTGTCTTTATATATTCTAACAAAAAAGATGCAGAGTCGATAGAACTCTATCTTTTCCGATTTGAAATGCAATACAAAGACGAAAAATTTGAAACCAAATTTCTTGATTATAAGCGTCTTTAACTTGTAAAGAACCTGAGACACATGCCTCGAAAAAGGCTATTGATTAAATATCAATAGCCTTTTTCATACGTCCATGAGATAACGAGGTTACAAAAAAACTCTGCACACTCCTGTATCTGCGGGTTGCTTCACATGCATCTTTCAAATCTAATATGAATTCGTTGAAGATAAACTCGTCACCACTCATCCAAGGATACTAAACCTAAGAGTAACAATCAACCGCTCTGGTCCGCAATAAATGCCTCGCTTCCTCACTTTGACCCCAATATCTTTTCGACAACAGTCAAGCAGTTCTCCATTGAGCCATTCATTCCCATGTTATCTGTTTGCAGTTTAAAAAGTCGCTCAGCGATTTGCTGACGGGTAGCATTTGCTTTTACCAGGTCGAAGATCTCGGGAACATAGCTCTGGTATTCGTTTCTTGGTGCAAACTCGTTAATACCGATGGGGTCCCAGTCAAACCACAATATGTCGTCAATTTTCTTGTATAGCAAAAAGTCCATTGCAGAAGTTAAATTGTATTTGAGCTTTGTGTTCTGCGCAAACAAAAGGATAGCAGATTTAACTTCTTCTTCCAGTCTGTCATTGTCAAAATATTCTGCTGCTTTAAGAGATGTGCTATCTCCTGCGGCAAGCTGATTCCCGTGCTTCGTTTGCTAATCCACTCCTGCAACAAGCCGGTTTACATGCTTTGATTGCTGATTCACTGCTGTAACAAGCTGATGCACGCGCCTTTTCTGTTAGTACAGTAGTGCAACAGGCTGAATCATATACTCTGTTTGTTGAAGCAGCATCGTTGCAGCTTGTGTCATATTGCTTGCTTCTTGAAGAAGCATTGCAACTGCCTGTTTCCTATGCTTCGTCCGCTGGCATATCAACGTGTCTTTTGGTGAAGCATGCTCTGATTATTGGAGCATTATGGTAGCAAGCTGATTCATGTTCGTAGATCATTGGTGCAGTACCGCAACAAGCTGATTCATGTACTTTGATTATAGATACAGCACTGCATCAGGGCTGTTTCACATGCTTCGTTCATAGATGCAGTACTGCTCTCTCTTGTTTCATATGCGTTGTTCGCTGATGCAGGTTCACGCTGGCTTGACGCAGCATCTGAACATGCAGAAAAGGCATGGCAATAGCGAACTATCGATTGTCCACTCCAAACAAAGGATGCCTATAAGCCCTCGCAGACACGTAGCGTGACCAACAGGTTTTGTTTGCAGTTACCAGGCAGGCTATTTTTGTTCCCGGATCGCTGAACGGTTACACAGTTATCGGCAAAAACAACACGTCTATTGGCCAAACTGCACGTTTATTAAAATTATTCAGGTGTAATTGCAGAGTACCTTATTTTCGTCACTGTGATACAGTTAAAGTGAATAATAACGAAACCTTATAATATAAACCAAAACTAATTTTACCACCCATGCCTTGTCAACGCCTGATTATTCTGATGAAGCCCATCATATACTACTACCGCATCGCGTAGCATTATAATTACCATATAATTTATTTAATAAACTCAACCAAAGAGTATTCTATATGAGAGTACACACGATTCTTATTGCCTTTATTATTCTGATGGGTAATCACGTCATCGCACAAAATACTAATCCGTGGCCTGCAACCGGGAATGTCGGCATCGGAACAACTACACCATCATCCTTGTTGCATGTATATAATGCGAATGCCCCTGAAAATACTATTGGCAGTGTAGCGGAATATGCCAGATTTTCCGGTCTTATAAACACCAATTTATTACAGTTTAGGTTTTTATCAAAAAGGCACACTTTGAATGGTGATTGGACTAGCGTTTCGTCAAGATTACAGTTTACAACGGATGTTTCCGATCAGGGTTATCTGGAATTCAATCCATCTGGTGGCGCATGGGGTATGGCGCTTGGCATAGGTAATACAGAGGCCATGCGCTTAAACGCCAATGGTAATATTGGCATTGGAACTACTAATCCTCAGGAAAAACTGGATATAGCCGGAACTGGAAAAATGAATTTCCTGGTTATCGATAATGGCAGCGCTGATGGAGGGAGGGCCATATTCAGATCGCAGGGCTATAATGAATGGAGAGCAAGAAATTTTCAGGGTAGTTTAGGTTTCTTTCCCGGAGAAGGCAATGCCACAGCGCTTTGGCTGCAAAGCGATGGCAATGTGGGCATCGGCACTGTTTGCGCCCATGCAAAATTGGCGGTAGATGGTAATATACTTGCAAAAAAAGTAACAGTTAGCATTAGTTCGAGTAACTGGTGCGACTATGTATTTAATAATGATTACAAACTTTCCTCCCTGGCCGAACTAGAACAATACATTCAACAAAATCACCACTTACCCGAAGTGCCCTCTGCCAAAGAAGTAGAAAAGAATGGTCTTGATTTGGGCGATAACCAGGCTGCGCTGCTGAAGAAAATAGAAGAGCTGACTTTGTATGTAATTGAGCAGAATAAAAAACTGGCAGACCAGCAATTGCAAACAGAAGCACTGCGCCAACACGTAAAGGAATTAGAGGCGAAAGTGAATCAAACCAATAATAAAGACAATCATTAAGTTGTTAATATGCTCGTCAAAGCCTGCTATAATCGCTCACTTCCCACTCGATTATGTACATACACGTAGCGTGACCAACAGGTTTTGTTTTGAGTTATCAAACAATCTATTTTTGTTCCCGGATCGCTGAACGGTTACACAGTTATCGGCAAAAACAACACGTTTATTTGCAAAACTGCACGCTTATTAAAATTATTCAAGTGTAATTGCAGTGTACCTTATTTTCGTCGCTGTGATACAGTTAAGTGAATAATACCGAAACCTTAATCTAAACCAAACTAATCTTACCGCTTATGCCTTGTCAACGCCTGATTATTCTGATGAATCCCATCACGTACTTCTGCCGCATCTCGTAGCATTATAATTACCATATAATTTAATTAACCAACCAAATAGTATTCTTTATGAGAGTACACAGGATTCTTATTGCCTTTACTTTTTTAACTATCGCTCAATCATTGTCAGTACACGGTCAGTGGCAGCCATCCGGTGCCAGTAGTGGTCCGATTTATTACAATGGTGGCAATGTTGGTATTGGCATTACCGACCCTTCAGCTTCTTTGTCGCTTGGCAGCAGCTTGTTAAATACAAAGATTGCTTTATGGGAGGGTGATGTGAATGGACAAAGGTTGCGTTACGGACTTGGAATGTCAAGCTATCAGTTCAGGTTACATTTAGATGCGCCATCTGCCCGTTTCTCATTCCTTAGCGACGAAGTAGGTACCACCGAATTAATGACGATTTTGGGAACTGGTAATGTCGGTATTGGTGTAACAAATCCTCTTACAAAACTCGATATTGGTACAACACAGCCTCTCGAAGGATTTCGGATTACCCATAATACTGATGGATTTGTCACTCTTAGAAGCACCTCGTTAAGTCAGGGTGCCTATAATAATATAACACAGTCAGGTGATGCAGGGATCGTTTATGGATCCAATACTGCGGGTATCGGCGCCGGGAATTTCGGTTTCGTTATTACACCCTGGGCAAATGCTGAATCAGGAATGCGAATTGACAAAGATGGTAATGTAGGTATAGCTACCAGTAACACACTTGGATATAGGTTAGCCGTAAATGGAAATGCTGTTTTTGTAAAAGTTGTTGTAAAACAGAAACAAAACTGGCCAGACTATGTATTTCACAATAATTACAGTTTACGCCCTCTTAGTGAGGTTGAAAAATATGTTCAACAACATCATCACTTGCCAGAAGTGCCCTCTGCTGAAGAAGTAAAAAAAGACGGATTGGATTTAGGCGATAACCAGGCCACTTTACTAAAGAAAATAGAAGAGCTGACTTTATATGTGATTGAGCAGAATAAAAAGCTGGCGCAACAGCAATCACAAACTGAAGCATTGCTGCAGCGGGTAAAGGAATTAGAGGCAAAAGCGAACCCACACACAAATAAAAAAGGCAATCATTAAATTATTAATATGCCTCTGAAAATATACGCAATCATACTCGCTGTTCTTTTTGCCAATACGGTGTACAGCCGTACAGGATATAGCGACAGTACTGTTAGTATACAAGCAGCGAATAATTTTCAGCTAAGTGACAAAGTTATTATCAAATTGCAGGGGAAATATAGCGGTTTGGAAGGAGAAATTGATAAGCGGACCCAAAAGTTGCTTAACCGAATGCAAAAGCAGGAAAGACGATTGCAGAAGTTGGTGCAATCAAAAGACAGCATGGCTGCCAAACAGTTATTCTCCACTGCTGAAACGAAATACCAGGCTTTTCAGAATAAACTGAAACAACCCGTTACGAAAGTCATTCCACGCCCCTTGCAGGAATATATACCAGGGCTGGATAGCCTGCGGACTTCCCTAAACTTTTTGCAGAAGCAAGGTAGCGGTATTGGAACTGCCCTCAACAACGATCAACTCAGTAGTTTAGACAAATTGAAAGACCTGGATAATCAGCTGCAGCAGGTTCAGGGAAGAATGCAGCAGGCAGGGGAGATTAAAGATTTTATCAGGCAAAGAGAACAGGAACTTGGCGACAGGTTAAAACAATATGGCCTTGATAACAAACTGTTAGGCTTTAACAAAGAAATATACTACTATCAACAGCAATTAGCTGAGTACAAAAATATCCTGGACAACCAGGAAAAGCTGGAGAAAACAGTTCTGAGCATGGTTAGGAAAGTTCCGGCTTTCGAGACTTTCATGCAAAAGAACAGTTATCTGGGAATGCTGTTTCCTATGCCGGATAATTATGGCACACCACAGGCGTTAAATGGTTTGCAAACCCGCGCATCAGTAGCAAACCTGATATCTCAAAGAATGGGCACCGGAACAAATCAGGAGCAATACCTGCAACAGCAGGTGCAATCAGCAGATGCCAGCTTATCTCAACTAAAAGATAAAGCAATCAAAACAGGCAGCAGTAGCGATATGGAAATGCCTCGCTTTACACCCAATACACAGAAGACAAAACGCTTTTTACAAAGAATAGAATACGGTGTTAATCTGCAAAGTCAGAAATCTACTTTCATATTGCCTGCCACAACAGATGTAGCTGCAACGATAGGGTACAGGTTTAGTGATGCCGCCACGGCAGGTGTGGGCATAAGTTATAAAGTGGGGTGGGGAAGTAGTCTCAACCACATTGCTCTTAGTAACGAAGGTGTTGGCTTTCGAAGTTATGCAGATCTAAAGATGAAGGGAAGTATATGGATCACCGGAGGATGTGAATATAATTATATGCAAACATTTGCTAAATGGAGCGATGTGGCCGACGTAAATAGGTGGCAGAAGAGTGCATTGCTTGGAATAGAGAAGAAGTATAAGATCGGTAAAAAGAGCAGCAATATGCAACTGCTGTACGACTTTCTATGGAAAACACAGATTCCCAATGCCCAGCCATTTAGATTTCGCATTGGATATACCTTTTAATAACCGCGAACTTAATTTTTAAAAGAAGAATATTAATAACCTTGATATGAAAAGGCTCCTGATTATAATAGTTTTATTGGTTTCGGTTTACTCTGTAATGGCTCAAAGTTTTTCAGACCCCAATACAGTCGCGTTACCTTCGGTGAATAACAAATTTTTTGTTTCCAATACCAATTACGACGTGAGCCTGTATACCGGCACAAATTCCGTGAGTATTCCGATCTATTCTATCGCGTCTAAAAGTTTAACCATTCCTGTATCTTTATCGTATACCGGCGGCAGAGGCATTAAAGTTCAGGATATAGCCAACTACGTTGGTTTAGGTTGGCAATTAAATGGTTCAGGGAGTATAACTAGAATTGTGCGTGGCCTTCCTGACGATCAGGCCAATGGATATGTGGGATCGTCAAACGCATCAGGCAGCCAAATAGTATCGCAGGTTTCATCGGGAACAGTAAGCTCAGATCTTATGCAAAAGATCGGTGCGGGACAGTTAGATGGAGAGCCGGATATTTATAGTGTAAGAACTCCCTTCTTCAGCTTTCAGTTTGTTTTGGATGAGCATGGTAAACCTGTATTTCCCAATAATACAGGATTTCAAATTACCTCGGCGTTTGTTTACGGGCAGCAATGGACTGTAACAGATGATCAGGGCAATAAATATTATTTCGGGTCATCAGAAAATTCTATCGAAAGAGAGACTACTAAATTATATGATCAGAATTATTCTTTTATAAGTTCATGGTATCTTGATAAAATTGTCGCATTTAATAATTCTGATAGGGTTGATTTTTCCTATATACTGGGCTCCGATTATTCAGTAAAACATTATTTAACCAATGAGCAACAGGCAACTGCATATGGGGCAGGTGATACCTGGGGACCTAATACGAAGGATGTTTCTTCAACAGTAACCTATAATGGCCCAAAATATTTGAGTAATATCTCTACTTCTATGGGAGAAGTTGATTTTGGTTATCAATTCGACAGAAGGGACGTAATTAATGCTGCGAGATTGACTAATGTATCTGTATACGCCTATGACCCCGTTACATCGTCTAAAGGTGGTATCATTAAAAATTATGAATTTAATTACAGTTATTTTGGTGACCCTTCTTCCGACCCCGAAGCGCTTCGACTCAAATTGAACTATATAAATCTTTACGGTAGTTCTCCCACCGATCCCCCTATAAAACTGAAATGGTTTGATTACGAAACGTCCACTAACCTGCCCGCCAGGAATTCAGTTGAATTTGATTACTGGGGGTATTACAACGTAAACGCATCCGGAACAGCTCTAATTCCAGACGCTAATAAGAATCCTGATCTAAATAGAACC
>Ga0207667_10003962_pt1 | contig 18220 bp, 18 predicted proteins | sample KBSCornC52_FD_184301 | JGI IMG/M metagenome (GOLD analysis project Ga0207667, IMG submission 184301) | Corn rhizosphere microbial communities from Kellogg Biological Station, Michigan, USA - KBS Corn C5-2 (SPAdes) (version 2) | ecosystem: Host-associated > Plants > Roots > Rhizosphere > Soil ...
AATAAGGTCTGATATAACATCTGATCAAAAAAATATTCAACGGCTGGCATTCGCAGGATTATTATGGAACAAACAATATTATCATTACGATTTGGAAAGATGGTTAAACTCATCTGATGGAATAACCCCTGTTACAGAGCAACGAAAAAACGGGAGAAACAGTGATTGGAGATATTTGAAAAACCAGGATATCATTGCGATGCCTGATAAATGGGAATATCCGTGGTATGCAGCCTGGGATACAGCTTTCCATTGCATCTCCTTCGCATTAATTGATCCGGACTTTGCAAAGCACCAATTATTACTTCTTATGCGTGAATGGTATATGAATCCACAGGGACAGTTACCTGCATACGAATGGAACTTTAGCGATGTAAATCCTCCCGTTCATGCATTTGCGGCTTTACAGGTTTATAAAACTGAAAAGAATATTACAGGAACAGGCGATATCGAATTCTTAAAGAAGATTTTTCAAAAGCTGATCATCAATTTTACATGGTGGATCAATCGAAAAGATACTAACGGCAACAGTATTTTCGAAGGCGGTTTTTTGGGGCTTGATAATATTGGTCTTTTCAACCGCAGTATGATGCTTTCCAACAACATACTTTTAGAGCAGGCTGACGGTACAAGCTGGATGGGAATGTATGCCTTGGGAATGATGGACATCGCTATTGAAATTGCTATGTATGATCCTTCGTTTGAAGACGCCGGCACAAAATTTTACGAGCACTTCGTTATCATTGGTGAAGCCTTAAATGAAATGGGATTGTGGAATGAAGATGACAAATTCTTTTATGATGTATTATCACTTAACAAATCTGATGCATTACCGGTAAAGATTCGCTCCGCTGTTGGCCTGATCCCTTTATTTGCAGTATCAGTTATTGAAACGGACCAACTCCAAAAACTTGCTGACTTTAACAAAAGAATGCAATGGTTTCAAAATTATAGACTTGCTAATCATAAGTATCTTCCCAGCCAGGATAAAAGTACCGATGAATGTATTTTATTGTCTATGGTTAGCAAAGAAAGACTAAAGTTGATGTTGGAAAGAATATTGGATGAATCTGAATTTCTTTCAGTAGGAGGAATACGGGCACTATCGAAATATTATCAGCAAAACCCATATTCTTTAGAATTTGACGGAAATGTTTATGCCATTGAATACGATCCCGGTGATTCGACTTCCGGAATGTTTGGAGGTAATTCTAACTGGCGCGGACCGGTTTGGATGCCATTGAATTTTCTCATCGTTCATGCTATTAAAATATTTGGATATTTTTATGAAGATGAGTATAAAGTTGAATGTCCAGAAGGTTCCGGCACTTATTTTACGCTTACCGAAGTCGCTAATAATATAACCAATCGACTGCTTGGCATTTTTGAAAAAAATGATCAAAATGAAAGATTGGTATTTGGTCATTATAATTGGTTTTACCAAAAGGAAGAGAATCGTGACCTCGTTTTATTTCATGAATATTTTCATGGAGATAATGGACGCGGCTTGGGAGCAAGTCATCAAACCGGCTGGACGGCACTCGTTGTAAATCTGTTTTATAATATGAGATCCGAACTAATGGTTTAATGTTTATCGGCGTTTAATCGATCTTTTCCAAATCCGTAATCTTTACAACTTCATCTTTGATACCTTTGCCTGAAGATGCAAAAACAAAAAATAAATGGCGCATAATCACAGTCATCATAATCATAGCCATAGCCACGATCATGGCATAAACGCCGCTGATACTGGTATGGCGTTTATTATTGGTATTAGTCTTAATGTACTGTTTGTAATTGTGGAAGTAATCACCGGAATCATAAATAATTCTATGTCTCTGCTCACTGACGCCGGGCACAATCTCAGCGATGTGGCAAGCCTCGTATTATCATTGATTGCTTTTCGTTTGGCTAAAAAGAAATCGACAGAAAAATTTACATACGGCTATAAGAAAACTACAGTACTTGCGGCATTGTTCAATGCTGTCTTTTTGTTAATAGCAATTGGCATTTTAGGTTTTGAATCAGTGCATCGGTTAATAAACCCGGAGGCTGTAAAAGGTGATGTAATTGCGTGGGTGGCTGGTGTCGGTATTATTATTAATGTGGTTACCGCGTTGATGTTTTTTAAGAACCGGCATGGCGATCTTAATATTAAAAGTGCTTACCTGCACATGATGAGCGACGCATTGGTTTCTGCGGGGGTTGTTGCCGGTGGTATCTTGATTGTCTACACGGACTGGTATTGGGTCGATCCTGTAATTGGCCTTGTTATTATGCTTGTGATATTAATCGGAACATGGTCTTTGCTCGCGGATAGCTTTCGGTTATCAGTAGACGCTGTTCCACCGGGTATTGACATGAATGAAATAAAAGAGCTCATAAGTAATCAAAAGAATATAACAGATGTACACCACATTCATATTTGGGCGCTAAGCACAACGGAGAATGCTTTAACTGCGCATATTTCTTTAAACGATTGTCTCAGCTTTAATGAAAAAATGGATTTGGTTCAAAATTTAAAACATAAACTGATGCATCATAAAATTCATCACAGCACCATTGAAATTGAAACGGAGTTATCAAATTGTGAAGAAAAAGATTGTTAGAAAAATATTCATTTTTAATTAGAAATAAAAACGTTTAATCGTGTCAGTTATAAATACCATTGGTAATTTTTTTTGGAAAATTTTCAAGGCAATTTTTGTTCGGGAAAAAGATTGTTGTAAATAGTTCTTGTATTACAAGGTTCTCTAAAGCCCGAACAGTATGGAAGTATATAATATAATTACCGTAATCATCCTTCTGGCTGCAATTTTCGGCTATATTAACCAGCGCTTCATAAAACTTCCTGGTACCATAGGGATAATGATAATTTCGATTATTGCATCTTTAGCTGTAATTGCATTAGATAATATTTACCCAAAAATTTTTATAAACACTATTGCGTCAATTAAGGCGATAGATTTTAATACAGTTGTTTTAAAGGTAATGCTCAGTTTTTTATTATTTGCTGCAGCCATCCACATCGATGTAAAGAAATTAAGAAGCGAAAGGAAAGCGATACTCACTTTTTCTACAATTAGTATTCTGATATCAACACTCATAGTCGGATTTCTTTTTTATATTACTACTTCCCTTTTTGGGCTCAAAGTAAATTTTTTGTACTGTCTTTTATTTGGAGCGTTAATTTCACCTACTGATCCTATAGCCGTTGTTGGCATTTTGAAAAGAGCAAAAATTCCTGCTTCATTAGAAATAAAAATAAGTGGTGAGAGTCTTTTTAACGATGGAGTTGGTGTTGTGTTATTTATAACTTTCTATGAAGTTGCAAAAATGGGCCTTACAAATATTTCCGTATGGAAGGTTTTGTGGCTTTTTGCAAGAGAAACCGGTGGCGGGCTTTTATTGGGCTGGCTATTAGGTTATTTATGTTATTGGGCTTTAAAATCTATTGATAATTATGTTGTGGAAGTGATGATAACTCTTGCTATTGTAATGGGAGGTTATTCACTTGCAGGAGAATTGCACGTAAGTGGCCCGTTAGCAATGGTGATGGCAGGATTAATTACAGGCGATAAAGGGATGGACTCAGGAGTAAGTGATATTACACGTGATTACCTGGGTAAGTTTTGGGAATTGATGGACGAATTAATGAATGCAGTCTTATTTCTTTTAATCGGGTTTGAAATGTTGATTGTTGCATTCAATCTTACACTTTTTTGGCTTGGTTGCATTGCGGTAGTAATTGTATTGTTTGCAAGGTTAATCTCAGTTTCAATTCCTATAATTATTTTAAAAAGTAAGAAAACATTTGAAAATAATGCTATTCCAATTCTTACCTGGGGCGCTTTGCGTGGCGGCATTTCTGTAGCACTTGCGTTATCAGTTCCAAAATATATGTATGGCGATATGTTTGTTTCTATAACTTACATCGTTGTATTATTTTCAATAGTAGTACAGGGACTTACCATTGGAAAATTTGCAAGAAAGCTTCAGGAAAAGGATGAATTAAAAAATTCCACCGTATCAAAAAAGTAAGATAAATCCATTTTGCTATATAGTTGCTTTGGTCTAATTTTGCACCATCCCTGGCGGATTTGTTTATTGTTCATCCGGGGATATGCGGAAAGTCCATTAAACTGAACTAATAAACGAAAACATTCTGCACTAATCTCCAGGATTTCTAATTTCGTTTATCTTTTTACTTCACTTTTAGCATCGGGCATTTTTATTGATAAGTAATTAATTTTTTAACAAATGAAAAAAGCAATACAGGAATGTCTCAATGAACGCATTCTTATAATTGACGGAGCCATGGGCACCATGATACAGCGCTACAAACTGGAAGAAAAAGATTTTCGCGGAGAACGTTTTAGAGACTGGCCTAAAGATGTAAATGGAAACAACGATTTACTCAGTATTACCCAACCGCAGATAATTGAAGCAATTCATAAAGAATATTTAAAAGCTGGTGCTGATATTATTGAAACCAATACCTTCAGTAGTACTTCCATTGCACAGGCAGATTATGATATGCAATCATTGGCCTATGAGCTAAATGTTGCAGCCGCAAAATGTGCAAGAAGTGCAATTGATAGTTTTCTGTTGGAAACAAATGACGAGGGTGAAAAATTTATCGCCGGAGCCATTGGTCCGCTTAATAAAACATTAAGCCTTTCTCCGGATGTAAATAATCCGGGCTTTCGCACGGTAACGTTTGATGAAGTGGCAGACGCGTATTACGAACAAATAAGAGGCCTTGTCGACGGTGGCGTAGATGTGCTTCTTGTTGAAACCATTTTTGATACCTTAAACGCAAAAGCAGCCATCTATGCGATTAAAAAGTATTTCAGGGACACAAATAAAAAAGAATTACCCATTATGATAAGTGGTACTATAACTGACGCGAGTGGACGCACTTTAAGTGGACAGACTCTGGAAGCGTTTTATATTTCGGTATCGCATGCAAATCCTTTAAGTGTTGGATTAAACTGTGCTTTGGGAGCAAAAGAAATGCGTCCGCATATTGAGGAGTTAAGCGAAATTGCAGGTTGTTATACATCGGCTTACCCCAATGCAGGTTTGCCAAATGCTTTTGGAGAATATGATGAGCAACCTGAAGAAACTGCCCACATCATAGAAGAGTGGGCAAAAGAAGGATTTGTAAATATAGTAGGTGGCTGTTGCGGAACAACACCGGATCATATAAAGCATATAGCAGAGCAGGTTAAAAAATTTGCAGCGAGAAAGTTACCAGTGCTTGAAGAAGCCTGATTTTTGTTGCAATTAAAATAAAAAGATGCCAGAAAATAAAACTATAAAACCGTTTTTACGCCTTTCAGGATTAGAACCTCTCGTAGTTCGACCCGAAACCAACTTTGTAAATATTGGTGAACGTACTAACGTTACCGGGTCAAAGAAGTTTGCACGTCTGGTAAGAGAAGGCAATTATGAAGAAGCATTGTCTGTTGCACGCCAGCAAGTGGAAAATGGAGCACAAATTCTAGATGTAAATATGGATGATGCACTGCTTGATGGCGAAAAGGCAATGACTACTTTCTTAAATCTTTTACAGGCAGAACCCGACATTGCTAAGATCCCAATAATGATTGATTCTTCTAAATTCAACATCATAGAAGCGGGTCTGAAATGTGTGCAGGGGAAATGCATTGTAAATTCCATCTCGTTAAAGGAAGGCGAAGAAAAATTCTTGCACCAGGCATTTATTTGCAAAAGCTTTGGAGCATCAGTTATTGTTATGGCTTTCGATGAAAAAGGCCAGGCTGATACGCGGCAGCGCAAAGTTGAAATTTGTAAGCGAGCCTACGATATTCTTACCACTGTCGCTGGTTACCAGCCGCAGGATATTATATTTGACCCAAACATTTTTGCGATTGCGACCGGTATTGAAGAGCATAACAATTATGGGGTGGATTTTATTGAAGCGACCCGCGAAATAAAAAAATTGATGCCGCTTACAAAAGTGAGTGGTGGTGTTAGTAATGTTTCCTTTTCTTTTCGTGGTAACGAGACCGTTAGAGAGGCGATGCATTCGGTTTTTTTATATCACGCTATTAAAGCTGGTATGGATATGGGGATTGTAAATGCCGGCCAGTTGCAGGTTTATGAACAAATTGATCCTGTATTAAAAGAACTGTGTGAAGATGTAATACTTAACAGGAACGAAAATGCAACTGATAAATTGCTTGCATTTGCAGAGACTGTTAAAGCAAAAGGCAAAACCATCGTAAAAGATGAAGTATGGAGAAATGAACCGGTTGAAAAGCGTTTAAGCCATGCGTTAGTAAATGGCATTACAGATTTTATTGATAGTGATACTGAGGAAGCACGTTTAAAGTATCCCAAACCACTTGACGTAATTGAAGGCCCGTTAATGGACGGAATGAATATAGTGGGTGATCTATTTGGCAGTGGCAAAATGTTTTTGCCGCAGGTGGTAAAGAGCGCCCGTGTTATGAAAAGGAGTGTGAATTATTTATTCCCTTTTATTGAAGCTGAAAAAGAAAAAACCAAACAAGCAAATATTGAAGCCGGAATATTGAATGTAGAAGGCGCTGGCCCGGCAAAAATATTGATGGCAACTGTAAAGGGTGATGTACATGACATTGGTAAAAATATTGTGGGTGTTGTATTGGGCTGTAATGGGTATGAGATAATTGATATGGGTGTGATGGTGCCAACCGACAAAATATTACAGGCAGCCAGAGACAATAACGTCGCGATGATTGGCCTTAGCGGATTAATAACTCCCTCTCTTGATGAGATGGTACATGTAGCAAAAGAAATGAAAAGGCAAAATTTTGATATCCCATTAATGATTGGCGGCGCTACTACTTCGCGTTTACACACAGCCGTTAGAATAGCGCCTGAATTTGATAATGGAGTAGTTCATGTACTGGATGCTTCCCGGAGTGTGACAGTTGCGGGTAATCTGTTAAATAAAGAAACCAAGCCGGTTTTTCTTTCTGAACTAAAAACAGAATATGAAAAATTAAAAGCAGATTTTGGAAATAAAAGATCGGCTAAAACATTATTAACTTTCGAAAAGGCCGAACAAAATAAATCAGTAATTGACTGGAAGAATTTTACACCCGTAGCGCCAGCTTTTACCGGAACAAAAGTTTTTAAAGATTACGACCTGGAGGAAATCTACAAATACATAGATTGGCAACCATTTTTTATTGCGTGGGAGATGCATGGAAAATTTCCTCAAATTTTATCTGATAAAAAAATAGGAGAGGCAGCCACAAAATTGTATAATGAAGCTGAAGTTTTTTTGAAAAGAATAATTAAAGAGAAGTGGTTAACTGCAAAAGGGGTTGTTGGATTTTGGGAAGCTAATGCAGTTGCCGAAAATACGGTTAAGGTAAAAGGGAAAAATGGACGAAGTTTTAATCTTGAATTTTTACGTCAGCAAGTTGCCAAAGCCCCCGGGCAGGCGAACATTTCTTTAGCAGATTTTATAAGTCCGGAACCAAGCGGGACCGACTATATTGGTGCTTTTGCCGTTTCAATGCACGGTATTGAAATACATGTTGAAAGATTTAATAAAGAGTTTGATGATTATAGTAAAATTATGCTGCAGGCTCTTGCAGACCGTCTTGCGGAAGCTTTTGCAGAATTATTACATGAAAGAACAAGAAAGGAATTTTGGGGGTACGCAACTAATGAACATCTTACTGCCAAAGAATTAATCGAAGAAAAATACCAGGGAATTCGCCCGGCTCCGGGATATCCTGCCTGCCCTGATCATACAGAAAAGTATAAGCTGTTTGAGTTGCTGGATGCAACAGAAAATGCAGGTATCACATTAACGGAATCTTTAGCAATGTATCCGGCGTCTTCGGTTTGTGGCTGGTATTTTGCAAATCCTGAAAGCAAATATTTTGGTGTTGGAAAAATTGCAAAAGACCAGGTTGAAGATTATGCCAAAAGAAAAAACATGCCGCTGGAAGAAATAGAAAGATGGTTAAGGCCCCAATTGGATTATGATGCGTGAATAAACTACTTGCCCAACATTGTTTTAATGGCTTGCGCCTCTTTAGCATCCTTTAATCCTTTGATCAAATAAATTATAATAAAAATTTTTACGAGAATTCCTTTATAAATATAAGTTGGATCAAAAATAGAGTCACCGATCCATAAGAGTATATAAGTTACTAACCCACTTATTATCGCTGTGTGAGGTTTTACTTTTGTCCAGAAACCTAACAAAAAAAATATAACTGCCACAATGGTTGTAATTGCAAAAGATACCCATCCTGCGTTTCCCTGCGATGTATAAAGCAAATAAATTGCTAAAAGCATCTGTAACGCCGCCAGGAAAAATAATATATTTCTTGCCTGTCGGATATTTTTGTCATATCCTTCAAGCGAGAATTCTTCCTCGGTAAATATACTTTCAGGAAGATTTTTCTCATTGTTATTTTCTGAATTGTTTTCCATTGTTGATGTTTAATTTTACAATTATAAATATTATAAACGAAAATTTTTGAGAATCATTACATATAACGTAAATGGAATACGGGCCGCCATTAGAAGAGGTTTTATTGATTGGCTTAAAACCGATCCGGCGGATATCGTTTGTATCCAGGAAGTAAAAGCTCATGATGCGGATATCGATCGCGTTGCCATTGAGTCCGCAGGTTACCGCTCTTACTTTTTCCTTGCACAAAAAAAAGGGTATAGCGGTGTAGGAATTTTAACCAAAATAGAACCAACCAACGTGGAATATGGACATGGCAAGGAACAAAGCGATTTTGAAGGAAGGGTATTAAGGGCAGACTTTGGCGATATTACTTTAATTAACGCATACTTTCCTTCGGGCACAACTGGTGAGGTAAGGCAATCATATAAATATGTTTGGCTCGATGAATTTCTTGATTACCTGAATAACCTTCGAAAAACAAGATCGAAAATAATTGTGTGTGGTGATTATAATATTGCTCATAAAGAAATTGATATTCATAATCCTGTGGCTAATAAAAAAACGTCAGGATTTTTACCAGAAGAAAGAGGATGGTTTGATAAATTTTTTAATAATGATTTTGTTGATGGCTTTCGACATCTTAATAAAGAACCCGACCAATATACATGGTGGAGTGTAATGCGACCAAGTGTAAGGCTCGAGAATAAAGGCTGGAGAATAGATTACATCAATGTTTCAACAAATCTTCGTGATATGATTAAAGATGTAAAAATTTTCCCGGAAGTAAAACACAGTGATCATTGTCCTGTTTATCTTGAACTTAAACCCTAAGCATGTTTGTTTATAATATTACGATGAAGGTGGATAATACTATTGAAGAAGAATGGATTCTCTGGCAAAAAGAAATCCATATTCCTGAAATAATGAGCACCGGTTATTTTTATGATCATCGTTTTTTTAAACTACTTGAACAGGACGAAGACGAAGGAAAAACATACGTGATACAATATTTTGCTTTGGAAAAAAAAGATTATGAAGACTACATCCATCACCACGCACAGGTTTTAAGGGAGAAAGCTTTTTTAAAATGGGGAAATCAGTTTATAGCTTTCCGAACGCTTCTTAAATCGGTATAATAATTGTCAGCATAACTTTTCTTATCTCACATCACTATAAAGTTATTCTCTCAAATCATTAACTGTAAAGGGTTTCAGGTCATATCTCCCAAATATCTCCGTTGCCAAAGTGGTGAAAAAATATAATTTTTTTGAGTTACTTTATTGGGTGATCTAATTTAAAACCTTTGCCAATTGCGGATTTCAGCAAAAGAAGTGTAAAAAAATAATTGTAAAAAATTTTGTTGCAATGAAAAACCTTATATATTTGTCGCAGTTAAAAAATCAAATAAATTATTATGAACAAAGCTGAACTAATCGCCAAGATGGCCGATGATGCAGGAGTTACCAAGACACAGGCAAATGCTTCTTTAGATTCTTTTGTAGAAGCTGTTACTAAAACCTTAAAAGGCGGGGGCAAAGTCACTCTCGTTGGTTTCGGTACTTTTTCTGTAAGTAAAAGAGCTGCCCGCAATGGTCGCAATCCTCAAACTGGAGCCGTTATTAAAATTAAAGCTAAGAAAGTAGCTAAATTTAAGGCAGGGAAAGAATTATCAGCGAAAATCTGATTGTTGGTAAAATTTTTCAAAGCAAGATGCATTTATGTATCTTGCTTTTTTTATGCAATTGTTTAAACTCTTTAAAAAATAATCTTTAATTAAAAATAAATTTGAATTTATGGGACGTGGAGATAAAAAAACAAAAAAGGGAAAAATATTTAAAGGTTCATTTGGAAAATCGAGACCTTCCAAATTAGCCACGGACTCAAAAAAAGCAACTGCAAAAACTGCTGAGAAGAAGTAAGTCTTCTTCTTTAAGGAGCGAGCCGTTTAATTATCCATGAGTTGGTTGCGTCAATAGAATATTGCAGCCTGTCGTGAAGCCTCCCTGCGCCTCCCTGCCAAAATTCAATTAATGTTGGCATTAAAATATATCCACCCCAATGAGAAGGCCGTGGAATATTTTGAGATTGATATTTATCTGAATAATAAGCAACATTCTTCTCAAGCACTTCCCGGTTTTCAATAACCTGGCTTTGTGGTGAACTCCATGCGCCAATGCGGCTTTCCAACGGACGCGATGCAAAATATTCGTCGCTTTCCTGCTCACCCACTTTTTTTATTTCTCCCTGTATTGTTACTTGCCGTTCCAGTTCTTTCCAGAAAAAAACAATGCCTGCAAAGGGGTTATCATGTATTTGTTTTCCTTTTTTACTTTCATAATTTGTAAAAAAAACAAATCCATTGTCTTTGATTCCTTTTAATAAAACAATACGTGCAGAAGGTTTTCCATCGGTTGTACTTGTTGCTAGGGTCATAGCGTTGGGTTCTTCAATGCCACTTGCCAATGCCTGTTGAAACCATTTTTCAAACTGTTTTATCGGGTTGGTATCGACATCTTCTTCTGATAATGACTGTAGTCGATAATCTTTTCTAATAGTAGCCAGGTCTGTTGATATTTGCATAATGAATGTAAATTTTTGCGATAAAAATAATCTGCAAATTTAGTAAAGGAATAATTTAAAGCTCTTTTCAACAGACAAGCGAGTTGAACGATTAATTTATAAATAGGAAGAAGTATAAAGAATAAATTCTGCTTGAGGAAAATATTTAGGTTGCCATAAAATAAAAGCACCTCTGTGAAGAGGCGCTAAAGAATTATTTAATAAATATTAAGCAGGTGGATTTGTGTTACCTGGGCTACTCGTCTTATCACCCGTTGTTGTTGTATTTGACGGCGTATTTATTTTGCTTTCAATGTCTTTCTTTAGTGCATTAAAGCTATCTTTTATGTTGTCGGATGGCGACCTGAACACATAAGCTGCGATAAGAATACTTAAAGATGCTAAAGCCGAAATGTAAAGGCCAAATCCAATAAATGATGAGCCCATATAAGAGTCACTTGCTTGAAAATAAAACCAAATAACCATAAGCAATGCAACAGCACCCGCAATTAATGTGATTGCCCACATTGTTTTGTCGAGGTTTTTTGTTTGATCTCCGAGGTATGCGATGATACCACTCGCTGCAAAACAAAGGAAAACCAAAATTCCCTTATCGTGCATTCCATTTATGGTTTGGCTGAAGCCTAACACTGAAACAGAGATCCATGGCAAAAACATTGAGATAATACCAACTGCTGCGGCGATTAAAACAAATTTTCTTTGTTTATTCATTGTTTGAAAATTCATAAATGTAAGATTTAGAGTTATGAGATGATTAAATTGCAAACTGAATATCAAAGGCAAGAAACATAGGTTGGTTCCGAAAATTAAAATAATGTTTATTGCAAAACAAGTGAAGAACTTCCCTGTAAACAATTTTTTAATTCATCAGAAAAAAGAAAATCTATCCGAGCAATCCTTTTTCAAGATAAGATTTTAATTTCAATTTTTCTTCTTCGCAAATAGCAAGCTTGCTTTCCAGTTCATTAAGACGAACAACACGCATTTCAAGATTTATATCTTTTTTATTAAGCTCTATCATCCTGCTTCGTAGATTATCTGCTTCACTTTGTAATTGCACATATTCTTTTTGCAGCATTGAATATTTTTCACGAATAGTTACCTCCGAAAGTAATAATTGCTCCAGTTCTCTTTCCCGCTCTGTGGATGCCATCAATTGATTTTGCAACACCTCGATTTCGTTTTGTTGAGTCTTAAGGTCATGTAATCTTGCTTCGTAATCACTTTGAAGTTGAACCCAACGAAAACTATTTTCCAAAGATTCATTCAGTTTACTTTCAGTTTCTACCAGCAATTGCTTTGTATGATCCAGTTCGTTTTCAAGCTTTTCTTTTCTATCATTTTCTTCGTAATACATTTCTTTCCAATCCTCTTCTTCCTCCTGCGGGCTGAAAATATTTTCCGCATTAGGTTTGGACGCATTCAGATCCTCCAACATCTTTAAACGTTGTTGAAATTTTGTGAGTTGTATTTGATAAAATGTATTACCATCCTCTACCGATTGTAACTTGTTAGTTAATGTTTTAAGCGGATCCTTTCGTAATGGGCTGGCATCAGGGTTTGAGAAATTTTTGGAAAAGCCAAAAAAATATCTTTTGTCAACGGGCAAAAATTCATAGGAACTCACGATCATTCGGTAAGCAAATATGATGCAGGCAATGAGAATAATAAGGGATAACATCCACCATATCCACATAAGCAATTCCTTTTAAAAAAATAAAAATGAATAAAATTATTACCGGGGATTACATTCTGAAGGATTTCATAAGTATTGATCACTGACTTTCCAGGGTTGCAAAGTCAGCATTTAATTACGAAGTGTAAATTAAACAAATATTATCCAGATACCAAAGTCCCCACTTTTTCGCCGGTAACCACGCGGAGTAACGTGCCCGGCGTGTTCATATCAAAAACAATAATCGGAAGCTGGTTTTCCATACAAAGAGTAAAAGCGGTCATATCCATCACTTTTAAATTCTTCGATATACAGTCGGCGAATGTTATACTTTCAAATTTTTCGGCTTGCTTATCTTTTTCGGGATCTGCGGAATAAATGCCGTCCACCCTGGTACCTTTTAAGATCACATCAGCTTTTATTTCAATGGCTCTTAAAGAGCCGGCGGTGTCGGTTGTAAAGTACGGGTTACCAGTGCCTGCGCCAAAGATAACAACCCTGCCCTTTTCCAGGTGCCTTATTGCCCGGCGGCGAATGTAAGGTTCTGCAATTTGCTCCATTTTAATGGCGCTTTGCAGTCTTGTGTAAACGCCTACCCTCTCAAGGCCGCTTTGCAATGCCATACCATTAATAACAGTTGCGAGCATACCCATATAATCTCCCTGGGCCCTCTCAATGCCCGTTTCAGCTTCGTTCATGCCGCGATAAATATTTCCGCCACCAATTACGATCGCAACCTGAACTCCTAACTCGGTTATTAGTTTGATATCCTGGGCGTACTGTGAAATTACCTGTGAATCAAGCCCGAAATTTTTATCACCCATTAAAGATTCACCGGAAAGTTTGAGAAGAATTCGTTTAAACCTGGGTAGCATGTGCGGAATTGAAATTTTGTTTAGCGGGGCGAAGATAATGGATTTATAAGATGAAAGAATCCATTTTCCTTCTGTTTAAAAGAATGTATAAAAAAAAGAGCTGCGGAATTGCAACTCTTTTAAAATTATTCTAATGTCTTTATTTAAGAATGTGTTTAAGCCCCTAAAGCAACTCTTTTAAATTCTGTAACTTTCAAATTTGCGTCTACGCTTTTCAGGTAGTCCGCTACAGATTTATTATTATCTTTTACAAATGCCTGCGCCAGCAATGTACTTTCTTTGAAAAACTTATTGATTTTACCCATTGCAATTTTCTCAGCCATTTCGGCGGGCTTGCCTTCGGCTTTCACCTGTTCGATGGCGATGTCTTTTTCACGTGCAACAGTTTCTGCCGGTACTGAAGCCTGGTCAATAGCAATCGGGTTCATAGCTGCAATTTGCATAGCAACGTCTTTACCAGCTTCTTCAGCTTCTAAACTTAAGCCAACCAACACACCCATTCTGTAAGAGCCGTGAATATAGGCAGCCACATAAGGTGCCTCTACTCTTTCAAATCTTGATACACTTATCTTTTCGCCGATTTTTGCAACCTGCTCGTTGATCTTGTCTGAAATTAATTCATTGCCGACTTTAACTTTATTAAGTTCCTCAATGCTTTTCACATTATTGGCGATTGCAGCATCCATGATGGACTGAGCAAACTGAATATAATCAGCGTTTTTACTCACAAAATCTGTTTCGCAGCTTACATTTATTATAAATCCTGTTTTATTATCTTTTGAAGTTTGCGCTATCACAACGCCTTCCTTAGCTTCACGATCGCCACGAAGCGCTGCCACCTTTTGTCCTTTTTTTCTCAAATAATCTATCGCTGCTTCGAAATCTCCATCAGATTCTGTCAGGGCCTTACGGCAATCCATCATACCGGCGCCCGTTTGTTGTCTTAATTTATTAATATCTGCTGCTGTTATTGTTGTTGTGCTCATATAATTAAATATTTTTTTGAACTATATATTTGGTATAGTAAAATAATAATGAAAATTAATGTAAGGTTGATCACGCTATATTGGAAAAACACTATGGTTCGGAGCGCTCAATTATCTGCGTCCGCCAGGTCCACCAGGTCTGTTTCCTCCTGGCCCTGCGCTTGCTACACGACGCTTTTGAGGTCCTGCTGGTCCACGGCCTTTACCGCCTGCTGGTCCACCACCACTTCCCCTGCGACGTTCTTTTTCTTCTTCGGAGCCTAAATCAAATTTTATTGCATCTCTGCCAGTATCTTCAGCATTATCGTCCGTTTCTTCTGATTTTTCGGCTTGCCTTTCAGCGAGACCTTCGCTTATTGCAGCAATAATAAAATTGGTAACTATAGCAATTGATTTTGTAGCATCATCGTTGGCAGGTATAGCAAATTCAACTTTATTAGGATCACAGTTGGTATCAACCATTCCAAAGGTGGTGATGTTAAGTCTTTTTGCTTCTGAAAGTGCAATATGTTCGTGGCCTATATCCACAAGAAATAATGCGGCAGGAACACGGCTAATTTGCGCAATACCACCCAATACTTTCTCCATTTTTTCTTTGTCGCGGGTAAGGGTAAGGCGTTCTTTCTTTGTAATGCTATCCAATGTTCCGTCATTTAGCATTTTCTCAATGCTCTGCATTTTCTTTACGCTTTTACGAACGGTATTAAAGTTGGTTAGCATACCTCCAAGCCAGCGTTCAGTTACATAAGGCATGTTAACCCTTCTTGCTGCTTCCGTAACAATTTCTTTCGCTTGTTTTTTAGTAGCAACAAACATTATTTTTTTACCGCTTTTAGCAATAGACTTTAATGCTGCTGCAGCTTCCTGCATGCCTTCAACAGTTTTGTTGAGATCAATAATGTGAATACCTTTTTTCTCAGCAAAAATGTAAGGTAACATTTTAGGGTTCCACTTCTTTTTTAAATGACCAAAGTGAACTCCTGCTTCTAAAAGCTGCTGTTGTAAAGAAGTATTATTTTCCATTTATTTCTTATTAAGTTGTTTTTATTTAATTGTATCAAGCAGTAAGTATCAAGTAATGAATGCAGCCTACCTTGCTACTTGCTACAAACATCTTGCTACTTTTCTTATCTCTTACTAAACTGGAAGCTTTTTCTCGCTTTTTTCTTACCGGGTTTCTTACGTTCAACGGAACGTGGATCCCGGGTTAGTAATCCTGCTTCTTTAAGAGCTGGCCGGTACTCAGGGTTTACTTGTAATAAAGCACGTGCGATACCCAGTTTTACTGCTTCGGCCTGGCCTTTTACACCGCCGCCGGTGGCGTTTACCACAACATCGAACTTATCAGAGGCCTCAATACTTTTGAAGGGTGCTTCAACCTGGTTTTGTAAATAAACCAGTGGAAAGTAACTCTTATAGTCTTTACCATTAATGCTGATATTGCCATCTCCTTTTGAAAGAAAAACCCTTGTTACGGCTTCTTTCCTGCGACCTACTGCATTTTTTTGTTTTTCCATTATATTAAATTAGAAAGTTAAAGTTTGAGGTTTCTGTGCAGTATGCGGATGGTCAGAACCAACGTACACAAATAATTTTTTATACATTTTACGGCCAAGGCGATTCTTTGGCAACATGCCTTTTACTGCTCTTTCAATTATGGCATCTGGCCGTCTTTTTATTAGTTCGCCAGCACTTTCCTCTTTCTTGCCACCAGGATAACCACTATAATTAATGTACATTTTGTCTTCCAGTTTGTTGCCGGTAAATTTTACTTTATCACAATTGGTAACAATAACAAAATCCCCACAATCAACATGAGGTGTATAATACGCTTTGTTCTTACCACGGAGAACGGACGCTATTTTAGCGCACATGCGACCAACGGTTTGATTAGTGCCGTCAACAATATACCAGTTGCGTTGTACGGTAGCCTCGTTCGCATGTTTAGTGGTGAAATGTAATTTGCTCATTTTAAATTTTAGTTTACTTAATTAGATAAATAAACAAATGCTGTTTATTTATATGCCGCTATCCCGGCATTTTTTTAAGGAGGGCGAAGGTAGGATGAAAATGCATTACTAAAATCCTATTTTGGAACTTTTTTCGGGATGCCCCCTCTAACTAATTGATTATCTATAAAAAATTTGTCTAAAAAAATTTGTGCCTTATATTTTTTAGGCAAGGGATCAGGATCTAAATATTTCTTAGCGAATTTTATTAAAAAGACATTAACCTATATATTTGCATAAATTTTTTCTGATGAACGAAACTCGATCCACCGGCATTTACTGGCTTTATTTTTTTCTTTCCTCTATAGGTATAATATTAATGCTTGTTTTTGTAAGAGAATATTTTTGGATGGCGCTGCCTTTTGTTGTTACTACGTTTGCAAAAGCGTTGAGAATTATGTAACAAATTCCTTTGTAATTTTTTCACGGTAGTTTTATTTCAAAACTTCATTAAGTTTATTACTTAGGTCGGTTCCTCTCAATGATGTAGCTATGACCTTTCCTTGCGGATCAATCAATACATTATACGGAATGGCCTCTACATTATAAAGTGCGGCAGCTTCATTATTCCAGAATTTCAAATCGCTTATTTGTTTCCAAACCAGTCCGTCATCCTTAATGGCTTTAAGCCAGTCTTTTCTGTCTTTGTCCAATGATACACCGAGTACCGTAAAATTTTTGTCTTTAAACTGGTTGTAAGTAGCAACAACATTTGGATTTTCTTCCCTGCATGGCCCACACCAACTTGCCCAGAAATCTACTAATACATATTTACCCCGTAACGAGCTTAACGTAAATGGTTTCCCGTCTACATCTGGCAAGGTAAAATCAGGAGCAGTCTGTCCTTCGGCAATTTTAGAAGCTTCTGGTTGGTTTTTAGGTTGACTTTGAGAAGCCATATAATCCTGGAACTGCTTAGCAACGTCGGCTATAGCGGTTTGTTTTGCGAATTTCTTTTGCAAGCGGTCAATAAGCAATTTCACACTATCGATTCCAATTTCCTGGGAATAACCTAAAGCGAATAATGCCACCATAGGGCTTTTAGTTGTATCTATGTACTGGTATAGAAAATTTTTATACCAGTTGTCGGATGTGTTAAACTGATTTTGAGCCAGCGTTTGCAGGCTATCATCGTGTTGCTGTTCAATTTCTTTAACGTTACGATCTTCACCTATAAGAGTTGTATGTATTGAATCCAACAAGATGATAAAATGTGTCAGCGATACGTTGGCAGGTGAATTAAATCTTGCTGATTGCAGGGTAGAATCTTTTACGTCTCCGCTAAAATCAATTTCTGGTTTATCGTTAATGAAAATATAACCAGCATTTTTTTCGAACCTTAACCTGTAAAGCCCTTCTTCCGGCGCAACCGCCTTTACTTTAAAATTGCCTTTAACTACTTCCGCCGTGTCAAGTACCTGGGGAGGCTGTTGATTAAAAGAAATTTGTTCCAGGAAAACTTTCTGATCGGGAGCGCCCTTTAATTCGCCATTTACAGAAAACATTCCTTTCTTCTGACTGCTGCTGCACGACACTAAAAAAATGACAATTATAAAAATAAATATACTTTTCATTGAGATTGAATTATTGATTGAGTTTTTGATTAAGAATTTGATTCACGGCCTTCATATCTGCTTTTCCAT
>Ga0207667_10003967_pt1 | contig 18207 bp, 13 predicted proteins | sample KBSCornC52_FD_184301 | JGI IMG/M metagenome (GOLD analysis project Ga0207667, IMG submission 184301) | Corn rhizosphere microbial communities from Kellogg Biological Station, Michigan, USA - KBS Corn C5-2 (SPAdes) (version 2) | ecosystem: Host-associated > Plants > Roots > Rhizosphere > Soil ...
AACGCCATCTGTCTGTATAACCCCTGAATGGTATTGTTCTGCGCTGTAATTAATTTGCCTGAACCGGTACGAGCAGGCAATCTTCCCTCCTGCCGCAAACGTATGATACAACCACATACGAACAGTACCAGGCAGCAGCAACGGATTATAGCCGCCCCAGTTTACAGGGCCCGGTTGCATTTCCATTACACCCGATACACCACCAAAAGATTTATAATAATCAGCGGCAAAAAGAACAACCTTGCTGTTACCTAATCTGAAACCGTGATCACCGATATTGTCGCTGCCGCCATTGGGATACGCGGTATAGGTGGCAAAGTCAAGTAGTTTTGTACGGCCTGCATCAGCACCGGTACAAATAGCCGTATAGTTGGTAGTGATATACTGGTCTTTTAAAATATAGTTTCGCAGAATGCCTGCCTGAAAATCGAGAAATTCGGCCTGTGCATCGGCGAGGTATCTTTTAAAATCAAGCAGGGCGTGCGGATTATTACCCCACCAGCCGACGATAGTTGTATTGGGAATGATGATCTGATCAAAACTACTATACCACTGACTCCAGAAAGCAGTACCCCAGGCAGCATTCAATGCGTTGATGGTTTTGTATTTGTTTTTTAGCCATTGTCTGAAGGCGTCCTGCGAAGACGGACTATAATCAGGTTTGGCATCAGGTTCATTGTCGAGCTGCCATCCTATCACATTTTTGTTCTGTCCGTAATGCTTCGCCATTTCCGTTACAATTTTATGTACGAACCGGCGATAGGTTGCATTTACAATTGACCCTAAACCGCGTGTTCCGTGCTCGGCGCGAATGTATTGCCCATTCATTATAAACGTTTCGGGATATTTCGTACGCATCCATGCGGGAGTGGTGGCCGAAGGCGTACACATAAGCACCTTTAACTTGTATTTGGTACAGAGGTTCACTACCCTGTCGAGCCATGTAAAATCAAACCTGCCTTCTTCCGGCTCCATTTTAAACCACGCGAACTCTGCTATGTGTACAAACTCAAAACCCATATCCGCAATCTTTTTTATATCGCGTTCCCACTGGTTTTCGTTCCAGTGTTCTGGATAATAATAGATGCCGGTCGTCACCAGGTCTTTATCAGGGAAAAAACGATTGATCTCCTGTGATTGTACAGTAAGCGCCGGGATCAATATGGCTAACAGGAATAGTATTCTTTTCATCTCAATTCGTAAGTATAATGCTGAATGCAAAACGCTTAACGCTAAATGCAAAACACAGGGTTCAGCATTCGGCATTAAGCGTTCAGCACTGTGCGGTTTGCTTATTTTACAATATAGTTCAAAATTTCAAACTCGGGTTTTGAAGGATGATGAAATCCTATCTGCATCGAATTATCTGTTAAAGATATCAGTGTTCCTTTGGTCCAAACCTGATCATTGCCAATATTCAGCGGCGTTACCCCTGTAAAAGTTATTGTTTTAGCGTCTTTATCCAGGTAATAAGTACCCGAAAAAGTGCCGCTGTTGGTTATTGCTTTTTGATTTACTATTACAAAAGGTCCGCCTTTAAGGTTAAACGTCATGGTACCGTAGTCGGCGGCCTTACAGAGCCATTGATTGTCTTTCCATTTCGGGAACCATGTCCAGCAATTGCCACCTGTTTTAGTGCAGGAAGCATTAAAGCCGAGTTCATCGCCGCCAAAATACTGGGGTGAATCAAACACAGTTGTAACGCCATTGGCATCGAGATCGAGCCTCCAGGTTTTTTCATTGCCGGGGCCTCCGCTCAACATGAGCCACAGAGGATCACTCACATAATTAAGATTGTCTTTTGTAACATGAATGATCATAGAATCCAATTCCACCAGGCCTCCCTTGGTAACTGCTGTACGTCTAACAATATAATCGCCTTTGAATGCATAGTGTACGGTATCTACACGGCGTGTTGATGTACCTGTGGCGTAATTCCAATATGGCTCAATATTATCGGTATTGTTAATGAGGTATATGGTATTACCTCCCGGGTCAACCGTAAAGTCCTGCTTTACCTGCATATCTATCTGCGATTTATCGGGCACTCCCGGTAAACTGTAGTCCTTCTTTTTGCACGACAGTACCGTGAATCCTGCTACGAAGATCAGCAGCGTTATATATTTAACGAGTTTCATCTGTATGCTTTTTAGATGTTATTAATGTTTTTGAAACGAACGGTACAATTACCATCCGGCGTTTTGTTGCAATGTACCATTCGACAAAGTGATTTGCGTATATGGTATTTGCGACAGGCCCTTTGTTAATATAATATTCGACGCCTGAATAGTTTTTGTAACATTTGCACCACCATTTTGAACGGTTGCTGTTTCACCAATGGCAGCGGCGGCTACATTTACACCCTGGCGCAACAGGTCCCAGTAACGAATGCCTTCTCCGGCGAATTCAAGTTTTCTTTCATTCATAATATTTGCCTGGCTCACGGGGATTTGAACAAAATTGGCGCCCCACGCTCTTTGACGCACCTTATCGAAGTACGATTGTGCATTGGGCGAACCTAATTCAGCCGCCATTAATAATACATCGGCATAGCGAATAGAAACATAATCCTGGAACTGACTGATCTGGAAGCTTGTGCCGCCCATTTTTTCTGCCAGGCTTTTACCGGTAGCAGAATCAGACATTGGCGTGTATTTTTTCCAGTAGTAGCCTGTGTATTCCCGCTGATCTTTTTTATTCTCGAAATCGAGCCCTTCATCGGCTATAGAAATGATCGTAGCTTTTCTGCGGGTGTCGCTGGCATCATAGGCATTCCACAGTTTGGGATCTACCGTTCCGCCGCCCCAACCCATTCCATATGGGTAAATAGTTTGAATACGAATGCCAAACATAACCATCCATTGATTACCATCTACATTGCCGTTATAGTCGCTGGTATAGGTATACTTGATAGCATATACCGTTTCCTTGTTATCTTCTCCTACATAATTTTTAAGAGAGGCGGCAGGCCATAAATTGGCAAAATTGTCAACAAGGCCAAATCCCCCATTGCTGATAACGTCTTCGAGATAAGTCAGCGCCTGTGCTTTTGAAACACTTCCTACAAGGTCGGCTTTGTTATAGTAACCGGTATAGTAAAGGAATACGCGGCCGATCAGTGCTTCAGCAGCCCATTTGGTTACGCGGCCATATGTGGCTTTATCCTGACTGCCGTAACCGGTTGCAGGCAGATTGGCTGCGGCAAATTTCAGATCGGTAGCAATCTGCAGATAAACGCTATCCGGACTCGCCTGTGGTACATTTTCGGTAGTGGGTTTTGTAACCAGCGGAATATTGCCCCACATTCTTGCCATATCAAAATAGCAGAAGGCGCGAATAAATCTGGCTTCAGATTCATATATATGGCGAAGAGAGTCCTGGCCTTTCCAGTTTACCTGATCGAGGTGTGATAACAGCATATTCACTCTGAAAATGGTGTTATAATAAGCCGTCCACGTACCGCCAAACAGGTCCTGATCAGAAGGAGAACGCAGTTTATCAAACTCATCCATCATCTGATAACCCAATCCGTCTGAATTACCGGTAGCGCCAAAACAGTTATCCGACATTACTTCAGATGCAACAGGGAAGGCAATACCACCTGCCCCGTTACGTTGTAATCCATCGTAACACCCTACCAGTGCTTTCCATGCATCGTTGGGCGTTTTATAAAAATTCTGTTCACTGCCGTTTTGCACATTCTCTGTATCCAGAAAGTCTTTTTTACAAGCCGTGACCGCCAACAGGGCGATAACAGGTATATATAGTTTTAATTTTTTCATCTTCAATTCAGTTTTAATTAAAAGCGAATATTTGCACCAACCATCACTGTTCTTGGTCTTGGATAAAAACCTAAGTCAACGCCCGATGAAAAGCTTTCGTTATACCCAACCTCAGGGTCCATACCATTGTATTTGGTAAAGGTGAAAGCGTTCAATACCGAACCATATAGTCTTACTTTACTCAGGTAACTTTTCTTAGCCAGGTTGGCAAAATCGTAGCCAAGCGTAATGGTGCTGATGCGAAGAAAACTTCCATCGTGAATGTACAGGTCAGAAAACGTTGTCCAGTTACGGTTGTCTTCCGTTACTCTGGGCATTCTGTTAGATGAACCCGGACCTGTCCAGCGTTGTAATATTTCTGTAGTATAGTTACCTGTTGAGCCGGATTGGTTTCTGTACGACTGTACAATATCATTGCCGGCTACGCCTGATGCCTGTACCAGCAAATCCCAGCCTTTATAATCTAACACTACATTAAAACCGAATGTGAAGTGTGGGTTAGGATCGCCGATCTTTGTTTTATCATTGGCGTCAATAACGCCGTCGCCGTTCAAATCAACATAACGAACATCGCCAGGTTGTGCACTAGGCTGAATTGGTTTGCCGTTTTTGCCTGTATAAGAAGTTACATCGGCTTCTGTCTGGAAAATGCCTGCTGTTTTCAGGCCCCAGAAATATCCTACAGGCAAACCATTGGAGGCTCTGTAAAACTCGAGGGAGTTTGCGTATAAAACATTGCTATTGCCATGCAGCGTATGATCATCTGTAGGGATGTTTCCAATTCTGTTCTTATTCCACGCTCCGTTTGCACTAACAGAATAATTAAGCTTACCAACGTTGTTGTGATAATTAAGCGCCAGTTCAACACCCGTATTCTGTACATCGCCGCCATTGATCATTATTGATCCAATACCTGATGTCGCCAATAATTGTTTACCAATTAACCAGTCTTTGGTTTTTTTGACATAATAATCGAAAGTAACGTTCAATTTCTTCATCACCGTCGCGTCGAACCCAATGTTGGTTTGCTCAGAGGTTTCCCATTTTAGATCAGGATTGCCGATGGTAACAGGAGCAGCTCCTTGTGTAGAGCTTCCTTCGCCGGGACCAAAAATATATGAGGCATTGTTAAACGCGATGGAAGACAAATACAGGTAACCGGGGATACTTTGATTACCTACCCTGCCCCAGCTTCCACGAACTTTAAGGAAATCTAACCATTGAATGGTATGCATAAAGTCTTCAGATGAAGCGACCCATCCTGCAGACACTGAAGGGAAGTAACCCCAGCGATGGCCCGAAGCAAACTTCGATGAACCATCGGCCCTGAAGGTAGCATTCAGCAAATATTTTTCCTGGAAGTTGTATTGCACGCGGCCGAAGTAAGACTGCAAAGCACTGTCGCCAGGTGCGCCGCTAACACCCATATAAGGCAATCCTCTGTTTACATTTTGGGCAACAGAAAGATATGCATAGTTGATGTCAGAAACGCGCAGGTCCCAGTTGTATCCCGATATATTAGTTCCCGATGTTTTTAATGTTGAACTACCGGCCATTACACTCACGCTGTGCTTTCCTGCAATTTTAAAATCATAGCTCAGCATATTATCGAACTGAAGGGTTCGTCCGGTCGCCATTCCCTGAGTGACCTTCGCTGTATCATTAAACGAATAAATAGAAAGGTGATAAACAGGGGTATAGCCATGGTTTTGGCTACCCACGTAATTTATGCCCAGGCTGCTTCGGAATTTTAAACCTTTAATTGGTTCAACCTGTAAATACACATCGCCGAGCAAACGCTGATTGCTGTAGCGGTTGCGGGTAGTATAATCCATTACGGCATAAGGGTTCGCGTCTCCATTATTCCATGCCTGATCAGGCTTTCCGGGATACCAGCCTTTTTTGTCGGCACTGTAGTAATTACCTGCCGAATCGTACATAGGCAGGAAGGGGCTTGTACCAAAAGCAGCACGTAATGTATTATTGTACTGGCCGTCTACAGCAATTCCACGCGTGTTCTGATAATTGAACGTAAGGTGCTCACCCAGTTTAACGATATTTTGATATAAGTTGTGTTCAGAATTTATTCTGAATGTGTAGCGCTCGAAATTGGAAATATTCGAACCGCCAACAATACCACCCTGGCCGGTATAACCCAATGATGATGAAAACACAGATCCTGCGCCGCCGCCCGATAAACCCAATACATAGTTCTGAATAGGAACGTTCTTTGAAAACATTTGATCCATCCAGTTGGTGTTAACCGGCAAATTGTTAATTACATCATTGCTGAAATAAGGCGCTTTGCCCGAATTAATGGCCGCCTCGTTCATAAGGATCGCATACTGTTTTGCATCCAGCAGATGCACTTTTTTGCCAACATTCTGAACGCCGTAATAACCATCAAGTGTAACCTGTGGCTTTTGATTGTTTTTTCCTGTTTTTGTAGTAACAAGAACAACGCCGTTGGCAGCCTGTGAACCGTAAATAGCGGCAGAAGCGGCGTCTTTCAAAATGTCGATAGATTCAATATCCGAAGGATTCAGATAAGAAATGTCAGTGGTTTGAATACCATCAACAACATATAAAGGAGAAAAATTCCCATTGGTGCCCTTACCGCGAATGATCACATTCATTCCTGCACCCGGTTGCCCTGAATAGGAAGTGATTTGTACGCCGGGGGCCTGACCTTGCAAAGCCTGCAAGGCGTTGGTTGTGTTTTGCTTTTCAATGTCACCCCCTCTTACCTGTAAGTTGGCGCCGGTCACCAGCTTTTTCTTTTGGGTACCGTACCCAATTACTATTACATTTTCCAGTTGATTGTCGGCCTCCTGCAAATTAATTCTTATTGGGCCCGAACCAACTTTTACTTCCTGTGCCGTAAAGCCTACTGCACTGATTACAAGTGTCTCTCCCGGTGATGCCTCGATCGTAAATGTGCCATTGTCGCTGGCAATGGCCGAACGGTTGGTGTTTTTTACCGCTATTGTCGCTCCCGGAACTCCGGTCGCATTTCTTTGACTGATAACCGTACCGCTAACTCTTGCCGATTGTGCAAAAGCATGTGAGCCTAACAGCGATACATAAAAAACACACCATAGCAGCAAAACCTGCAAGCGAATCGTTTTGGTTGATTTCATGTTTAAATGTTTAACTTAACTACAATTTTATGGTTACCTTTTTTCCCTCATACACCACTTCTTTATCGCTCTTTGCATCAAAATCCAAAGCCTTTCCATTATTCGCAGAAATGAGGTTGATTTTAAACGTTCTTTTTTGAAGCATTCCATTGAACGATCCTTTACGATCGCCAACAGTAACGGTTTTCGTTGCTTCGTTATATTTTATAGGAATGATAGAATAAGCGCCTTTTTCGTAATTGTAATTGGTGCCTTCATCTTCATACAGATCGAAAGATGCATCCGCGCCTGCATAAACATTCAGGGTAATAGTATCAGCCGGCTTTTCGCTGGTGTATTGTAATTCGGGCCCGAAAGGAATGATCGCACCTGCTTTTACAAATACCGGCATGCGTTCGTAAGGTGCATCGGCTACAATTTTTTGTCCGCCTGCAAACCATTTGCCCGAATACAGATCATACCATCCGGCGCATTTTGGTAAATACAGCGCGCGTTTGGTTTGTTTGTATTCACAAACAGGGTTGATCAGTAATGAAGGACCAAAAAGATATTGATCACCGATATTTAACACAGCGGTATCCTTTTCAAAATCCATTACCAGTCCGCGCATGATGGTGTAATTGTCGTGATAAGCAGCACCCGCCAGTGAATAGATATAAGGCAGTAACCGGTAACGCAGGTTATCGTAATAAAGAAAACTTTTGTACGCCGGATGGTCGGCCGGTGCCGTGTTGAATACTTCACGATAAGGGAACTGTCCGTGCGCACGGAATAAAGGAACAAATGAACCAAACTGCGACCAGCGGGTCATAAGCTCTCTCCATTCTTCCAGACTTTCTGCATTGGGATTTTCAAATTTTGCCGGAACAACAAATCCGCCAATATCCATAGTCCAGTAAGGAATTCCCGACATAGAGAAATTAACTCCTGCGGCAATCTGATTTTTCATATCGCGCCAGGTAGAACCAATATCCCCGCTCCAGATGGCGGCAGCATATCGCTGCGAACCTGCAAAACCTGAACGGGTAAGCAGAAATACTCTTTTATCGGGACTGGTTGAGCGTTGGCCTTCGTAAATACCTCTTGCATTTTCGAGCGGATAAGCATTCACATATGCTGCCGAACTGCCTAATGCGGTTGGCGTCATTTGTTGTTTTCTTTTTTCGGGCGAAACATTGGAAAGAATATCCGGCTCACTCGCATCCATCCACCAGGCGTCAATTCCTTTGCTGTATATTTTTTCATTGATCAGGTTCCAGAATCCTTTTCTTGCATCTGCATTAAATGCATCATAGAAAGTGGAAATATATCCTTTGCCTATCCAGTCTCTTTGCCGGTCGGCAATATTTCTTTTATACAGCCATCCCTTTTTATCAAACTCGTTGTAGGCGGGAATGCCTTCATAAAATTTCGGCCATACCGAGATCATGAGCTGCGTATTGTATTTTTTATGCAACACATTGATCATGCTGTCGGGAGAAGGAAAACGTGTTTCATCAAACTCCTGACTACCCCACTCTGCTTCGCGCCAGTAGCTCCAGTCCAGAACAATATTGTCGATAGGAATTCTTCTTTTGCGGAACTCATCAACCGTGGTGAGTATTTCATTTTCTGTTTTATAGCGTTCACGGCTTTGCCAGAAACCCAATGCCCATTTAGGAACAATAGGTGCCTTACCGGTAAGATTCCGGTAGCCTGAGATCACTTCATCCATGTTGTTGCCTGCAATAAAATAGTAGTCGATCTGATGGCCTGCCTCTGACGAAAAACTATAGGTGTTTTCTTCTTCTGCCGACAATGGTTCCTGCCATTTTAAAGAAAGATAAGATTCAGCCCCTTCGGGTGTCCATTCAATTTTAACAGCCGTTTTTTCTCCTTTTTTGAAATTGAAGGGAACCAGTACAGGTGCCGGGTTCCATGCTTTGCGCCAGTGATCAAGCACGAGTTGCCCATTCAACCACATCTTCAGCGAACCGCCGAATGTGAATTTAAATTGATGCAGACCCGACAAATAACTGGCCACGCTGCCTTCCCAGGTTACCATTCCTGTAGCTGCATTGAATGCAGGAGGAAGAGCGATCTTTGACTCGCCCAGGTACTCCATATTTATAGTGCTTTCTGCTCTTTCGAATGTAATGTCTTCGGGCTTTGATTTATTATTGGAGTAAGAAGCAGTGAGCCATCCCTGCTCTCCCTTTTTTGAAAAAAGCTGCAGCCCCGAAAGCTGATGAAAAGGCCGCACATCTCCTACTTTGGTCAGCGAATAATTATCCCACAGGATGCCATAGTTTTTGCTGGAGATCAAAAAAGGAATAGCCACTTCTGTATTATTCTGAAAGAAAGAAACCTGCTGCCCTCTGTAATTCATGAAGCCGTCCTGGTGTTGGCCGAGTCCATACCACGCATCATCGGCTGTTGTTTGAAATGTTTGTGTACAATTGAAATAAGGTTTGCCGTCGAATACAGCGGGGTGAAAACTTCTGCCCAATGGCCGTTTTTCACCCAATATTTTTTTGCCATCGCGGTCGCGGAAAATAACGGCGCCTGTTTTCAGGTCAACTACCGCGCTCATGCTTTTTGTTTTAAGGGTCAGGCTTTCTTTGGAAGGGATGATATTCCAGGCAACATCAGATCTTTTGGTGTAAACTGTAACCAGGCTTTGGGAGGGAACAATTGTTTTTCCCGGTGCTGCAATTACTCTAATGATATTATCTGCAATGACTTCCAGTTTTACGGTGTTGGGCGTTCCGGTAACCAGCGGATCAGTGAAAATTATTACGCCATCGGGAGTGGTAATGTATGCGGGAGATTCTGCCAATAAGGCATCAAAGCGTCCAAAACTCAGCAGGATAAAAAGCAGTACTCTTAATTTCATATAAAGCAATACAAGCGTTAATTGATGCTGTAAAACTATTGTTGTCCTACTTAATACAAGGGGTTCAAATGTTGCCGATTAGGGTATGAAATGTTACGAATGATTGATTTTCACCTGCTTTTACTTTTAAGTTATCTGCTTTTTGTCTTTTGCATCAAAAATTATGGCAGGAAATCCTTTCTGACTTATGGGCTGTGTGGCGAGTTACCGGCCGGTGATTTTGTACTTTGCGGACAGACGTTTTTTCAGGTGGCCTTGGTTTTTGTTTGGGTTGGTGTTGCAGAACAGCTTTCTGTATTAAAGGCCGAAGCTCATATATTTTAAGATTGGATATGGAGATGACGAGCCATTGATTTAGAAGAAAATTTTTTAAAATATCATTGCTGCATTTTTCAGAAAACCAATTTTTTACGCTAGATTTGCACCCCCAAATACAACTGTAAGTTGTTAAATGTTCGGGTGGTGGCGCAGCCCGGTAGCGCACTTGTATGGGGTGCAAGGGGTCGCAAGTTCGAATCTTGTCCACCCGACCGAAATAAAGAAGCCTCTGGTAACAACCGGAGGCTTCTTTATTTTATAAACAATCTTTCGGCGAACACCATATTATTTGACAATGTCGACCTTATACCCTAACTTTAACTTCAATGATTGAGTTTTACGGCATTAAGTAATTGAATCGATATTTGCTTTTTTTTCCACTGTAAACTTTCGCTTTTTCTACTTTTTGTGATTACTCAGTTTTCATTTATCAATTTTAATTTTTTAGTAATGAACTTGTATGTTTCGAATTTAGGGTTTCACGTAAGCGATGAAGACCTCAAGAATTTATTTGTTGCTTATGGCAATGTTTCTTCTGCCAAAGTAATAACTGACAGAGAAACCGGCAGATCACGTGGTTTTGGTTTTGTTGAAATGCCTGTGGATGATGAAGCCAAAAAAGCCATGAAAGGGCTGGAAGGCAAAGAAATTGAAGGCAGAACGATTTCTGTAACGGTGGCAAGACCAAAAACCGACAACAGGAATAATTCATTTTCTGGTGGTGGCAACCGCGGAAGATGGTAATTATATTCAAAAGCTAAGTAACAAGCTACCTCGAATTTGTTCGGGGTAGCTTTTTTATTTATGCCTGTTGGCGATTGTGATCCATCATTTGGTTTTTTCTTAACTAAAATAAAAATATCTTCAGATCGTTTGATGTGAAGGTTTTATATTTTTGCAAGATTCCTGTGGACCACAAACCGACCTGATATGTCTAAAGTAACGTTCAACAACAAAAATCGTCTCTTTTATACTTCACTGAAAGCCTCTATTGACGAATATTTCTCAGGCACCGGTAAAAGAAAAACAGGCAATATCCGGTTGTACGCTAAATCGGTTATTTTAATCCTGGCAGCTGTTGGCCTGTACGTATTTTTGTTATTTACTCCCCTGGCGTTTCCACTTGTAGCTCTGTGCAGCTTGTTTTTGGGTTTCATACTTGCCTGTATTGGGTTTAATGTAATGCATGATGCCAACCACGGCAGCTATTCTTCGCGTAAATGGGTTAATGAAACACTCGGACTTACACTAAATGCCTTAGGCGGCAATAACTTTATCTGGAAACAAAAACACAACATCATTCACCATACTTACACAAATATTGACGGTATTGATGATGATATTGCCAAAAGCCCTTTTATACGTATGTGTAGTTCGCAGCGCTGGGTACCTGCACATCGCCTGCAACATCTTTACACGCCATTATTGTACGCCATCAGCTCTATGATCTGGATCCTCTTCCAGGATTTTGAAAAATATTTTAGAAAGAAGATAGTGGATACACCGCTTACCAAAATGTCAGCAACTGATCATGTGATCTTCTGGGTAAGCAAGATCCTTTATTTGCTTTTTTATATAGTTATTCCCATTACTTTAATGGGCTGGCAGTCGTGGCTGGTGTATTTTTTATGCATGCACATTGGCTTGGGATTTACGCTCTCCATCGTTTTTCAGCTGGCGCATGTGGTGGAGGAAACCACATTTGAATCAGTGAGTGGTGATGCCAAACAGATAGAGAACGAGTGGGCCATCCACCAGATAAAAACAACTTCTAATTTTTCTCCCAATAACAGCATTGTTTCGTGGTTTGCCGGCGGGTTAAACTATCAGATAGAACATCATTTATTTCCACGGGTAAGCCATATTCACTATCCCGCATTAAGCAAACTTGTTCAGGCAGAGTGTGCGGCTTTTAATCTTCCCTATAATAATCTGCCTACTTTCAAAGCCGCCGTTACTTCGCATTTTCGATTTATCAGATTCCTTGGGAAGAAGCCGGTATTTAGCTAATAGGTACCAGTTCCGGCACTGTGGAATCCGATTCCTTAATTTGAGAAACTACCACTTAGGTGGTAACCGTAACTCGCTTACTGATATTTTTTTCCCATCCATCATCGTTTGGTCAAGAGATTCAATAGCCTGCCTTGCTTCGGTTTCTACGGGCATTTCTATTACACCATTTCCTTTTGAGCGCCCGTTTAATTTATCACGTACTACTTCTGCAGAATTAACGGTGCCAAATGGTGAAAACATTTTTTGAAGGTTGGCATCACTTATGTCGCGGCTAAGGTTATAAATCTGGATCGTCATGAAATGGATTTAAACGGTTAAAAATCTATTCTTTAATGCCCGTAGTACAGATAAACTCCCCGTAACCAGTTAAAAACAGATAATTCACTTTTCGTGTTTTGGGGCAATTGGGTGACAATAAGTTCTTCAAGCTTTCTGCCGTCGATTAGTGTTAACATTCCTAATGATTTACCAAAATAGTTTATAATAAATAAAACCTGGTTGCCATTAAGACGATCAAATAAACGGCGGTCGGGATCGCTGGTATATTCTGAATGATTAGAATTGGTTTCCCAGTTATAATGACTGCTTAGAAGGTGTTTTTTTAAGAATTCCATGATATCAGGTTTAAACTGCGAACACTAGAAGAAGGGAGGGAAAATAAAAGAATGAAATTTATTGACGCGCCTTTCAACTGATATATTCTAAAGGTATGCTTTTTTGCCCGTGATTTCAATTTAATATTGATCCGCTTACAAACTACAGTTGAGTCAGTACCATGCTGTTGCAATTTTGTGATTGCTATTCCAATAATTAGGGCTACCTTCATCATAATCGATAAGGCTTTCCTTACTACCGATCAATTCGTCATTTGATCTGAAACCTGCTCATTAAGGCATCTTTCAAAATTTTTTTCCTGCTGAGGCAGGATTCACCAAACAATTAATATGGCAAAATCTCAGGAGACATTTTCGAAAAAAGAGCGCGAAAAACAAAGGAAAAGAAAACAACAGGATAAACAGGAAAAAAGACAGGAGCGAAAAAGCAATAATAACAAAGGAAAAAGCCTTGAAGATATGATGGCATATCTTGACGAAAATGGCAATCTTACCGATAAACCGCAGGATCCCCGAAAAAAGAGGGTATTTCGGCAGGAAGATATTCCTTTAGAGGTTTCGGCATCCGAAGAACGGTCGAATCCCTCACTAAGAACCGGAATTGTAACTTTCTTTAATGACCACAAGGGATTTGGATTTATCAACGACGCTGAATCCCGTGAGCGCATTTTTTTTCATATAAATGACCTGGTTGATGAGGTTAAAGAAAATGACAAGGTAACGTTCACCGTTAAAAAAAGTGCGAAAGGCCCGGCAGCATTTAACGTAACGCTCATTAATGCCTGAGATTCCACAATGGTTTTACTGTACGTATAAGGAAATATTACATTATAAGAGCCTTCAAATCGTTAGATCTGAAGGCTCTGTCATGTTATTGCTATTAATAGGCAATTGTTATAAAGTTACTTAATTTCATTCCCACCTTTTTCCATTTGTCCTGACTTGCTACCCTCACATAACAATTCTTTGAAAAAAGCGACATGGCAACAGGTACCATGGTAACAGGCCTTTCCGTCTTGTTCAGGCTACTTTCTATCCATTGAGCTGTTACTATAATGTCATCTTTAATTTTTATGTTGTAGTCTTCCAGATCTATTTTCGTCCAGCCGGTTTTGTATTTGTCAAGTGTAGTAAATATTTGTTTGTTATAGATCAGGGTATCTGGTAAATCATTTTTTACGGAGTAAATATTTATCCGAAACTTTATTGAGTTAAAATTGTTGGCGGAAATATAAAAATTAAGGTCTTTTAAAATGGCATTATTCTTTTCGATCCTGTAACGCATGCCCATTTCTGAGCCAATCGTTTCTTCAGCACTGGTTTTGTGGTGTATCGATACCTGTGTCAATTTCCCTGACCCTTGTCTTCCTATTATTCCTGTGTTTTTCCTCTCCTTCCCTGATGTAACAACTACTTCTTCCAATTGTGTAGCTCTTTCGGTTAACCGGATTTTCTTTTCGGGGCCCGAAATAAAATCCTTAACCAGAATTTGTAAACTATTATATCCAACTATACTCACCTGTAAAGTGTCGGAAAGGTTCCCGTTACTAATTTCAAATGAAAAGTTGCCAAGGCTATCGGAAACTGTACCCACCGGTTTATTCAAAATACCAACACTTACATAAGCTAATGGCTGATCGGCTTTGTCTGAAATTGTTCCCTTGAGTATGATAGCATCTGTTTTCGGGGCCTGCGCAAAAAGATGGACTGTGCGTGTCGAAATCGACATGGTAATAAAAAGTAATAACTTATTCATAACAGTTTTTTGGTTAATTGCTATAAAAGAACAAAACAATATCAAAAAGAAAAGATAAAGTTTTGACTTCGAAAGACGGATGTAAGAAAACCAGCCCCGGCTGAAAATTAAAAAAGCCTTCAGGTTGTTAAACCTGAAGGCTCTTTGCATTCGAAATATTCTTGTTCGATTATTGTTTCTGATAGGCTCCCATATCAACCGCTCCATTAACTACCCTTGCATTTCCGTCGAAATCTTTTTCCTGGGTATCAGTGATCCATGAAGGATTACCGGTACCTAAACAAGGACTTCCGGTTTTAACATGCAGATCGGGCGTAGTTCCGGTACTGGTGAAAAGCGGATCCTTAAAGAAAGAATGCGCGTCTTGTCCCGTACCTGTTTTATAGCTCGTGAAAGAACTATAGCTTTTGCTACGCCAGTTGATCGTAATGTCAGAAGCGTTTCCACCTGTGGTAAAATAATCATTGTAGTCAATGGTATTCGCCGTTTGAGGTGAAATGTTCTCAAATGAAAACAGGGTATTCTGACTATTGGTATAAAAAACATTATTTCCAATGGTGCAGTTGGAAGCCTTTGTTACATAAAATTCTCCCGAACCATCATTGTTGGTGTTATTCTTAAAAAAGGTATTATTCCTGAAAATACAATTGGTCACCTGACCGGTTGTACCCGTGTCGTATCCGCCAAAGGCAATTCCTGTAACCTGGTTCAGATAAATCAGGTTATTGGTGACAGTAATATTACTGGCAGTGCCGTTTTCTTCATTGCCCACTTCAATTCCATATCCATTTTGATAAGTTATATTCCGGTCAATTTTAATATCCCTTCCCCCATCTATATAAATACCACCGCTTGTAGCATAGCTTGCCATGTTATTGAAGCAGGTATTTCCTCTGATAAGACCATTACGGGCCTGGTCTAATTGTGAATTGGAGCTTGTTCCATAATGGCCTATTGCTGCAATTCCAATATTTGAATTGTCGTGTACTTTATTGTTGGTAATAGTGAATCCGTCGATATTGCCATCTAAAGATAAAGATTCACTGAAGCCGGTAATATTACTGGTAAATTCACAACTATCAATCACGAGATTCGTAATAGCATTTGCCTGAGCAGCTCCATACCCATATGCAATGAAAGGTTGAGCGTTTTGATTGGAATTAGGTGTGGTTGATGCACTGCTCGTCCAGTTAATAGTTTTGAATACTAAGTTGTGGAAGGTGAGATCATTCGCTCCCCCACTTTTACTCGCTGAAACCAGAACGCCTGTTGCGTTGTTTTTTGTAATATGTTGAACAGTGAGGTTGCTGAAAACAAGAAAGCTCTTGTCGGCAATGGTAATAATGGTAGTACCTGAATTTTTTGATCCATCTATGATCACCTGTTCATTATTGTAGTTCGTAAATGTAACAGGGTTTCCTGCAGTACCACTAACGTGCATTGTCAGTTGTTCATAGTAAGTACCGCCTCTGATCTCTACAACGCTTCCCGCCACAGCCGCATCAAATGATTTCTGGATTGTTTTCCAGGCGGTGGTAAGGGTCAGACCATCGTTCTGGTCGTTGCCCTGTGTACCATCAACATAATAAATATGAGCCGCGGCCGAACTGGCATGAGTGGTATCGGGATCAGAATTTACAGAAACATTTTTTTTACAGGAGAAGCAAAGAAACAGCACGGATAGCAATAAAATGTTACGCATTAGCATAAGGTTTGATTATTAAAGGCTACGATACAGAAAAAATAGTGCCGGTTTGAGTTTTTTTTGTTGTGATAATTTTTTTTTCTAAAAAACGACAGAACCGATAACTGTGCAGTTTTTGCCAAAAAGCGTGTCAATTCCGCCGATAAGTGTGCAATTTTTATAAACTATATGTAGTTAGTTTTGCTGATTTTATATCCCCTGAATGCACAAAAGAACAATATCAAATACGGTTACACGTTTTTGGCATTATTAAATTTTTTTAAACACGTTATGAAAAACTTAAGTCTCCGCTTATTAACCGTAGGCATCCTAGCCCTTATTTCAGCCGCTGCATGTAAAAAAAGCAAAGACGGCGATTCCGGGGGATTATCAGCCACTATTAATGGCTCTTCTTATCAGGGATCACAAGTAACTGGAATTTACCAACAGGGTTATATAACTATTGGCGGTGTGCAGTTTCAAGGCGGCGATTCACTCTTTTTGTCGTTGGATATTCCCGATACCGCTCATGTGAACAACCCCATTGATTTGTATTCTGGTGGAATTACTTATATTAAATGGAAAACCAAAAATACTTACGAGTACGATTTTAATGGTTCTCATGGTTCTACAACTTTAACCAGTTGGGATAAAGCAAACAAAAAAATTGCCGGTAATTTCAAAGGTGTCATTTACTCAGTTACTAACAGCAACGATAGTATTGTAGTGGCTAATGGCCAGTTTAATACTTCTTACAAATAGTATGAACTAAAGCTTATTTGAATTAAGAAATACATAGAGCCTTCAAATCGTTGGATTTGAAGGCTTCTATTTTATGTTCGACCACTCAGACGGCGCCCTGCCAAACTTCTTTTTAAAAGAATGTGAGAAATGTGAAAGGCTTTCAAATCCTAAGTCGAGGTAAATCGCAGATGGCTTTTTGTGTTTTTTTTCTATAAGATGACGTGCCTCTGTCAAATGCAGAATATCAGCCAAAATGTGAGCATTTTCCTGTCAGGCAAAAAAAATCTAACGCAATTCCAACCTTCTGCTCACATGGTGTAGTTTATATTGTTGCAGAAGTGATCACGACTGTAGTCATTACCTTAAAATTAAAAAAGTATGAAAAGAATATTGATCCCGTTTTTGCTTTGTGCGGGAATAGTAACTTACTTATCGTGTCAGAAAGAAAACAGCAGTGATCTTATCAGGGCGCAGGCTGCCAAAGATGCCAATGCCCGCAGGGCGGCAGACAGCACGTGGGACAGTACCCATCATTCAGATTCAACCGGCACAGACACCTGTAGTTATTGTCACCTGCATGATACTACTTTCTCTTTAGCCGGTGATCAGATCCAGATGATGCCTGTGAGAGTTGATTCGGGCAGTCTTTCTGGTCTGTGGATTACCACCACCACGCAAAACACGTATCCCTGTGCCAATACCACGTTAACCACTACTTTCAGTCAACCCGATTCTTCAGGTTATACCTTTGGCTTTTTTGGCGCACATGTTAGCGGTTACTGTATTCCCGGGCAAAGCCATGCGCAATCGACGAAATTCCTTTTCCCGGTTCAGGACGGCACCCATGCAATTACTGTCGTATTCAATAATGCTATATATCACGGCTCCTTTACAAAAACAGGCAACCAGTATAGCTTTACATGGCCTTATAGTAGTGGCGTAACTATTTCACCACTGACCATTAATTAAGGCAGAATGCCTAACGCTTAATGCAAAACGCTGAATGATGAACGTGTAATGCTGAATGCAAAAAGCTAATTGGATAACGCCTACGAAGTTTTGTGTATTTTGCATTCCGACTTTAGCATTTAGCGTTTTGCTTTACGCATTAAGCGTCTGAATGATGTGTTTAAATCGAGAGAAATTTGGATAAGTTAATAGATGGCTGTAAAAAAAACGATCCTCAAAGCCAGGAAAACCTGTATAAACAGTTTTACCCGGCCATGTTTGCATTGTGTAAATGTTTTTTTTCCGACAACCATGATATTCTCACAGCAGTAA
>Ga0207667_10003969_pt1 | contig 18189 bp, 16 predicted proteins | sample KBSCornC52_FD_184301 | JGI IMG/M metagenome (GOLD analysis project Ga0207667, IMG submission 184301) | Corn rhizosphere microbial communities from Kellogg Biological Station, Michigan, USA - KBS Corn C5-2 (SPAdes) (version 2) | ecosystem: Host-associated > Plants > Roots > Rhizosphere > Soil ...
CGGACAAACTGAAACCGCTGTACGACGCAAAACCAGAGGAACGCGGTGCACGATGGACTGCGTTTTTGCACGCGACCGATCCAAATCCGTCGACACCGCAGAACGAAGCGCTGGACGATTATTTCGGGAGGATTCGTGATGCCAATGCGATTTTCATCACGGATACGCCACGTGGGTGGTTGTCGGATCGCGGCATGGTCTTCGTGAGCCTTGGTGCACCGACGAACTCGTACGAGGATTACGGGTCGATGTACATGGGAGACATCGGAGTGGTGAATCAGCTGTCGACGCGCGTGCGGATTCTCGTGTGGGAGTACAGCCAGTACCAGACACGGATCATATTCTACGATCCCAACGATACCCGTCAGTGGCGCCTCACACGACCCAGCATGGCGGTGTTCCAATCACTACTCGCGCGCATGACCAACAGATAAATGGACGTAGAGCTACCAAAATCACCAAGGCTGTTTCTGGTCGATGGCTATGCGCTGATCTACCGCGCCTTCTTTGCCCTGATATCGCGTCCTCTCACCACAAGCCGTGGAGAGAACACGTCTGCAGCGTGGGGAATTGCAAACTTTCTCCAGAGGCTACTGAATACACACCGCCCAGAATATCTGGGGTGGGTGCATGATTCGGGTCTGTCATTCCGTCACGAACGGTACCCTGCTTACAAGGCTACGCGTGAGAAGCTGACCGAGGAGCTGCAGTCGGACTTCGATCGCGGTATGGAGCGGGTCAGTTCGCTCCTCTCAGCGTACGGAATTCCGATCCTGTCACTGGAGGGTTATGAAGCCGACGACGTAATCGGAACCTTGGTAAGGAAATCCGTGGACGCCGGCGTCAACGTCGTCGTCATATCGGGAGACAAGGATTTTCAGCAGCTAGTGCGTCCAGGGGTGTGGTTGTTGAATCCCGGGCGTGGTGGTCCAGCGAGTGTCGAAGAGCACTGGGTTGGTGTGGAGAATGGCGCCGAGCGACTTGGTGTACCACCGAGTTTCGTCACGGACTATCTGTCTCTTGTTGGTGATTCGTCGGACAACGTGCCAGGCGTGAAGGGAATCGGCGACAAGACTGCATGTGAATTGGTGGGCACCTATGGTCACCTGGAGGAAATCCTCGCACACGCTTCGGAGATCACGAAGAAGCGACCGCGCGAGGCTCTTCTCGAACATGCCGAGAACGCGCGCCTCTCTAAGGAGCTCGTCACAATCCGCGACGATCTTCCGGTCGAATTCGATCTCGACGCATTGCGGGTTGCCGCGCCGGACAACGCAGCTCTGGCACAACTGTATGTCGAGTTGGAGTTTCATACGTTCGCCAAGGAAGCCGCTGGCGCTGTCGAAGTGCCAAAGGTCACCCAGTCGGCAAAGTACAGTACAGTAGAAACTCTGGCGGAAGTCGATCGAGTCGTGCGTAAGGCACGCAAGGCGCGGACGATCGCGGTCGACACGGAAACGACCATCGATCCAGGATCGCCATCGAAGGTCGATCCACTGAGATCGCATCTCGTTTCGATATCCATCGCGGTCGCACCTGGCGAGGCATACTACTTTCCCTTCGCGCATACGGACGGTACCAGTCATCAAGGAGAGCTCCTCGGCGCAGCAATCAAACCAGCGTCGAACGTAAAGAACCTTCCGGCACTCATGTCGGACGCAATGAAGCCGCTCCGGGATCTGCTGGAAGACGAGTCTGTTCCAAAGACGCTTCAGAACGCGAAGTATGACATGCTCGTCCTGCGTAGTGAGGGCGTCGCTCTTCGTGGTATCGAGTTCGACACGATGATCGCCAGTTACGTCCTGGATCCAGGTCGTCGGTCGCATTCCCTTGATATGTTGGCTCTCGAGTTCCTGGATCACACGATGACGTCATACGTGGACGTGTGTGGCAAGGGAAAGTCGGAGATCACCTTCGATCGGGTGCCTCTGGACATCGCTCGGGATTATTCGTGCGAGGACGTCGACATGACGCTGCGCATGCGCGAGCATTTCGAGCCACAACTCGACGCCCACGAGCTCACTCCTCTCTTCAAGGAAGTGGAGATACCGCTCATCAGCGTTCTCGCCGAGATGGAATGGAACGGCATTGCAATTGATTCCCAACGATTTGCGACGTTGAAGGAACGGTTTCAACGTGAACGCGAACTGGTACAGCTGCAGATCTACAAGGAAGCAGGTGAAGAGTTCAACATTGGATCCAACGTGCAGTTGCGTGAGATCCTGTTCAATAGACTGAAGCTTCCGGTTCTGAAGAAGACGTCGACGGGTCCTTCCACCGACGCGAGTGTGTTGCAGGAACTCGCCGAGGAGGGGCACCGGCTCCCGTCGTTGTTGATGGAATACCGGGAGCTCGCCAAACTGGAGAGCACGTATCTGGACACCCTGCCGCGGTCAGCAAATCCGAAAGACGGAAGGGTTCATACGTCGTTCAACCAGACGGTGGCCAGCACCGGCAGGCTGTCTTCGAGCGATCCGAATCTTCAGAACATTCCGATTCGGAGAGAGCTTGGCAGGGACATCAGGCGTGGTTTTGTGCCGCGTGCCGGGTGGACGTTGCTCGCTGCCGATTACTCGCAGATCGAATTGCGGTTACTCGCACATCTATCACGCGACAGCAATTTTGTCGAGGCATTCAATGCCGGTGGTGATATTCACAGGCAGACTGCGTCGATCATCTTCGACGTGCCGCTGGAGTCGGTTACGCCTGAAATGCGCGGTCGTGCAAAAACCATCAACTTCGCGACGATTTATGGTCAGGGGCCGCATGCCCTCTCCAGACAGCTCGGCATCACGCATGCTGAAGCGCGGGATTTCATAGCGAAGTACTTCGAGCGGTTCGAGGGCGTCAAGCGATACCTCGACTCGATGGTGGAGTTCGCGCGTGAGCACGGATACGTGCAGACGATCTTCAATCGTCGCAGGTATATCCCCGAGTTGCGAGAACGCAACTTCAACATGCGTGCGTTTGGCGAACGTACCGCGGCAAATTCGCCGATCCAGGGTTCGGCCGCCGATCTCATCAAGATCGCCATGATTCGTGTGGATGAGTCGTTTCGCGAACGGGGCTTCGAAAGCCGGATGCTGCTACAGGTTCACGATGAGCTCGTCTTCGATGTCAAGCCATCGGAACTCGATGATGTGCGCGAAGTAGTTGTCTACCAAATGGAGCACGCTGCCGAGCTTTCGGTACCTCTGGTCGTGGACGTGGGAATTGGCGACAACTGGCTCGATACCAAGCTGTGAGGTCGGGCAACCATTGCTCGACCTCAGGACCGTTTCGGAAAGCGTTCCGTGTACGCCGCGTAGTATGCACCGGTAACGAGTGATGCGAGAAACACGAGCCCGACGACTCTGCCGAGTAGCGCCCAGACAATCGGGACTTCGATCAGGTAGGACACCAGTGTTGCCGCAAGGCCGAGGGTCATGGTGTACATCGCAATCTCACCGACGTCGCCGCTGAGCCTGATCGCCTGGCGGCGTGCGATGCGGAGTGGGATATCGTGCATCACTCGTCCCCACCAGGCTACGGTACCTATCAGGAGATTCTGACGCGTCTCCATGGGTTCGTTCAGTGCTCGTACATCTCCGGTAAATGAAATCGTCCGAAGCTTGCTTGCGACGTCCTGTGTAAGCCGACGCACATCGTCATCTGGCCAGTCGTCCATCGGTATGGGTTCGCCAATTTGTACGGACACGACTGTATTCGGCTCAGCCTTGTCGGCAAAGGTGGTTCCGATCGGGACTATCCGAATGCCGTGCACGTTTGCCTCACGTGCTCGCAGTGCGACGCGTGCGAGGCCAGTCCTTAGCGGCGCAAGTTCCGGATCATTATGGCTCGTTCCTTCTGGAAACACGAGCACTGCTCCGCCGGCGCGCAACTCTTCGATGATTGCCTCGAAAGAGCGACGATTGCGAAGCGGATCGTGCGCAACAGCCCTATCAGATGCGCGACTGAGCGGCACGATGTGAGCTACCTTCATCAAGGCCGCGCCGGCGACGGTGTCACTCAGTGTGGCCTTCGCGGTGATGCGCACTTCGCGCGGAACGACATCGAGCGCCAGCATTGCATCGACCAGCGCATTCTGGTGATTCATCGCCACCAGAATCGGACCGTGCAACGGGATACGGTCCAATCCGGTGATGCGTATGTCGCTGTAGAACCAGTGTAAACCAATTCCGCTGAGCCACCGTGCCAATCGTTGAATCATTCCAGTCGGTTATAGCGAGCCGGACGGCGTCTGTGTTCCTGGAAAGTTGTCCGGGACACCACGCATGATAAGTAGCGCGATACACATCGCGATGGCTACTGTTGCGACTCCGGCGCGGTATGCAATGCCCTTGCCGAAGCTCGGCATGAGTCCGTCAACAGCCAGCGCCCATACCAATGGCCCAACAATGGCCGCTGCTCGTGCAGAGAGTACCATCAGTCCGAAGAATCGTCCCGCCTCTTCGTCAGGGATCAACCGCAGCAGCATCGGACGCTCGGCCACGTTCACTCCACCATAGATAAAGCCGATCATTGCACCAACTATCCAGAACGCCTGACGTGACGGCGCGGCAATCATCGCAATGAGCAGTACGACCCAGGCGCAGAGCACGGTCATGAGTGTATTCTTTGGTCCGATGAAATCGGTGAGCCTTCCCCATAGCCAAGCTCCGAATACGGCGGGAATCGTGAGCACGACAAATAGTGTCGTTTCACTTCCACTCTTGAATCCCATCGCCACCACAGCGTACAACGCCATGAAGCTGATGATCGTTCCCATTGCGTCCTGATATACGAACGAGGCGATGATAAACCTGAGAACGCCGGGATACTTTCGTGATTCCCGAATCGTATTTGCCACATCGTGGAATGCCTGTCGCCACGGTATGGTCTGGCGGGTGCGCACCGGAAAGTGATCCCGACAGAATACGAACAGCGGGATACTGAACACGAGATACAGCAATGCCGTTGGTGCGAATGTCGCAACGCGACCGCCCGATCCAGCGAGCGGGAACACCGTACGCAGGGCGTGCATGAACGTAGCTGGGAGCTGTCCAACCACCGGGAGCGATCCGTCGAAGAATGGCTTGATCATGAGCACGCCGAGGATGGACCCCGTATATCCGAGAATCGCGCCGAGTCCCGACAGACGTCCCCACTTGTTTGGTGGAGCCAGCTCGGGCAGCATCGCATTGTAGAATGGAAGCGCGCCCTGATAGGCGTAGTTCGCGACGACGAATGCAGCGATCACGAAAACCAACGGAAGTCCGGATATTACAAATCCGGTGGCACCAGCCGGGTTCAGCACTGAATCGCCAACGCGAGGTATCAGGTATTGGCCCACCGCGCCGATGGCGACCGTTGCGAGCACGGCGACCAGGGTGAATCCGACCACCCAGGGCTTGCGTCGTCGCGTTACGTCGGAAATCGCGCCGAGGACAGGTATGGACAGCATTACCAGAACGGAAGCGATCCCATTTCCGACGGCTACGTCGGCATTCGAACCGTGAAGATCAGATACCAACCACACGGCGAAGTACAGAGTCGCGATGTTCATCGAGAAGATGGTATTTGCGAACTCGTATAACGCCCAGCTCCAACGCTCTCTTGCAGGAGCCTGATTCAGTACGAGAGCTGTACCTGGCTCTTCTGTCCCCGACGGATCATGTACTATGGCTGTCATCGGCCTCAAATTAAGGCTCCCAGGTGGATGGCGCTTTCAGTGTGGACTGGTTCTGTCAAGCGGGGGAGTGGGCTCTTGCATCTGATCGGCTCGTCAAACGCGGTGGTCCGGCATGTAAAATCTTCTGTCGCTTGCATGGTGGTGACGGTAGCCATTATGTCAGCGCGGTCTGGTGCACAGGCCGCGCGAGGCCCGACTGGTGATGTGCCGGCTCCGCCGGTCGACTCGAGTTCGGTAGCCCGTCCCGTGGACCGTCACTGGTCCTATGGGGCATGGTTCGCCGGTGGGACCCACGAGCCTATCAAAACGCGTGAAGGTCATATGGAAGACCGTGCGCTCTATGTGGTCGGCGTCAGCGCTACGCGTTTGATCGGTCGGTGGCGATTCGGCGAAGTCAGCTTCACTCCAACTCTGGTTCCAGCGGTAATCGCGACGGCAAACAGGGAATATGAAACAGTGTTTTACAATGGAGGCGGGATTGGGCTCCTGCCCTACAAGAAGACGGCGTTCGGAGCTGGTCTGATTCCGATCGCCGCTGAAGCCACGCTACATCTGTCAGACCGGACTGGTATCGTCATTGGTGCGGGTGGCGGCGCCGCGTACTTCGACCGCCGAATTCCGGATCCCGCTGAAACCCGGTTCAACTTCCTCGCGGATGGCCATACCGGCATGTATCTCCACTCCGGCTTCGGAACGGCCACCTTTGGATTCAGATTGCAGCACATATCGAACGGTGGCACCGGGCGCGTCAACCCGGGAATGGATACGCGGATGTTGTACATCGGGTTCAGGCCTTAGCTCTGTTCTAACTCTGTTCGAAGTCCTGTCTTCCAAGCGCCGCCGGCGAGTTGGTTCTTCCGTGTGTAGCGGCCAGCGCGACCAGAGTAAGGACGTACGGGAACGCGAGAAATAGCTGATACGGCAGGTTACTCCCGGTTGCCTGAAAGAAGAATTGCAAAGCGCTCGCAGCTCCGAACACAAGCGCCGCAAGTGCAGCGCCGAGCGGGTTCCATCGTCCGAGTACAACTATCGCGATGGCGATGAAGCCGCGTCCAGCAGACATGCCTTCGACGAAAGTGCCAGCCTGGGCAAGTACGAGCGTGCCACCACTTATGCCTCCGAGCAACCCGCCAAACAACACCGCGAGAAATTGCACCTTTTTCGCGCGGATACCAGCAGCTATTGCCGCCGCTGGATTCTCACCAATCGCGCGTAGGCCAAGCCCTGCATGCGTTCGGTATGTCCACCACATAACCACCGGAACAAGCACGTAAAGGACGTATGTGATCGACGGCTGCACAAATAACGCGCGGCCAACTACCGGAATGCGGGACAGCAACGGTATCGACGCCGGGTCAAGTGTGGGCGTATTGAGGGCGGCACCGGCGCTTCCGTACAAGATGCGGTACAGTGTTCCCGTTCCACCCAACGCGAGCAAAGTGACAGCCGTGCCCGATATGATCTGATCAGCACGCAGCGTGACCGCAAACAAGGCAAAAATTGCAGCGACCGCGCAACCGCACACAGCCCCGAACGCAAAGCCGGCCCAGACACCACCGTATCCCGCACCAACGACAGCACCCAACGCGCCGGCGATGATACTTCCCTCCAAGCCGATGTTTATTATGCCGCTCCGCTCCGTAACGGTCTCGCCAAGCGCGGCGAACGCGAGTGGAGTGGCGGTCCGAACGACGCCCTCGAGAAATGCAGAGGTCGCGTCGATCATGCGCTTGTTGTCACTCTGTTGGTACGAAGTTGCGCAATTGCGATGACTGCCAGAATCACGATGGCCTCGATCACCGACGCTGTGGTAGATGGAATCCCGATGTTACGCTGCATGGCGCCGGCGGCAGTCTCGAGTGCGCCAAACAGAATTCCGGTGCCGATTACCCCGAGTGGATTGAGTCCGGCCAGAAGCGCGACTGCGATCGCCGTGTAGCCATACCCGGGCGAGATGTTTTCGTACAGGGCGAACGTTACGCCCGATACCTCGATCGCTCCAGCCATTCCTGCAATTGCTCCACTCGTGACAAAAGCAAACGCGGTCACTCTGGAGACATCTATGAGACCGGCGCTTCGAGCTGCAAAAGGATTGACACCACTCGCTCTCACTCTGAAACCTGTTGCGGAGTACTTCATCACCCACCAGGCTGCCACTGCAAGAGCTACCGCGATGACAAATCCCCAGTGCAACCTCGTCCCGCCTAGAAGAATTGGTATGTGCGCGCCGCTCACGATGCCACTGGTCTGAGGGTAGACATGCGTCGGTTCCTGCAACGGACCACGTACCAGGAACGAGGCGCCGTATGTAGCGATGAAATTGAGCATTATCGTACTGATTACTTCGAGTACGCCAAAGCGCGATCGCAACCACGCCGCGATGGCGGCCCAGATCGCACCGGCAATCACGCCCGCAATCAGAGCGATTATCAGCGCAAGCCACCCGATCCCGGCCGGTACGGAAACGCCGACCCAGGCGGCCGCCGTTGCACCAGCGATGAACTGACCATCTGCGCCGATGTTCCACACTCCAGCGCGGAAGGCGAGTGCGACGGCGAGGCCCGTTATCACCAGCGGCGTGGCATGCAGCAGCATGTCGACGACGAACGCCATCGTCTCCGTCATGATACGGGCAGCCCGAGCATCGCTCTACCGATCGACTCGTATTCACGAGGCGGTTCCGTCACCTTCCCCGCGTGCACGACGACTACGCGCTCGGCGAGCGCGAGAACTTCATCCAGATCCGATGAGTAGATCACGACAGCCATGCCTGCATCACGCGCCGCGAGAATGCGTGCGTGTACCGCTGCAGTTGCCTGTACGTCGAGTCCGCGAGACGGATTCTCCGCAACCAGTGCGGTCTGCGACCCCTCGATCTCCCGTCCAACGACCAGTTTCTGTTGATTGCCACCGGAGAGCGAACGAGCTCGCGTCAGATCGTCAGGAGCCCGTACATCGTAATCTCGAATGAGCTCGCGCGTTTGTCTCCCGATGGCGGCCCAGCTCATCACTCCGCGGCGGGTGCTTGCACCGAGCAGAGCAACGTTGTCACGCAACGAAAAATCCTGGATCAACGCATCGCGATGCCGGTCCTCCGGAATGAAGCCGACCACCGCTGGGATCCTGACATCGCCGCTAGTGACACGCATTCGTCCGGCGAGAACGCGCAGCAGTTCGCGCTGCCCATTTCCCTCCACGGCCGCTATCCCAACTATTTCTCCCGCGTGAACAGCAAGCGTGACGGATCTGAGCCGCTCCACGCCACCGTCATCGCGAACAGAAACGTTCTCCAGCGACAGGACAGTAGCGTTACGATCCGTTGCGATTGCCGTAACCCGTTGCATCTCTGCGCCGGTTCGCTCTCCACCCAGCATGGCGGCAACAAGAGTCTCTTCCGTTGCTTCGGAGGCGCGTCCACTCCATACGGTCGAGCCCCGTCTCAGCACTGTGATGTCGTCCGCAAATTCCAGTGCATCGCGAAGCTTGTGTGTTATGAGGATTGCAGTCCCGCCATTGCTTACGAGCTCGCGCGCCTTTTGAAGCAGCTCCCTCGACTCGGTTGGAGTCAACACCGCCGTAGGCTCATCCAGTATGAGTATTCTCGTATCGCGGGACAACGCCTTGAGGATTTCGACCCGCTGTTGTGCTCCGGCTGGAAGATCTTCGATCCGCGCAGACGGATCCACCGCGAGTCCTGTGCGCGCAGATAGCGCCAGGATCGCCTCCCGAACCTGCGTCGGACGGAAACTGCCTCGACCGCCCAGTGCAATATTTTCGGCGACGGTCATGGCCGGTACCAGCGTGAAGTGCTGATGTACCATCCCGATTCCGGCAGCTATCGCATCGGCAGGAGATGCGAATGAACGATCCGTGCCGTCAACGGCGATGCTGCCCGAGTCCGGCCGCAGCATCCCGAATGCGATGCGCATGAGTGTCGTCTTGCCAGCGCCGTTCTCGCCGAGCAATGCGTGAACAGTTCCCCGCCGCGCTTGCAGCGACGCCCCATCCAGTGCTGTCAGCCGGCCAAAGCGCTTGGTGATCGACGCCAGCTCGAGTGCGACGTCGCTCACCTGATCAGAGACCCGTCGGTGCCTCTATAAATGTCCATGGCACACCGAAACGATCTGAAACGTGGGCTGCAAGCGCGCGTACACCGAGCGTCTCTGTAGCATAATGGCCCGCGTATATGACAGTGATCCCGCTCTCGTCCGCGTCCACCGCGGTGTGGTGTGATCCCTCACCGACTATCAGTGTGTCGATGCCGCGATCGCGCGCTTCGTTCAGGGTTTCGGTATTCGCACCGGCACCGGTGCAGATCGCCCATGCGTGCGTTCTGCGTCCCGAATCGATCGGTGTCGTTCGTGCCGTGCCGCCGTGCGATCGCGCGAAAGAGTCTGCACGTGCAGCAAGCTCTGTCGTTGCGAGATCGCTCTCACCCGATACACCGATCGATATCGTCTTGAACCGAGCAAACTCGGCAGACGGCTCCAGCCCAAGCTCGGCGGCAAGCAGCGCGTTATTGCCATACAGCGCATGTCGATCAAGCGGCAGGTGAGATGAATAGACTGCGATGTCTCGCGCCAGGAGCGCTCGGATTCGATCGAAGTACTTTCCGCGTATCGGCTGCAGTCCGCCCCAGAACATTCCGTGATGCACTATCAGCAGGTTCGCGTCAGCCTCGGCTGCAGCCGTGATTGTGCGTAACGAAAAATCCACTGCAGCCGCCACGCGACTTACGGAACCGCTGTTCGCCAGTTGGAGGCCATTCAAGGCGTTCGGGTAATCCGGTACAGAGTCGGTTTCCAGCAAGTCGTCCAGATATCTGACGACGAGAGTGGTTGTCGTCATTCCGGCACCTTGAGTGTTTTGGCATCGATCAGCTTCCGAGCCGAGTCCAGCCTGGCAACCGTTGCCGGCAAGATCTCGGGTGCAAGCCTGGGATTGGCCACCCAGCGAACGACGCCGTCATTTTCGCCCAGTCGGTAAACGTGACCCTTGAACGCGCCACTCTTCACGTCGCGTGCGATGATCATCATTGCTCTCGGAAGATCGATCACTACGCTTCCGAGCGTGACTTCCGGTGCAACTCCGTTCTGGTCAGAGTTGGATCCGATTATACGGACAGTCCGGGATTGACGCGCTGCCTGGAAAACGCCAAGTCCGGCCGCATCCGCATCCTGGAATATCACGTCCGCGCCGCGGGCGATCTGTGCGAGCGCCTGCTCCCGGGCTGCGCTGGCGTCATCCCAATTCCCAACGTAGGCGGTGAGCAGCTTCACATTCGGATTGACAGACTTGGCACCCGCTTCGAACGCCTTGAATGCAGCAACGACTGGCGGTAGCTGTGTTCCGCCGATCGCTCCAATGATGCCACTGTGAGAGGCGGCGCCTGCGACAATGCCGGCCAGGTATGCACCATCCGAAAAGGTGAAATAGACCCCGCCAACGTTCGGCGCTGTTTTCACGCCTGAGGTAGTCACGAATACCGTTTTGGGGAACGACGGCGCGACGCGGATGGCTGGATCCTGATACTCGAAGCCGTGTCCGAAAACGAGGTTGTATCCCTGCGCGCCGTACTGCCGAAAGTTCTCGTCGATCTCAGCCGGCGTCTGTGTCTGGACGTTCGAGATGTGTGCACCGAGCGAATCCCTGATCGCCAGGAGGCCCTGGTAGGCGCCAGCGTTCCAGCCCTGATCCGAGACCGATCCGGTCGTCACCAGTGCAACCTTGAATGTATTGGACGCCGGCTTTGCCTGCTCTCTGGCGCCGCCGCAACCCACGATCGCGATTGCGAACAAGCTGTGGATAACTGTGGATAACCTTGATACACGTTGACCTAGACGTCGGTTAAGTCTTGTCATGACAACGAGTTACGATAATTGTTGATAACTGTGTGAATATTCGGGAATTGATCGGTCACTCGATTGCTCCCATGGCTTCCAGGAGGCGATTCAGATCTTCGGTGGAATAGAACTGGATTCTCAGCTCACCCTTGTCGCGCTTCTTTCGAACGAGTGAGACATCGGTTTGAAAACGCTTTCTCAGCAGATCTTCGACGTGTCTTACTTCAGGCGGGCGGGTGTCTTCCTTACGCGGCCTGCCGCGGTGTGGCTTGTCATGACGCGGGGCATCCTGTCGCACGCGCTCTTCGATTGCGCGGACCGAGAGGCCATGCTCGACGGCTTCTGTGGCGAGCTTCGTGGCCAGTGCGGCATCTTCGAGTGCCAGGAGTGGTCGCGCGTGGCCCAGGCTCAACGCGCCTGTCTCCAGCATCTTGCGTACGGCTGCCGGCAGCTGAAGAACTCGCTGGAGATTCGCGACCGTGGAGCGGTCCTTTCCAACCAGGTCGGCGATCTCGTTCTGAGTGAGGTCGAACTCGCTTGCCAGACGGGCGTAGCCTTCGGCTTCTTCGATTGGGTTGAGATCTGCGCGCTGCAGGTTCTCGATCAGCGCGAGGGTCAGCATTGTGCGGTCGTCGTAGTCCCGGACTATCGCCGGTACCGTGGTCCAGCCAAGTGATTTGACTGCGCGGAGGCGACGCTCGCCGGCTACGAGCTCGTATCCATCCTTTGCGTTTCGCACCGCTATCGGCTGGAGCAAGCCCGCCGTCCGGATGCTATCGGCGAGCTCTTTCAGCTCTTCCGGGCTGAATTCCTTTCTCGGCTGGTAGTGGTTCGGGCGGATGTCGAGGATCGTGATTTCACGAAGCGCGCTGACTGGCTCCGCCACCTTTGTATCTGATTCTTCTGCGGGTGCCGTCGGAGACGATCTCGGCCTCTGAGTGGTTCGCTCGCCAAGCAGGGCGTCGAGTCCTCTTCCAAGGCGGCGAGGCGATGGAGTTTTGTCTGCGCTCATTGGGCCTGTTCCCCATTGCCGTTGGCCGACAGTGCTTCTCGTTGGATGAGTTCTCTCGCAACTCCCATGTACGCTTGCGCACCAACCGATGCTACGTCATAGAGGATGATCGGCTTTCCGAAGCTGGGTGCTTCAGCGAGCCTGACGTTCCGTGGAATTACCGTTTCGAAGACCTGTGAGCCGAAATATTCACGTGCGTCGCTTGCAACCTGGCGACTGAGGTTGAGGCGAGCATCGTACATGGTGAGGAGGACCCCATCGATGCCGAGTGATGGGTTGACGCCTTGCTGGACCCGGTGAACGGTGTTGAGGAGCTGAGAGAGGCCTTCGAGCGCGTAGTACTCGCACTGTAGCGGGATAATCAGGGCATCTGCCGCTGCCAGCATGTTGATGGTGATGAGTCCGAGCGACGGGGGGCAATCGATGAGGATGAAATCGTAGTCATCTCTGACCAGTTTCAGCGCCTCTCGCATTCGCTGTTCCCGGTGTGGCTGATCGACCAGCTCGATTTCGGCACCTGCGAGATCCGGCGTCGCGGGGACGACGTCGAGGAGGCGGAAGTGCTCACCCACCTTGCGGGCTTCCGCGACGGTGGCCTCACCCAGAAGCACTTCGTAAACCGTCTTGCCGATATCCCTGGGCTCTATTCCGATACCGCTGGTGGCATTGCCCTGTGGATCTCCATCTACCAGGAGCGTACGCTGTTCGGCAGCTGCGAGAGAGGCTGCTAGGTTCACTGCGGTCGTCGTCTTTCCGACACCGCCTTTTTGGTTGGCGACAGCTATGACTCTGGACAATTGACGGAATGTACCTGGCAGAGGGAGAGGTCGAGGAATCTAAGGCTGTCTGACGCGGGTTGCATGATCTCCCTCGCGATCCACGATGGAGCGCGAGCAGGGTTCAGCCGCGCGATGGTGGGGTGTTCAGGACTGGAAACGCGAGAGAGGGCAGCGTTGGCTGCCCTCTCTGTGGAACGTGAAAAAAGCCAAATTGTGGAACGTGAAAAAAACTACTTATGGCTTTGGGGTAAAGCGCCAGTCCGCCGAGACACTGACGGTGATGGTCTGCTGCCCTGGATTGATCTGCGTTTCTGCGGACTGAGCCATCGTCTTCGCGGCGAACATTGGTCTTGGAGGAGGAGGATAGGATCCGCCGCCTCCGACACTCAGGTGCATGAGTGGACCAAGGGATCCACCAGCGGCTTTGGCGGCAACTTCGGCGTCAGCACGCGCTTTCACTACCGCGTCCGCAAGCGCCTTTTGACGGGCAGCGTCGGTATTACTGGCGTAGAAGTCGAGTGAGGAGATGATGTTGGAGCCGTTCGCCAGTGCGGTATCGAGCACTTTACCAATTTGCTTGAGGTCATGTATGTCCGCGAGCACGGTGTTTGTCACCGTGTAGCCCGTGAGCGTCGGCGCCCGATTGGGATCGTAGCGATACTCCGGGTTCACGCTATAGCCCGTGGTGGAGAGCTGTTCGTTAGTTAATCCTAACCCACGTAAGGCAGACAAAACGGCATTCTGCTTCTTGGCATTGTCTGCCGCTGCCACTGCCGCGGTCGTCGCCTTGGTCTGAACGGCGATGCTGATGGTCGCACGGTCCGGCGTGAACTTGGCTTCTGCAGTCGCAGAGCTTGCGATCGTCGGAATCGGGTCGTGAGTCATGGGTGCGCTCTGAGCTGAGAGCAACGTTCCCGAGAAGACGGAGAGTACGAGGACTTTATCGAGTAGCATCAAGGCTCCAGGAAATTTGTAGAAAGGACGTTGGGTTCGTCCCTGGTGTTGGAACACCGATGCGGCAGCTATTGTGCCGGCTGCCTCGGCGGAAGGAGGAGCTCGAAGCTCAGGGCGTTACCAGCTCGTAATCGTGGATGCGTGCGAGATCCATTCCGGTGGTACCCCTCGTGGTGGACTCGATGAACATCGAACGGAAGCGCGCATTCCAGATAATTTCGTTCGCCTTGTACGACGTGCGGGAGTGCACGGTTTGCGAAAATGTTTCATCGTTTCCCGACAGCAGGACGAGGAATTCTGCTTCGTTCGCTATCAATGTTTCAGCAGTGCAGTGGAACAACGGACTTGATTCATCGATCGGGTGCACTACGGTCCAGCTCAGAGCGAAGAACGTGACCTTGTCGAATTCCAGCGGCAGCGATGTGAACTCACGCACACGCTCACCATTCGGTCGCACGGCAATCCTGCTGTACATGATTTGCACCGAGACTTCGATCAATTGATTGCTGCGTTCGTTTGCGCAACGGAACATGAACGCTCTGATACCACGATACGGTGCGATCAGCGCGTGCCTGCTATACATGATCGCAGCACTCGGCCGGGAGAATCGCGCGAACACCAGACCTGTCGCCAGTGCTGCACTCAGCAGTCCAATGAACGACTCGACAGTGAGTAGAATATTTGCCGGCATTCCGACCGGCGCGATGTTGCCGTAGCCGATTGTACCGAATGTCTCGACGCTGAAGAAGTAAGCACGGAAGTAATCACTGAACAGCGTGGAGTGTCCGGCGAAACCAGCACCAGCCAGTGCGTTGCGGCCGCACGCGAGATAGCCCAGTCCGAAGACAGCATTCACAACGACGTAGAACGTCGCGATGATGAGCAGGAAGCGACCCCACCCCATCCCCAGCAGGGCGTGGTATGGAGCGAATATGTGCCTGCCCTTGGTTCCGGCGAGTTCTACATTGAACGTGCCGTCGCGATTTAGTAGCCTTACGCGACTATCTACCGCGATGCGATTTCCGAAGCCCAGATTACGAGCGGCGTCCGGATCGGTAACTGGCTTGTTTACAGGGGATACTGGGTCAGCGATGCGACGAAACCCTCAGCGAACGTGTCGTGAATTGCTACTCGCTAACTGTAACCTTTATGCCACCAACCGTGCCAGCAACAAGGTTGTAGATCGCGGCGCCGATGAAGCCGCAGATGTAGCCGATCACTCCATAGATGAGCGGGATGAAAATGACTCCGATCCCGCGAGCTGCACTGCCGAATGGAGCGGGGATCGGAATCATTTGCGCACCAACTCCGCGCCGATGACTGATTGCAACCAGGCTGACAGTTACGATGCGGACTTCAATGCGGCTGCAAGTTTCCTCACTTCGACTTCCGGATCTGCGACTTCAACGATCAGCTGATCGAACTTCTCATGGTTCAGCGCTATGACGATTGTATTGTCCGTATCATGCACATCGTAGAAGACGCGTCTGCCATGCTGATAGAACGTGCCGGCGGTAATGACACCGGGAATCTGGGTACCGGGCATACGAAGGCCATGCCACCATCCACGTGCTGCTTCGGGATCTATCGTCACACCGGTAATGTGTACGAGCGGGACCCGGATCTGGCTCTTGAGTGCCCAGAACTTATCCATGCCCTGGACATCGAAGACAGCCATGCCATCGGCGATCGATATGTCGACCAAACGCACACTTCCTTCGAAAGGAGACGAAAGAAAATACGACGTTCCAGAATCGAAAGGAACAAGCGGTACGACGGCCGATTCAGACAGTTAGCTGGTAACGCCCCGCTTGTGATGTCGCTCGACTTCTATGACGAGGTTCTGAATGTCGTTGGGGCTGACTCCAGGAATGCGGGAGACCTGGGCCAGGGAGCGAGGTCGAATTGCGGTCAGCTTGTGGCGCGCTTCGAGGGTGAGTGACGCCATCCGAGCATAATCGAGATCTCCCGGCAGGGAGAACTCACCCATCCGCTTGATCTTGTCTGCCTGAATGCGCTCGCGCTCGAAGTAGCCAGCGTACTTGATTTCGAGCTCTGTCGAGAGGACTGCTGCGGGATCGAGGTCCTGTCCAACGCCGACGGCGGCAAACAGGGAAGCAAGTGAAACATTCTGGCGTCTTGCGACTTCGGCGATCTTTACGGAGTGCACCAGTGCGTTGCTATCGATGCCGGACAGGATCGGCGCAGCCTGATCAGGACGGATGCTGGTTTCTTCAGCCAGTCTGCGCGTCTCGCGATCAGCGGCGAAACGGCGCTCGACGACCTGACGCTCGCGCTCATTATACAGGCCCAACTCGAGAGCGATGGGTGCGAGACGCTCGATCGCGTTATCCTGTCGCACGGTAAGGCGAAACTCGGAACGGGATGTGAAGAGGCGGTAGGGCTCGTCCACGCCACGCGTCACGAGATCGTCGATCAGCACTCCGATGTACGATGTGTGTCGGCCAAGCACGATCGGGTCTCGACCTGTGCAAGCGAGGCCAGCGTTCAGGCCGGCAACTACTCCCTGCCCGGCGGCTTCCTCGTAGCCCGTTGTGCCGTTGATCTGGCCGGCGAAGTACAAGCCGTTGATGGCCTTGACCTGCAGTGACGGGTCGAGCTGGGTGGGAGGATAGTAATCGTATTCGATCGCATAACCCGCGCGGTTCATGCGGGCGCGCTCAAGGCCGGGGATGCTGTGGAGGATCTCGACCTGCACGTCGGCAGGAAGTGAGGTCGAAAGCCCGTTGACGTAGAGCTCGCTCGTGTCGTGACCTTCAGGCTCGAGGAATATCTGGTGACGTTCCGCGTCCGGAAATCTGAGGATCTTGTCCTCGACGGACGGACAGTAACGTGGGCCACGAGCGGAAATCGCACCGCCGTACATGGCCGACTTGCCAATGTTGTCAGCGATTATCTGCTTGCCGGGCGCGCCGAGGTAGGTGATCCAGCACGGGAGCTGAGTGGGATTACGAGTACCGGAGGCGGTCGACCGTGGTACAGGCCAGAAATGCGACCAGGAGTAATCGAACTGATCGATTTCGCTCTCCTGGACCTGGACCTGCGAGAAATCGACAGACCGCCCATCGATGCGGGGCGGCGTGCCAGTCTTGAACCTTTCCACCGTAAGCCCAGCACGCTCGAGCTGTTCGGCGAGATGGGTAGTGGCGGACTCACCAGCTCTACCGCCGGAAAGGCTCATTTCCGTACCGATGTGGATGCGCCCTCTCAGAAACGTCCCGGCGGTAATCACGACGCAGCGTGCGCCGAACTTCCTGCCTTCGAGCGTCTCCGCGCCGCGTATGGTTGCACCGGCCTCGTCCATGATGAGCCGGGCGACGGTACCCTGGATGGTCTGAAGGTTGGGCTGTTCCTCGATGAGGCTGCGTGCTGCTCTGCGGTAGAGGCCGCGATCGCACTGCGCGCGGGGGGACCATACTGCCGGTCCCTTGCTGCGATTGAGCATGCGGAACTGCAGCGAGGCCAGATCGGTGGCTCGGCCCATGATTCCGCCGAGTGCATCGACTTCACGGACTACAGTGCCCTTGGCAACCCCGCCGATGGCCGGATTGCACGACATCTGCCCGATAGTTTCGAGCGCGCTGGTGATGAGGGCGACGGATGCACCGAGCCGCGCAGCGGCAACGGCCGCTTCGGTGCCCGCGTGGCCGCCGCCTATGACGATTACGTCGAACGAGGATTCAAAACTTTGCATGGTGGTGGTGTCCCGTTATAAATGTAGGGCACACCACTAACTTTGGACCATGCCGATCTCCGTTACTCGTGACCGTCCTACGGTCTTTGTCCGGCGCGAAGCGTTCGAGCGCGTGGGGCTGGAGCGCCACGCCATCGATGCGCGCTTCAATCTGACCGATGAAGAATTCATGGTCGAAGGAGGATTGATAGCGATCGGCCCGCTGCCATCGGACG
>Ga0207667_10003970_pt1 | contig 18185 bp, 9 predicted proteins | sample KBSCornC52_FD_184301 | JGI IMG/M metagenome (GOLD analysis project Ga0207667, IMG submission 184301) | Corn rhizosphere microbial communities from Kellogg Biological Station, Michigan, USA - KBS Corn C5-2 (SPAdes) (version 2) | ecosystem: Host-associated > Plants > Roots > Rhizosphere > Soil ...
CGACGAAGAGCCCCATGCCCTGGTGGAGCAGCGGCAATGCGGCCGACATGTCATGGGCCGATCCGACCTATATCGCCGCCACCGGCGTCGACAATGCTAATGGTCACGTCGTCAAGGCCTTCTGGTCCGGCGACTCCGGCAATACCTGGACGCAGTTCGCGACGCTGCCGACCGGCGGCTCGGCGAGCTCGAGCCAGGTGCAGAGCGTGGCCGTCACGTCCCGCAACAACCTGGTCTGGGCACCGCAGGACTCGGTGCCCTCGTACACCACGGACAATGGCGCGACCTGGACGCAGACCAACCTGCCGGCGTTCACCGCCACCTGGAACGGCTTCTTCCGTGCCTATCGGCTGGCCGCGGACCGCGTGAATCCGAACAAGGTCTATGCGTTCGATTCGGGCGGCGCGCCGTGGAGCGGGCAGCCGGGCAAGGTCTACATCTCGTACGATGGCGGCCATAACTTCGGGCTGAGCGGGATGTGGGGCGCCCAGAACATGGCGCCGAACGCGTGGGGGGACACGTCGATGGTCGTGAACCCGAACGCCGAGGGCGACATCTGGGTGACCGACGGCAATGCCCTGTACCACTCGGTGAATTCGGGCTGGAACTGGGTGCAGGTCGGCTCCTTCGCGTCCGCCAACGGCACGATGGGCGCCACCAAGGTTACGTTGGGCAAGGCTCAGGTCGGCTCGCCGTACTCGGCCGCAATCTACGTGGAAGGAACGCTGAACGGCCAGTGGGGCATCTTCCACTCGGACGACGGCGGTGCGACCTGGTCGCGCTGGAACGATGACGCGCACCAGTTCGGCGGCAGCGCCGTGGTGGTGGGCGACTGGAACACTTACGGTCGCATCTACGTCAACGGTGTTGCCCGTGGCCTGCAATACAGCAACTGAGTAGCATGACCTTGACGTAACAAATGACCGCTGCGGCACCGGAAGGGCCGCAGCGGTTTTTTTATTTGACCAGCTTCAGATGTGCGATGTCGATAGGACCATGGCGCTGTTTATATCTGATATTCATAAACATATTGACAGTGGGAAAGCGTGAGAATTAAACTGCGTTCATTCTCATTAATCTTGAATGAATTAATCGTTAATCTTTCGAGGGTCGGGAATAGCAGGGTAAGTTGTAAATATAACAACTACGGTGCGCATCCGCCGATGTCGAAGGGTGAGGAAACATCGCCACGAGACGCCGGCGGCGACACCGATCGCGGGACCTTGCCGCCACGTGGGACCACGTCCGGCAAGGCCAGCGCGGCGGAGCTACATTCCAAATGGAAAACATAAAACCCCTTGGAGGAGACATCGTGATAGGCAAGCACAATTTCATCATCCCGGCCCTGGTTGCCGGCATCCTGGCCGGTTGCAGCGGCGGCAGCACCACGCCAGGTGCGTCGGGCACGGCGCCCGCCCTCGCCGCGACCACCGGCTCGGCCACCAGCTATACGAGTGTGAAGTGGGGCGGCGGCGGCTACGTCCCCGGCCTGATCTACCATCCGGTCAACTCGAGCGTCATGTACGCACGCACCGACGTCGGCGGCGCCTACCGCTGGAATAATTCGAACGGTTCGTGGACGCCTATCACCGACGGCATCGGCTTCGGCGGGGGCGAAGGTCGATTCCACGGCGTCGAAAGCCTCGCCCTGGATCCGACCGACGACAATAAGGTGTACCTGACCACGGGCATCTCCACGACCAGCTGGAACGGCGACACCCTGTACAACGGCCGCATCTATGTATCCAGCGACCGCGGCGCCACCTGGACGCACTACGACCTACCATTCCCGGTGGGCGGCAACGAGAAAGGCCGCTCCACCGGCGAACGCCTGAAGCTCGACCCCACCAATCCGTCGACCATGTTCTATGCCTCGCGCACGGCCGGCCTGTGGAAGAGTACGGACTCGGGCCAGACCTGGACCCAGACCAGTTTGGCGAGCAAGGTACTGACCGGCCCCGAGATCGTGGCGATGGGTACTTCGGTGGGCGTCGAGCAGATCATGTTCGACAACTCGAACGTGGGCGGCGGCGCGACGACCTGGATCATGTACGCCGCCGTCGCGCCGGACTACGCGCAGAAGGCGGGCCTGACCTCGACCATGTACAAGTCCACCAACGGCGGCTACTCGTGGACGCCGGTGTCGGTGCCGTCCAACGTCTCCGGCTACTACGTCCCGCACATGGTGCGCACCACCGACGGCAACTACTACGTGGCATTCAGCGGGACCGCCAGTCCGGGCGGCGCCGGTCCCGGCGTCCTCTACCGGTTCGGCGGCGTGACCAACGGCGAGACCTGGACCCAGCTCGCCTCCACCAATCAGGGCGCCTACGGCGGCCTGTCCGTCTATGGCAACGGCTCGACGGCCCGCATCGCGCTGACCGTGACCTCATGGAACAACGGCCAGCAGGCCGTCCAGTTGTCCGACAACGGCGGCGCCACCTGGCGCGAAATCGCCGACGGCATGACGCATTGGGGCGGCGGCTACAGGGGCTGGGTGGACGACATCGAGATCGATCCGGGCAACAAGGATCACATCATGCACGTCACCGGCGGCGGCGTCTGGGAAACCTGGAACGCGTCGTCGGCCACGCCGAGCTGGGACTTCCCGGTCAACAACCTCGAGGAAACCGTCACCCTGGCGCTCACCACGCCGCCGGCCGGCGCGTCGTACAAGTTCGTCAACAGCGCGGGCGATATCAACACCTGGGTCCAGACGGACCTCGCGGCGACACCGACCAGGACGCCAACGAGCGCATTTGGCAATGGCCTCGCCTCCGACGTGTTGTGGTCCGATTCGTCGTACATCGTCGCTGCCGGCTACACCGCCAACCCCGACGTCCCCTACGGCTCCTGGTCCGGCGACAGCGGCGTCACGTGGTCGAACTTCGCGACCCTGCCCACCGGTGCCCATACCGACCCCGCGATGAGCATCGTGACGACATCGCGCAACAACATCGTGTGGGCGCCCGCCAACACGATCCCGTCCTACACCACGAACGGTGGTGCGAGCTGGACCCAGGTCAGTGGCCTGCCCACGCCCAACAACAACGGCCTGTCTAACGCCTATCGTCTGGTCGTCGACCGCCAGAGTCCGAACAAGGTCTACGCCTTCGATGGGGGCGGCGCGTGGTGGATCAACACGAAGGGCAAGGTCTACCTCTCGACCGATAGCGGCCATACCTTTACGCTGGTCCAAGGTTCGGTCGCGCCGAACTTCGCCCAAAATGAATTCGGGATCACGACGATGGTGGGCAACCCCAACGCCTCGGGCGACCTGTGGGTAGCCGACGGCAACACCGTGTACCACTCGACCAATGGCGGCGCGAACTGGACCACCATGTCCGGCTTTGCGACGGTCGCCGCCACCGGCTCGACGGGGACGCTACAGGGCGCCAGCAAGATCGCGCTGGGCAAGGCGCAGACCGGCTCGCCGTACTCGGCCGCGGTCTACGTCGTGGGCACGAGGAATGGCGTGTCGGGCGTGTACCACTCCGACGATGGTGGCGCCACCTGGGCACGCTTCAACGATGACGCCCACCAGTACGGTGGCATCGGCGCGATCGCGGGCGACTGGAACACCTATGGCCGCATTTACTTCAGTGGCGCCGGTCGCGGCCTGATCTACACCAACTGAGCAGTACGTCCCTGACGTAGCTCATGACCGTTGCGGTCCCGGAAACGGGCCGCAACGGTTTTTTTTTTGCGATTGTGAATTCTGTTGACAGTGAAAAAAAGTGAGGATTAAACTATATTTAACGTTCATTAATTCTGATCGCATGATTCGTTAATGCGGTCCGATGTCAGATACCGACCGAAGGCCTACAGCCGGCGCGGTCTGGTAAAGCCAAAGAGTGCCGCTCCTTCGCTGGAGTCGACGAAGCGGGCCGCTTGCAGTGTTCCTTGTTTGACGCCGTACGCGACCGTGAGACATCACGGCCTCCGCATGCGGCGGCCGAAGTTTCTTATATATAAAAAACGTTGATACGTGGCATGGTGTTCCGGATTGCGATGGAAGACATCGCCCTCGGGACGCCTGCAACGACGTCGGCGACAGGAAGCGCGCTTCGCGCCGGACGGGCGCGGTCTTCCTTGTCGCCATGCCGGACGATCTCCGGCACGGCGGCAGGGCCAGCGCGGCGGGACTACGTTGTTCTAAACCGGAAAACGTCAATCCAATCCTTTCCTTTCAGAGGAGACATAATGATTCGGAAGCACACAATGATCGCCCCGGCGCTGCTCGCAGCGCTCCTCGCAGGTTGCAGTGGGGGTAGTTCGACCCCCGGCGCGTCCGGCACCGCACCGGCGCTCGCCGCCACCACCGGTTCGGCCACCAGCTACACGAGCGTGAAGTGGGGCGGCGGCGGCTACGTCACCGGCCTGGTCTACCATCCGACCAGCGCGAACGTCATGTATGCCCGCACCGACGTCGGCGGCGCCTACCGCTGGAACAATTCGAACGGCTCGTGGACGCCGATCACCGACGGCATCGGTTTCAACGGCGGCGAAGGCAGCTACCATGGCGTGGAAAGCATCGCGCTCGATCCGACCAACGACAACAAGGTGTACCTGGTCACCGGTATCACGTCGCACGACTGGCAAGGCAACCCGATCAACGGCCGCATCTATGTCTCGGGAGACCGCGGCGCCAGCTGGACGCACTACGACCTGCCGTTCCCGGTCGGCGGCAACGAGGACGCCCGTGCCATCGGCGAGCGCCTGAAAGCCGATCCTACCAACCCGTCGACCTTGTTCTACGCCTCGCGCACGGCCGGCCTGTGGAAGAGCACGAACTCGGGCCAGACGTGGACCCAGACCGGATTGTCGAGCAAGGTGCTGTCGGCCAGCGAGATCCAGAGCCTGAGTACGTCCCCGATCGGCGTCGAACAGATCATCTTCGACAACTCCAGCGTGGGCGGCGGCGCGACGACGTGGATCATGTACGCCGCCATCGCACCGGACTACGTGCAGAAGGCCGGCCTGGCCTCGACCCTGTACAAGTCCGTCAACGGCGGCGCCTCGTGGACGCCGGTGTCGGTACCGTCCAACGTGTCGGGCTACTTCGTCCCGCACGCGGTGCGCACCAACGACGGCTATTACTACTTCGTGTTCAACAAGAACGCCGGGCAGGGCGCGCAGGGCCCTGGCTACCTTTACAAATTCGGCGGGGTGACCTTCGGCGAGACCTGGACCCAGCTCGCCACCACCACGCAGGGCGGCTACGGCGGCGTGTCCGTCTACGGCACCGGCTCGACGGCCCGCATCGCGCTGGCCGTGACCGGTACGTGGAGCGCCGGCCAGCCGGTCGTCCAGCTATCCGACAACGGCGGCACCACGTGGCGCGAAATCTCGGACGGCATGACGCATTGGGGCGGCGGATACCGGGGCTGGGTGGATGACATCGAGATCGATCCGGCCAACAAGGATCACATCATGCATATCACCGGCGGCGGCGTCTGGGAAACCTGGAACGCGTCGGCGGCCGCCCCGAGCTGGGACTTTCCGAACAACAACCTCGAGGAAACCGTTACCCTCGCGCTCGTCACGCCGCCGGCTGGCGCGTCGTACAAGTTCGTCAACAGCGGCGGCGATATCGGCAACTGGGTCCAGACGGACCTTGCGGCGACGCCGACCAGGACGCCCAACAGCGCATGGGGTAACGGCAACGCCGCCGACGTGCTGTGGTCCGATCCGAACTACATCGTCGCTGTCGGCATCGTCTCCGGCTCGCCCACGGTCCCCTACGGCTCCTGGTCCGGCGACAGCGGCAACACGTGGTCGAACTTCGGATCGCTCCCCGCTGGCGCCTCCACCAATTTCTCCAACTCGACAAGCATCGTGACGACGTCGCGCAACAACATCGTCTGGGCGCCCGCCAACTCGATCCCGTCCTACACGACGAACAACGGTGCGAGCTGGACGCAGGTCAGCGGCCTGCCCACGCCGAACGGCGGCCTGGACAACGGCTACCACCTGGTCGTCGACCGCCAGAGCCCGAACAAGGTCTATGCCTTCGATGGCGGCGGCGCGTGGTGGAACAGCACGACCGGCAAGGTCTACCTCTCGACCGATGGCGGCCATTCGTTCTCGCTGCTCCAGGGTTCGGTCTCGGCGAACCTGGCCCCCAATGCCTTCGGGCTCACGTCGATCGCGGCCAACCCCAACGCCGCGGGCGACCTCTGGCTGACCGACGGCAACGCCGTGTACCACTCGACCAATTCGGGCTCGAGCTGGACCAAGCTCTCCGGCTTCGGGACGGTCGCGGCCAGCGGCTCGACGGGCGCGCTGCAAGGCGCCACCTCGATCGCGCTGGGTAAGGCGCAGGCAGGCTCGTCGTACTCGGCCGCGGTCTACGTCGTGGGCACGCGCAACGGCGTGTGGGGTGTGTATCACTCCGACGATGGTGGAGCGACCTGGGCGCGCTACAACGATGACGCGCACCAGTACGGTGGCATCGGCTCGCTGGCGGCCGACTGGAACACGTACGGCCGCATTTACTTCAGCGGCGCCGGACGTGGCCTGATCTACACCAACTGATGACGCGTCCCTGACGTAACCGACGACCGCCGCGGCACCGGAAACGGGCCGCGGCGGTTTTTCGACCGCGCAAACATTAAAACTATCCTTGATAGAGGAGACACCATGCATCGGAAGCACAACCTCGTCATCCCGGCGCTGCTCGCGGCGCTTCTTGCCGGCTGCAGCGGCGGCAGCACGACTCCCGGCGCGTCGGGCACGGCCCCGGTCCTCGCCGCCACCACCGGCTCTGCCACCAGTTATACGAGCGTGAAGTGGGGCGGCGGCGGCTATGTCACCGGCCTGATCTACCATCCGACCACGGCGAACGTCGAGTATGCACGCACCGACATCGGCGGCGCCTACCGCTGGAACGCCACGACGTCGTCGTGGACGCCCATCACCGACGGCCCCGGCTTTGGCGGAGGCGAGAGCCGGTTCCATGGCGTCGAAAGCATCGCCCTCGACCCGAACAACGACCAGCTCGTCTACATGGTCACCGGCATGTACACGCTCGACGGCGGCGGCAACCCGCAGAACGGCCGCATCTATACGTCCAGCAACCGCGGCGACACGTGGACGTATTACGACCTGCCGTTCCCGGTCGGCGGCAACGAGCCCGGCCGGGCCCTTGGCGAGCGCCTGTCGGTCGACCCGAACAAGCCGTCGACGCTGTTCTATGGCTCGCGCACGGCCGGGCTGTGGAAGAGCACGGATTCGGGCCACACCTGGACCCAGGTCACGTCGTTGTCGGCCACCGTGCTCACGGGCGCGCAGATCAAGGCCGTCGGCGATGCGAGGGGTGTCGAGTCGATCATCTTCGATACGTCGACCAAGGGCACCGGCACGCCGACCTCGACGCTGTATGCCGCCATCGCCCCGGACTACGCCAACGCGGCGGGCCTGACGTCGGTCTTCTACAAGTCGTCCGATGGCGGCTCGACGTGGGCGCCGGTGGCGGTGCCGTCCGCCGTGTCCGGCTACTACATCCCGCACATGGTACGCGCCGCCGACGGGACGATTTATGTCGCATTCAGCGCGGGCTCCGGTCCGGGCGTCGCCGGACCCGGCTACCTGTACAAATTCAGCGGCGGTACCTGGACTCTGCGTAACAGCAATGCCAACGCAGGCTATGGCGGCCTTTCCGTGTACGGCAGCGGTGCGACTACCCGCATCGTGCTGGGCGTTTCCAACACCTGGGGTTCCGGCCAGCTCGTCCAGTTGTCGGACGACGCCGGCAATACCTGGCACGAAATCGAGCGTGGCATGCCGCACACGCCGGCCGGTAACGGCGTCGACGGCTGGGTGGACGACATCGAGATCGATCCGTCCAACCCCGACCACATTTCGCACGTCCATGGCGGCGGCATCGTGGAAACGAAGAACGCGTCGTCGGCCACGCCGAGCTGGAGCGGGAACGTCGTCAACCTCGAGGAGACCGCCACCCAGGCCATCATTGCGGCGCCGGCCGGTGCATCGTACAAGTTCGTCAACAGCGCCGGCGACATCGGCACCTGGCTCCAGACGGACCTCGCGGCGACGCCGACCAAGGGCCCCTCCGCCACATGGAGCAACGGTAACGCCGCCGACGTGCTGTGGTCCGATCCCACGTTCATCGTCGGTTTCGGCGTCCAGAACTCGTCCTCGACCGCCTTCGGCTTCTGGTCCGGCGACGGCGGCAATACGTGGTCGAACTTCTCGAAGCTGCCCACCGGCGCATCCACCAACAAGGCCAGCACGGGAAGCATCGTGGCCACCTCGCGCAGCAACGTGATCTGGGCGCCCGCCAACTCCGTGCCGTCCTACACCACGAACAACGGCTCGCGCTGGACATCGACCAACCTGCCGGCGCTGGCCAGCCTCGGCTGGGACCGCGGCTACCGCCTGGTGGCCGACCGCAAGAATGTGAGCAAGGTCTACGCCTACGATTCGGGCGGCGCATTCTGGGGGACGCCGGGAAAGGTCTATGTCTCGACCGATGGCGGCCACAACTTCACGCTGAGCCAGGGCTCGGTGTCGGCGAACCTGGCCCCCAACGCCTACTGGATCACGCAGATGGTGGTCAACCCGAACGTCGAGGGTGATCTCTGGCTGGCCGACGGCAACGCCGTGTACCACTCGACCGATTCGGGTGCGACCTGGACGAAGCTGAACGGCTTCGCGACGGTCGCGGCCAGCGGCTCGACGGCCCAGTTGCAGGGGGCGGCCGCGATCGCGCTGGGCAAGCCGCTGGCCGGTGCGCCGTACTCGGCCGCGATCTATGTCGTGGGCACGATGAATGGCGTGTGGGGCGTGTATCACTCCGACGACGGCGGTGCGACCTGGGCGCGCTACAACGATGACGCGCACCAGTACGGCGGCATCGGCGCGATCGCGGCCGACTGGAGCACGTACGGACGCATCTACTTCAGCGGGACGGGCCGCGGTATCGTCTACACCAACTGATCGTCGCACACGTCGACGTCGTTCATGACCGCCGCGGCACCGGCAAGGTGCCGCGGCGGTGTTGCATATATGCATGTGGAAAGTATTCACATAAATTAATACAATGTGAACGAAGGCGGCCCGGCCGCGTGACTGCATCGGGATGCACGCCCATCCACAACGACAACCACAACGAGACATGAACAAGACATCACGGATGGCAGTGCCCCTGCTGGCATTGACCGCCGCCTGCGCCTGCCTGCCCGCGCACGCGGCCGACCTCGGCCTGTCCCACATCTTTTCCGATCATGCGGTGCTGCAGCGCGACCAGCCCATCGCCGTGTGGGGCACGGCCGGCGCCGGCCGCAAGCTGACGGTGACGCTGGGCGGCCAGACCGCGACCGGCAGCGCCGATGCGCACGGCAAGTGGAAGATCCAGCTGCCGCCGCAGCCCGCCGGCGGGCCGTACACGCTGGCGGTGACGTCGGACGGACAAACGGTCAGCCGCGCCGACATTCTCGTCGGCGACGTTTACCTGTGCTCCGGCCAGTCGAACATGGAATTCGCGCAGAAAGCATCGACGAATGCGATCGGTGCGACGTACACCGCGCAGAACGACAGGATCCGCTACCTGAACGTCCCGCGCAACAGCGCGGCGCTGCCGCAGGACGAGTTCAACGGTCCGGTGGCATGGACGCCGCTGACGGGCGAGACCGTCGGCGACGCGTCCGCCGTCTGCTATTACATGGCGCGCTCGCTGCAGGCCAGCTACAAGGTGCCTGTCGGCTTCATCCAGGCCAGCTGGGGTGGCTCGACCATCCAGGGCTGGATCGGCGCGGAATCGCTGCGCACGGTCGGCGACTACAAGACCGGCATCGCCGCCGTCACGCAATACGGCACCGACCTGCTGGCCGCCATGCGTGCCCAGGATGCGCGCACCGAGGCGTGGTGGCGCGCGCACGACCCGGCCGCGGCCGCGCAGCGCGCGTACGTCGCGCCGGACTTCGACGACAGCGCCTGGCCCACCGTCACCCCGAGCGGCTCGTGGAAGGACAGCGGCCTGGACGGCTTCAAGGATTTCGACGGCGTGAGCTGGTATCGCACGACCGTCACGCTGACGGAGGCACAGGCGAAGGCCGCGAACGCGCTGCACCTCGGCCCCGTCGATACCTACGACACCACCTGGGTCAACGGCACGCGCGTGGGCGGCGCGAATTTCTCCTGGATGTGGCGCGACTATACGGTGCCCGCGGGCGTGTTCAAGGCGGGCCGCAACGTGATCGTCATGCGCGTGCTGAATGCCGGGCAGGGCGGCGGCCTGTCCGGCTCGCCAGCGCTGCGCACGATCGGCTTGCAGGACGGCCAGGCGCTCCCGCTGCCGGCCATGTGGAAGGTCAAGCGCGGCAGCGCCCTGAAAGGCTTGGTCGTGCCGCCGGCACCGTGGGACAACCTGACGAGCCTCACGACCTTATATAACGGCATGATCGCGCCGCTGGTCGGCTATAAATTCAAGCTGGTCGCGTGGTACCAGGGCGAAGCGAATGCCGGCGAGGACGCGGCGAACCCGGGCGGCCCGCAGGAATACCGGACGCTGTTGCCGCTGTTGATGCGCGACTGGCGCCAGCGCTTCGGCCAGCCGGCGCTGCCGTTCCTGGTCGTGCAGCTGACGTCGTTCAACTCGGTGGCGAAGGCGCCGGGCGATTCCAGCTGGGCCGAGCTGCGCGCGGCGCAGGCGGACACGGTGGCGCATGATGCCCATGCCGGACTCGCCGTCACGCTCGACGTGGGCGACCGCTTCGACATCCACCCGACGCAGAAGACGGTCGTCGGCGAGCGCCTGGCGCGCGCGGCGCGCGCGGTGGCGTACGGAGAAAAGATCGCGCCCGGCAGCCCGACCGCGGTCTCCGCGCGCCGGGCAGGCACTGACATCGTCATCGCGTACAAGGATACCGGCGGCGGCCTGGTCACATATTCTGCCGACCGCGCCATCGGGTTCGAGGTCTGCGCGGGCAAGACCTGCCGCTATGCCGACGCGCGCGTGAACGGCGACACGGTCGTGCTGCCCGGCGCTGGCACGCCGGACGTCACGCGCGTGCGCTACGCCTGGGCCGATGCGCCGTTCGTGAACCTGTTCGGCGGCGACGACCTGCCGGCCGCGCCGTTCCAGCTCGACGTGCGCTGAGGTTCACATCTGCCGGAACAGGTGCGCGAACAGCGGGCTGACGCGCAGCGTGTCCGGCGGGTTGCGCAGGTGCAAGGTCAGCTTGCCGGCGTCGTCGCGGCTGGCGCTGGCCACGTGGCGCAGGTTGACGATGGTGCCGCGGCTGATCTGGCGGAACCGGTCCGGGTCGAGCTGCGCCAGCAGGTCCTTCAGGCTCAGGCGGATCAGCGCGTCGCCGTCAAGGCTCGCCACGTTGACGTATTTGTCGAGCGCCTGGAAGTACGCCACGTCCTGCACGGGGATCATCCGGATGATGTTGCCGACCGCGGCGCGGATCACGGTCAGGCGCTCCGCCCCGGGCTGCGCCGGCAGCAGGGCGCGCATCTGTTCGACCAGCCGGTCGAGGGCGGCGTCGCCGGCCGGCGCGGCGGCGGGCGCCGTGCGCGCCCGCAGGCGCTCGACGGTGCGGGCGAGGCGCTCATCGCTCACCGGCTTCATCACATAGTCGACGGCGGCCTGCTCGAACGCCTGCACGGCGTAGTCGTCATACGCGGTCACGAACACCACCTGCGGGAACGGACGCGGGCCGTCCCAGCGCTCGGCCAGTTCCTGCGCCGCTTCCAGGCCGCTCTGGCCCGGCATCTTGATGTCCAGGAACAGGATGTCCGGCCGCAGGGCCAGTGCCTGCTCGACGGCGGCCACGCCGTTCGGTGCCGTGCCGCCGATCTCCAGTTCGGGCCAGAGCCGGCGCAGGGTGGCGGCGAGCGTGGCGGCGAGGATCGGTTCGTCCTCGGCGATCAGGGCGCGTGGTCGGGGCGTCGTGGTCATGCGGTCTCCAGGGGAAGCGTCAGGCGGGCCAGCACGCCGTGCGGCTGTGCGGGAATCAGGGTGAGGGCGGCGCGCGGGCCGTACAGTGCCTGCAGGCGTTCGCGCGTCGTGCTCACGCCGACGCCCGTGCCTTTGGCGGCTGTCAGCGTATCGTCCAGGCCAAGGCCGGTGTCGCTGACGCAGATCTCGAGCAGGCCGGCGCGCGCGCTCGCCTCCACGGTCACGGTGCCGCCCTCGATCTTCGGCTCCAGGCCGTGGATGATGGCATTCTCCACCAGCGGCTGCAGCAGCATGGCGGGCAGCCGCGCGGCGCGCAGGTCGGCGGGCAGCACGCAGCGGTACGCGAGGCGCGGCCCCATGCGCACGGCCATCAGCCCGAGATAGGCCTCGGCCGCCGCGAATTCCTGCGCCAGCGTGGTCGACTCGGCGCGCGTGGCGGACAGGGTGGCGCGCAGGTACTGGATCAGGTGGTCCAGCATCGTGCTCGCCTGTTGCGGGTCGATGGCGATCAGGCCCTGCAGGTTGGCGAGCGTGTTGAACAGCATGTGCGGCTCGATCTGGGCCTGCAACAGCCGCAACTGGACCTGCAGGGCCTGGCGCTCGATCGTCTCGGCGCGCGCCGTCGCCTGGGTGCGTTCAAGCTTGATGCGCTCGACGCGCTCGCGGTTCAGGATCAGCAGCGCCATCACGCCGATGCCCAGCAGGGCGAACAGGATCATGCCACGCTGGCCCCTGTCGTTCGGGTAGTCGTGCAGGTCGGGGATGCCGTAGCCGAGCAGCAGGCTGCCGACGACCATGCCGCAGAAGTGCGCGAACGGCGCCGTCGCGACGAGCAGCACGAGGCCGGGCGCCAGCCAGCGCCGGCGCCGCGCCGGATCGTCCGGCAACGCCAGGCGCGCACCGTCGAGGATCGCCAGTGCGATGAGGCCGACGCAGACCGAGTACACCATCTGGTCGTACAGTTCCCACGTCTTGCCGTTGACGAGCGTGATCAGGACGGCGGCGAACACGCAGACCATGATGGTCAGGCCGGCGTCGTCGGCCAGGCGGCGCAGCTTCGGGCGGGCGAGGGTGGTCATGGTGTGATTGTCATGTTTTACGATGGTCCGCATTGTGCCGCCGGGCCGGGTGTGCGGCAAGCCGGGTGCGACGAATCCGGGGCCGGACGGCGCGAAACGGCGCAGGGAACGACCGAAACGGATCGCCCGGCCGGCGCCGCGTGCCCGATAATATGACCATTCACCATCATGCAGCTTGAACACGACATGGAATTCCAGTTTCTCGGCACCTCGTCCGGCACCCCGAGCAAGACCCGCAACGTGAGCGGCCTGGCGCTGCGCGGGCCGGGCGGGGGCTGGTCGCTCGTCGACTGCGGCGAGGGCACGCAGTACCGCATCCTGCACACGACGCTCTCGCTGCACGACCTGCGCGCCGTCTTCATCACGCACCTGCATGGCGACCACTGCTACGGCCTGCCCGGCCTGCTGGCCAGCGCCGGCATGTTGAACCGGACGGCGCCGCTGGCCCTCGTCGGCCCGCCGCCGTTGTGGGACTTCCTGCAGGGCGTGATGGCGACGACCGAACTCGGGCTGCCGTACGCGCTGGACTTCACCCCCATCGACGACCTGGCCGGCCGCGCCATCCTGCCCGACCTCGCGGTGGACGCGATCGCGCTATCACACCGCATGCCGTCCTGGGCCTATCGCTTCACGGAGCGGTCCGTGGAGCGCAAGCTGGACGCGGACCGCCTGCGCGCGGCCGGCGTCAACCCCGGTCCCGTGTGGGGACGGCTGCAGGCCGGCCTCGACGCCGTGCTCGACGACGGACGCACGCTGCGCGCGGCCGACTGGCTGCTGGCGCCGCGCAAGGCGCGCACGGTCATCGTCGGCGGCGACAACGACGATCCGGGCCTGCTGCTCGAGGCGGCGCGCACGGCCGAGGTGCTGGTCCACGAAGCCACGTATACCGAGGAAGTGTTGCAGAAAGTGGGGCCGGGGCCGATGCACAGTTCGGCGCTGCGCGTGGCCAGGATGGCGGGAGAGGCCAGGCTGCCGAACCTCGTGCTGACGCATTTCAGCCCGCGCTACCAGGACGGCGAAGGGCCGCTGTCGATGGCGGCGCTGGAAGCCGAGGCGCGCGGCGTCTACGACGGCAACCTGTTCCTGGCGCGTGACTTCGATCGCTATGTCCTCGACCGGGATGGGAGGCTGGCCGGTCAAATTCATTAGCCGGTTTCGCGAAAAGTGTGAACTCCCGGAACCCGCCGAACGCATACAATCGAAGGTTGCATCTGAAACTTGGAACGATCGGGAGACGGTTACATGAAATTAAGAATGATGACGTTGGCGGCAGCGGTATTGGCTGCCTCGAGTGGCGCCACGTGCGCCGCACCCGTGGGACCGGTCACGGTAACCTCGCCGAACGGCCAGGCCGCGATCCGCATCGCGCCGGACGGCGGCAGTTTTGTCGTCACGCGTGGCACCGACACGGTGCTGGCTTCCTCGCCGCTGGGCCTCGAATTCGACGGCCAGCCGGACCTCGGCGCACTCGAACTGGAAAAGGTCACGACGACGACGATGGACCGCAGGATTCCGCTGGTCGCCACCAAGGCCTCCGTCGCCCGCGATCACTACCGCGCCGCGACGCTGGTGTTCCGCGAACGCGGGGAGGGTGCGCGGCGCCTGCTCGTCGACGTGCGCGCCTACGACGACGGCGTGGCTTTCCGCTACCGCATCGACGGCAGCGCACCGGTCCAGCTGCGGGGCGAAAAGACGGCGTTTGTGCCGGCCGGCGACCCGGACTGCCTGGTTTCGCTCGCGGATGGCGCGCACGAGGTGCCGTTCGCGCGCCAGAAGGTGTCCCAGCTGCGCGACAACCAGGGCTACGACGTGCCCGTCGTGTGCACGACGCCGTCGGGCCGCACGGCCTATGCCATCACCCAGTCGCACCTCGAAGGCTATACGGGTGCCTCGCTGTGGCGCGAAGGCGGCGGCCTGCGAGTCCATCTGTCCGGCGTGCCCGGCCGCGCCGCGCCCGTGTATGGATCGCACGGCGGGCTGCAGACGTCCTGGCGCGTCGTCATGCTGGGCAACCGGCCGGGCGACCTGATCGCATCGAACCTGGTCGGCAACCTGAACCCGGCGCCGCAGGGCGATTTCAGCTGGGTCAAGCCCGGCAAGGCGGCGTGGGACTGGTGGTCGGGCCCGCTCGTGGGCATGAAGCCGGACATGGCCGCCTACCGCCGCTTCATCGATTTCGCCGCCGCCTCCGGGTTCCCGTATTACCTGATCGACGCGAACTGGGCGTTCGGCAGCGGCGGCTGCTGCGACGCGCGGCCGGAGACGGACATCACCCGCGCGGCCGACGGCATCGACATGCCGGAACTGGTGCGCTACGCCGCGTCGAAGGGCGTCGGCCTGATCCTGTGGGCCCACTGGGAACACGTGCGCACCCGGATGGACGAGGTGCTCGACACGTACGCGCGCTGGGGCATCAAGGGCGTCAAGATCGACTTCATGAACCGCGACGACCAGGACGTCGTCGACTTCTACCATCGCGTCGCGGCCGCCACGGCCAAGCGCCACCTGCTGCTGGACCTGCACGGCGCCTACGTCCCGGCCGGCCTGCAGCGCACGTATCCGAACTTCATCACCCAGGAAGGCGTGATGGGCGCGGAGTGGAGCAAGATGAAACCGATCGTCACGCCGGAGCACAACCTGATGCTGCCTTACACGCGCATGCTGGCCGGCCCGATGGACTACACGCCCGGCGGTTTCCGCAACGGCACCCCCGCGACGTTCCAGGTGCGCGCCGAGCTGCCGTTCGTCCAGAACAGCCGCGGCCAGGAGCTGGCGAAGTACGTCGTGTACGACAGCCCGCTGCAAATGGTGTCCGATGATCCGGACGCCTACCGCGACGCCGAAGGCTTCGATTTCATCCGCCGCGTGCCGACGGCCTGGGACGAGACCCGTTTCCTTTCCGGCGAACCGGGCCGGGACATCGTGCTCGCGCGCCGCCAGGGCAAGACGTGGTATGTGGGCGCGATGTCGGCCGCGGACGCCGCGACGACGAAGCAGGTATCCCTGGGCTTCCTGCCGGCCGGGCGTTACCGGGCGACGATCTGGGAAGACGGCGCCACACCCAACAACGTCAAGCTGCGCGAAGTGAACGTCACGGCACGCGACGGCCTGACCCTGCAACTGGCAGCCGCGGGTGGCGCGGCGGTCATCCTGGAACGACAGCAATGAGGACAAGCATGAAATCTGGAAAGAGCATTCTCGGAGTAATCCTGGCGACGGCCCTGGCGGGCTGCAGCGGCATCAATCCGAATGCCGGCGGCACTGCGGCGCCGGCGCCCGCGCAGACGGCGTTCAACTGGACGACGAGCGCACCGCTGATCTCGCCGCAACCGGTTGCGGGCCAGACGATCTATGGCGTGAAGGATCCATCGATCGTCCACGTGGACGGCAAATACCACGTCTTCATGACGACGGCCGGATCCGCCGGCTGGGGGCTCGCGTACACGAGCTTCGACAAGTGGTCGGACGCGGCGTCCGCGCCCATGGTCCCGCTCGACAAATCGCCGATGGGGCCGGGTTATCGCGCGGCGCCGCAGGTGTTTTATTTCGCGCCGCAGAAAACCTGGTATCTCGTCTATCAGGGCGGCGACCCGATGTATTCGACCACGAAGGATATCAATGATCCGATGTCGTGGAGCGCGCCGAAGCCATTCTTTGCCGTTGCACCCGACATCGTCAAGGAGCCGCAAGGCAAAGGGTGGCTGGATTTCTGGGTGATCTGCGACGACTGGAAATGCTATCTGTTCAATACCGATGACAATGGGCGTTTGCTGCGGTCCGAGACCGATATCGGCCAGTTCCCGAACGGCTTCCATAACACCGTCGCCGTCATGAGCGAAAAAACGGAAGACCTGTTCGAGGCGAGCAATACCTACCACATCGCCAACACGAACACGTACATCACGCTGGTGGAGGCCATGTCGCCGCAAGGGCGCTATTTCCGGATCTGGAAGAGCAATGGCCTGGACGGAAAATGGGAGCCGTTCTCGTCCGCGCCGATGAATGTGTTCGCCAGCCGCGACAACGTCGAACAGGTATGGTCGGAAGGTATCTCGCACGGCGAAATGGTGCGGACGAACGCCGACCAGACGATGACGATCGATCCTTGCAAGCCGCTCGAATATCTCTTCCAGGGCAATGATCCGGCGGTGCATGTGGACGACTACATCAAGCTCCCGTATCGCCTGGGTGTGATCACGGCGAAAGGCGACAACCCGGTCAGCGCGCTCTGCCGCTAAGCCCGCGTCGATTCATCGAAAAACCGCCGCGTCCGGTCCCGGTCGCGGCGGTTTTTTTCATCCGCCGTAAAATATTTTTTGTAACACGAAAAACTGCCTGCGATATCCGTTTTTATTTTTAAATCGATTTCATGGTTCGGAAAGTTATCGCGTATTCCCTGTCCGATACCGATATTTTTTATTTGCCCGGATAACAGCCATTTTTTGGAATCGCACTTATTTCCTTGGTGAAATTTTTAAATTTTCCGCTCGAATCAGGGACTTAGGCGCATCCGGCGCCCTGTTGCAAAGCATTTGAAAATACCGCATTCTCCGCTCCTGATATGGATGGGTGCTGTCGGGACGCAGCGCCGCCGCATCCCATATCGCCGAATCCATAATTATTAGACGGAGACTACAATGAAAAACCTTTTATCCCTGGCGGGATGGGGGGCGGTATTCGCTTCCTGCTTCATTGCCGCCAACGCCGGCGCCCAGGCCGGCGCGACCTTGCCCACTTTCCAGAACGCCTCCGTGCACGATCCGTCCGTGATCAAGGTCGGCGATACGTTCTACGTGTTCGGCTCGCACCTCGCATCGGCCAAGTCCAAGGACCTCATGAAGTGGACGCAGATGACGGATGGCGTCAGCGCCACCAACCCGCTGTTCCTGAACGGTTCGAAAAACGTCTACACGGAACTGGCGGAGACATTCGCCTGGGCCAACTCGACCACCTTGTGGGCGCCCGACGTGCGCCGGCTGGCGGACGGCAAGTACTACATGTACTACGACGCCTGCCAGGGCGACGCGCCCCGTTCCGCGCTGGGCATCGCCGTCGCCGACAGCCCCGAAGGCCCGTACGTCAACAAGGGCGTGATCCTGAAGTCCGGCATGTGGGGCCAGGCGAGTCATGACGGCACCATCTACGACCCGCTGAAGCACCCGAACACGGTCGACCCG
>Ga0207667_10003971_pt1 | contig 18178 bp, 16 predicted proteins | sample KBSCornC52_FD_184301 | JGI IMG/M metagenome (GOLD analysis project Ga0207667, IMG submission 184301) | Corn rhizosphere microbial communities from Kellogg Biological Station, Michigan, USA - KBS Corn C5-2 (SPAdes) (version 2) | ecosystem: Host-associated > Plants > Roots > Rhizosphere > Soil ...
AACGGGTCGGGCTACTACCTCCAGGGCCTGCCGATCGATTCCAAGACGGGGAACGTGTCGAGCTCGCTGCCGCAGGTGATCCGCGTGTCGAACTCGTTCCTGCCGGCGCAGCCCACGACGCGCATCAACTACCAGCTCAACCTGCCGCAGTTGCCGCAGGATGGCGCCTACCAGACCTCGAAGACGACGGGCAGCGAACTGCTGCAGCCCGGCGACTTCCTGCCGGCCGGTCCGCCGACGCTGGCGAACGCCGTAGCGACGGGATCGATGGCGCTGGCGACCTCGACCACCGCCGCGGCAAGCGGCTCGACCATGGCAACGAGCGACTATGCCGGCAACGAGTTCGCCGGCGACGGCACGACCAACGACAGCATCGTCATCGACAGCCAGACCATCACGTTCGACGGCACCACCGATGGCACAACGGCCATCGCCGATGCCGCGACGCACAAATACACGCTCGCCGAGGCGATCCAGAAGATCAACCACGATCTTACGGCCGGCGGCTCGACGGTAACCGCCGCGGCGGGTACGGGCCCCGACGCCGGCAAGATCGTGCTCACGAACTCGGCGACCGGGACGACGTCGAACTTCTCGGTCGATCCGGGCACCACGGCCGGCGGCGGCTTTGGAACGTCGATCGTCACCACCACGAACGGCGTCAATGCCGCAGGCGGCATCGACGTTTCGGGCGGCGACAAGTCGTTCACGATCTCGCTCGATGGCGGCGCGGCGACGACGGTGACTCTGTCGGCGACCGGCGGAACCAACGGCGACGGCCATTACTCGGCCAACGACGTCAAGTCGGCGATCAACAGCGCTCTTTCGGGCGCCGGTGTCACGACGCTGGCGGCAACGGTCGATTCGGGCGGCCATGTGGTGCTGACCAGCACCTCGGCGACCAAGGGAACCGGCGACACCATCGCGGTGGCCGATGTGGCGGCTTCGGGGCTGAGCGCGGCCCTCGGCCTTGCGGCATCGACGGCAGGCACCTCGACGCCGACGCCAGGCACCGGGACGGTCAGCACGGTCAGCGCCGACGACAGCAGCGCGTTCATCAACCAGTCGATCTCGGGCGGCGCCATCACCGTATACGGCAGCAACGGCGCGCCGGCCAACGTGCAGCTACGCTGGGCCAAGATCGCCTCGACCGCCTCGGGTGGCTCCGACCAGTGGCAGCTCTTCTACGAGTCCAACAGTGCGGCTACCGGCGGCCAGACAATGTGGACCAATGCGGGCCAGACCTACACCTTCGGCGCCGATGGCGCGCTGAACCCGTCGATCACCGAGACGGATCTTACCGGTGTCTCGGTCGACGGCGTGTTGCTGGGCAACGTCAAGCTCAACTTCGGTGGCGGCGGCATCACACAGTTTGCCGATCCCAATGGGACGGCCGGAGTGACGACCCTCACGCAGGACGGCTACGCGGCGGGCAAGTACACCTCGGTGTCGATCGACGACAGCGGCCGCGTGGTGGTGTCGTACGACAACGGCCAGACGGTCGAGACGGCCCAGGTGGTGACGGCGAATTTCAACGCCGCCAACAACCTCAAGCGGCTGGACGGCGGCATCTTCGCGGCGACGGCGGATTCGGGCGAACCGGTGCTCAACTCGGATGGCGGGGTGATCGGCTCGTCGCTCGAGAGCTCGAACACCGATATCTCGACCGAGTTCACCAAGCTGATCGTTACGCAGCAGGCCTATGCGGCGGGCACCAAGATCGTCACGACCGCCGACGACATGCTGCAGCAGGCGCTGAACATGATCCGCTGAGGCGGATCGGTCGAGTAGAGTGAGGTCGGACCAGCATGGGGCTCAGCGCATCTCTCGATAACGCGCTCTCGGGCATGTCGGTGAGCCAGAACGCGCTGGAGATCGTTTCGAGGAACGTCTCCAACGCGGGTACGCCCGGCTACCATGTGCAATCGCTGAGTGTCATCGACTCGCTCGGTGCCGGCTCGATCTATGCGCGAACCGGCGGCGTCGAGCGAGCGTTCAACTCGACGCTGCAGGCGGCCTATACGACGGCGACATCCGACGCGAGCTACGCCAGCACGCGGCTCGATACGCTCAACCGGCTGCAGACCTATTTCGGCAAGCCCGGGGACGACGGGTCGCTCGATACGGTCTACGCCTCGTTCCAGACCGCGCTACAATCGCTGAGCACGAGCCCGGACGATTACGCGACCCGCGCGACCGCCGTGCAGGCGGCGCAAAACCTGTCGACCAGCCTCAATACCCTGTCGGCCAATGTGCAGGGATTGCGGCAGGACGCCGAGACGCAGATCGGCTCGACGGTCAAGACGCTCAACCAGTCGCTGCAGTCGTTGCAGGATGTGAATTCGCGGCTGGCGATCCAGACCAACGATGCCGCGTCGCGAGCCGCGCTCGAGGATCAGCGCGACCGGCTGGTGTCGCAAGTGTCCGAGATGGTGGACGTCAAGGCGACATATGCCAATGACGGCACCGTGTCGCTGATGACGCGCTCGGGCGTGAGCATCCTGGACGGCAAGGCGGCGGTGTTCAACTTCCAGCCGGCCGGGGCGATGACGGCCACCAGCTTGTTCAATATCGATCCGAGCAAGAGCAGCGTCGGCCAGCTCACTCTCACTTCGACGTCGGGCAACACGATCGACCTGGTGCAACAAAAGGCGCTGCAATCGGGCACGCTCGCGGCGCTGGTCAATCTGCGCGACACCACGCTGGTCCAGGCGCAGGGCGAGCTCGACTCGATCGCGGCCGGCGTCTCCAAAGCGTTTTCGACCACGCAGACCAGCGGCACGGCCGCCTCGGCGGGGGGCAAGTCCGGTTACAGCCTCGACCTCGGCACGATCCGCGACGGCGACGACTTCACGCTCGACTACAGCCAGGGCGGAACCGACAAGTCGCTGCGGGTGATCAACTCGACGACCCCGACCGACTATGTCGACGCCAACGGCATGCGCGTCGTGTCGGTCGACATGTCGGGCGACGCCAGCGCGGTGGTGAGCAAGCTCAGCGCCATCCTCGGGCCGTCGTTCACGGTCAGCGGCAGCGGCAGCGGCCCGAGTGCCGCGATCACCGTACTCGACGACGGCGCCGCCGGCACGACGGATGTCGGCTCACTGACCGCCAATGCGACTGTAACGGGATTACAGACCGGCGATGCCGCGTTCAGCCTGTTTACCGACAACAACAACAACGACTTCACCGGCTCGCTGAGCGGGCAGGGACAGCAGACCGGCTTTGCCGCGCGCATCCAGGTCAACAGCGCCGTCCAGAGCGACAACCGGCTGCTGGTGCAATATCAGAGCGGCACGTCGCTGGGCGATCCAACGCGGGCCAACCAGGCGCTCAACCAGTTGCAGGGCCTGATCTTCGCCTCGCCGCAGTCGGTAACGACAGATCCGGCGGCGACCCGGCTCGGCGGCACCATCAGCGGCATGATCTCGCAGACGATGGACGATGTCGGCAACATGGCGGCGACGGCCTCGACCAACAACGACACGCAGTCGATGACGATGGATTCGATCAACCAGCGTCTCGGCACGGCCTACGGCGTCAATGTCGACGACGAGATGGCGCGGCTGATCCAACTGCAGAATGCGTACTCGGCCAATGCGCGGGTGATCTCCACCGTGCAGGACCTGATGAACCAGCTGATGCAGATCTAGAGGAGTCCTTTGCGTAGATGACCATCATCAACCGCCAGCTCTATCCGCTGCAGACCAGCATGTCGCTCATCAACAAGATGACCGACCAGTTCGGTACGCTGCAGCAGCAGCTCGCCACCGGGCAGAAGGCGAACACGCTTGCGGACATGGGCACCAGCCGATCCTACGATTTGTCGCTGCGTGCGGCGTCGAGCCGGATCGACAGCTATGCCGGCAGCATCCAGATGGTGAACACGCGGCTCACCATGTTCAACACCGTGACCTCGCAGCTCGCCACGATCCAAAGCACGGCACAGTCGGCGATGACGCCGAGTGCCTATGGTTCGAGCAACGGCAATTTCGGCACGACGCCGAGCCTGGCGTACAGCAATCTCGACCAGGTGGTGAACCTGCTCGATACCGACGTCGCCGGCCGCTACCTGTTCTCCGGCAACAAGACCGACGCCGTTCCCGTGCCGAGCACCGATGAGCTGATCAACGGCGCGAACGGCAAGGCGGGCTTCGCACAAGTCGCCTCGGAGCGACAGCAGGCGGACGTGGGCGACGGCATGGGGCGGCTGACGCTCAGCAGTACCGCCGACACGGCGACGCTGGCCGAGGACGCCGCACAACCCTTCGGTTTCAAGCTGTCGACGGCGAGCACGACGAGCGCAGCGGTCACGCTGACGCAGCCGAACGGGACGGCACCGCAGTCGCTGGGCGTGCAGTTCACGGCGCTGCCGACCGACGGCGACAAGATCACCGTCGGGCTGACGCTGCCGGACGGCACCTCGGACAGCATCACGCTCACGGCGACAACGGGCACCCCGGGGGCGGGGCAGTTCCAGGTCGGTGCGGACGCGACGGCGACAGCCGCCAACTTCACGACGGCGCTGCAATCGTCGATCCAGAGCGAGGCCGGGACGACGCTGGTCGCGGCGTCCAACAACCAGGCGGCCAACGAGTTCTTTACGGGGCAAGGCCAGACGCAGATGCGCGTGCAGGGCCCGAACTTTGCGACGGCGACGCAACTGGTGGCGGCCGATCCGACCAATACCGTCACCTGGTACCAGGGCGGCGATTCCGCCGATGCGCGCGGCAGCATCACGGCAAAGATCGACGACCACGCCACGGTGCAATACGGCGCGCAGGCGAACGAGAACGGCACGGTGAACCTGGTGCGGGCGCTTGCCGTGATGTCGATCCAGAATTTTTCGAATTCCGATGCGACGTCGGGAGGACGGTTCGACGCGATCGCCACGCGCAATCAGGACCGGCTCGCAGCAACGCATGCAAGCGAGCCCGGATCGATCAATATGCTCACCGTGGAACTTGCCAACGCGCAGACGACGACGAGCAATGTCTCAAAGCAGCAGACCGCATACCAGGCGCAATTGACCAACATGGTCAGTGATCTCGAGACGGTGCCGCAGGAGCAGGTGGCGACGGAACTGCTCGCCCTGCAGACCCGGCTGCAGGCGAGCTACCAGGCGACGTCGCTGATCGCGCATCTGTCGCTGGTCAACTACCTGCCGACAGGCTGACATTTGCCGGCAAGACGGCCGGTCGCGACAAGCTGCCGTTTACCGATTCCGCTTAAGCTTCGGACAGGACTTGGAAAGGCCGCAAGGGTGACAACGAGCATCTTCAGCATCCTCGCGACGAACTACTCGACTGTCGGTCAAGCGAGCTACACGCCGACGAGATACACGGCGGTCGACCCCGCCGACTACCAGGGCAAGTGGACCGGCAAGTTCGGCGACAACACCTCGTTTTCGGTCCAGATCTCCAATGTCCAGGGTTTTCGGGCCACGGTGACCTACAAGAGCGGCAGCACCGTCAACTCCAGCCAGGTGCTGATCGGCAACAGTTCGTTCCGCATCGGCGACAGCAAGTTCGTGCTTGGAAGCAATGGCCGGGCGCTGGTGGCTCAAGCGGTAACCGACCCGGTCACCGGAACGGTCAGCGTCAAGCAGGCCTACGCAACGCGCAGTTGAGGGCGCCGGTCGTGCGCCGGTTTCCCTCCCCAGTGCGGGGTGGCGAAGCTTGGCCGAAGGCCCTAGCGAGCTGGGTTGGGTGGGGTGCGGTAGATCACCGAGAGTCCTCCACCCCGGCTTGCCGAATGGCTGAGGCTCGCAAGCGCGCCGCCCCCTCGGGGGAGGAAAACAAGAACTGAAGTTCTGGTCGGGTTCTATGCCCAACCTCTCCCAAAAATGAGAACGGCGCCTCTGGAGCGCCGTTTTGACATTCCGCAATGCAAGGCGGGATCAGCCGGCGTCGCCGCGGAGGCCGGCCGCAAGCTCGCGATTGATCTTGACCAGGATATCGAGCTTCTCAGGCTCCGGCGCGACCTGCAGCTCGGCGGTCTGCGAGAGCACGAACACGCCGAGATTGGCAACGTGCTGGCGCACATCCATGGCGAGAGGCGACGCGGCGTCGGTCACCGAGGTGAGAAAGATGGTCCAGATCTGGCGATTGAACTTCAGCGCGGTGGGGAGCTCGCTCGACAGCAGGTCCCAATTTTCACGGATACGTTGGAAGTGCGCCGCCGCAGCCGACAGCAGGTTAGCTTCGAGGTCACGCGGGGGGACGGTTTGGCGTGCGGCCTGCTTATAGGCCTGCACCGCTTGATTCTGCATTGTGGGAGTGCTCTTGCTCGAACTCGATCAGCTTCTTGGAAGCCTTCAGAGCTTTGTAAAGATTATTAGTTAATATCTCATTGTTGATCTCGTCCAAGAGGGGCACGCAAGCAGGCATTTCGGTTGCGATCGCGTTAACCAGGGTAAAGTACTCGGTCCGCGACGCCTGGAAGCTGCCCTCGAGGTACATGAGCTGTACCGCGAGGTAGATCAGCCTTGCGGGCGTGTCTGCCTTGGCCGGCGTCATGATGTCCTTCTCGCGCAGGATTGGCAGCTTGCCGTCGATGGTCAGGCGGGTGCGCTGATCGGCATTGGTGATGACGCAGCCGCCGATGATGAGGCGCTCGCCGGGCTTGAGTTCCACTTTGAGCGACATGCCGGATCCTTTCTGGCGCTGGCGGGCATTCGAATCGTGCCCCCGGGAGCGGGAGTCTAGAGGGCCGCGGGCAGGGCCGGAACTCAATTCAGACACCACCGGGAAAAGCAAAAAGGCGGGCCGGAGCCCGCCTTTCGTTGTCTTGTTGCGCCGTTGCTTACTGGAGCAGACGGAGAACCGACTGCTGGCTCTGGTTGGCCAGAGACAGGGCCGAGACGGCAATCGACTGACGGGTCGACAGCGCCTGGCTGTTGGCGGCTTCTTCGTTGGTGTCGGCGAGAGTGAGGTTCGACGCACCGGTCTGCAGCACATTGATCAGGTTCTTGGAGAAGTCCTGACGGATCTGCACGATCGACAGGTTGGAACCCAAAGTCGACGCCTGCGACCGGAGAGTGCCCGACGCGGTGTTCAGCGAGTCGAGAACCTTGTTGGTGGCGGCGTTGTCGATGAAGTCGGTACCCGAGGTCAAGGACGCCAGGCCGAGTCCAGCCGGATCGTCAGTCACGCCGGCAATGTTCAGCGTCGACTTGCCAGTCTCGTTGAACACCAGCTTGAGCTGGTCGCCGTTGAGCAGGTTGACGCCGTTGAAGGACGCATCCTGCGCCGTCGTCTGGATCTGCGTGATGACGTTGTTGTACTGCTGGACGAGGTTGGCGCGCAGGTTCTGCGCGTCGGCGTCTTTCACCGCATTGGCGACGGTCGACGAGGCGAAGGCCGCACCCGCGGTGCTGACGGCCGTTCCGCCGATAGCGCCGATGTTGGCCGAGGCATCGTCATTCACCGTGGTGATGGTGAGTTTGCCGTCCGAGCCCAGCGTCGCCTCGAGGTTGTTGGCCGCGAGGGCGGTGTTGAGGTCGTCGAGCGATTTCACCTGGCCGGCGCCGCTGCCGAAGGTGATGTTGGTCGCGGTGCCGCCGGCCGTGGAGCCGATGGTCAGCGTCAGCCCGTCCAGGCCGCCGGCGACGTCCGAGCCGGTGGCCGTCGAGGTAGCACCGGCGGCAAAGCCCAGCTGCGAGACGTCGCCCGAGCTGAAGTTGCCGACGGTGATCGTGTCCGAAGAGCCAGCCGTATTGGTGCTGGTGAGGACGAGGTGACCACCGGTGTCGAGCGTCGCCGCAACCTTCGCGGAGGTAGCGACCTGGGTGTTGATCGCGTCCTTGATCTGGGAGGCAGTGTAGGTGCTGCCGCCGGCCAGGGTTACGGTCTGGCTGTTGATCTTGAAGGTGAGGTCCGTTGCGGCCGATCCGCTGTCCGTCTCGGTGGTGCCGGCAAAGCCGAGGTCCGTTGCATCGAAGCCAACGGTACTGAAGTTGTTGATCTGGACCTGGTCGCTCGCGCCGGCCGTGCCGGTGCTGGTGATCGTCAGCTTGCCGCCGGTCTGCGTCGCGTTGACGCCGATACCGGAGACGCCATTGATGGCCGTGGCGATCGCCGCCGCGTCATAGTGGCCGCCGACGCCGCCCGAAGACGACAGCGTCACGGTGTGGCCATTGACGTCGAAGCTGAGGTCGCCGCCGGAGGCGTCTACGCCGCCTGAAGCATCGGCGCCGTTGGACGTGGTGACGACGCTGCCGCCGAAGCCGCCGGTCGCACCACTCGTCGTGGCTGACGCATCAACCGAGAAGTTCGAGGCCGCACCGGTCGCCGAGTTGGTCAGAACGATCTTGCCGGCGTCGGTGCCGGTGCCGACGGCGGCAGTGACAGTGGAGCTGGCTGCCCCGAGGTCGTGGTTGATCTTGGCGACAGCCTCGGCCAGCGTGTACTTGTGGGTCGTGGTGTCGGCGATCGCCGTGGTGCCATCGGTCGTTCCATCGAACGTGACGGTGTGTCCGTCGATCGTGATCGCGTCGTTGTTGGTGCCGTCACCGACGAATTCGTCGCCCGCGTAAGTGCCACTGACGGTGGAACCGCTCGTCGCAGCGACGACGGCCGGGATGGCGGTGCCGGCTGCCGCAACGGCATTGGTCGCCGCACCCGACGTCAGATCGATCGAGCCGAGGACGCCGGTCGCGGTGTCGACGGCGTTCGAGGCCGCGCCGCCGACCAGATCGCTCGAGGTGGCGCCGGTGATCGCCGCGCTCACGAACTGCGACTTGGTCGAGTAGCCCGACGTGGCCTGGAGGGCCTGGTTGGCGATCGACTTGGCCGTATCGACGAGCTTCTGCAGCGAGGTGATGCCGGTGTTCGCAGCCTGCAGAACCTGCACGCCGTTGCCGATACCGTCGAGGAGGTTGGAAATGTCGCTGGCGCGATTGTTCAGCGAGGAGGCGGTGAAAAAGTTGGTCGGGTTGTCGAGGGCGCTGTTGACCTTGTTGCCGGTGGACAGACGCTCCTGCGTCTGGGACAGCAGGTCGGCAGTCGACTGCAGCGACAGCAGGTTCTGGCGAACCGATGCTGACAAGACGATATCGGACATAGTTTTTCCTCTTCTAGGGTTCGTCGCCTCTTCTGAGACGCTCGCCCGGGAGTTTGGCCCGGAGTCCGTAAAGAATGGTTAAGGCGACGCCGCATTCGTTAAGAATTCCGCGCCGAATTCCCGTTGGGGGTGAGCAAGCCAAAGGCCCGGCCGTCCGGGCGTTTTTCGCCGACGCGGCAAAGATTGCCGGGTGGCGCGAGGGCGGTACCGATTGTTAACGATCGGGGTGGTGAAGGAGTCGATAGAGCGGTTCAGACGCGGCGATCGGTGAGCCGGAGCGGCGAGCCCGGCGGCCGCCAGCCGGTTGGGGTGCGCAACCGAATTTCCTGCAGGGTCGGCCTCTGCGGGACAAGCCGCTGGGTAAGGAGCGCGGCGGCAAACCCTTCCGGCGGCGGCTCAGCCGGGACGACGGCCTGGCCGGCCGGTGAGACCGGCAGGTCGGTGCCGGCAGACAATGGGGTGTCGGAAGGCTGCCCCTGAGCGAAGGCCCCGCCCGCCATTTGTTGCGGGCGAGGCGGGAATTCGGAAACTCCCAGGCTCGCGCCCGCAGGTGCTGCTGTGATCGACGCTACCACGATATCACCGCCTGAAGCCGCACGTTGCGGACTCAACGGCGCTCTAGCACGCTCGGTTGCACCGGCCCACCTAAGCCGGCGCCAGCATTTGCATCAAATTGTCGGCGTCAGAGCGCGCGATTGACGGCGATGCCGCCGCTGGCGGTGCCGGGAGCGGCGACCTGGCCGCCGGCGCCGTAGGTCTTCGGGCGATTGGCGGTTGCCACCTGGCGGGCGACGGAGGTCAGCAGGTCCTCGGTGACGGCTTTGGCGGTGGCAATGACCTTGAGGTTCTCGGCCATCTGCGTGGCGAGACGGTCATGCCCGAGCTTGAGCAGGCCGATATCGTCGGGCGCCTCGCGCTTGAGGCGTTCGATCTGGCGCTGCACGGCCCGCGAGTAGACGACGTAGTCCTGCGCGAGCCGGGTCTTTTCGGCGGTGAGCTCGGTCGCCGCGCGGAAGTGACCGGTACGCAGGAGCGTGGTCTCGTTGTTCATGACGTCGACCAGGGCGCGCAAGGTGCCTTCGGTGAAGGCGATGAGATCGCGGGCCGGGAGCTCGTCGATGGCGGCGAGACGCTGAGCGGCAGACATTATTGTACTCCTGTTCTAATTGGGCTTGCCCGCTTCCTGCAACTGCATGAGCGTCGGCATCAATTGATCGGCGAGGCCGACGCCGCCGCCTTGCGCCATGGCGTCGGCGAACTGCTGGGCCTGCATGCCGCGCCAGGTTTCTTCGGCGAAGCCGCCGCCGAAGTTCTGGTCGTCGGTCTTGATGGAGGAGAACATCTCCTTCATCAGGGTGTTGAGAAACGTGCCCTCGAGCTGCTTGGCCTGGCTGTACATCTTGGCGTAGCCCGGCGCCTTGGTATCGATCTTCTGCAGTGGAACGACGCTCGACATCACATCACCTCGATGTCGGCCTGCAAGGCGCCGGCGGCCTTGATGGCCTGCAGGATGGCGATGAGGTCGCGCGGTGCGATGCCGAGCGAGTTGAGGCCGTCGACGAGCTCCTGCAGGCTCACCGATTCCCTGACCAGCGCGAGATCGGAGTTGACCATGTTGACGTTGACGTCGGTGCGCGGGACCGTGGTGGTGGTGCCCTGGCTCAGCGGCGGGGGCTGGCTCACCTGCGGGCTCTCGGCGATGGTCACGGTGAGGTTCGACTGCGCCACTGCGACGGTCGAGACGCGCACGTCCTTGCCCATGACGATGATGCCGGAGTTCTCGTCGATGACGATCTTGGCGGGCTCGTCGGTCTGGATCACCAACTGCTCGATATCGGTCAGGAGGTCGACGATGTTGCCGTTGAAATTCTGTGGCAGGTTGATGCGGACCGTCGCCGGGTTCTCGGGGGTTGCGCAGGGCACGCCGATGAAGTCGTTGATCGAAAGGGCGACGCGGCGGGCGGTGGTCAGATCGGGATTCTTGAGAGCGAGACGGAGCGTGCGTGCGGCGCCGAGGGTGAAGTTGATTTCCCGCTCGATGAGCGCGCCCGAGGAAATACGACCGGTGGTGGGAACGCCCGAGATCACCTCGGCGGCCTGGCCCGAGACCTTGAAGCCGTTGATCGTCACGGAGCCCTGGGCGATGGCATAGACCTCGCCGTCGGCGCCGAGCAGCGGCGTCACCAGCAGCGTGCCGCCCTGCAGGCTCTTGGCATCGCCGAGCGAGGAGACGCTGACGTCGATGCGCGAGCCCTGGGTGGAGAAGGCGGGAAGATTCGCCGTGACCATCACCGCGGCGACGTTTCCCGTGCTCATATTCTCGCCGCGGGTGTTGACGCCCAGCCGTTCGAGCATGGCCTGCAAGCTCTGCTTGGTGAAGGGGGCGTTGGCGAGGCTGTCGCCGGTGCCGTTGAGGCCGACGACGAGGCCGTAGCCGACCAGCTGGTTGTCGCGGACGCCTTCGATGTTGACGATGTCCTTGATGCGCGCGGTGGCCGCCTGGGCCGGCGTTGCCGGCATCAGCAGCGTGCCGGCGACCAGGATCGCCGCCACGATGTGCCTCAGAGCCGAGATCTTCATTTACGTCCCCGATTGGTGGCACGTCCCCACGCGCCACGGTCTTCCCGCTCTCCAATGCGAAAGCCGTGCCAACTCGATAAGAGGCTGATTTCTCTTGGGGAAAGCGCGGCGGGTGCAGTGGAGGCGGAAGCAATTGCCGGGTCCATTAAGACCCCGTTAACCGGTAGCGGCAGAATTTGCCGATGGTTTCCGGATTGGAGAGTCGCGCGAAGTGCGTGTCGACGGCACATCGAGATCGTCGGGCGTCGCAGCCCGCAGCGGCATCGGACGCCCGCAGGGCGGCGGCTTCTTCATCAGCGAAGAGGCGCCCACGGCGCGCGCCAGCTCGGCGGAGCCCACCGTGCAGGCGTCCAGCATCGATGCGCTGATCGCGCTGCAGGCGGTCGAAGATCCGCTGCTCAAAAAGAAGAAGGCGCTGCGGCGCGGCAACGCGCTGCTCGACGGGCTCGAGCAGATCAAGGCGGATCTGCTGGTGGGGCGGGTGAGCGAGGGGCGGCTGAACCAGTTGATGGTGCTGATCGGGCAGGCCCGGGAGCGCGACCTGCCGGGCCTCGATGCGGTGCTCGACGACATCGAACTCAGGGCGCGCGTGGAACTCGCCAAGTTCGGACGTTACCCGGCCTAGCCAAGCGCCTAGCCTGCCTATCGATTCACGAATTTATCATGGCACTCGGCAAAGCTTGCCCAGCGGTTAACGGGCCTCTATAAGGCCGGAAAATTCGGGGATGGATGAGTTGAGTCCTTATGGCGCGCAGTAGTGTAGCCGAAGCTGAATACCGGCCGACGGAAGACGAGCCGTTCATGAACCCGCGGCAGCGGGACTACTTCCGCCGGAAGCTCGAGAACTGGAAGGACGACATCCTTCGCGAGAGCCGCGAGACGCTCGAGAACCTCCAGGAAGAAAGCCAGAACCATCCGGACATGGCCGATCGCGCGTCGTCGGAAAGCGACCGCGCGCTGGAGCTGAGGACCCGCGACCGCCAGCGCAAGTTGATCAGCAAGATCGACGCGGCGCTGAAGCGCATCGAGGACGGCACCTACGGGTTTTGCGAGGAAACGGGCGATCCGATCACCATCGCGCGGCTCGATGCCCGCCCGATCGCGACGCTCAGCCTCGAAGCGCAGGAAATGCACGAGCGGCGCGAGAAGGTGTACCGGGACGAGTGACCGGCTTCGCGCCGCGAACGATTTGACGGCCCGCGCATGGCGCGGGCCGCTTTCATTCGAGCGCAATCTCTCGCGTGACGCCGATGGCCTCGAGGAAAGCGCGGTCGTGGCTGACGACGAGCAGGGCGCCGTCATAGGCCCGCAGGCCGGCTTCGACCGCGGCGATGGCGTGGATGTCGAGGTGGTTGGTCGGCTCGTCGAGGATCAGCAGCTCGGGCGGACGCGACGAGCCGATGGTCGCGGCCAGGCCGGCGCGCAGCATCTCGCCGCCCGAGAGGGTCCCGACCGGCTGCAGGGCCGCGTCGGCGCGGAACATGAAGCGGGCGAGGGCGGCGCGGCAGGCATTTTCGGTGTCGCCAGGATTGAGGCGCAGATAGTTCTCGCGGATGGTCCGGGCCGGATCGAGCAGGGCGACCTGCTGGTCCAGCAGGGCGTGCCGCGGCGTGATGCGGACACTGCCGTCGGAGGGCGCCAGGACACCGGTCGCGAGGCGGAGCAGCGTGGTCTTGCCGGAGCCGTTGGGGCCGGTGAGCGCGACGCGCTCGGGCCCGGTCATGCTCAGATATTGAGTCCGGATAACCGGCTTACCGCCTGGCCCGCCTGTCAGATCGATGAGTTCGAGCACTGTACGCCCGGCTGGCAGGCCGGAGCTTTCGAGCGTGACGGTGAGCGGCTGCAGGATCTCGATCTGGGTGCGGGCTTCGGTGAGGGCCGTGGCCGCAGCGGAACGCCGGCGGTCGGCGAGCCGAGACTGCATTCCGCCGGTCGCCTCGGCGGCCCGCTGCATGCCGCCGGCGACGATGCGGGGCATGTCGCCGCGCGCGGCCTTAGCGCGGCCGCGGGAGTCGGTGCGGGCTTTCCGTTCGGCGCGCTCCTGCGCCTTGCGCTCGATTTCGGCCAGTTGGCGGCCCGCCACCGAGAGGTCGTGCTCGGCGGCGGCGAGGTCGAGCGCCTGGCGGGCAACAAAGGCATCCCAGTTGCCGCCATAAAGCTTCGGGCCGACGGTGGTGAGCTCGAGAATCTGGTCGACGTGGCGCAGCAGGTCACGGTCGTGGCTCACGACCAGCGCGCCATCGGTCCAGGTGCGAAGCAGATCGGCGACGGCGGCGCGGCCATCGGCATCGAGATTGTTGGTCGGCTCGTCAAGCAGCAGGATGTCGGGCTGTTCGAGCAGCAGGGCCGCCAGCGACAGGCGCGTACGCTGGCCGCCGCTCAGGGTCTCGATGCTGCGGCCGAGATCGAGGTCGCGAAGGCCAAGCTGCGCCGTTGCTTCGGCGATACGGGCCGGCAGGGTCCAGTCGGCGGTGTCGAAGTCTTCGGGCGAGCCGTCGCCGGCCTCGAGCCGGTCGAGCCGGTCGAGGTCCTCGGCGACGCCCATAGCCCGGGCAAGTGTCGCTGTCTCGGCCTGCACGGTCTGGCGAAGGATGCCGAGGCGGCCGTCCACGACGATGCGTCCGGATTTTGGTGTGAGCTCGCCGGCAATGGTGCGCAGGAGCGTGGTCTTGCCGGTGCCGTTGCGGCCGACGATGCCGGTCCGCTCGAGGCCGAAGCTCAGATCGAGATGGTGAAGGAGGTCGCGGCCGTCAGGCGTGGCCAGCGAAAGGTTCTGCAACTGAATGGAGGGCATGGATGGAGTCCCGGTGACGGATCAGGGCGAAGCGATCGGTCAGCGAGAAATCCAAGAGGCACCTGCCGGTTGAGTTGCGATGTCGGGAACATAGGCGCGAGGGGCGCGATGTCAACCGCGGGCGAGACCCCAGACGGCATAGAGGCGACTGAGCTCGGACATGCCGTGGATTTCGAGGACGGGCAGGCCGGCGGCACGCAGGAGGTCGAGCTTGGGACCGCGGCGGCGCGGTTCGTCCCAGAGGATCCAGCGGGTCATCTTCCAGTTGATCGCCTCGGACGCGCCGTCGAGCCGCCCGACGCGGGAGCGATCAAACAAAGACCGGCGCAGGTAGCGCGCGTAATTCCTGATGCGGGTGTCGTTGAGCAGGATGATGCCGGTCGCGCGGGCGAGCCGTGGGGCGATCCAGGTGAAGTAGTTGCCCTCGATGATCCAGCTCGCGGCGCTCGCGGCTTCGGCGACATCGTGAGCGAAATCGTCGGCCGGCCGGTCGACCCAGTTTGTGTGCGGCACAAAGCGTAACCGGTCGAGGTGGACGACGGGGAGTCCTGTGGCAGAACCGATGGCAGTGGCGAGCGTCGACTTGCCGCTGTTAGAGGGGCCGCAGATCATGATGCGGCCGCCGAAGCTCTCGAGCGGCGGTATCGGCGGCATTGTCCCTCCAGACGAAAACGGCCACCTGAGGTGGCCGTCACGACGTCAAGTGCCGAGGCGCCTACTCCTCGATCATCTCCTTGCCGGTGTAAACCTCTTCGACCCAGTACTGATCGCGACGGTCGAAGCCGTTGAAGGGGGTCAACGAGGCCTGGGTGTAGGCGCCCATCAGCCCGAACTCGACCCAGTCGTCCTCGTCGACATCGGAGGGCAGCGTGAAGATCTGCGGCAGCACGTCGTAGCTGTCGCAGGTCGGGCCCCAGACCGTGAAGTCGGAGAAGTTGCCGTCGTTGTCGTGCAGGCGCGGACCACGCCAGACGCGCACGGGCGGGGTGAAGTGCATGAACTTCACTTCCATCAGCGCGCCATAGGCGCCGTCGTTGAGATAGACCGACACGCCGCCGCGCTGGTGCTTTACACGCAGGAGCAGCGAGGTCGAGGAGGTCACCAGGGCGCGGCCGGGCTCGATGATGAGCTCGGGGGCGGACTTGCCGAAATTGTCCTTCACGGCGGCGGCGATGGTCTCGAAATAGACGTCCATCGGCGGCGCCTCGGAGGTCGGGTAGGGCGCCGGATAGCCGCCGCCGATATTGAGGCGCTTGAGCTCGATGCCACCTTCCTCGGCGATCTTGGCGGCCGCTGCGATGTGGCGCTCGTAGGCGTAGGCCTCCTCGCACTGGCTGCCGACGTGGAAGCAGAGCGAAGGGGTAAAGCCCATCTGATCGACGAGTTTGACGATCTCGGCCGCACCGTCCTGCATGACGCCGAACTTGATGCCGAAATCGTAGCTCTTGAGCGCCTTGCCAGCCTTGAAGCGGGTCGTCACCTCGATATCGCGCGACGGCGTCACGACGGCCGCAAGCTGGTCGAGCTGCTGCGGGTGGTCGATGGTGAAGGAGCGGATGCCGAATTCTTCATAGGCGCGCTCGATCTCGCGCTTGTTCTTGATCGGATTGTTGTAGTGCATCGCGGCGCCCGGGCAGAACTCGCGGACGAGCTCCATTTCGGTGTTGGAGGCGACGTCGAACGCCTTCAGCCCCTCGGCGTGAAGCTGCTTGAGCACGTGGGGCGAGGGGTTGCACTTGACCGCATAGGTCAGCAGGCCGTCGAAGCCCTTCTTGAACACCTTCACCGAGCGGTGGAATTCCTTCTCGGAGAACAGGAAGCTCGGAAAGTCCGGTTCCTCGGTGGCGATAAGCTGGCTGGTATTGGCGTAGACCGTCTTATCGTGCGCGGGGGCGTGAAGCTGGATCACGTCGTCGGCGATCGACGCGGGAGCGGCAGGGGCGGTCATCGGCAATCCCTTCGGATGCGGGGCAGAGGCAAAACGCGGCTGCATATAGGGTCGTTCACCCCCTGGCACAATGTCATATTTGGCCGAGGGTTTCGACGGCTTACAAAAGCGTAACGCAACGTCCTTAAAGGTGCCGGAATCTCGGCGTTCCGCTGGCTTTTCGAGGGCGAACGAAGAAGGAGAACACGCAAGTGTCGCAACGTCAGGTGCTCTGGGGATTTACGGGCCTGGTCGCGCTGGCCGCCATCGGCGGCGGGCTCTGGGCCGAGCGTGGTGGAGCGCTCGATTTCGGCGGGACATCGTCCGCGCCGCTCGACATCCAGGTGGCCGAGGCCGGCGGGGTGATTACCGCAGTCCCGGCGGTCACGGCACCTCAGGCGAGCCCGGACCTGCAATTGGCCGACATATCGACCGCGCCCGTGCAGCGCACGTTGCCGCAGAGCCAACAGCAGATGCAGCTCAGCTTCGCGCCGCTGGTCAAGGCGGTGACGCCGGCGGTGGTGAACGTTTACGCCACCAAGACCGAGCAGGGCTTCCAGTCGCCGTTCCAGGGCGATCCGTTCTTTTCGCAACTGTTCGGCCGCGACCTGTTCCAGAGCCGGCCGCAGACCAGCCAGTCGCTCGGCTCGGGCGTGATCGTCGACCCCAAGGGGATCATCATCACCAATTCACATGTGGTGAACGGGGCGGATGAGATCCACATCGCCCTCAATGGCGGGCGCGAGTATCCGGTGAAGCTGCTGCTCGACGACACGAAATCGGATCTGGCGGTACTGCAGATCGAAAATGCGAACGGCAAGACGTTCCCGGCGCTGACCTTCGCCGATTCCGACGATCTGCAGGTGGGGGATCTGGTGCTCGCCATCGGCAACCCGTTCGGCGTGGGCCAGACAGTGACGAGCGGTATCGTTTCCGCGCTGGCGCGGACCGGGGTCGAGACTGGCAATTTCGACTACTTCATCCAAACCGACGCGGCGATCAATCCGGGCAATTCGGGCGGAGCGCTGGTCGACCTGCAGGGCCATCTGGTGGGAATCAACACGGCGATCTTCACGCGCTCCGGCGGCTCGGTGGGCATCGGCTTCGCGATCCCGGCCAACATGGCCAAGACCGTGGCCGAGGCGGGCGAGAAGGGCGGACCGATCGTCCGGCCTTGGTTCGGGGCGCGGCTGCAGGAGGTGACGACCGACATCGCCGACAGCCTCAACATCGATCCGCCGCACGGTGCACTGATCACCGAGGTGGCGCCGGACAGCCCGGCGGCCAAGGCGGGGCTGAAGTCGGGCGACGCGATCATCAAGATCGACGGCATCGACGTGGACGAACCGCAGGGCTTCGATTTCCGCTTCGCGACCAAGGAGATCGGCAAGACGGTCGACATCACCTATGTGCGCAACGGGCAGACCGCCGACGCCCAGGTGGCCGTCGCGCCGGCACCGGCGCCGGCAGGCGACCAGACCGCAAAGATCAGCGGCGACACGCGGTTCGCGGGCACAACCGTCAGCGTCCTGACCCCGGCGGTGGCGCAGGACATGAATTTGCCGTTCGACAGCAAGGGCGTGATCGTGACCGATGTGCAGTCGGGTTCGCCGGCGGACCAGATGGGCCTGCAAAAGGGCGATATCATCGTTTCGCTGAACGGCCGGCAGATCAACGATGTCGGCACCTTCCGGTCGCTGGCGTCACAGCGGGTCGACGGATGGCAGATTGTGCTCAACCGCAACGGTCAGGTAATTCAGAGCTATATCAGCGGATAACCACCGGACCCTGAATGGCCGATCTGTTTGCGGCGG
>Ga0207667_10003974_pt1 | contig 18167 bp, 16 predicted proteins | sample KBSCornC52_FD_184301 | JGI IMG/M metagenome (GOLD analysis project Ga0207667, IMG submission 184301) | Corn rhizosphere microbial communities from Kellogg Biological Station, Michigan, USA - KBS Corn C5-2 (SPAdes) (version 2) | ecosystem: Host-associated > Plants > Roots > Rhizosphere > Soil ...
GGCTCTGGCCGGAGCGCATCGCCGACCGGGCCGAAAGCGACCGGTGGACCGATTGGACGGCGACGACGCTGCAGCCGGCGTGGATCGAGACGTTTTACCTATTCTACCGGACCGCACCGGGGGAGCGCGACGCCGCGGCGATCGCAAAGTCGCACGAGGCGGCGGAGCGGGCGTTTGCGCTGATGGACGGGCGACTGGCCGAGACGCGATTTCTGGCCGGCGACCAACTGACCTATGCCGATATCGTGGCCGGGATTTCGATGTTCCGCTGGACGACGATGGGGCTCGAGGGCCGCAAGAGCTTTGCCAATGTCGACCGCTGGCATGGCGAGCTTCGGGCGCGGGCGCCGTATCGCGACACCGTCGAGATCGACTACTCGGAGCTCAAGGGAAAGCCGACGAACTAAGGGCGCGGCAGGACCCTGAGAATCAAAACGCCCGCTGCCATGATCAGGAAGCGAGCGTTCGGATCGTGGCCGCCTGGCGGCCCGGCGCGAAACCCTTACAGGGTGCGCGCATGGTCACGGGCGATCTTCTGGATGTCGGTCCGCGAAATGCCCAGGTCGCTGAGCTGACGGTTGTCGAGAGCGGCAAGCTCACGCACGGTCTGCTGGTAGGCGGCCCACTTCTTGAAAGTCTGACGAATACCCATTTCATTTTCTCCTTCTTCGGCGATGCGTTCTGATCGCCACGATGCTGAGATAGTCCTGCTGCCGGAGTCTGAGCAGGGGTCGATTGGTCAAGCCGAGGGTGCAGAAAACGCATAGCTCATTTTGCCTGTCCTTCACCGGATATTAAGAAAGGCGCCCGCCGGGGTTTTCCGGGGGCGCCTCGAATTATCGGCGTGACGGCTCAGGGCTGGCGATCGAACAGGCCGCGGGTCATTTGGGGGAAGTCCGAGCGCAAATGCCCCAGAAGATCGGCATTTCGCTTGGGCGGTGCCCCCATTTCCCGCAATGTCGGCCTGACATCGACCAGCCGCTGCTGACGCCAAACGACTCGTACGAACATCAGGGTGTGCTCCTTCTCCGAGTGCAGGACAGCCGGAAGATCGTTTGATTTGCCCATCGGTTCCATCCGCTGGAGGGCATCCGGGCCATGCGTTTTCGCGGGGGCTTCGTCATCACGCGGTCACGAAGCAGCGTTTCCGGTGCGAAGCTGGACCTAATCGCGGCGCGATTGCCCCGCGCGCGCCGCAAGCCCTAACGGCAGATGGCCAAAATTTCAGTTGGCGGTCATTCGGCGGCCTGGCGGGCCGGCCGCTTCTTGGCCGGACGGCGGTCCATGACGTCCTTGAGGAATTTGCCGGTGTACGAGCGCTTGTTCTCGATGATGTCCTCGGGCGTGCCGACGCCGACGACCTCGCCGCCGCCGTCGCCGCCCTCGGGGCCCATGTCGATGACCCAGTCGGCGGTCTTGATGACCTCGAGATTGTGCTCGATCACCACCACCGTGTTGCCCTGGTCCACCAGCTCGTGCAGCACCTCGAGGAGCTTGGCGATGTCGTGGAAGTGCAGGCCGGTCGTCGGCTCGTCGAGCATGTAGAGCGTGCGGCCGGTGGCCCGCTTGGAAAGCTCCTTGCTGAGCTTGACGCGCTGCGCTTCGCCGCCCGAGAGGGTCGTCGCGGGCTGGCCGACCTTGACGTAGCCGAGGCCGACGCGCTGGAGCGTTGCGAACTTCTCGCGGATCGAGGGCACGGCGGCGAAGAACTCGGTCGCCTCGTCGATGGTCATGTCGAGCACGTCGGCAATCGACTTGCCCTTGAACTGCACCTCGAGCGTCTCGCGGTTGTAGCGGTGGCCCTTGCAGACCTCGCAGGTCACGTAGACGTCGGGAAGGAAGTGCATCTCGATCTTGATGACGCCATCGCCCTCGCACTTCTCGCAGCGGCCGCCCTTGACGTTGAAGCTGAAGCGGCCGGGGCCGTAGCCACGGGCCTTGGCTTCGGGCAGGCCGGCGAACCACTCGCGCAGCGGGCCGAAGGCGCCGGTGTAGGTGGCGGGGTTGGAGCGCGGCGTACGGCCGATCGGCGACTGGTCGATGTCGATGATCTTGTCGAGGAATTCGAGGCCGGTGAGGTGGTTGTGCGGCGCCGGGTTGACGCGGGCGCCGTTCAGCCGCCGGGCCATCGCCTGGTACATGGTGTCGATCATCAGCGTCGACTTGCCGCCGCCGGAGACGCCGGTGATGGCGACGAACAAGCCCAGCGGCACGTCCACCGAGACGTTCTTGAGGTTGTTGCCGGTGGCGCCGTCGAGATGGATCTTCTTGCCCTTCTGCGGCACGCGGCGCTCGGGCGGCGTCGGGATCTGCAGCTTGCCGCTCAGATACTGGCCGGTGATCGAGTCCTTGCTCTTGAGGATGTCCTCGGGCGTGCCTTCGGCGATGATATGGCCGCCGTTGACGCCGGCCCCGGGGCCGATGTCGACGACGTGGTCGGCGGTGAGGATCGCGTCCTCGTCGTGCTCGACCACGATCACGGTGTTGCCAAGGTCGCGCAGGCGCTTCAGCGTCTCGATCAGGCGGGCGTTGTCGCGCTGGTGGAGGCCGATCGAGGGCTCGTCGAGCACGTAGAGCACGCCGGTGAGACCGGAGCCGATCTGGCTGGCGAGGCGGATGCGCTGGCTTTCGCCGCCGGACAGCGAGCCCGAGCCGCGCGACAGGGTGAGGTAATCGAGGCCGACATCGTTGAGAAAGCCGAGGCGCTCGCGGATTTCCTTGAAGATGCGTTCGCCGATCTGGTTCTGCTGGGCGGTGAGATGCCCGGGCAGGTCGGTGAACCATTTGGCGGCGGCGCGGATCGACATATCCGAGACCTGGCCGACGTGGAGGCCGTTGATCTTGACCGCCAGCGCTTCGGGCTTCAGCCGGAAGCCGCTGCAGGCAAGGCACGGCTTGCTCGACATGTAGCGCTCGATTTCCTCGCGCATGCCGGCGCTCTCGGTCTCCTTGTAGCGCCGCTCCAGGTTGCCGATGACGCCCTCGAAGGCCTTCTTGGTCTTGTAGGTGCGCAAGCCGTCGTCATAGGTGAACTGGATCTGCGTGGTGCCGGTGCCGAACAGAACGGCGTCCTGCACCTGCTTGGGCAGCTCTTCCCAGGCGGTGCCGGTCGAGGCGCCGAAGTGCTTGGTCACGGCCTGCAGCGTCTGCTGGTAGTAGGGCGCGCTGGTCTTGCTCCACGGCAGGATCGCCCCGTCGCGCAGCGACAGTGTTACATCGGGGACGATCAGGTCGGGGTCGATCTTCTGCTCGGTGCCGAGGCCGTCGCAGACCGGGCAGGCCCCGAAGGGGTTGTTGAACGAGAACAGCCGCGGCTCGATCTCGGGGATCGTGAAACCGGAGATCGGATCGGCGAATTTCTCGGAGAATACGAGCCTTTTGGCGGCGCCATTGTCGTCTACCGCGTCGGCGAATTCGGCGAAGGCGATGCCCTCGGCGAGCTTCAGCGCGGTTTCGAAGCTTTCGGCGAGGCGCGGCGCGATGTCGGGGCCGACGACGATGCGATCGACCACGACCTCGACGTCGTGCTTGATCTTCTTGTCGAGGTTGGGCGCGTCTTCGATGTCCCAGAACTCGCCGTCGATCTTCACGCGCTGAAAACCCTTGCGCATGAGGTCGTTGAGCTCGCGCTTGTATTCGCCTTTGCGGCCGCGGGCGATCGGGGCGAGCAGATAGAGGCGCGTGCCTTCGGGCTGCGCCAGCACTTTGTCGACCATCTGGCTGACGGTCTGGCTCTCGATCGGCAGGCCGGTGACCGGCGAGTAGGGAATGCCGACACGCGCAAACAGCAGCCGGAGATAGTCGTAAATCTCGGTGACGGTGCCGACGGTCGAGCGGGGATTGCGCGAGGTGGTCTTCTGCTCGATCGAGATGGCGGGGCTCAGCCCGTCGATCTGCTCGACGTCGGGTTTCTGCATCATTTCGAGGAACTGCCGGGCATAGGCGCTGAGCGATTCCACGTAGCGGCGCTGGCCCTCGGCGTAGATGGTGTCGAACGCGAGCGAGGATTTGCCGGAGCCCGACAGCCCGGTCATTACGATCAGCTTGTCGCGCGGCAGGCGCAGGTCGACGTTCTTGAGATTGTGCTCCTTGGCACCGCGGATGACGATTTCACGATTGGGGGCGGCGGCGGGAGACTTGGCGGGCATCGGGCATCCATCGACAACGGCCGGAGGACCATACTCAAATGGCCTGCCAGCTACTGTCAGGGTTTCGGGTCTGGAGACGGGCGAGCCACAAAAATAGGGATGCGCCGCCGCGTCCGCAAGCTAACCATGACGCCAGGCGGCTGTCATCTCACAGCCCCTTGCGCCGGGGGTGAACATATGCGGAACAGACCGGAGTCGGTCAAGGCCTGTCGACCTGGCGCCGACTATGGCAGAGTCGGATGGGAGAAGCGCAAATGGAACCGAGCCAAGTCTTGTCGGCACTCATCGGCGCCTGCTTCGGATCGCTGGGCTGGCTGTTTGTGGGACTCTATATCAATCAGCGGACAACGCGTTCGGCGGCGCGCAGTGCGGCGCGAGCGGTCTACTTCGAGCTGCTGCTGAACCGGGCCAACGTGGAGCTGGCGGCCACCTACGGCGAGACGATGCCTTTGTCACGGTCATCGTATGAGCAGCTCCTGCCACAACTGGCGAGCCTGCTGAGCGCAAACGATCTCTCGACGGTAGCGGGCGCCTATATTTCTCACGTCGGTTACGAGCAGGTCCGCCAGGGGCGGGACCATCCGGAGGACGCGCGCCGCGCCGCGCTTGCCTCAATCCTTGGGGCACAGGTGGCGGCCCTCGAACGTCTCGCAGAGGTCGCTTTCACCAGCGCGGAGCGCGGCGACCTCCGCCTCGCCGGAGACCTACAGCCAGGGAGGGACTAATGGTCGACCACCGGGCGCTCCTCGATGATATCGTGGGCGGCATGAATTCAGGCGACTACGGGTTCTACGACCGCCACTTCACCGAGGACTTCATCGACGAATATCCGCAATCCGGTGAGGTCCTTCGTGGGCGAGAAAACGCCCGATGGGTGCTTGAGAACTATCCGCGTGTAAACGAGAGAGAGCGGCCGGTCGATCAGACCGTGCTGCGCACGCAGGCGAACGATGCCTACCGCATCGTTGCGCCGACCTACACAATGATCAAGCTCGAGGGCCGCGGTAACGAGGGAACCGCAGCCGTCCGCGCGCGCTACCCCGACGGGTCGATGTGGTGGATCGTCATTCTCTACCAGCTGCGGGGCGAGCGCATCTGCCGGTCAACCACTTTCTTTGCGCCGGAGTTTGCGGCGCCCGAGTGGCGCGCCGGACATGTCGAGAGGGCACCCAGCCGTGACTGACGTGGCCCATCAAGCTGCTTGTTCTTCGAGAAGACCGCCGAGATAGAGGCCCTTGCCCTTGAGGTAGGCGACTTCTTCAGGGCTCGCGAGGTTCCGGTCCCAGCCGGCGAGGTGGCGGTTGATGTAACGGAAGAAGGGCGGACCGAGGAAGGCAAAGAGGATCATCGCCATGTAGCCGCGGGGCAGGGTGGCAGCCTCTTCGGGCGGCGACTGCTCGAGCTCCCAGAAGCGCCGGGTCGCGATCTTGTGGTGATTGGCGTGGAGCATGAGGTTGTAGAACATGCCGCCCGAGACGCGGCGGTGGCTGTCCCATGAGTGCCGCGCCTCGACCCGGGTGCCGGGGATGCGCACGAGGCCGTAGTGCTCGATGTAGTTGACCACCTCGAGGTAGATCTTCCCGATGGCGCCGGCGAAGGCGAACATCACGAGGCCGATCGGGCCAAGGAACGCCATGTAGAAGAGCGCAACCACCACTGTCATGAGCTGATTGCGCCAGAAGCGATTGGTCCACAGGTTGTTGGGCTGGCCCTTGCGCCTCAGACGCTCGTCCTCGAAACGCTTGGCGGCGAGCCACTGGCCGGTGGTGGAGCGCCAGACGAAAGCGACGATGTATTCGCCCCGGCGAGCGGTCGCCGGGTCGAGCTCGGTGCCGACATTTCGGTGATGCCCGTAGACGTGCTCGATGGCAAAGCCGGTGTCCCAGGTGAAGGCGAGGAGCCAGGTGCCGAACAGCCGGTCGAACGGCTTGTCCATGCGGTGGATCAGCTCGTGACTCACGTTCACGCCGGCGGCGCCGTAATACATGCCGAGGCTGACATAGGCGCCTTCGTTCCACAGGAAGAAGCCATTGGTACGGGCGCGGGCTGCGTCAGGATCGATGCCGACGGCGCGTGAGACGGCGTCGAGCCACGCGAAGCCGTGCGGCGAGGTGACGTTGAAGGCAACGAGAGTCGCAAAGATCAGCAGTGGCAGGGTCGCGAACAGCATGGTCTGGCAGTACCAGACGGGCGGCATCGCCTCCTTGTTGGCCGCATCGCCGAACAGTTCGTCGACGTAGCCGACGAGGACGAAGGAGAAGATCAAGCCACTGAAGGTCAGCGGACCGCCCCAGGCGATCGCGGCCGTTCCCGCAAGGATGAAGATGTTCATCAGCGAGTAGCGGAGCGTATTGGCGGCGCGGGTGGCGAGGAGTGATCCGCCAAGTCCTGGCGGGTTGCCGGCACCGCTCTGGTTAAGCGTGTCGCTCATGGTCAATAATCCTGACTGCCCCAGTCCGAAACTTATTGGATTCCACGTGGCGCCTCAATGACCGGGGCCTGCGACGATTGGCCTTGACGTTAACGACATGTGTGAACAAAATAGGAACACGATCGAGCCTGTGTGAAACCCGCTGAATGGGCAGGCAGGCGCCGGGGCCGGTCGGATAAGATGGAAGCCGCCCGAGCGGGCGATGTAAGTGCGAAGGACAAGAGCGATGGCTGGCAGCGTGAACAAGGTGATTTTGGTGGGCAACCTTGGGGCGGATCCTGAGGTACGGACGCTGCCGAGCGGCAACAAGGTGGTGAACCTGTCGGTCGCGACATCCGACAGCTGGCGCGACAAGACCTCCGGCGAGCGCAAGGAGAAGACCGAGTGGCACCGCGTGGTGATCTTCTCGGAGGGCCTGGCGCGCGTTGCCGAGCAGTATCTGCGCAAGGGCAGCAAGGTCTATCTCGAAGGGCAGTTGCAAACCCGCAAATGGCAAGACCAGTCCGGCCAGGACAAGTATTCGACCGAGGTCGTGCTGCAGGGATTCAACTCGAACCTGACGATGCTCGACGGACGCGGCGAGAACAGCGGCGATGCCGGCGGCTTTTCCGGCCCGCCGGCCACGCGGTCGGAAGGGCGCCGCCCGTCGGCGAGCGCGCCAGCCTTCGAGTCCGGCGGCATGGACGACGATATTCCGTTCTGAGCGGGCGGGCTTCGGACAAAAAGAAAGGGCGGCTCGAGGCCGCCCTTGGTATTTCTGCGATGCGGCCGGAGATCAGACCTTGGTGAAGGGGATCTTGGCGTCGACCTTGTCGCCGCTCTGGTTGAACACGGCGTGGAAATCGACGCTGAGGCCCTTGTCGTCGAGCACCACGGTCGAGGCGATGGTGATGTCGTTGCCCTCATTGTCGTCGGCGCGCTGGTGCAGGTCGAACACGATGCGGTCGCCCTGCTTCTGGCCGATAGCCACGCCGCGGAAGCCGCCGATGCCGGAGTTCATCACGGCCTCGTAACGGTGGTTGGTATCGGAATAGGCAATGGTGCCGGTCACCGAAAGCTGGGCGCCGCCGAGTTCGCAGCGGCCGGTGTAGTTGAGCTTGCCGCCGTTGCCGGAGCTGAGCTGCATCTTGCAGGTCACCGACTGCGCCTGCGAGCCGGTGACGGTGCCCTTGCCGGTGTAGGTGCCGAGATATTTGCTCAGCGCATCGATGTCCGATTGAGCAGCCAGGGCGGGCAGCGCACTGGCGCCCAGGATGCCGGCAACTGCAATTGCTCGAGTAACGGATCCGAGCAGCTTCATATTGTTACGCCTCCAAGCGAATCTGGAATCGCCCCCCGGCGATAGCAGGGTGCCGGGATGAGTCCTTCATCCCGAAAAGTCCGGCCGGAGCGTTACCATAAACTGCTGCCCAAACAAGGGCGGCGGCCGGTCCGGCGCCGGTCTTTGCGGAATCCTCGGAACCTGTTGCAGCAAGACCGCGATTTCGACCGGAGCAGGGTCGCCTGAGGCCTCGAAATCGGCCGATTCCGTTCCTATATGCGATAGCAGTGGATGACGGGTGTCGCAGCACCCGCAAAGCCCCAGCCGGATTAGGTTTTCGGCGGGGAATCGAATAGACCCGCTGGCAGTCAAAACAGACCCAAAAAGAGCCCTTGGCCGACACCCCAGACGATAGCGGCGCGCCCCCCCTGCCGCCCGACGATATCGCGCCGATTTCGATCACCGACGAGATGCGCAGGTCGTACCTCGACTATGCGATGAGCGTGATCGTGAGCCGCGCGCTGCCCGATGTGCGCGACGGCATGAAGCCGGTGCATCGGCGCATCCTGTTTTCGATGCACGAGCAGAACTTCACCTGGAACCGGCCGTACCACAAATCGGCGACCGTCGTCGGCGACGTCATCGGTAAGTACCATCCGCATGGCGACCAGGCCGTCTACATGTCGCTGGTACGCATGGCGCAGGATTTTTCGATGCGCCAGTTGCTCGTCGACGGGCAGGGCAATTTCGGCTCGATCGACGGCGATATGCCGGCGGCCATGCGCTACACCGAAGTGCGCATGGAAAAGATCACGGGCTCGCTGCTCGACGATCTCGAGAACGACACGGTCGATTTCCGCGAGAACTACGACGGCTCGCGCACCGAGCCGACCGTGCTGCCGGCGCGCTTCCCGAACCTTCTGGTCAATGGCGGCGGCGGCATTGCCGTGGGCATGGCGACCAATATTCCGAGCCACAACCTGGGCGAGGTGATCGACGCGACGCTGGCCATTCTGGCGAACCCGCACCTGACGGTTCCGGAGATCATGCAGCTCCTGCCCGGGCCGGACTTTCCGACCGCGGGCGTGATCCTCGGCCGCGCCGGGATCCGGCAGGCCTATGAGACCGGGCGCGGCTCGGTGCTGATCCGCGGCAAGTCCAATATCGAGGAGATGCGCGGCGGCCGCGAAGCGATCATCGTCACCGAAATCCCGTATCAGGTGAACAAGTCGCTGATGATCGAGAAGATGGCCGAGCTGGTGCGTGACAAGCGCATCGAAGGCATCTCCGATATCCGCGACGAGTCCGATCGCCACGGCATCCGCGTGGTCATCGAGCTCAAGCGCGACGCCGTGCCGGACGTGGTGCTGAACCAGCTCTACCGGTTTACGCCGCTGCAAAGCTCGTTCGGCTGCAACTTCGTGGCCCTGAACGGCGGCAAGCCGGAGCTGATGGGGGTCCGGCCGATCCTGCAGGCGTTCGTCGACTTCCGCGAGGAGGTGGTGACCCGCCGCACGCGGTTCCTGCTCAACAAGGCCCGCGACCGCGCGCACGTGCTGGTCGGTCTCGCTGTGGCCGTCGCCAATATCGACGAGGTGATCGCGGTCATCCGCCGTGCCGCCGATCCGGCCGCGGCGCGCGAAGAGCTGATGGGGCGCGACTGGCCGGCGCGAGACGTGGCGCCGCTGATGGCTCTGGTCGACGATCCTCGGCACAAGATCGCCGAGGACGGCACGTTCCGTCTGAGCGATGAGCAGGCCCGCGCCATCCTGGCGCTGACGCTGAGCCGGCTCACCGCGCTCGGCCGCGACGAGATCGGCGACGAGCTCAACGGGCTCGGCACGGACATTGCCGACTACCTCGACATCCTGAGGTCGCGCGAGCGGGTGCAGGAGATCGTCCGCACCGAGTTGCAGGCGATCAAGGACGAGTTCGCGACGCCGCGGCTGACGACCATCGACGAGGCCGCCGGCGACTTCGAGGACGAAGACCTCATTGCCCGCGAAGACATGGTCGTGACGGTTACCCATGGTGGCTACATCAAGCGCGTGCCGCTCAGCGCCTACCGGGCGCAGCGGCGTGGCGGCAAAGGTCGCTCCGGCATGGCGACGCGCGACGAGGACTTCGTCACGCGGCTGTTCGTTGCCAACACGCACACGCCGGTGCTGTTCTTCTCGTCGGCGGGGCAGGTCTACAAGCTCAAGGTCTGGCGGCTGCCGATCGCCGAGCCGCAGGGCAGGGGCCGGGCGCTCATCAACATGCTGCCGCTCGACGACGATGAGCGCATCACCTCGATCATGCCGCTGCCCGAAAACGAGGCGGATTGGCAGAAGCTCGACATCATGTTCGCCACCCGCTCGGGCGGGGTACGGCGCAACTCGCTGGCCGACTTCGTCGAGATCAACAAGAACGGCAAGATCGCCATGAAACTCGACGAGGGCGACGTGATCGTCGGCGTCGAGACCTGTTCGGCCGACAACGACGTGCTGCTCACCACCTCGGGCGGGCGGGCAATCCGCTTCGAAGTCGGCGACGTGCGTGTGTTCAAGGGGCGTGACTCGACCGGAGTTCGCGGGATCACGCTGGGCGAGGGCGAGAAGGTCATCTCGATGTCGATCCTGCGCCATTTCGAGGCGACACCCGCGGAGCGCAACACCTTCCTCAAGCAGTACGGAGCGATCCGGCGCGCGCAGACCGGCGACGGCGTGGAGGCCGATGTGGTCACGAGCGCCGACGAGGCCGAGGACGAGGGCGGTGAAGTTGCGCTTTCCGTCGAGCGCTACGCTGAGATGGACGCCAATCAGCAGTTCGTCCTGACGTTGACCGAGCTCGGCTTCGGCAAGATCTCCTCGTCCTATGACTTCCGCATCTCCAACCGCGGCGGCAAGGGCATCCAGGCGACCGACCTCGACAAGATCAAGGAAACCGGCGTGCTGGTGGCCGGCTTCCCGGTCGAGGAAAGCGACCAACTCATGCTCGTCAGCGATGGCGGACAACTCATCCGTGTGCCGGTCGAAGGCATCCGCTTCACCAAGCGGGCTTCAAAGGGCGTGCGTGTATTCCGCACGGCCGACGGAGAGAAGGTCGTTTCGGTCGAGCGCATCAGCGAGCCGGACGGCGAAGCGCCGGGCGACGCCGAACCCGAGGATTCAGCCGAAGATTGAGCGATGTCGGGGACTTGCCAAGCCCCCGACGGCATGGCTTGAGTGCGGCAGCCTTGGAGGGCCGCCGATGTTCTCGATGACGACACTTCTGGCCTATGTGGCCGCCTGCTTCCTGTTCACGCTCGTGCCCGGTCCATCCGTGACGGTGGTGGTCGCGAACTCGCTGGCGCGGGGGACCAAGGCCGGATTGCTGACGATCCTCGGCACCGAGATCGCGATGCTGAGCATGATCTTCGTGGTCGCGCTGGGCCTCCAGGCGGTGATGACGGCGGTGTCGAGCGCATTCACGATCATCAAGCTCGCCGGCGCCGCCTATCTGGTGTGGATCGGCTGGAAGATGTTTACCTCCAGCGGTCACCTCGACTTCGACCGGCGGGCCGAGAAGCTGCCGCTCTGGCGCTACGTGCTGCAGGGTGCGGTGATCAACTGGTCCAACCCCAAGACGCTGCTGTTCCTCGGCGCCTTCCTGCCGCAGTTCGTCGACATGACCAAGCCGGCCTTCCCGCAGATCATGGTGCTCGGGCTGATCGTGATCGTGATCGCGACCAGCACGGACTCGATCTATGCCGCGCTTGCGGGTCGCGCCGGGACGATGCTCACGGCGGCCCGCGTGCGGATGATGAACCGCGTCTCCGGCGTGATCCTGATGTGCGCGGCGGTCTGGCTGGCGCTGCTCAAGAAGGCGTAAGCGCCATCCTCCACCTGCCTGAAACCGGAACGCTGATCGCGTACGTCGTCGCGGCCTTCGTCGTTACGGCTGTACCGGGCATCAGCGTCTCGGGGGTGGTGAGCACGGCGCTCGCGCGTGGTCTTGGTCCGGCCTACCGGTTCGAACTCGGCGCGGCGATCGGCCGGATGTCGATGGTGGTGATGGTTGCCGCGGCGCTCCAGGCGGTGACCGGGATCGTGTCGACGCTGTTCGACATCATCAAATATATCGGCGCCGCCTATCTGCTGTACCTGGGCATCCGCTACCTGCTTTCGCACGGAGGCATCAAGCTCAAGGATGACGGCAGGCGGCTGCCGGACTGGCAGCAGGTGACCGCGGGCTTCCTCACGGTCTGGAGCAATCCCAAGGCCCTGCTGTTCTTCGGGGCCTTCATCCCGCAATTCGTCGATCCGCACTATACGGCCTGGCCGCAGGTGATTTTTCTCGGGCTGATCGAGATCGGCGCCGCCTTCATCACCGACAGCGGCTATATTGCCTTGTCGGTTGGCGCGCGGAGCCTGTTGACCGGAGGCGGGTTGGTCTGGGTGAACCGGGTGGCCGGGGTGATCCTGATCGGCGCGTCGATCTGGCTCGCGACGCTGCACCGGTAGTTTTATTTGCGCTCTGTCCGATCGGTCGCGAGAGCGCCCGCTCGGCCAACCGCGAGGGAGGCCAGCTTGCGTTGCTATCGGGGCCGTGACAGAACCCCCGGACGTTTGGCGAGGGGCACACCATGACACAGCTCACAGGGTTCTATCCCGGCTCATTCGACCCGCTCACAAATGGCCATCTGGACGTCATCGAACGGGCCTGTAAGCTCGTCGACACGCTGGTGATCGGCGTCGGCACGCATCACACCAAAAAGCCGCTGTTTTCGCACGACGACCGCATCGCGCTGTTGCACCAGACGCTCGATCCGATCGGCAAGCGGACCGACACCGAGTTCCAGATCGTCGATTTCAACGGGCTGATGGTCGCCGCGGCGCGCCAGCACGGCGCCAAGCTCATCATCCGCGGCCTGCGCGATACCACCGACTACAATTTCGAGATGCAGATGGTGGGCATGAACGCGCAGATGGCGCCCGACCTGCAGACCGTGTTCCTGCCGTCGAGCCCCCATGTCCGCCACATCTCGGCCACGCTCGTGCGGCAGATCGCCGAGTTCGGCGGAGACGTCTCCGCCTTCGTTCCGGCCAACGTTCTCAAGGCTCTGAAATCAACATCATGACACACCTGCTCAAGCGCGCCGCTGCCGCGTTCGGCATCCTGGCCATCGTTTGCCTCACCCTGTTCGGCTTCGCCGCGCCCGCGATGGCGGACAATGCCTCGGGGACGCCGCATCTCATCCTCACGCTCAAGGATGGCGACGTCGACATCCAGCTGATGCCCGACATTGCGCCCAAGCATGTCGAGCGCATCGTGACACTCACCAACCAGGGCTTTTACAATGGCCTGACGTTCCACCGCGTCATCGACGGCTTCATGGCGCAGACCGGCGATCCGACCGGCACCGGCATGGGCGGGTCGAACCTGCCCAACGTCAAAGCCGAGTTCTCGGACACGCATTTCGGTCCGGGCATCGTCGGCGCGGCGCGCTCGAGCGATCCGGACAGCTTCAATTCGCAGTTCTTCATTACGTTTGCCGATGCCGGCTTCCTCGACGGCCAGTACACGGTGTTCGGCAAGGTGGTCGATGGGATGGACCACGTGAACAACATCAAGAAGGGCGATCCCCAGACCGGGCAGATGGACGACCCGGACAAGATCATTTCCGCCAAGATCGTTTACAAATAAGGAGCCCAGAGTGGCTGAGTACAAAGACCCCGAGAACACGCTGCTGATTGAAACCACCAAGGGTCGGGTGGTCATCGAGATGCGCCCCGACCTGGCGCCCAACCACGTGGCGCACATCAAGAAGCTGGCGCGCGAGGGCCTTTATGACGGCGTGGTGTTCCACCGCGTCATCGACGGCTTCATGGCGCAGACCGGCGACGTCAAGCACGGCAACGCCGACCAGGGCGACGTGTCGCGCGCCGGCACCGGCGGCTCGGACTATCCGAACCTCAAGCAGGAGTTCAGCCGCGAGCCGCATGTGCGCGGCGTGGTCTCGATGGCCCGGGCGCAGAACCCGGACAGCGCCAATTCCCAGTTCTTCATCGTGTTCGACGACGCACGCTTCCTCGACAAGCAGTATACGGTCTGGGGCAAGGTCATCGAGGGCATGGAGAATGTCGACCAGATCAAACGCGGCGAGCCCGTGCGCGATCCCGACAAGATGGTTTCGGTCAAGGTCGCTGCCGACGCAAAATAGGGACTGGTGGTGAAGCCGATGGCGATACTCTGGGTTCTCCTCGGCGTCATCTCGGGCGCCTGTATTGCCGTGCAGGCGCCGATCAATGCCCAGCTCGGGCGCGATCTGGGGCTGCCGTTCGCGGCGGCCTTTGTCTCTTTTGCGGCCGGCGCGGTCGTGCTTGCGATCGTGACCTTCTCGGTGGCCGCGGCGACGCACACAACCATCGCCTGGGGGCAGCCGGCGTGGTGGCTGTTCATCGCCGGCGGTACGCTCGGCACGGTGTACGTCACATCCGCCGTGGTGTTGACGCCGCAAATCGGTGCCGCGGCGGTGATGGGCCTGGCTGTGACGGGGCAACTTCTCGCCGGCCTCGTCGTTGACAAGCTTGGTTTCCTCGGCGCGCCGCAGCACGACATCAGCCCCGGCCGCATCGGGGGCGCCGTGCTGTTGATCGCCGGCGCGCTGATGATCCGACTGCTCTAGGTTTCCGATTGCGAGTCGAGCTTTTCGATTTCGATTTGCCCGAGGAGCGGATCGCGCTCCATCCGGCCGAGCCGCGTGACAGTGCGCGGATGCTGGTCGTGCATCCCGGGCAGCCGCTCGAGGACCGGCAGGTCACCGATTTGCTCGATATCCTCAAGCCCGGCGACGTGCTCGTCGTCAACGACACCAAGGTGCTGCCGGCAGAGCTGCGCGGCACCCGCATCCGCGGCGAAGCGCGCGCGACGGTCTCCTTCAATCTTCACAAGCGGGTCGACAGCCACACCTGGCGGGCCTTTGCGCGGCCGGCGAAGCGGCTGCACCTGCTCGACCGGTTGGAGCTCGGCGACGACGGCTCACTCCTCGCTACGGTCGCCGGCAAGGGCGAGACGGGCGAGGTCACGCTGGCGTTCGACCTCGGCGGAGCCGAGCTCGACGAGGCCATCAAGGCCCACGGGGCCATGCCGCTGCCGCCCTATATCGAGGCCAAACGGCACACCGAGGAGCGCGACAAGACCGACTACCAGACAGTCTACGCGGCCGTGGACGGCGCGGTCGCGGCGCCGACGGCAGGGCTGCATTTTACGCAAGCGTTGCTGCAGAAGCTCAGCGATCTGGGCGTGTCGATCGAGCGGGTGACGCTGCATGTGGGGGCCGGGACGTTCCTGCCAATGAAGGCCGACGACACGGACGACCACGTCATGCACGCCGAATGGGGCGAGCTCACTGAAGCCTCGGTGCACCGGCTCCGGGGGGCCAGGGCGCAAGGCGGCCGGATCGTCGCCGTCGGCACGACAAGCATGCGGCTGCTGGAGACGGCGGCGCGGACGACCGGCGAGCTGCAGCCTTTCATCGGCGAGACCGATATCTTCATCACCCCGGGCTTCCGCTTCCGCGTGGTCGACGCGCTGATGACCAACTTCCACCTGCCGAAATCGACTTTGTTCATGCTGGTCTCGGCTTTCGCCGGCCTCGAGACCATGCAGGCAGCGTATGCGCACGCCATCCGGTTCAAGTACCGGTTCTATTCGTACGGGGATTCCTCGCTGTTGTTCCGCCAGGAGCAGGGCGAAGAGGAGTAGGGCGCGACGCCGCCCACCCACCGAGTGTCGTTCCTGGCGTAACCGGGATCCAACTCGCCACGGCGCGGAGGTAAATGGTTCCTAGCTTTGGCTGGGATGACACTCTTTGTGGTTTTGCCAGACTTCGTGGTAGGTCGCCGCCCGATGACCGACTTTTCCTTTTCCCTCCTCAGCACCGACGGCATGGCCCGCCGCGGCCGCATCACAACCTCGCGCGGCGAGATCGAGACGCCCGCGTTCATGCCGGTGGGCACCGTGGGGACCGTCAAGGCGATGTATCCCGAGCAGGTGCGGGAGACGGGCGCCGAGATCCTGCTCGGCAACACCTATCATCTGATGCTGCGGCCGGGCGCCGAGCGCGTCGCGGCGCTGGGCGGGCTGCACGTCTTCATGGACTGGCCGCGGCCAATCCTGACCGACAGCGGCGGCTTCCAGGTGATGTCGCTGGCCAAGCTCAGGAAGCTCACCGAGCAGGGCGTGACGTTCCGCTCGCACATCGACGGCGCCAAATACGAGCTGACGCCCGAACGTTCGATCGAAATCCAGACGCTGCTCGACAGCGACATCATCATGCAGCTCGACGAGTGCATTCCGCTGCCGTCGAACCGCAAGGAGATGGAGCGGGCGATGGAGCTGAGCCTGCGCTGGGCGCAACGCAGCAAGGACGCGTTCGGCGACCAGCCGCATCGCGCGCTGTTCGGCATCAACCAGGGCGGCGACGATCCGGAACTGCGTTCCAGATCGGCCGCCGGGCTGAAGTCGATCGGTTTTTCCGGCTACGCCGTCGGCGGCCTTGCGGTCGGCGAGCCGCAGGAAACGATGTTCCGGGTGCTGACCGAGATCACGCCGGAGCTGCCGGCGGACAGGCCGCGATACCTGATGGGCGTGGGCAAGCCCGACGATATCCTGGGCGGCATCGAGCGCGGTATCGACATGTTCGACTGCGTGCATCCGACCCGGGCGGGGCGGCACGGCCACGCCTACACGCGCTTCGGCGTCATCAATCTCAAGAACGCGCGGCACAAGGACGATGCGCGTCCGCTCGATGCCGAGTCGCCGAACCCCAACTGCCGTCGCTTCAGCCGGGCCTACCTGCACCACCTGATCAGGACCGAGGAGATGCTCGGCGCGATGATCTTGAGCCAGATCAACCTCAGCTATTACCAGGAGCTGGTGCAGGGTACACGGGCGGCGATCGAGGCTGGCACCATCACGGATTTTGCGGCACAAACGCGTGCCCGCTGGGCCGAGGGCGACCTCCCCATCAACTAAGGGACCACCATCATGGCGACGAACCGCAAGTCTCTCCTCAACACGATGATGAAGCATCGCAAGCGCCTCGAGGAGACGCCGATGCGCGTGCAGTTCGCGCTCGATCCCAACCGCTTCAAGCGCTTCTCGGTCAGCGCCGGCGACATCCTGCTGGACTACTCCAAGAACCGCATCGACGAGAAGGCGATGGAGGCCCTGTTCGACATCGCCCGCGCGGTGGATGTCGAGGGTCATCGCAAGGCCATGTGGGCCGGCAAGCACATCAACGTGACCGAGGACCGCGCCGTGATGCACATGGCGCTGCGCTACCAGGGCGACAAGCCGGTGAAGGTCGACGGCAAGGACGTGATGCCGGAAATCCGCGACGTCCTCGCCCACATGAAGCTGTTCTCGGGGCAGGTGCGCGACGGCACGGTGAAGGGCGCGACCGGTGAAACCTTCACCGACGTGATCAACATGGGCATCGGCGGCTCGGACCTCGGGCCGGCGATGGCGACGATCGCACTGTCGCCCTATACGAGGCCGGATTTGCGCGTGCACTACGTCTCCAATGTCGACGGCGCCCACCTGCACGATACGCTCGAAGGGCTCGACCCGAAGCGGACGATGTTCATCATCGCGTCCAAGACCTTCACCACCGACGAGACGATGACCAATGCGCATTCGGCGCGCGCGTGGATCGCCAGGGCGCTGGGCGAGGCGGCGGTGCAGGACCATTTCGCGGCGCTTTCGACCAACCTCGAAGCCTGCGCCAAATTCGGCATCCGCGACGACCGCATCTTCGGCTTCTGGGACTGGGTGGGCGGCCGCTATTCGGTGTGGTCGGCGATCGGCCTGCCGATCGCGATCGCCGTCGGCTTCGACAATTTCGCCGCGTTCCTGCGCGGGGGCTACGAGATGGACCAGCATTTCCTCAAGACGCGGCTCGACAGGAACCTGCCGGTGATCATGGGGATGCTCGGCGTGTGGTACCGCAACGCCTGGGGGTTCGCGACGCACGCGGTGCTGCCTTACGACCAGCGGCTGAGCCGGTTCACGGCGTACCTGCAGCAGCAGGACATGGAGAGCAACGGCAAGTCGGTGACGCTTGAGGGCAAGCCGTTCGACTACCAGAGCGGCCCGGTGATCTGGGGCGAGCCTGGAACGGTCGGGCAGCACTCGTTCTACCAGCTCATCCACCAGGGGACGGCGGTGATCCCCTGCGACTTCCTGATCGCGGCCAATCCGCACGAACACATGCCGCCGCACCACGCCAAGCTCGTCGCCAACGTCTTGGCGCAGTCGGAAGCGCTGATGCTGGGCAAGACGAAGGCCGAGGTGGTCGCCG
>Ga0207667_10003975_pt1 | contig 18166 bp, 11 predicted proteins | sample KBSCornC52_FD_184301 | JGI IMG/M metagenome (GOLD analysis project Ga0207667, IMG submission 184301) | Corn rhizosphere microbial communities from Kellogg Biological Station, Michigan, USA - KBS Corn C5-2 (SPAdes) (version 2) | ecosystem: Host-associated > Plants > Roots > Rhizosphere > Soil ...
ACCTCGTCCTTCAGGCTCTGCACGATGGCAAAAATATTGCGGGGAAAAAAATCTGGAAACAGATGTCGATCCGGCGTTTCTGGCAGCTTCTGATGCAGGACGCTCTGGAAGCCTACTACTCTCACCCCTGTGCGTGGGATGAGATCGGCTTCGGAGACCCAGCCTACCCTCGCGCCTACACATGCCTTGAGCGCGGCGAACCCGAACCATGGGAGGTGGAGGAAGACCGTCATGAATGGCTTGCCCCTCTCTACGCAGTCTCCGACATCATCGAGGACACCCTCGACCTTCATCTTGAATCCGATCAGAGTAATTATTTTTTGGAGTGAAGCTTCGTGAAAAAACCACTACTTGGTTCATTCGAGGCTCCAAAGAGCCGCGCTCACATGCTGGGTTCGTTGCAGAAGATTCATCTGCCAATGAAACGCTTTTCTGAGTCTGATGAAGTGGACTACGTAATTGTCGGCTGCGGATCGGCGGGCGGCGTTCTCCTTCAGCGTCTTGCCCGGGCAGGCTTCAACGTCGTCGCACTTGAAGCTGGCCCGTTCTGGGATACAGAACTCGATTGGGTCTCCGACGAATCTGGATCGCATCAACTTTACTGGGAAGACCCACGCGTCACCGGCGGCTCCGATCCACTCGCGCTTGGGGCTAACAACTGCGGCAGAGGAGTCGGCGGCGGATCGGTCCACTGGGCTGCCTTCACGCCGCGCTTCCATCCCTCGGACTTCGAGGTCTATACACGCGACGGCGTCGGCGCAGACTGGCCCATCGATTACGACATCATCCGCCCTTACTACGAGCAACTTGAACTGGAGATGCCTGTCGCCGGTCCTGCTTATTATCCATGGGGCCATCCGCACGGCTATCCGTATGGGCCACATCCCATGGGAGGCGTCGGCAACGCACTCATCAAAGGCTGCACCGCATTGAACATCCCTGTCTCTATTGGCGGGCCTGTCGCCATCCTCTCCGGTTCACACGGCGATCGTCCGCACTGCATCTATCGCGGGTTCTGCATTCAGGGTTGCAAGGTCGGGGCAAAGGCGAGCACGTTAGTCACACATGTTCCAGACGCGCTCGCCAGCGGCGCCGAGATTCGAGATAACTCCATGGCCTCACGCATCGAGCTCGGAAAGAATCGCCGGGTCACCGGCGTCCATTACTTCGACCGCGACGGCAACGCTCATTTTCAGAAAGCAAAAGCCGTCATCATCGCTGGCTACTCCATAGAAACGCCGCGGCTACTTCTCAACTCCGCCTGTCCTGGATTTGAAAAAGGTCTCGCCAACTCCAGCGATACTGTCGGCCGCTACATGATGGCGCAGGCTGGCAATGTTGTTCTGGGTCGCTTCGATCAACCCGTTCGCATGTATAAGGCTCCGCCAGCTCACGCGCTCACCGAGGAATTCTACGAGACCGATCCTAAGAATGACTTCGCACGCGGATTCGCCATCCAGACCGTCGGTCCTCTCCCTATCGCCTTCGGCAAGGAGATGGTTGCCGCGAAACGAGCCTGGGGCTGGGGCCTGCGTCGCGAGATGATGGACTACAACCACTGGGCCACCTTTGGGCTCTTAGGAGAGATTCTCCCCTGGCCGGACAATCGTATCACCCTCGCCAACGAGACTGATCACTTCGGCCTCCGCATCGCCCACGTCTCATTTAATCTGCACGACAACGACAAGAGGCTCATCAAGACAGCCAAAGAAAAGACCACCGAAGTCATGTATGCCGCTGGAGCAACGGAGGTCATTCAGGAGGCGCGCTTCGCTCACCTTGTCGGCGCCGCTCGCATGGGATCTGACCCGCGCACCTCAGTCGTCGACAAGTTCGGACGCACCCACGACATCTCCAACCTCTTTGTCTGCGATGGGTCACGCAAGGCTCTGCCAACCCCGCCTCACCATTCAGGCACTCGCCGCTCGCACGGCAGACTACCTAATCTCTCAACGCGATGCCATCTTTACGTCTGACCAGCGCGAGATGACAGAGCCAATTCTCCGCAGAGAACTGGCTCCCCCCGGAACCTATGGCCGCGGAGTTCCTCATCTAAAGTAATGACGATGGAGGTTTGCATCAGCGAATACGAGTCGCTGAGCTTCTGATGCGCCTGCTGAAGACAATATCTCGATCAGTAGCCAACTCAGACTCAATGCTGCCCCATGCCAGGCAACCACTCGTTAGAGTCGACCACGATTTCTCCCAAAAAGCAGGTAGATAATGACCACGGCCACAATAAGGCTTAACCCACCGCCGCCGTAATATCCGACACCCGGGCCCATGTAGTAACCGCCGCCGCCAAAGAGGAGAAGTAAAATAACGAGAATAACAATGAGCATATCTACTCCTGGGTACGGCAATTGCAAGATGTTGATCGACCAAACCATTGGATTGACTATTGCTATTGATGAGTTGCATGACTTCAAAGAAATGGCAGGCATCCAGGGCTCCGCAGTCCTGAGCTAATAAAGAATTCTCGCGGATCGTTCGAGCGGACCACGCTCGGTCTCCATGAGCCTAAGCAACTCAGTGGATTTCGAGCGTATCTCTCTAAACACTAGGTTTTGGCAATATTGAGGAGCACCTCAATGAGATTTCTTTCGAATCCAGTAAATCTGAAGCCACTGATGAAGAAAGACAATCTTCTTCAGGTCATTATCGAAACCCCGGCCGGGAGTCGGAATAAATTCGCCTTCGATCCTGAACAGTGCATATTTGCGCTTAAGAAGGTCCTTCCCGCCGGAATGGTCTTTCCCTACGATTTTGGCTTTCTACCTCAGACGATGGCCCCGGACGGCGATCCTATCGACGTCCTCTTGCTGATGGACGAACCGACATTTACCGGCTGCACCGTGCGGGCCCGTCTGATTGGTGTCATCGAAGGCCAACAACTGGATGGAAAGAAGAAGGTAAGAAATGACAGACTGATCGCTGTAGCGGAGGCCAATCACATTTACGCCAATGTCAGCACATTGAAAGATCTGCCTGAGAAATGGCTCGAAGAGCTTCAGATATTTTTCGTTAATTATCACAACCTGGAGGGTAAGAAATACGAATTGCTCGGATGCAAAGATGCTGAAGCCGCTTTCATTCTTATCAAAAAAGCACAGAAGGCGGTATAGTACCGGCTGAACTATGCGGGCGATCATCATGCGAGCGTTTGGTCGGAGGACGTTCGTTCCTACTCTCCCGCTCCACGGCGGGTAACCGAAACTCTTAACAACGGTGAAAAAGGAGCCCACTATTCGGCCCTATTTCTGCCGCTGGCATGAGAAAACGAATTATCAGGGGGCTTAGGAAGCAAACGAGGGTTAGATGGCGCTAAAGTGCAGGAATGGCGCGGTCAAATCGCTACTTTCGGTTTTCTGACCTCCGTCGGCGAGGCCTGGCTGGAGAACGGCATCGCCAGGCTGCGTTGTATTTTCCGCAGCAAGGACGTGATTATTTGAGAGCACGCAGACCTGGCCGGTAGTACGGTCACGTACGAAGGCTCCGAGGGTTCCTGCAGTCAGGCTGTAATGGGCAATCGAGGAGCCTATGAGCAGGGGGGCGGCACGTGTCCTGGTACCACGGAGCCAAAGGGCGGATATGACCGACGAAGCGGATTTCGACTTCGCCTCGGGCGCGTTTAGTCAGTCGGGTGATGAGCGTGGATTTTCGTAGCGCCGGGTGCTGAATGCGGATAGCCAGTTTAAAGCCATCCGCATCGTTGCTGTGCGCTGTGAGGCCGAGGCCAAGTGTGCGGGGGGTTGGGGAGCGGGAAGCACGGCGCGTACGAATGCCGAGGGTGCTTTTTTCGTGAGCCTCGGCTATGAAGGGAGCCAAGACTTCCGAGCGCAGTTCTTCTTTGAGGGCACGGACCGATTCCTTCTGCATGGCAGCCTCCGAGGGTTACGGTTTGGGCTTGCGTTTGGGCACGGGCCATTGGGCGATGGTTTTGGTCTTTTCGTTTTTGACGGTGTAACCGGTGGCCTGGCCCGACTCAAGCATGCCGATACATCATCTGAGGAATCCTTTGGAACAGATTGCGGCTTCCAGTTGAGCGCCTGACGGAGTCGTGCGACGATCTTATCCTTGCCCTCCGTTCCGTCGAGCCGTGCCACGATGCCCACCGAGCGTGCTTGAGGAAGTAGTCTGAGGCCCTTTTATTCAGAGGTGTCGATGATCTGCCGGGCTTCTTCCAGATACTTCGCATTGATCCGCAAATCTCTCTGCGCGAGACGGAGCTTAGACTCGAGCTCGTAACGATCATTCGAGGAGACACCGAGTAAGATCGGCAAGGTATGGCGGATTGCCTGTGGTTAGAACTGTTCGTTCTGCCTGTATAGCGACTTGCAACCGACGCCAGATAGACAGCCAAGCGCTGGACAACGGAGTCAATGTGTCGAGGTGGCCCGATGAGTCCGCAACCATAGGGCGAGCGATAGAACAACAGGTGGCTCACAAAGGACGGAGTGGCCTGTTCAGCTTGGACCTATCGAACGAATCCGAATCCTGATGTACGCCTAATGTACGTCGACTAAAGTAGCCACTCTCGGAGCTAACTAATCTTTTTAGAATGTGTAGCATAGACAAAAACGAACCACCGACGCCAGCCTATTAGCGGCGACCGCCTCCTTATTACTTTATGTTATTGATTATAAATGCTTTGTAGGACGGTGATTAAGCCTCCCACTTCGAGAGGTTTAGAATTGGCGGCTTGTAAGCTATTGATTCTAAAATGGTGGCCAGAGACGGGATCGAACCGCCGACGCCGGCCTTTTCAGGGCCGCGCTCTACCACTGAGCTATCTGGCCTTGGCATGAAACGCTTGTTTGCCGGGGATCGCCAAGAACGCCCGCGCGCCGCTGCTACATCTTTGCCTAGCCTATATAAGGGAGCCAGTTGCCGGCAAGGAACCGGCAACACAAACGCAAATCAAGTATAGCAACCTGAAGCCTTGCCGCCAACTGGCGCGCCCCGCGCTATCCTTTTTCATCTCCCAACGCCGAGGGCTTCATGCTCCGTAGCATTCAGATACTCTCTTCCGCACTCCTGCTCTGTCTTGCCTCCACCGTGTTCGCACAGACTCCGGCCCATTCCACGTCAGATCGTCGCGCTATTATCGCAACGGAGCAGGAGCGGCGTGCAATCCGCGCATTTGACATTGCAAAACGAAACCCACTCGAACTCGCCGCCTTCCTCGACCGTATGCCCAAGGGCGGAGATCTTCACATGCACCTGGCTGGCGCGGTATATGCCGAAACCTTCCTGAAGGACGCTGCCGCCGACGGTCTCTGCGTCAATCTTTCCACTCTCAGCTTTTTCAAACCCGCAGCCACCACTCGCAGCCTGCCACCGCAGCCTGTCTGCGGCGAAGGCAACGTCCGTGCAGAAAATGTCTTCAAGGACCAGCATCTCTACGACCAGCTTGTCGACTCCTTTTCCATGCGTGACTTTGTTCCCAGCGCAGGCACAAGCGGGCACGACCAGTTCTTCGCTACCTTTGCCCGTTTTGGCGGCATCGACAAATCGCACGCCGGCGAATGGCTCGACGAGGTGGCTACGCGTGCGGCAGCGCAGAACGAGCAGTACCTGGAGATCATGCAGACGCCCACATTTTCGCAAGCCGTGAAACTGGGCTATGAGACAGGCTGGAGCGCTGGCCCAAGAGACGATGGCGTGGATCCCGATCACGCTACCTTCGCGGAGTTGCGCGACAAACTCCTCTACCTCGGTCTTCGCGATGAAGTCGCTGTCGATCGTAAAGAACTCAGCGACGCCCTGACCTCGCGCAGCCAGATCGAGCATTGTGGCCAGCCGGATGCAACTCCTGCTTGCTCGGTAAAAATTCGCTTTCTCGGGCAGGTCCTTCGGGCCTTTCCGCCGCAACAGGTCTTCGCCCAGACGTTGCTCTACTTTGAACTAGCTTCAATCGACCCCGATGTCGTTGGCATCAACTTTGTTCAACCTGAAGATGCTTACCTGGCCATGTCGGAGTATCACCGTCAGATGCTCATGCTCGACTACTTGCACAGCGTCTACCCGAACGTTCATATTGCCTTGCACGCCGGAGAACTCGCTCCTGGGCTCGTTCCGCCGGAGGGACTACGCTTCCATATCCGCGAGGCCGTCGAGCTGGGCCATGCCGAACGTATTGGTCATGGCGTAGACGTAATGTCTGAGGACAATCCGCGCGCTTTATTGAAAGAGATGGCCGCGCGGCATGTCATGGTCGAGATCAACCTTACGTCGAATGACGTTATCCTCGGCGTCGACGCGCATCACCACCCGCTGCCCATCTATCGTGCCGCCGGGGTTCCCGTGGCGCTCTCGACCGACGACGAGGGCGTCTCGCGCATCACGCTCACGCACGAGTACACGCGTGCCACGCTCGACTTCAACCTGACATATCTCGACCTGAAAGACATGGCGCGCGCCAGTCTCGAACATAGCTTCCTCCCTGGTGTAGGCCTGTGGCAGAAGCCGGATGTTTTTACCCGCGTCAACTCCGCCTGCGCAACGCAATCGCTCGGCGCAACCAATCCTACCGCGCGATGCCGCGGTTTTCTTGCTTCCAGCGAGAGAGCAGCGCAGCAGTGGGAGCTCGAACGCCGCTTCCGCTCATTTGAATCAAGCCTTCCGTAGAAGGCCGCGAGAATGACCCCACGTTATTTTCGACCGTACAGCAGACAGCAATCGCCTTAATCTCCGCTGACTGTCTGCGGCAGTGGCCGCATCTTTCCTGACTTGCCCTGCAGCCTCGCCATGCGCGCGCGCAGCCTGTCAAAGAACAGATAGACCACCGGCGTGGTAAACAGCGTCAGGGCTTGCGAAACAATCAACCCGCCCACGATCGTGATGCCCAGCGGGCGCCGAAGCTCGCTGCCTGTGCCGGTGCCCAGGGCAAGCGGAAGACCTCCCAGTAGGGCGGCCATCGTCGTCATCATGATCGGCCTGAACCGGAGCAGACAAGCCTGGTAGATGGCCTCCTTCGCGGTCTTTCCATTCTCGCGTTCTTCCACCAGCGCGAAGTCTATCATCATGATCGCGTTCTTCTTCACGATGCCGATGAGCAGGATGATGCCTATCATCGCGATTACGCTAAGATCCACCTTGAACAGCAGGAGCGCCACAAGCGCGCCCACGCCCGCTGAAGGCAGCGTTGAGAGAATCGTCAGCGGGTGAATGAAGCTTTCGTACAGAATTCCCAGCACGATATAAACCGTTATCAGCGCCAGCAGAATCAGCCATGGCTCTGATTTAAGCGACGACTGGAATGCCTGCGCCGTGCCCTGGAATCCGCCGTGGATCGTGGAGGGCATTCCGATGTTGATCCTCGCCTGCTCAATCGCCGCGGTTGCGTCACTCAACGAAGCGCCCGGCGTCAGATTGAATGAGAGTGTGGTCGCCGGCGATTGCGACTGATGATTGACCACCAGTGGAATCCGCTTGGTTTCGTAATGCGTCACTGCCGACAACGGCACTTCCGCTCCCGTTGTGCTCTTCACGTAGATATTGCTCAGCGCATCGGGATCTCGCTGGTACTGTGGCGCTACCTCCATGACTACGTGGTATTGATTCAGCGGCATATACGTGGTGGACACCTGCCTCTGACCGAATGCATCCGACAGCGTAGCGTCGATGCTCTGCGGAGACACTCCCAGTCTGCTTGCCGTGTCCCTGTCAATCACCAACTGCGCGCGCAATCCCTGCTCCTGTTGGTCCGTGGCAATGTCCTTCAATTGGGGCAGCTTCTGCATGGCCGCCATCAATTTTGGAGACCATTCGTTCAAATCGGAGAGCTTGTCCGATGTCAGCGAGTACTGGTACTGGGTCGCCGAGCTATGCCCTCCTACACGCACATCCTGAAATGCCTGCAAATACAACCTCGCTCCCGGTATGTGGCTTGTCTTCGATCGCAAACGGTTGATGATCGCCTCGGCTGTGTCGCCCTTTTTTTCACGCTCGGCGTCGGGTTTCAGCGAGATGTACATCCTTCCTGAAGCGCCCGTTCCGCCGCCTGGGCCACCACCCACAAAGGACATCACATTCTCAACGCCCGGGTCGGCCTGCACGATCTTTGCCATCTCTTCCACCTTCGGCTTCAGCCCATAGAACGAGACATCCTGCTGGCCCTGCACGCTTCCGCCAATACGTCCCGTGTCTTGTTGCGGGAAAAAGCCCTTCGGCACCAGCACGTAGAGATAGATCGTCAGCAGAAACGTTAGGAACGTAACCGTAAGCATGAGGCCCTGATGGTCGAGCACCCACTTCAACCCCCGATCGTACTCCGAGGTTAGTCGGCTCAACGCGCGTTCTCCCATCCGGTAAAAGCGCCCGTGTTTTCTTCTTGAATGCGGCTCCAGAAACTTCGCGCTCAGCATAGGGGTGGTTGTCAATGAAACCACCAGCGATATAACGATCGCTACAGAGAGCGTGACAGCGAACTCGCGGAACAGCCGTCCCACGATTCCGCCCATCAGCAGGATCGGGATGAAGACGGCAATCAGCGAGGTGCTCATGGAAAGCACCGTGAAGCCAATCTCTTTCGATCCGATCATTGCCGCTTCGAACGGACGCTTGCCGCCTTCGAGGTGGCGAGTGATGTTCTCGATGACGACGATGGCGTCGTCCACCACAAACCCCGTCGAGATCGTCAACGCCATCAGGCTCAGATTGTCCAGCGTATAGCCCAGCAGGTACATCATGCCGAACGTGCCCAGCAGGCTCAGCGGCACCGAGACGCTCGGAATCAGCGTGGACCTGACTTCGCGCAGAAAGAGGAACACAACCAGAATCACCAGCAGGGTTGAGATTACAAGCGTCTGCGTCACTTCCTTCACCGACGCACGGATCGTGGTCGTCCGGTCCATCGCAACGTGCATCTCCATCGCCGGCGGCACCGACGCCTGCAACTCCGGAAGCATATGCATCACATTGTCCACGGTCTCGATCACGTTCGCGCCGGAAGACTTGAAGACAATCACAAGCACCGCGCGCTGCCCGTTGAAGCTGCCGCTGTTGTAGAGATTCTCGACGCCGTCTGAGACCTGCGCCACGTCCTCGATCCGCACTATGCCGTGTCCTGCAATAGCGCTCTTAGGGGTCGCTGAAGGCTGGGTGCTGCTGGAACTTCCGCTCGCGCTGACATTCGCACCAGCCGTGCTGTTGGAGCCACTCGCTCCGGACACCGCCGCGGGCAAGCCTGTGCTCGCCTTGGCCGAGCTCACCGGGCCGCGGTCCGTGGCGACTATGAGCGGCGCATAGGCCGCCGCGCCGAAGAGTTGGTCGGTCGTGCTGATGCTCCACCGCTGCGTATCGTCCTCAAGGTAGCCCTTCGGCTTATTTACATTGATCGTGCTGACTGCCGCGCGCAGAGCCTCCAGTCCCAGCCCGGTGCTCGCAAGCTTCATGGGGTTCGTCTCGATGCGCACGGCAGGCTTCGCGCTTCCTCCGCAGAATGTTTGCCCCACGCCCTGCACTTGCGCGATCTTCTGCGCAAGAATGCTGTCGCACGCATCGTAGAGCTGCGGCACTGTCATCGTCTTTGAGGTGAGCGCGAGAATCAGGATCGGCGAGTCCGCCGGATTGATCTTTCTGTATGTTGGATTGTTCGGCAGGTTGGCGGGCAACTGGCTCCGCGCCGCGTTGATTGCCGCCTGAACATCGCGCGCCGCGCCGTTCACGTCGCGGTTCAGGTCGAACTGCATGGTGATCGACACCGACCCGGACGAGGACGATGAAGTCATCTCGTTGATGCCCGCGATCTTCGCAAACTGCCGCTCGAGCGGCGTGGCAACGGCCGAAGCCATCGTCTCCGGGTCGCCGCCCGGAAGGCTCGCGCCGACGGAGATGACGGGGTACTCCACCTCGGGCAGGTTCGACACCGGCAGCAGCTTGTAGGCCGCGGCGCCGGACAGCAGGATCGCAATCGACAACAGGAACGTCGCCACGGGCCGCTTGATGAACGGCGCGGAGAAATGCACCTGTCCCGTAGTCATCCGCTGCGCGATGCTCTTTCGCGCGGCGGACAGGTCTGGATTTGGGTCCTGATGTGCCATCAGTCCGCGCTCACTTCATGTTCATGCGCGCGCAACTCCGCGTCCGCTTCGCGCGTATGCAGATACTTCCGGCCAATGCGGTCAAAGAAGAGATAGACAACCGGCGTCGTGTAAAGCGTCAATACCTGCGACACCAGCAGTCCGCCGACGATTGCAATTCCAAGCGGCTTCCGCAATTCGCTGCCCGTACCCGACCCCATCGCCAGCGGCAGTCCGCCCAGCAGCGCGGCCATCGTCGTCATCATGATGGGGCGGAAGCGCAGCAGACACGCCTGATAGATCGCCTCTTCCGGCTCCATGCCGTGCTCGCGCTCGGCCTCAAGCGCGAAGTCGATCATCATAATGGCGTTCTTCTTCACAATGCCAATCAGCAGAATGATGCCAATCAGCGCAATCACATTCAGGTCCACATGGAAGAGCAAGAGAGCCAGAATCGCTCCCACGCCTGCCGACGGCAGCGTCGAGAGAATGGTGATGGGGTGGATGTAGCTCTCATACAGAACGCCCAGCACGATATAGACGACAATCAGCGCGGCCAGAATCAGCAGCGGCTCGTTCGTCAGCGAAGCCTCGAATGATCGTGCCGTTCCCTCGAACTGCGCATTGACGCTGGCCGGTGGATTCAACTCAGCCTTTGCCTTGTTGATCGCGTCCACCGCGTCGCCGATCGACTTACCCGGGGCCAGGTTGAACGAGAGGGTCACAACGGGGAACTGTCCCTGATGGTTGATCGCCAGCGGCACCTGCGTCTCTTCAAAGTGCGTGAATGCTGAGAGCGGCACCTGCGTTCCATTCGAGCTCTTTACGTAAATGTTGCCCAGCGACGCGGGGTTTCTCTGGTATTTCGGAGCAACTTCAAGAATCACGTGGTACTGATTCAGTTGGGTAAAGATGGTCGAGACCTGGCGCTGCCCGAACGCATCGTCGAGCGTGTCGTCTATATTCTGCGGCGTGATTCCCAGCCTCGCCGCCGTATCGCGGTCAATCACCAGATGCGCGCCCAGCCCCCCCAACTGCTGGTCGCTCGCCACGTCGGTCAGCACAGGAATCTGCTTCATCTTCTCCATCATCCGGCTCGACCAGACCGCCAACTCCTCCGCGTTCGCGTCTTCGATCGAATACTGGTATTGCGTCCGGCTCACGCGATCGTCCACCGTCAGGTCCTGCAGTGGCTGCAGATAGCACTGGATTCCGCTAACCTGCGACACCTTCGACTCCAGTCGCTGAATCACATCCAGCGCCGATGATTTTCGCGAGTCCTTGTCCTTCAAATTGATCTGGATGCGTCCGGTGTTGATCGTCATATTCGTCCCGTCGATGCCAATAAACGACGAAACGCTCTCCACGTCTGAGTCCTCAAGGATGACCTTGGCGAGTTGTTCCTGGCGGTCCGACATCGCGGCAAAGCTGACCGTCTGCGGGGCCTCCGTGATCGCCAGCAGCACGCCTGTGTCCTGCACTGGGAAAAAGCCCTTCGGCACGACGATGTAGAGGTAAACGGTCAACAGGAAGGTACCCAGTGTCACCAACAGCGTCAGCGTCTGGTGTCGCAGCACCCACCGTACGCCACCCGCGTACTTCGCAATCACGTAGTCGAACCACTCCTCGCTCTTGCGGTAGAACGCCTTCTGTTCGCTCTCCGGCGTATGCTTCAACAGCTTCGCCGACATCATCGGCGTCAGTGTCAGCGAGACGACCGCCGAAACCAGGATCGTCACCGCTAGCGTCACGGCGAACTCGCGGAACAACCGCCCCACAATGTCGCCCATGAACAGCAGCGGTATCAGCACTGCAATCAGCGAGACCGTCAACGACACAATCGTGAAGCCGATCTGTTCGGACCCTTTCAGCGCCGCCTCCAGCGGCGAGTCGCCTTCCTCCAGAAAGCGCGCGATGTTTTCAATCATTACGATCGCGTCGTCCACCACAAAGCCGGTGGAGATCGTCAGCGCCATCAGCGAGAGGTTGTTCAGGCTATACCCCAGCAGGTACATCACGCCGAACGTTCCTACAATCGAGAGCGGTACCGCGACCGATGGAATGATCGTCGCCGAGACCGACCGCAGGAAGAGGAAGATCACCATCACAACCAGCGCAATGGTCAGAATGAGCGAGAACTGCACGTCCTTCACCGAGGCGCGAATGGTGTTCGTCCGGTCGGTCAGCACCTGAAGATTCACGCTCGCCGGCAGTGAGGTCCGCAATTGCGGCAGCAGCTTCTGCACCTCATTCACGACGCCGATGATGTTCGCGCCCGGCTGCCGCTGAATGTTGACAATCACTGCCGGAGTCAGGGTCAGCGGTTGCGCGGGCTGGTCCTTCGTCGCCGGCCGCGCCGAGGTGCCCATCCAAGCCGCTTGAAACACGTTCTCCGCGCTGTCTACAGCGTTGGCAATATCGGAGAGCCGCACTGGGTTCCCATTCCGGTAGGCGATAATCACCTTGCTGTAGTCGCTGCTCGAGAGCAGTTGGTCGTTCGCCCCGATGGTGTACGCCTGCTTCAATCCGTTCAGGGTTCCCTTCGCCTGGTCCACGTTGGCCGTGCCCAGCGACGAGCGAATATCTTCCAGGCTCAGCCCATAGTTCGCCAAAGCGGTTGGGTTCACCTGAATCCGCACCGCGGGCTTCTGTCCACCGTTGATCGACACCAGTCCGACACCGGAGAGTTGCGAGATCTTCTGCGCCAGCACCGTATCGGCCAGGTCCTCCACCTTCGTCAGCTCCAGCGTGTCGCTGGAAAGAGACAGCGTCATGATCGGTGCGTCAGCGGGGTTCACTTTGCTGTACACTGGCGGGTTGGGCAGGTCCGCAGGTAGATAGCTGTAGGCCGCGTTGATGGCCGCCTGCACATCCTGCTGCGCCACGTCGATCGACTCGGAGAGCTCGAATTGCAGCGTAATCACGCTGCCGCCGCCGGAACTGGTCGAGGTCATCTGGCTCAGCCCGGGAATCTCGCCGAACTGACGCTCCAGCGGGGCCGTCACCGACGACACCATCACCTCCGGACTTGCTCCCGGATAGAACGTCATCACCTGGATCGTCGGATAGTCCACCTCGGGCAGCGCCGAGACTGGCAGTTGCAGATACGCAACCGTGCCCGCAAGCAAAATGGCCACCATCAAAAGCGAGGTGGCCACCGGCCTAAGGATAAATGGCCTCGATGGACTCATGGCTGCTGCCCCTTTGACTGGCCGGTTACAGGTCCTGTGGATTGTCCTCGATTATGTCGCCGCGCCGCATCGAGCCCCAGTTGGCCGCGTCCGTTAGGCGCCGCCAGGTCCGCTCCAGCAGGATTCGGTATCGGACCCGTTATCTCACTGTTGGTCAGTCCCGTCTGATTGTCCGAGGTAGAGGCTCTGCCCGCGTTCGTGGTCGCCTTTGCTGCCTGATGCGGCACGACCCTGCTGCCATCCTTCAACTTCTCCTGCCCATCGACGACGACCTGATCGCCCGGATTCAAGCCGCCTTTCAGAATCACCTGCGCTCCCTCGGTCAAATCCACCTGCACCGGCTGCGCCACCACGTAGTAGCTCTCCTTGTTCTTCTGCGTGCCGCCGTTTCCAGCTTCGCCCGGCTGCGTAGCCCCTCTTGTTGATGCGGCTGGCGACGCCGTTGAAGGCACGCTGCCATCGCTGTCCGTCAGGCTGGCAGGCGGCTGCCCCTGCTTCACCAGAAACACAAAGTCCCCGCTGGAACCTGTCTGCAGAGCCGGCGCGGGAATCACCAGCGCATTCGGCCTCTGTTGCAGGACCAGCCGCACATTCACAAACTGGTTGGGAAACAGCGCTCCGTCCTTGTTGTCGAAGACCGCCTTCACTTTCACGGTGCCCGTCGTCGGGTCGATCTGATTGTCCACCGTCAGCAGGTGTCCACTTGCCAAATGCGTCGTTCCCGACCGGTCGTAAGCCTCCACCATAAGCCGGTTCCCGCCGCGCGTCAGATCCAGCACCGGCGGCAACTGGTCTTCGGGCAGGGTAAAGATCACCGCAATCGGTTGCAGTTGTGTCACTACCAGCAGCCCGGTCGTGTCCGAAGCATGAACCATATTGCCCGGATCAACCAACCGCAGGCCGACAACGCCGTTGATCGGCGAGATGATCTTCGTGTAGCCCAGATTTACTCTGGCAGCCTCGATCGCCGCCTGATCTGCGTCGATCGAACCTTGCGCCTGACCTGATGTCGAGAGCTGCGCCTGCTGGCTCTCCTTCGACACCACGCCGGCCTGATACAGCGCCGTGTATCGCGCCGCCTCCGCATGAGCATTGGCGGCGCTCGCCTGGTCCTTTACCAGTTGACCCTGCGCCTGGGCCAGCGCCGCCTGGTAAGGTTTCGGGTCAATCTCGGCGATAAGCTGTCCCTGCTTCACTGCCTGCCCCTCGCGCACATTGACGCGCAGCAGTTGCCCGTCCACGCGCGACTTCAGCGTCACGGTGTTGTAGGCCGTCACCGTGCCAAGCCCTGTCAGGTAGATGGGCATCGTCTTCTTCACCACAGGCGAGACCTGCACAGGAACCGGCCTGTCCGCCGCCGCCGCCAGTTTGGCGGCTGTCTTGTTCTCAGTCACGGTATTGTTGTGTATCTTCCACACCGCCGCGACAATCGCCAGCAAAACCACCAGGACAACGATTACTTTTCGCGTTACCGACCCTTTCGGCTCCTCCGGCTCGGGCAAAGCCTTCCTCGGTTCTGTCGGCGGCAACTGCGCCGGGGACTCCTGCACGCTTATATCTGCTGACGACATCAGTGGATCACCGTTCTCTCAATGATTCAGACAGGTAGCAGAGGTATTCTGCTACGTAAGGTTTAAATAATAATGACGTTGACTGGCCCGCGAAGGTTTCGCAACGATGAATAACTTCCGTCTCTAGCGCAGCTCCGCATACGATAATCGACTGACATAAGGAAGGACATCACTTGCCCATCCCGGCTTCCGCCCACAACTCAGCCGCTCCGCCGGTTCTCTGCGTTGACCTCGACGGCACACTCGTCAAATCCGACACACTCATCGATTCCACGTTGGCCCTCATCCGCCACCATCCCGTGGCGCTCTTCTATCTGCCCGGCTGGCTCTTCGAGGGCAAGGCGGCATTCAAGCGCCACATCGCCGATATCGTCCATTTAGATGCCGCCCACCTCCCCTACAACCGCGAGCTGCTGCAATATCTTGAACAGCAGCAGTCCACCGGACGGCCCATTTACCTGGCCTCTGCCGCAGACTCATCCACCGCCAACAGCATCGCTGCCCATCTCCGCCTCTTTACCGGCGTGTTTGCTTCTGACGGCAAGATCAACCTATCTGGAAACAACAAGCTGGCGGCTTTTCGCCAGAGCTTCGGCGACAACTTCTGCTACATCGGCAACGCCCGCGCCGACCTCCCCATCCTTCAGTCTTCCCAGCAGCCCATGGTGGCCAACCCCACTCGTGGCCTCCGCGCCGCGCTCAACCAGGCCGGAATCACCCCGGTCCGCACCTTCACAGAGCGCGTTTCTCCTCTCACTTCCTGGCCCAGGGCCATCCGCATCCACCAGTGGACCAAAAACCTTCTCATCTTCCTTCCGCTTCTGCTGGCCCACATGCGTGCGTCAGGCCTGGTCGCCGCAGCCGTCATCGCCTTCCTCAGCTTCAACTTCTGCGCCTCCGCCACATATATAGTCAATGACTTGCTCGATCTCGACGCCGACCGCCAGCACCCCCGCAAGCGCCGCCGCCCCTTTGCCGCCGGAGACCTCTCCGCCTTCACAGGCATCGCCGTCATCCTCCTCTTCGTCGCCGCATCCATTGCTTTAGCGTTCGCTGTGCCCTACGCTATCGAGCGAATCTCTCCCAGCCTGGCGCTTGCGCGCCCCTACCACTTCCTCTTCTGGCTGGCCATCTATGCAGTCACCACGCTGGCCTACTCGCTCTATCTCAAACGAGTGGTCATCGTCGATGTCATCGTCCTCTCCGGCCTCTACACCATCCGCATCCTCGCCGGCGCCGGCGCCACAGGAGTCCCTGTCTCTACTTGGCTGGCCAGCTTCGCCATCTTCTTCTTTCTCTCGCTCGCCTTCGTCAAACGCTTTGCCGAACTTGAAAGCCTCCGCGAGCACGGCGGCGCCATCGCCAGCGGCCGCGGCTACCACATCGCCGACATCGAGCAGCTTCGCGCCTTCGGCTCCGCCAGCGGATACGTCTCCGTCGCCGTCCTCACGCTCTATATCTCCAATCTGGACACCGCCACGCTCTACACCCACACGCACCGGCTCTGGCTCGTCGTCCCAGTGCTTTTGCTCTGGATCAGCCGTCTTTGGCTCGAGGCCTCCCGTGGTCAGCTCGACGAAGACCCGGTGGTCTATGCCATCACCAACCCCCGCTCGCTGCTCCTCGGGGCCGTCGTAGCGGCCATCGTTCTCTCCGCACTCTAGCTAGGCCGTCGCTGGCTTGGAAGACCCGCTTTTGGCGTAGATGATGCCGGCCGTTACGCCTAGCACCTGCGCACAGGCCCGCCCAGCCAGAAGCGCCGGCGAGAGAACTCCAACTGCTGGGTCTTTTCTGACCGCTCGAAGCATAAATGGAAGCGTACTTAAGAAGAAGCCGGCCAGCACAATAGCCGATACCGGGACGGCAGGACGCCAAACGACATCGAAGATCACCGCAGCCAAAAGCGCCGGCGCAAACAACAACTGAAACTTCATCATCTGCGGCGTATGGCTATCCTTGATGCCCTTGGCGGGGTTCTTGCGGACAGCAAGAACACGCCAGAAGGCGAACTTGTACTTCTTCTTCAGATAACTGGAGAAAGTGGCGGGATGCGTATGGTAGACGATGGCCGCCGGCACAAACTTCATCTTCCAGCCCCGCGCCGACATCCGGTACGACAGCTCAATGTCCTCCGCGCAGGCCACAGGGAACGATGTATCGTAACCGTTCATCTCCAGAAAGCGATCGCGGATGAAACCCGCGGAGTAGGTATCGACGAAATCAATACTGGAGAGGTTTGCCATCAGGCGATATTTGTCTTCGTACTCGATCTGCACAAATCGCGCGGCGAGACTCTTTTGGCGAGTGCGGTAAACCCCCTTCACTCCAACGATCTCGGGGTCGCGGAAACAGTCCAGCATCGCATCGATCCAATTGGGCAGCGGGATGCAGTCGTCGTCCGTAAAAAGGAGCACCCTTCCCTGCGCCTCGCGCGCACCCCGGTTCCGGGCAGCTGCAGGTCCGGCATTTTTCTGCGTTATAACGCGAACTGAGGGGTAGCGGCCAGCCACTTTCGCGGTGTCATCCGTCGAACCATCATCGACGACGAGAATCTCGATGCCGGCGCCTTCCGCCTGTTTCGCCAGCGCTTCGAGACAATACCCGATGCGCGCGGCACCATTAAACGTCGGAATAATAATCGACGCCGGTCTGGAGTTCGCCAACACTCCAGACGACGGCGTCGTTTCTGGGCCCTGCGTTTGATCACTCATCGATTGAGGATTAAGCCGTTGCGCCCTGGGCTTTGCCGGAGGCTTCCGTCTTATCGTGCTGGCTGCCACGCAAGAGATACTTGGAGAGCGTAACGAAGCCCTTCACATTGCGCTGCAACTCGCGGCGATCCTTCAACGACTGCTTCAGTTTGTACCCCAGATACGACGGGGCGAGGTAGAAACTGCGGCGAGCACGGTCGCAGAAGCTGACCAACTGTTCGTGCGTAATGTTCGGCAGGGTGACGACACTGTTGTGCAGGCCGTCTTTCGTCAGCCACGCGCCCCAGTCTTCAATCTGGATGTAGTCCCGCTTTTTGGCTTCCTGATAGGCGACCGTGCCGGGATAGACCATAATGGGGAAGAACTGCGCGGTATCTGGACACAGCTTCTTGGCAAAGCTCAGAGTCTTCTCCATGCTGGCCGGGGTCTCGTTCAGGTTGCCCACCATGAAGCAACCATGCACCATGATGCCGGCATCCCGGCAGCGGCGGACGAAGCGGTGCGCCTCTTCATGGTACTTCGCATCGCGCCGGTCGTCATTGTTCTTGTGCATCCCATTGATCACCTCGACATCGCCGCTCTCAAACCCTACGCAGAACAGGCGGGCACCGGCCTTATGAACGACCGAAAGGAACTCGACATCGGCACCAATATCGGCCCGGCAGTTT
>Ga0207667_10003977_pt1 | contig 18164 bp, 19 predicted proteins | sample KBSCornC52_FD_184301 | JGI IMG/M metagenome (GOLD analysis project Ga0207667, IMG submission 184301) | Corn rhizosphere microbial communities from Kellogg Biological Station, Michigan, USA - KBS Corn C5-2 (SPAdes) (version 2) | ecosystem: Host-associated > Plants > Roots > Rhizosphere > Soil ...
CCATAGCGCATGCTATAGGTATGTTTCTTCTCCGCGGCGAGCTTGGGTGTTTCCTTGGGATTGATGCTGACCACGACCACGTCGAAATCGCGCCCGACGTCCTGCCGCAAATCGCGCAAGCTCTGGAGCATGCCATTGAGCACCACCGTGCACAGATTCGGGCATTCGTAATAAGCCAACACCAGAACCACCGGGCGCTCACCGAAGTAACGACTGAGCATCACGGGCGCTCCCGTTTCGTCGCGGAAGACCGCATTGAGCGGCACGCTCGCGCCGAGGCGTTGTTCGAAATCGACGCGGCCGATCTGCTCCGTAGATAAAGTCTGGCTATGCGCCAGCGTCCCCACGAGGAGCAAGGCGAGCGATAACATGGTGGAGAGAAGTTTCATTGCGCGGATTTGGGCGCGGGCGTCGACGTAACAGGCGCAGGTGGAGGCGTGGCGGTGGCGCCGGGCGCGCCCTGGCGGACCGGCAGGCCGCGCTCCAAGGCGATCTTGATCGCGGCATCGATCGGGATGTGAATCACGCCGTACTGACGATCCACCCAGCCATAGCTGTGTAACTCGGCCTCCTCCTGGGCGCGCATCTCGGCAAATTCCCGGGCCGAGTTCGTTTGCAGTCGCGGTCCCGGAGGCTGCATGGTCGGCGACGACGTCCAGGTCGCCCGGCCTCGATAAGCAAAGAATCGATTCAGATCCTTTTCAAAATGGCGGACCAGAACCGCGGAGATCACGCAGATGACGATCAATCCCAAGCCGGACAAAGCGACCCCCTTCGGGCTGAAGTCCTTCCGCTCGTAACGTGAGGAATCGTCAGCCATGAGTCGCCTCCGTTCCAACGGGTAAAGCCGCGGCCAGTTGCCGCTTGGAGAAGCCAAGAAACGCCCCGACCCAAAGTCCGCCCAAACCGACAAAGGCCACCACATCGAGCCAGGCCACATGGAATCCGGTCGGCCGCAGGCTGGGCACGATGAGCCAGAAGACCTCAATGACGTTCGTGGAGAAGATCATCACCGCGACGGGCAGCAACCGCCGCGCGTGTTGCTTGCGCGCTCGCGAGAGGAGCAGGAAGAAGGGAATGAGGAACTGCAGCGTGGCGAGCGCCACCGCGGTGTATTGCCAGCCACCCGCGCTTCGCGGCAGATACCATGAGATTTCCCGCGGCAGGTTACCCGACCAAATGACGAGGAACTGGCCGAAAGAGACGTAGATCCAGAAAATGACGAAAGCGAGAAGCAAATTGCCCAAGTCGTGGAGTTGTTTCGTAGTCACGGGAAGTCCCACCCGCGCCAGAGCGGTCACGATGATCACGCAAAACGCCAGGGCCGTGAGGAACTGCCAGGCCATCATAATGACGACCAACATGGTAGTGTACCAATGCGGCACCAGCGACATGATCCAATCCGTGCAAGCAAACAGCATGCAGATGCCGTAGACGCAAATGCCGGCGCCGCTGGCCAGGCGCGAGATCCGATCGTCCCCTACTTCCGCGTGCAAGCGAAAGATCCGCATCAGGGCGATGAGAATCGCGAAGTAAATGACCGCGCGAACGATGAACCACGGGGTGGTCAGGAAGACGCGCTTGTGCGGCATCGCCTGATCGAGTCCCTGCGGGGTGGCCCACGGAAAAACATCCCCCATCGAGAAGAAGATGGGGATCATCAGCACCGCCATCATCGGAATGGTGAAGATCGCCGCGCGAATCGTTGGCCGGACGATGTTACCCCACGCGCCGCCGCTGAGGATATGAAGCATCAAGATCGAGAGCGCACCGAAACCGATCCCGTTCCAGAAGATCCAGGCAAACCAGTAGCTCTGAAAGGCGGTGTGGCGCGCGACCACGATGCCGATGAGCCAAAGGATGCAGCCGATGATGCCGACGATCCATGCAGTGCGCTGCCACTTTTCGAAACGGTTCAGGACCTGTTCGTTCATGGTGCGGTCTCCTGCTGCAGTTTCGCGCGCTCGTCCGGCGGAGCGTCCTTCAGGGAAGCAGTGCGGCTGATTTGCAAGACGCGGATGTAGGCGGCAATCGCCCAGCGATCCGCCGGCTCCACGCGGGAGGCGTAGGAGTACATCAATCCGTAGCCGTTGGTGATCACTTCCACGAAATGACCGGCGGGCGCCGCGCGCAGGCGGTCGAGATCATAGGAAGGCGGCGCCGGAAAACCACGGCGCACGACCATGCCATTCCCCTCCCCCGTGCGACCATGACAGACCGCGCAATAGATATCGAAGCGCTGCTGGCCGCGCTCGATCATTTCGCGCGTCACTGGCATGGGAAAGAGGTCCACTGCCTTCCCATCGATGTGCCCGGTATAAAAGAGTTCGTCCTCCTGCAATTGGCCGCGGGCAATGGTATGCGCCGGCAAGCGCCGCGCCGACATGCCATCCGCGAAGAAACTGCTCTTATCGAGGGGCCGATGATAGGCTTGGTGCCCCATGTCGCGACGGCAAGCCACGCAGCAAACGGCCAGCGCCGCCAGGCAGAGGGTGGCCGTCCCGACCTTCATGCCGGCACCTCCCAGACATGCGCGGGCTTTTGTTTGAGCAGGAATTCCTGGGTGGTGGTGCGGTCGAAAAGCGGGTCCTTTGCCTCGATGCAGAGATAGAAATGCGATTGATTGCGCTGTTCGAAGAATGGTGTCTCGAAAACCGGATGATGCGGCCGCGGCAGGCCATTGAGGATCAGCATCCCAATCACTGTCCCGAGGGCGGCAAAGAGAACGGTGAGTTCGAAGGTGATCGGGATAAAGGCCGGCCAGCTATGCAGCGGGCGTCCGCCGACATTGATCGGGTAATGGATGGCGGCGGCGAAATATTCCATCCCGTAGCCACCGACGCCGCCGATGATGCCGCAGATCAACGTGATCACCGGCACGCCCGTATTGTGCATCCCGAGTTCCTCGGCAAGGTCTTCGACGAGATAGGGCGTATAGGCATCGACGCGACGGTAACCCGCGGCCCTGGCCTCCCGTGCCGCCGCCAATACCTGGCTCGGTTCCTCGAATTCCGCGATGAGCCCGTAAACGCCGTTCACCTTCATACCTCTTTCCCCTCCTCCACGGTTTGTTTGCGCAGTTCGGCGATCGGAATCATCGGCAACAAGCGCACGAATAGGAACATCAGCGTGAAGAACAGGCCGATCGTGCCAGCGAAAGTCGCCCAATCCCAAACCGTGCCGTGGAATTTGCCCCACGACGAGGGCAGGAAATCACGGTGCAGGCTGACCACAACGATCATGTAGCGCTCGGCCCACATCCCCACATTGACCAGAAGCGAGATGATAAAGAGCGGCAGCGGACTGATGCGGATGCGGCGCCACCAGAGCAATTGCGGCACCAGCACGTTGCAGGTCATCGTCGTCCACCACACGGGCCAGTAGGGACCCAGCATGCGATTCAAGGCCAGGAATTCCTCATTCGGCTCGTCCGAATACCAGGCCATCCAGCTCTCGCTGGCATAACCCAAGGCCACCATCAATCCCGTGGCTAACATCACCTTGGAAGCGAGATCAAGATGCCGTTCGCTGATCACATCTTCCAACTTGTAGATCTTGCGAAAAGGAATGAGCAGCGTGAGCACCATGGCAAAGCCGGAGAAGATCGCGCCGGCCACGAAGTAAGGCGGGAAGATCGTGGAGTGCCACCCGGGCAGGATGGCCACGGAGAAGTCGAGACTGACCACGCTGTGCACCGAGAGGACCAGCGGTGTCGCCAGGCCGGCGAGAAGCAGATAGGCCATTTCGTAGCGCGCCCAGTGTTTCGCCGAGCCCCGCCAACCCAACGCGCCGATCCCGTAAATCACCTTGATCCACCGCCGGGTGGCGCGATCGCGCATCGTGGCCAGATCGGGCACCAGGCCGATGTACCAATAAACGAGTGAGACGGTGAAGTAGGTGCTGACTGCAAACACGTCCCAGACCAGCGGACTGCGCCATTGCGGCCACAGCCGCATGGTATCCGGATACGGCACCAGGAAATAGAATACCCACGGACGCCCGAGATGGAGCAGCGGAAAAAGCGCGGCACAGGCCACGGCGAAGAGGGTCATCGCCTCGGTAAAGCGATTGATCGAGGTCCGCCAATGCTGATGGAGCAACAGCAAGATCGCCGAGATGAAAGTGCCCGCGTGGCCGATCCCGATCCACCAAACGAAATTGACGATCGCAAAGCCCCAGGCCACCGGTTCATTGATGCCCCACACGCCGACGCCGCGGAGGAGCAACCACGAGATCGCGACATTGAGCATCAGCACCCCAGTGAAGGAAATCGCGATGCAGGTGAACCATCCGAGCTTGGTCGGACGCTTGAGCACGACGGCGCTGAGGCGTTCGCTCAAGGTCTCGCAAGTCTGGACAGTGGTAGGCATATCAGCCGATCTCCGGATTGGGATTTTGCATACGGGCCAGGTAGGTAGTGCGCGGCCTGGTATTCAGTTCGCCGAGCAATGAGTAATTGCGGGCCGATTTCTTCATCGCAGCAACGCGGCTCGCTGGATCGAGGATATCACCAAAAACGATCGCATCCGCCGGACAGGCCTGGGCGCAGGCCGGAATAACTTCCCCATCGCGAATCTTGCGCTTCTCTTTCTCCGCATCGATGCGGGCCGCGCTAATGCGTTGCAGGCAGTAAGTGCATTTCTCCATCACCCCACGCATCCGGACCGAGACATTCGGGTTGCGCATCAGCTTCAACGTCTCCGAGTGGTCGTCGTTGAATTTCAGGAAGTTGAACCGGCGGACTTTATAGGGACAGTTATTCGAGCAATACCGCGTGCCGACGCACCGGTTGTAGACCATGACATTGAGACCCTCATGATCGTGCACCGTGGCGCCCACCGGGCAGACCAGTTCGCACGGCGCATTCTCGCAATGCATACAGGGCACGGGTTGATGCAAGAGGCGCGGTGCGTTGTTGTCGCCATCAAAGTAGCGATCCACGCGAATCCAATGCATCTCCCGACGACGCAGCACTTGTTCACGCCCGACGACAGGGATGTTATTTTCCGCCTGGCAGGCGATGGTGCACGCGGAACAACCGATGCACGCGGAGAGATCGATCACCATCCCCCATGCAGGACCCGTATATTTCCACTTCGGATACAAGGTCTCCGTCGTTTCCGGCAGATCCTCCCTGGCAACCTCCACCGCAGGCTTGTCGGCGGTCACCAAACGCACGGGATCGCGGTCTTCCATGGAGCGCTCGGATTGCGTCGTCGAAAACCGATGTCCATCGCCGATCTTGTGCATTTCCGCGCCGGGGCCGCCCCACGGGGCGTCGCTGGTTTGCAAAGTGAAAGCGTTGCTGCCCAAGCCCGAGCCCACCGGACCCGCGTAGGTCCGGCCATAGCCGAGATGCACGGTCACGCAGCCCTCCGCCTGTCCCGGCAGCACCCAGACCGGAACGCGGATGGCGTGATCGCGGTAGCGCAGTTCGACCACATCGCCGTGCTCCAGATGATTGGCCTTCGCCGTTTGCGGAGCAATGAGCGCGGCATTTTCCCACGTCAATTGCGTCAACGGCTTCGGGAGTTCCTGCAGCCAGGCATTCTCCGCGAAACGCCCATCCAGCACGTGGGCGTCGGGACGAATGACGAGTTCCAGCGACTTCGATTCCACCTCGGCCTTGGCCGCGGGCGCGGCCGCTGGCTCGGGTGCTTTGGCAGACGGCGGCATCGGCAGAGCGGCCACGCCATCATGCACCGACTTGCGCCAAAAGTTCTCGAAGTTATCTGTCTTATGGCGCTGCTCCCAGGCACCACGAATGATGTCGTATCCCGTCGTCGGCACCTGTTCCAAAAGGACGGCGATCAGCTCGTGGGCGGATTTGCTCGGGTAAAGCGGTTCGATCAGCGGTTGGGCGATCGACTCCGAACCATCGGACGCGCGCACGTCACTCCACGTCTCGAGGAAATGAGATTCCGGCAGATGCCAGCGACACACCTGCGCGGTCTCGTTCGGATAGAGCCCGTGGTGCACGCTGAACGGCACCCTGGCCAAAGCTTCACCGAACGGCAGATCGACGGGCGAGTCGTAGGCCGGGTTCCCCCCGAAAATGAGAAGCGTGTCCACCTCACCGCGCTGCATGGCGGTGACCAACTCCGGCAAACCAGATGGCGGCAGGCTGGCCTCCGCGGGGAGATAGTCGATCGTCTTGCCGATATTCCCGAGCGCTTCGTTTATCTGGCGGGCCGCCTCATGCACACTCGGCGGCTGAAATTCGCCGGCGACGACGACACATTGTCCTTTGTGTTTTTGCAGATCGCGGAGCAGCGCGGCGCTCCAATTATCGGAAGACTTCGAGCCATCGCGCAGGGTCACCACCAGGTCCTGCGCAAACTTTACCAACGCCGAAGGACTCAGCGCCCGGCGATGATCCGCCATCGCTCCGGTAAAGGTCGGTGTCACTTCCACGGCATAGAGGCGCGAGATATTCTCGTCACGACGACGCGCTTTCGCGAAGGCCAGCGCGTTCGGCACATTCGCCCCGCCATAGCCGAAGAGTTCGGCATCGAGCGATAACACCACCCGCGCCTGCTCGAGATGTACCGTCACCGGCATCGGGGAACGGGGAAACGCCGCGTCGTGGAAATGCCATTGCGCTTTCGGAAATTTCTTCAGGAATTGCTGGATCTGCGCGACCAGGGTAGGCGAGGCAATTCGCTGGGTGAGCAAGTGCACCCCTGCACCGGCACTCTCCTTCCACTTTTCGATTTCGGGCAGTAACTCTCCCAACAATCCTTCCCATGTTTCGGGATGGCCCAACTTCATCGCCGCATGGGAGCGGGCGGGATCGTAAAGCGTGAGCAACGCCGCCTGCGCGTGCACACTGCTCCGGCCGAGGCTGGTGGGATGATCGGGATTTCCCTCAATCTTCGTCGGCCGTCCTTCATTGCTGCGGACGAGCAGGCCGTGGCCGACGCCGCCAAAATCCATGGCCGTGGCGAAATAGAGCGGCTTGCCGGGGATGAGCAGTTCGGGTTGCCGAATGTAAGGCAAAATCTCGCCGTGTGGGAGACGCGTGCACGCCCCACCCGCCAGAGCGAACGAGGCGGCCATGATTTGCAGAAAGCGCCGCCGGCTCAAATCCTCCGGCCACTCCGCAGCTCCCGGGGCAAACTCATCCTCATCGCGCAACGGTGCTTCGGAGTTCGCTGGGGGGAGTGGATCGCTCATCGATGACATACGGAGCAATCTTGCAGATGCGTTTTGTCGATTTCCTCGGCGCGGAGCAGCGCGACACCCCGTTTTTCGTCAGGCACGATGTCCTTCATCACGAACACTTCGTTCTTCGGACGCAAATGGTCTTCTGGCGCTTTGTGACAATCCAGGCACCACCGCATGTAGAGCGTCTCCGACTTGGCCATGAGAGGCATGCGGTCGACGCGCCCGTGACAACTAATGCAGCCGACCCCTTTCTGGATGTGGATGCTATGATCGAAATAGACATAATCGGGTAAGTTATGGACGCGGTTCCAATGCAAGGGCTGTCCCGTGGCCCAACTCTGCCGCACGGGTTCGAGCATGGGAGCATCGCGCCAGATTTGGGAGTGGCAGGTCATGCACGTCTCCGTCGCCGGCAGCCCCGCGAATGCCGAAGTTTCCACCCCGGTATGGCAGTAGCGGCAATCGATCCCGAGGCCCGCGACATGATGTTGATGACTAAAGGGCACGACTTGCGAAACGGGCTGGCCGACCTCCGTGGCATAGGGAGAAAAGATGATCGCGTGCATTCCCCACACCGCCGCACTCAGTGCGATGAACACTGCGACGATGGACGCAGGGGCGAGCGTGTTGGTGTAGCGTTGGAAGAGCTGCGGCATATTGGGCTGCCATCTGCTCTTTCGTTTCCGTGCCGTGAAATGCGGGCACCAAAAAACAAAATGCTGCCTCTCCGTGAGGCGCCCCGAAGGCGCGATCAGGGATGATCCCTACCCTCTTCCCAAAATGCTCAGCGCCTGCCGTGCCGCATGGTATCCGCACATACCATGAACGCCGCCTCCGGGTGGCGTCGACGAGGAGCACAGATAAAGATGCGTGCGACCCAATCGATAGGGATTCGTGCTGAAGGAAGGGCGCGCGAGGATGTGCCAGAGATCATTGGCGCCGCCGCTGATGTCTCCCCCGTCCAGATTGGCGTTGGCAGACTGCAATGCACTGGGGCGGGAGATGTGGCGGGCGAGGATGCTGCGGCTGAAACCCGGCGCAAAGCGCTCGATCTGCGCTTCGATGGCCCCGGTCATATCGGCATCACTCGCGCGAGGAATGTGGCAGTAAGTCCAGGCGGTGTGCTGGCCCGCAGGGGCTCGAGTGGGGTCGGCAATCGTCGGCTGCACGAGCAGCACAAATGGGGCCGTCGGCACGCGGCCTTCCGCGACCTCTCGTTCCGCCAGGGCGATTTCGGCCAGGGTGCCACCGAGATGCACCGTGGCTGCGTCGCCACATTCCGGCGCCTTCCACGGGATGGGCCGATCGAGCGCGTAGTCGATTTTGAAGATGCTCGGCCCGTGGGGAAACCCGGTGAGCTTGCGATGCAAACGCGGAGAGATCTTTTCCTTCGCGAGTTCCGCAGCCTGCCACACGGAAGTGTCGAGGAAGACGGCGTCGGTCTTCGGCAAATCATCGAGCGAAGTCACTTCCCTTCCTGTTTCGATCGTCCCACCCAGGGCCCGCAGATGCTCCGCAAGCGCTTCGCTGATGCGCATCGCGCCGCCGCGCGGCAATGGCCAGCCCACCGCATGGCCGAATATCCCCAAGACCAAACCGATGGCCGCCGAGGCTGGCGCTTCCAGCGGCAGCATGGAGTGCGCGGCGAGACCCGCGAAGAGCGCCCTGGCTGGCTCCTTGCGAAAGCAACGCGTCGCGAGACCGGCCGCCGAGCGCAAGGCCAGCAAGCCAAAACGAGCCATCAGGAGCGGGCGATAAGAGACGTGCAAGAGCGGTTGCAAAAATTCATTGGCCAGCGCTTCCCACTGCGCCACCAGCGGGCGCATGAGGTGGCCGTAGGCAAGGCCATCCTCTTTCAGACCCGCTTCCGTCTGCTCAATGGACCGGTGCAGAACCGCCGCCGTTCCATCATCCAACGGATGCGCCAGCGGATACTTGGAATGCATCCACTCCAGGCCGTAAACGTGCAAAGGCAGATCGCGGAAAAACGGCGACCCAATGCCCAGGGGATGAATCGCCGAACAATGATCGTGCAGGAAGCCCGGCAACGTCAGTTCCATCGAGCGCGCTCCTCCACCCAGCGTCGCCTGCGCCTCAAGGACGCGCACCTGCCAACCGGCCTCAGCCAGCGTGATCGCTGCGGCAAGGCCATTGGGGCCCGAGCCGACCACCACTGAATTCATTCAGGCATCTTAAGCCGGTTGCGCGGGCAGAAAACCCGGGCGCAAATCCTTGCGGATATAAGCGTCGGCCGCCACGGCCGCCCAATAGGTGGGCACAAGGAACCAGCCGAAAAACATCGTGAACGCAAAGGCGAACACGACGACGACCGGCACGCCGAGTAAAAGCAGGAGCCAGCCGATCAGGCGGTAGCCTTTGAAATAGTGGCCCGCCCCTGGGAGCACGAGACTCAACACCGCGGCCAGAAGGTCGTGGGGGTTCCTGGGTTGTGGTTTTTGTGTCTCTCGATATCCAGGTACCCAGTCACATTTGGTGCATTCCGTGGCGTTGCTGGGCAAAAGCTCTCCACACAGTGGACAGTGAAATCCAGTCTCCTGCAGAGGTTCTGTATTCATAATACAATATCGTCTTCGCAGCGGCATTCGCAATTGGGTGTCGCCAAACCGAAAGACGCGTTATTTTCCTGCACCGGCTTGTCTCTCATCGCCGACCAACACCAGCGCAAACCGGGCGCGGGCCGCGAATTCCTTATATGAAGAAGATACAGTCCTCGCAATCCCGAGGCGACGAAGGCTCGCCCGTCGCTGAGCAGACCGAGCAGACCCTGATCCAGACGGAGGACCCGTTGGCAGACTGGCGCGGAGTGCTCGAACTCGATCACGAGCACGGAGACGAAGTGTTGTTTGCGAAGCGCGAATGCGTCGCCCAAGGGCATTGCCTCTCCGGCGCGGAATGAACCTGGCGAATCTCAGTCAGGGTGCCGGTTCATTTACGGTGCTGCAAACCACGCCTCTCAGCCAGACCGCGCTGGTCGCGTTGGAGCCCGGTGAATCCACGAGCGAAAAGCTGAATGTCCACGCGAAGAGCGATCAGGTAATGCTGATCCTCGAAGGCGAATTGACCGCCGAAATTGCCGATGAAAAGCGGCCGGTGCGCAAGGGAGATAGTGTGATCGTTCCGGCGGGGACACCGCATAAGTTCACCAACTCCGGTTCCTCCCCGGCGCGCGCCTTCAGCGTCTATGCCCCGCCAGCTTATCCGGCGAATGGCGGTTAGGGGAACGTCATCTCGAACGTTGCATCTGATCAATCGCCGTGGTCCAGGCCATGATTTCCTGCGAGGTCATCCTCGCTCGTTCTCCTTCCCGGGCATCGCGGTAACCCCACCGTTCCACGTCGGAAAGGTACTGAGCGCGCGACAGAAACGTGCCGCGGCAAAGACCGGTTTCGCTCGGTTCTTCTTCGCTGCTCAGCCGGGCCATGAGCGAGTTCATCACCGCCTCAGGAATGTCCCGGCGATGACGCGGATAGACATAGCCGAACAGGACGAGATGGCTGAGCAGCACCCGCCAGTCTTCGCCAAAGCGGTCCAGCAAACGCTCCCAATCCAATGTCGATGCGGTGCTCCGAAGCAGGTGCAGAACGTCCGCGCCATCGAAGCGCTCGCGCTCCATGATGAAGGCCTTCTGCCAGATCATCTCCTCGGGAGGAGCCAGCCGCAGCGTGCGCCCGAGAACCTGCGCCTCGCTGGATTTCCCAAACCAGACGTCGTCCACTTCGCAGAGGCCATTGCCGGCGCGGTAAATCAGATCGATGAAATGCTCGCCAAAATGCACCTTGGCCAGCCAATGCGAGAAAGCGTAGTCGGCGTGGAAACCCGCCTGACGACAGGCGTCCAGCGCCGCATCCACGTCGTGGGGCCGAATCATCAGGTCGAAGTCTTTCGTGTCTCTTTCGATGCCGGTGAGGATGCGGAGCGCGAAAGCGCCCCCGAGCAGAAACTCGACCGAGGCCGCCCGCAGGGCGTCGACAATGTGTCCGTAAAAATCTTCACCGGGTGCGGTTGCTGGCAAGCGAGGGCTCATTACTGAAGAAACGCCCTTCACCCCCTTTCTACGTGGATCGAAACGGCCAATTCCCCTCTCCGGAAACGATTCTTCAAGGAAATGAACACGGATTCCAAACCGCTGAGAATCGCGGCCGTTGCCGATTTGCACTGTACCCGATCGGGCAAGGGCCATTTTCACCCACTCTTCGAGGAAGCCTCACGCGTCGCGGATGTCCTCTTGCTTTGCGGCGATCTGACGGACTACGGCCTGCCGGAAGAAGCGCACGTGCTGGCCGAGGATATTCGCAGCTACGCCAGTATCCCCGTCCTCGCGGTGCTCGGAAATCACGACTTCGAATCCGGGAAATCCGCCGAAGTCACCGAGGTCCTCAGCCACGCCGGCGTGACCATGCTGGATGGCGAGTGTTGCGAGATCGGCGGCGTCGGCTTTGCCGGCGTGTGCGGCTTCGGCGGTGGCTTCGGCCGGCGCATGCTCAACCCTTGGGGCGAGCCACTGATCAAGTCCTTCGTCCAGGAAGCCATCGACCACGCCGTGCGACTGGAGCGCGCGCTCGGCCGCATCGAATCACCGCATCGCGTGGTGCTGCTGCACTATTCGCCGATTCGCGAAACCGTGGCCGGCGAAGATCCGGAAATCTTTCCCTTTCTCGGCTCCACGCGGCTGGAGGGACCGCTCAATCGTTTCAACGTGCAGTTCGTCTTTCACGGTCACGCCCACAACGGACAACCGGAGGGGCATACCAGCACGGGAGTGCCGGTCTTCAATGTCTCGCTGCCGATTTTGAAACGCGTCCAACCCCAGCACCCATGGATGCGGATCGTCGAGATCACGCCGAAGCCAACGACGGAGCCGGCCTTGGCCGACCCCGTCATTTAGGAAGAGAGCGCGCGGTTTTCCCAGCGCCACGGCAGGCCGAAAACCCGCTATCAACCATCCACTCTCATCCGACCGGCGCCAGGCTCTCCGCCGCACCGGCCTTGAGCTCAGCGAAAGCTTCCGCCGGATCGGGCGATGGAGCGATGGTGATCAGCACGCTTTTGCTCGTTGGCGTGTTGCTACGCTCGGCGGTGCTATTGATCGGCACGAGCACATTGGCCTCGGGAAAATAAGTCGCCGTGCAACCGCGCGGGATGGCAAACGGCGCCACCATGAAGTGCCGTGCCGTGCGTTCCTCGCCGTGGTAATGGCTGGTGAGATCGACGAATTGCCCCTGTTGCAATCCCAACTCGCGGACGTCCTCCGGATTCATGAAGACCACCCGGCGGCCGTGATAGACACCGCGGTAGCGATCATCCAGGCCGTAGATCGTCGTGTTGAATTGATCGTGCGAGCGGATGGTCATCATCAGGAAGGTGCCCGCTGCGAGTTCGTGCCGGTCGATCTGGGAAACGATGAACTTCGCCTTGCCCACGCCGTTGTTGAATTTCCGCTTATCGCGCGCCTCATTCGGCAGATAGAAAACATTGCGCCGGATGCGCGCGTTGAAATTCTCGAAGCCGGGAATGACGTGCTCGATGTGCTCGCGAATGCGGTCGTAATTCTCCACCAAACGCTCCCAATCCACCGTCGTCTTCCCGCTCAGGGTGGCCCGCGCCAGATGGGCGATGATCGCCGGTTCGCTGAGCAATTGCTTGCCCGCCGGTTTGAAATGTCCGTGCGAGGCATTGACGATCCCCATCGAATCTTCGACGGTGACGAATTGATCGCCCTCCGCTTGCCGGTCGATCTCCGAGCGGCCGAGGCAGGGCAGGATGAGCGCGATGTCGCCAGTGATGAGGTGCGAGCGATTCAGCTTCGTCGAGACGTGCGCCGTCACGCGGCAATTGCGCAACGCTTTCGCCGTGAACTCGGTATCCGGCGTGGCGGACAAAAAGTTCCCGCCCATGCCAAAGAAGAGGCGCGCCTTCCCCTGCCGCATGAGCTTGATCGCTTCCACCGTATCCGCGCCATGGGCGGCCGGCGGGGTGAAATGAAACTCCTCGCCGAGCTTCGCCATGAAGTGGTCATTCATCCGTTCCCAAATGCCCATGGTGCGATCGCCCTGGACATTCGAGTGGCCGCGCACCGGACACGGCCCGGCGCCAGGCCGCCCGATATTTCCCCGGAGCAGGAGGAAATTCATGACTTCCTGAATGGTGGCCACGGAATTCTTGTGCTGGGTGAGCCCCATCGCCCAGCAGCAGATGATGCTCTTCGCCTCCATGGCAATCTCCGCCGCCGCGCGAATCTGTTCGCGGGTCAGTCCGCTGCTCACCATAATGTCATCCCACGACGTGGCGCGCAGGTTCTCGAGGAAGGCCTCGAAGCCTACGGTGCTTTCGCGGATGAAGGCCAGGTCGAAGACACTGCCCGGCTTTTTGTCTTCCTCGGCGAGCATTTCCTTCATGATGCCGCGCATCACCGCCATGTCGCCATTGATGCGCACCGGCAGCCACAGATCGCTGATCGGCTCGCCTTTGTTGAGCAGCAATTTTACCGGGTAGAGGAGAAGGTTGTCGTATTCCTCGGGGTTCGGATTCGAGACCCGCATAAAGCCCGGTTCGGGCAGCGGATTGATGCCCACGATCTTCGCGCCATTATTCTTCGCCACCTCCAGCGTGGTCAGCATGCGCGGGTGATTCGTCCCCGGATTTTGGCCGATGATGAAAATCGCCTCCGCCCGCTCGAGATCCTCCAGCGTCACGCAACCCTTCCCGATGCCGATGCTCTCGCTCAGCGCGGAACCGCTCGACTCGTGGCACATGTTCGAGCAGTCGGGCAGATTGTTCGTCCCGAATTGCCGGACGAAAAGCTGATAGAGAAACGCGGCTTCGTTGCTCGTGCGTCCGCTGGTATAGAAAATCGCGGCATCGGGAGAGGGCAGCGCATTCAGTTCCCGCGCGAGGAGTTGGAAAGCCTCTTCCCACGAAATGGGCTCATAGTGCGTCCCGCCCTCGCGCTTGACCATCGGCTCGACCAACCGTCCCTGCTGTTCCAGCCAGTAATCGCTTTGCTCCGCCATCTTCGCGATGGAGTGATGCCGGAAAAAGTCCGCCGTCACATGCTTGCGGGTCGCTTCGCTGGCGAAAGCCTTGGCGCCATTTTCGCAAAACTCGAAGAGATGCCGTTTCCCATCCGGGCTGGGCCAGGCACAGCTTTGGCAATCAAACCCATCCTTCTTGTTTACCTCGAACCACGCCTCGATACCGCGAATCGGCCCCATCTGCTCGAAGGTAAACCGCGCACCTTGTAAAATCGCCTTCAACCCCGCGGCCACAGGCTCCGCTTCTCCCAGCCTCGGCGGCCGCTCGATCGGCGGCTGCGCTCCGGGTGTCGGTGTGGCGGCATCTTCGTGAGCGTTTTTGTGTTCCGCGGTGACCGGCGCACCAATGCCGATATCCGTCGGCTTCTGCGCCACGGTGTCGAGACGCGCTTCATGCTTCGGGTCTTTTTCCCGAGCCGCTTTCGGGCGGCGATGGCGATGTTTGGGTTGATTTCGGTCCATGGACACAAAGGGGGTAGTTCGTGATGATTCGGCCCGGGCGGATTTCTTGGGCCTGCAAACACGGACGACCGGTTCGCAAACAAAAGACATCGAAAGGGAACGCGCATCAGGCTACCCCCTAAAGACATTTCGGGCAATCACCTGAGTGGGGGGCCGCGATTCTACGGAAAGAAGTTATGAAATTTCCCCCTGACTTGATTGGCCGCGTGCGCGACGCCCTCGCTCGTAGTGGCTATTGCTTTCTCAATGCCGACGAGATTCGCCGGCTGCTGGCCAGCGTTTCTCACAGCCAGACGGCGCGGCACAATGCGATCGAAGAGTTCGCCGAAATTTGCGGAGCTCAGGTAGAGACCACGCCGCATTTGAAATCGGCGCGCTTTGTTCCCGAGGCGGCGAGCCAGCGGGATGCGGTGCAGGTGGCCGAGGATCTGCGGCACTCGGTCACGGCCTGAAAGGATCGGCCGTCCCAGACAGTGCTTACTCCGGGTCCATTGGGACCAATCGTGCAGGCGGGTTTTTGGTAGGGACGCCACGCCGGCGGCGTCCTGAGAACGGTCCTGTCGCCAGCTTCGCTCCCGCAGGATAACCTACTCTTCCGCGGAGGACGGCGCGGCGCGCCATCCCTACCAAGCGTCCTGTGAAGGGTCGCGTTCGAAGATTCGCAAACCCAAGCTAAGGCCCCGGTGGCGGTGGCGGGCCGAGGTGGAGTTGATGCGCGAGCGCCATGGCATCGAAAGGCGCGTGGACTTTCGCGTCGTTGTCGAAATAGACGTAGACGTCGCGCCCGCTTTTCGCCACGGGCAGGCGCGGGGCGAGTCGCTCGGATGAACCCGGTGCGCGTCCCTTTGCCCACGCGCGAATCTTCGCTGCCCAATCGTCCAGCGCGGCGGGAGTGTAGCCGCTGCGATAAAGTTCTTCGTGTCCGTGCAGACGGGCGTAAATGAAATCCGCCGTGATGTCCTCGAGGAACGGCCACTTCCCGGCAGTGTCGGCGACCACGAGTCCGATGCGGTGCCGGCGCAACAACTCGACGAACTCTTTCGTCGCGAAGGATTCATGCCGCACCTCGAGGCAATGACGGAGGCGCCGATTGCGATCCACCTTCATCGAAGCGCGGCCTTTCACCCGGGCATCGTGCTTGCGCGCCAGCTGCGCCGCGGCCCGGGTATCGCGTGGGAGCAGCTCGAAGAAAGCGGTCAATCGCTCGCGATCGTAGGAAAAATTCGGCGGCAACTGCCAGAGGAACGGACCGAGTTTCTCGCCCAGACAGAGCACGCCCGAGGCGAAGAAATTGGCCAGCGGTTCCTCCACCTCTTTCAAGCGTTTCATGTGGGTGATGAAGCGGCTGCCTTTCACCGCGAAGACGAAACCGCGTGGCGTGGCTGCGTACCAGGCGCGATAGCTTTCCGGCCGTTGCAGCGAGTAAAACGAGCCGTTGATCTCGATCGAGGCCACCTGCTTCGCGGCGTATTCCAGCTCGCGCTTGTGCGCCAGGCCCTGGGGGAAAAACACCCCGCGCCAGGGCGGATATGTCCATCCCGAGATACCGATCCGGATCGTCGCCTGACGTTTCATCTTTGCCGAAAGATCGCCTCCGCCACGATCCTCGGTCGCCGTCCTCCGAAGGGAATCAGGCGTTCACCTGAGAGTGTCCAACCGTCCGCATACCGGGGGATTTTTTGACCACGGATTGCGCGGATTACCCGGATTTTTCAGAGGAATGGGCGACTCTCCATGAAGGGCGGCAAAACTTTTTTCGGCCCCAGATTGAATAATTTTCCTTTAGCACGGTCTATTAATTAACGGCATTAACAAATCCCCGTGACCCCGCCCCATGGGCGCATCCCGGGGGCCGGCCTTCCGCAGTATGAACAAACGTAAAAACCATTTCCGACCGGGTCTCGATTTCGTGTCGGAGGAGATGGTGGCAGCACTCCTTAAAAAGCCTACCTACGATTTCAATGAGCTCTTCGAAGAAGTTCTCAACCGCCTCCGCGCGCGCAATGCCGCCGGCAGCGGCAAGGAGATGTTGCGCCTGCGCGTCTACGAGAAGCTCCGCACGCTCGTCGGCGAAGGCCTGGTGACGAAAGGGGAAGACAAGACCTACACCGGCAAACGTGAGTCGCTGCAAACCCGACGCGCTGAGATGGCCGAGGCGAAGGCCCGCATCCTGCAGCGGCGTGGGGGCGCGGTCATGAACGTCGAGTAACCCGCAAAGGGGCGGTTTCTGGTTTCTGGTTCCCACTGCCACGCGCGTGCTTGGAAGCAGCGGCGAATCAGGAACCAGAAACCAGAAACCAGAAACTCGATTTTTCCGGCGGCAGCAGTGCAACCCTGCGGTATCCCGGCAATAAACCGGGCGGGGTTCAAATCCCCAGCCGCCACCCTCTTACACCCTGATTCGAGAATCAGGAATTCTCAGAGTTTCCCTGAAGTGCGCTATCAGAGTTTCTCTGACAGCGCGCTCAGGCACCAGCCCAATAGGCGTAAACCGTATCGATGCGTAGGTTGGTTGGACATGGCCGAAGCGCCCTTTTCGAATATCTATCCTGAGCCGGATCCAGCGGCTCCTCCCCCCGCCCTCTTCGTCGCCACCCTTTTCGAAGACCAAACGGCCGCCGATTGTGCCCATCGGCTGATGAGCCGGATCCTGAAAATGGCCGGCCAGTCCTCGCCAATCCAGGATTATGCGTGGGGACTGGATTTGTTCGATCAGCCGGATGGCATGGCGGCCGCCGCCCGCCGTGCGGCGGCTGCGGATGTCCTGGTGATCGCAGTGCATCGCGATGCGCCTGCCCTCAGTCGCATCACCGAATGGCTCCAGCGCTGGCTCGCACCGCAGCGCGAAAAGCGGGGGGCGCTCGTGGCTGTCATTATCGAGCGCGATGAAAACGTTCACACCGTTTCGCGCAACGAAGAACTGCTTTCACCGATTGCCCGAGAGATCGACATGGATTTCTTTTCGACTCGCGTGTCTCCGGGCACGGAGCTGTCCCGCCAGACATTCCCCCGCTCCTTCCCCCATGACGAGCAAAGTTGACTCCACCCTCTCCTCGTTTCCGACAATCAAGCATGTGCTCATTGTCGACCAGGAGGACATGATCCGCACGGTCCTGGGCACGCTGCTGCGTTCCTGGGGTTTCACCACCTGCTGCGCAACCAGTCTCATCGCCGCCTGCCGCATGGTCATATCGGATGGGCCTTTCGACGCCATCATCTGCAATTACGACCTTCCGGACGGCAATGCCTTCAACCTCGTCGAGTGGATGATCAGGCAACAGGTGGAAGTGCCCACGCTGGTCCCCTATGGCGCCCTCCCGCCCATGGCGCCTGCGCCGGACAATGTGCGACTGGTCTCAAAGCCCTTCGACCCGGAAGAATTGCGGGCAGCCATCGAACGCGCCCAGCATTGCGCCCGGCCGGTCATTTGCCGGAAAAGCGCGCTTCGTCGCCGGCGCGGCAGTCGAAGAGGCGGTCTCTGAC
>Ga0207667_10003982_pt1 | contig 18158 bp, 12 predicted proteins | sample KBSCornC52_FD_184301 | JGI IMG/M metagenome (GOLD analysis project Ga0207667, IMG submission 184301) | Corn rhizosphere microbial communities from Kellogg Biological Station, Michigan, USA - KBS Corn C5-2 (SPAdes) (version 2) | ecosystem: Host-associated > Plants > Roots > Rhizosphere > Soil ...
ACTAGCCGCGGTCCTGTGGAGGCCTAGTCTCTGTTCACTTACGTCGTGCGGCGGACGCTGCAATCGATCCCTCTGCTCCTGCTGATATCGATCATTCTCTTCCTGATCACGACGAACGCTCCGGGCGGAGCGTTGGCGCCGTATCTGGCCAATCCGCACATCACGCCGGCCGACATCGTCCGCCTCAAGCACAATCTGGGGCTGGACCAGCCGGTCCCGATCCAGTACTTGAAGTGGCTCTGGCACATCCTCTCGAGCGGCGACCTCGGCTGGTCGACCAGCAACTCGGAGCCGGTCGTGCAGGCCATCCTGGACCGCGCGGTGGCCACCCTCGAGCTGACCATCTCGGCCTTCGTGATCGCGCTCTCGCTGGGACTGTCGGCCGGCCTGTTCTCGGCGATCAAGCCGTACTCGTTCTGGGATTACTTCATCACCACGTTCGCGTTCTTCGGCCAGTCGATGCCGGTCTTCTGGTTCGCGCTGATGCTGCAGCTGGCGCTGGCGGTCCACGGCATCCCGCTGCCGGGAGGCTACGAGATCAAGCTGCCGTCGGCCGGCATCAACAGCAGCGACACCTTCGACCTGGGCGACCGGCTCTCGCACCTGATCATGCCGGCGATCGTGCTCGCGCTGCTGCAGCTCGCCCTGTTCAGCCGGTTCATGCGCTCGTCGATGCTCGAAGTGATGAAGACCGATTACATGCGCACCGCGCAGGCCAAGGGCTTGGACTTCAAGACGGTCGTGATGAAGCACGGCTTCAAGAACGCGCTGATCCCGGTCGTCACGGTGGTCGCGCTCTCGCTGCCGGGCATCGCCGGCGGCGCGATCATCACCGAGACGATCTTCGCCTGGCCGGGCGCCGGGCGGCTGTTCTTCAACGCGCTGCAGCAGGGCGACATCTCGCTCGAGCTGGGCTACTTGATGATGCTCGCGACGCTCGTGGTGTTCTGCAACCTCCTTGCCGACGTGGCGTACGCGTGGCTCGATCCGCGGGTGAAGTATGATTAGCACGCCGGCCCTGAACGCGGCCGATCTCGCGGACGCCGACGACCAGGGCACGAAGGTCACGTTCTGGACGCGCCTGCGGCGCCACCGGCTCGCGATCGCCAGCATCTTCGTCCTGGGCTTCATCATCCTGGCCGCGATCCTGGCGCCGGTGCTGACGCACTTCGTCACCCACTGGGATCCCAACGTCATCGACAACAAGGCCTGGACGGGCGACCCGGTCCCGCCGTGCTTCGTGAACTCACTGCTGTGCGGCGGACACATCCTCGGCACCGACGAGGTCGGCCGGGACCTGTTCTCGCGCCTGCTCTACGGAGCCCAGGTCTCGCTCCAGGTCGGCATCTTCGCGGTCATCATGGAGCTGGTCATCGGCACCGTCATCGGCGCCGTGGCGGGCTACTACGGCGGCTGGGTCGATTACGTGCTGATGCGCGTGACCGACGTGTTCCTGTCGATCCCGCTGCTGCCGCTGTTGCTGGTGCTGACCTCGATCGTGGCGACCTCGTCGAGCAAGGCGAGCTTGAGCTTCGGCGTGATCGTCCTGATCATCGGCGCGCTCACCTGGCCCTCGGTCGCGCGCCTGGTCCGGGCCTCGTTCCTGAGCCTGCGCGAGCGCGAGTTCACCGAAGCCGCCCGGGCGGTCGGGAACGGCGACGCCCGCATCATCTTCCGGCACCTGCTCCCGAACGCGGTCGCGCCGATCGTCGTCCAGGCGACCCTGGACGTGGCCGGCGTCATCATCACCGAGTCGGCCATCTCGTTCCTGGGGTACGGCATCCAGCCGCCGACCGCGTCCTGGGGCAACATGCTGGCGAGCGCCGAAGCGACCTTGCAGACCGGCTGGTGGGTCGCGGTCTTCCCGGGCCTGTGCATCTTCTTCACGGTCCTGGCCATCAACTATCTGGGCGACGGTCTGCGCGATGCACTTGACCCCAACACGCGGTAGGCCTTAGACTACGCTCTGGTCCCGGCCCGGCCGGGACCGCAAAATCCTCAAATGCGCGAGTGGCGGAATTGGTAGACGCACTAGCTTGAGGTGCTAGCGCTGGCAACGGCGTGCTGGTTCGAGTCCAGTCTTGCGCAGTTTTTACCACGTTGCGACGCCGATGCCGGCGTCGCTACGGGCCTCGTGGCCACTAGGCCACTTCGGCCCTAGGCTCCTTGACCTCGACGCCGCAACGCGGCAAAAACACCTCGTGGTTAGACGGGCGCCCTGGTGGGGTGCTTTTTTGATGCCGTCCTGATGGCACCCTAATGGCGGCTGGGGTCGCCGTGTGAAACACTGAGCGTGGCACCGTCGTAGAGCCTTCGAACTGGTTTTCTCAGGAGTCCCTGTCTATGTGGTTGACCCGATTCGCACTGACCCGTCCGGTGATCACCGCTCTGGTATTCGGAGCGCTGACGCTGTTCGGCGTCTTCTCGTACTTCCAGATCGGGAAGAGCCAGGATCCGCCCGGCACGACGTTCCCCGTGGTCGTCATCCAGGCCGGGTATCCGGGCGCGTCGCCGCAAGACGTCGAGAAGCTCATCATAAAGCCGATCGAGGACCAGATAGTCGGGATCGACGGGCTCGACCAGATGTCGGCGACCGCTCAAGAGGGCGTCGGCGTGGTCGTCGTCCAGTTCAAGCTCGACACCAACCTCGATCTGGCCGCGATCGACGTGCAGCGGCGCGTAGACACCGCGCGCGTCTTCATGCCGAGCGACCTCGATCCGCCATACGTCGAGAAGAATTCGAATACCCAGCCGATCATCGACCTCGCGGTCAACTCCAAGACGCTCTCGCCGGTCGCGCTCAACGACATCGTGACCAATCGGGTCAAGCCTCTGATCGAGCAGATCCCGAACGTGCAGTCGGTCGACGTAGGCGGCGGCCTCACGCGCGAGTTCCACGTCCAACCGGATCCCTCGACGCTGCTCGCGCTCAACGCGACGCTCGGCGACGTGTTCGGCGCGATCTCGCAGAACAACGCCAATCTCCCCGGCGGCCGCATGCTCCAGCCGTCGCAAGAGGCGACCGTCGCGGTCCACGCCGACGTCCAGTCTGCCTCCGACCTCGCCGCGGTGCCGCTCTCGATCCCCGGTACGAGTTCGAGACTGCTGACGGTGGGCAACGTCGCGAAGACCGAAGACGGGTATGCGGAACAGCGCAACATCTCGCACTTCAACGGCAAGCCCCGCCTCTATATCAGCATCAATAAGACGCTCGAGTCGGATGAGATCAACGCGACCAAGATCGCCCGCGAACGGCTCAAGAGCATCGAGGCGCAGTTCCCGCAGATCTCGTTCTTCGAGATCGACGCGCCGGCCGACGACACCGCCGCCGAGCTCAACGGCGTCTGGCAGTCGCTCTTCGAGGGCATCCTGTTGACGGCGATCGAAAGATGCTGCTCTTCCTGCATGCGTGGCGGAACGCCGCAGTCGTCCTGATCTCGATCCCGGTGTCGATCTTCGCGACCTTCGTCGTCATGAAGGCCTTAGGCTTCACGTTCGACTTCATGTCGCTGATGGGTCTCTCGCTGATCATCGGCATCCTTGTCGACGACTCGATCGTCGTCCTCGAGAACATCACGCGGCACCGCGATATGGGCGAGAGCCCGATGGACGCGGCGATCAACGGGCGGACGGAGATCGGCGGCGCCGCGATCGCCATCACCATGGTCGACGTCGTGGTCTTCCTGCCGATCGCGTTCTTGCCCGGCATCGTCGGAAAGTATCTCAAGGAGTTCGCGTTGGTGGTCGTGGTCGCGACCATGTTCTCGCTGCTGGTCTCCTTCACGCTGACGCCGTTGCTGGCGGGGCGCTGGAGCATCCTCAGGCGCTCGACCGCACCCCCGGAGTGGTTCTACAGCCTTCGCAATCCGCTGCTCAACGCGATCGTCGGGCTGATCGGCCTGCTGCTCTCGATCTTCGGACCCGGTGCCGTCGGCGTTCTAGGCATCATCATGATCGCGGTCGTCGTCCTCAACCTGGTCGTGCAGAACTACGACAAGATCGTCGCGTGGTACAAGGACGTCGCCCTCCCGCTCGCGCTCGATCACGGCTGGTTCGTGGCGTTCGTCTGCGGGACGCTATTCATGAACTCGCTCTTCCTCATCTTCGGCGGAGTAGCCGGCGCCGGCGGGATGGTCGCCGCGGTCTACGACGCCGTCGTCCTGGCGGTGCTGGGCGTCGGTCTCCTGTTCGGTCTCTTCACGCGCGGCCGCGTGAGGTCCGGCGGCCTGAAGGGCCGCGATCCGTTCTCGTTCCTGGCCAGGAGCGCGGCCGGCATGTTCGATCGCGTCTGGCTGACGGTCGCGACGCTCGCGCTCCCGCTCGTCCTGGTCGGTGCCACGATCGTCTTGGGCGGCGTCTCGTTCGATTTCGTCCCCGGCTCGCAGACCGGCGCGATGCGGATGACGCTGACCTATCCTTCGGGCACACCGATCGCCGTCACCGCGAAGAGCGTCGATCGTCTCGAGAACGCGATCATGAAGATCGACGGCATCGACACGGTCTCGTCGCGGGTCGGCTCGAAGCCGACCGGGCACGGCCAATCGACCGGCGGAAACTATGCGTCGATCAGCGCGCAGACGCTGCCGAACCGCCGCGGTGACACGAACAAGATCATCCAGAAGATCCGCGCACTCAAACCGCTCGCTCCGGGCGGCGACTTCCAGGTCTCGGGCGAAGGCGGCGGCCCGGGCGGGACGCCGATCTTCTACTCGATCACCGGACCCGACGATCAGCTCGATATCGCCGCACAGAAGATCGTGGCGTTCCTCAAGGACACGCCCGGGACCGTCAACGTCCAGTCGAGCGCCGAGACCGGCGCGCCCCGGCTCAACGTCCGGATCGATCCGGCGCGCGCGGCGATCCTCGGCGTCTCGACGGGCGCTGCCGCGACCGCCGCCCGCATCGCCGTCGACGGCGCCGTCGCGACCAAAGTCCGCACGTCGACCGGGCTCGTCGACGTGCGCGTGCAGTTGCCGGCGGACCGTCGTTCGACGGTCGAGTCGCTCAAGGCCGTCCGGGTCCGCGCCAACGACGGCACGATGGTGCCGCTCGGCAGCCTCGCGTCGTTCTCGTGGGCGGTCGCCCCGACGAAGGTGGAACGTCAGGATCGCCAGCGCGTCGTCAACGTGACCGGCGGGATGCTGCCCGGGTTCACGCTCGGCGCGGTCACGGGACCGTTGGAATCCAAGCTCGGCCAGATCGGCTTCTTGCCGCCGGGCGTCCATCTCTCGGCGCAAGGCAACACGCAGTTCATGCAAGAGGCGATGATCAGCATGCTGCTCGCGCTGCTGACGTCGTTCTTGCTGGTCTACATGCTGATGGTCGTCCTCTACGGATCGTTCCTCGAGCCGTTCATCGTCATGTTCTCGATCCCCGTCGCCCTGGTCGGCGCGATCTTCGCCCTCGTGATCATGCATCTCATCGATCCGGAGGGAACGCAGTCGCTCAACATCATCTCGATGATCGGCATCATCATGCTCTTCGGACTGGTCTCGAAGAACGGCATCTTGGTCGTGGACTACTCGAATACGCTGGTGAAGCGGGGGATGCGCGTCAAAGAAGCGGTCCTGCAGGCGTCGGCGACGCGTTTCCGGCCGATCCTGATGACGACGTTCGCGATGGTCTTCGGCATGCTGCCGCTCGCTCTCGGGCGCGCGGAGGGCGCCGAGTGGCGTCAGGCGATCGGCACCGTCATCATCGGCGGGTTGATCTCGTCGCTCATCCTGACGCTGTTCCTCGTCCCGATGATCTACAACACGTGGATCGGTTGGATCGAGGCCCGAAAGGACCGCAAAGCCGTTCGCGAGGAGATGACCCCGGTCGGGCCGCCCGTTCCGGTCTAGCGACGCCGCAAAGCCAAAGCAAGCGAACGGGCGCCGCCGGTGGCGGCGCTCGTTTGGGTATATGGCGAGCATGATACGAATTGTACGCACGGCAGCCCTGACGCTTGGCATAGCGGTCGCGGCCGCTGCTCTCTCCCTCCCGGCGAAGGCCGCGAACGTCACGGTCGTCGTCAACGGACAACAGGTCGGTTTCGACCAGCCTCCGATCGAGCGCGCCGGACGCGTATTCGTCCCCCTGCGCGGCGTCTTCGAGCGGCTCGGCGCGAGCGTCGTCTACTACAACGGGCAGATCAACGCGACCGGAAACGGCCGCAACATCGCGCTCCATATCGGCTCGACGCAGGCCGTCATCAACGGCCAGACGCAGTACGTCGACGTGGCCCCCTTCCTGGTCGGGTCGCGCACGCTGGTCCCGCTCCGTTTCGTCGCCCAAGCGCTCGGCGCGGCGGTCGACTGGAACCAGAGCTCGAGCACCGTCACCATCACGGGCGGCGGCGGCGGATCGTATACGCCCCCGGGCAATCCGTCCTTCAACTTGACCAACCTCCGTCCGAACGGATCGGCGAACACGCTCTCGCCGAACATCCACGCCGGATTCAGCGAGCCGGTCCAGCGCGACTCGGTCCGCGTGAGCATCGACGGCGTCGACGTGACCAATAACGTCTACGCGAATGCGAACGGCTTCAACGTGACGCCGTCGCAGCCGCTCTACGCCGGCACCCACCGGGTCCGCGTCACGGGCGTCACCGCGAACGGCGCGAATTTCGCGACGGGCTGGACGTTCACCACGGCGGCCGGAGCGGCGAACAACTATCTCCGCAACATCCAGCCGGCCACGAACAGCCAGGTCGGCCGTCAGTTCACGATCACCGGGACGACCGCGCCGAACTCGCGGATCCACGTCGTCGCGAACAGCTCCGCGTCGCTCGGCGGGATCTTCCAGATCGGCACCGGGACGTACCAGACGGACGTGACCGCCGACGGCAACGGCCGTTTCCAGGTCTCGCTCACGTCGTCCGGCGGTCAGCTGGAAGTGATCCTGCAGTCGACCTCCCCGAGCGGCTCGTCCGTTCAGCGGACTCTCGTCTACGGCACCTAATCTCCATGGGGTGATCGTAGACATCTGGAGCGATGTGGTCTGCCCGTGGTGCGCCATCGGGCAGACCCGCTTCGAGAAGGCCCTGGCGGCCTACGACGGGCCGGTGACGGTGCGACTGCATCCGTTCCGGCTCGATCCCGATGCGCCGGTCCCCGGCGAACCGGCGGCCGAGCGCTACCGGCGCAAGTTCGGCGACGATGCCGGCGCGATGCTCGAACGGGTGACGGCCGCGGCCGCCGCCGAAGGCCTGACCTTCCGCTTCGACCGGGCGCTGACCGCCAACACCTTCGACGCCCACCGCGCCATCGGATTCGCGGCCCGCAACGGAAACGAGCGCGCGTTGGAACGCGCGCTCTTCGCCGCATATTTCTCGGACGGACTGGACATCGGCGATCGCGACGTCCTGGCGGATGCGGCCGCGAGCGTCGGCGAGGACCGCGCGGCGGTGCGCGCGTACCTCGATTCCGACGCCGGCGTCGCCGACCTGAGCGCCGCGTTGGACGAGGCGGCCGGGCTCGGCATCACCGCCGTGCCGACCTTCGTCTTCAACGAGCGGTTCGCCGTGCCGGGGGCGGTCGACGTCGCCACGTTCTCCAAGATCTTCGAGCAGATGCGCGCCGTGCCGGACGCCGCCGGATGATGCGCGCGCTCGTCACCGGCGCCGCGACCGGGCTCGCGCGCGGGGTCGCGATCGGCCTCGCGCAGACGGGCTGGTTCGAACGCGTCGCGGTCACCTACCGGCAGACTCCCGCCGACGAAGTGCTGACGCGCATCGCCGAGACGGGCGTCGCTGCCTCCGCGCATCGCGTCGAGTTCCTGGGCGACGAAGCGTCGGTCGTCGCGGCGCTGGACGCCGCGCTGGTCGACGGTCCGTACGACGTGCTGGTGCACGGCGTCGGTCCGATGACGATCAAACGCTTCGAGAAGACGACCGCCGAGGACTATCGCGAGATGTTCGACGGCAACGTGCGCAGCGCGATCCTGGCGGCTCGCGCGGTGCTCCCGTCGATGCGCGAGCGCGGCTTCGGCCGGATCGTGGTGTTCGGGATGAACGGGTCGTCGATCACGCGGCCGGCCAAAGGCTTCTCGCTCCACCTGGCGGCCAAGAGCGCGCTGGTGGCGTTCGCGCGCACCCTGGCGCTCGAGGAAGGCGCGCGCGGGATCACGGTCAACGTGGTCGAGCCGGGCGACATCCGGGACAAGACGCTCTCGCGTGCCGAGGCGCTGACGCGAACCGCCCCCAATCCGCGCGGACGGCCGGGCACGGCCGAGGATGTGGCATCCGCAGTGCGATTTTTCTCGGACCCGGCGAACGATTTCGTCACCGGCGCGGTGCTGGCGGTGACCGGCGGCCTGCAGACCGCAGCGGAGCCCAAGGCGGGCCAGGCCTAGTCGCCGAAACTCGCGCGACGCATGAGTTTCCACGACGATACGCACGGGCACCGGTCCTTCGCGCTTCCCGGGTCGCGCCCGCACTACGGGCCGGACAAGACGGTCGCGGTCGAACACATCGACCTGCATCTCACGCCGGATCTCGCGAACCGCCGTCTCGACGGCGTCGTCACCACGACCGTCCGCGCGCTCGACGAACCGGTCGCGAGCCTGACGCTCGACGCGGTCGACCTGTCGATCTCCTCGGCCGCGATCGAGGAGCGGCCGCTCGCCTTCACGGCGCGCGACGGCCGCGTCGAGGTCCGCTTCGATCCGCCGATCGCGGCCGGCGCAAGCGCGACGTTCGCGATCGCGTATCGCGTCGAGGATCCGCGCGCCGGGCTGTTCTTCATCGCTCCCGATCCGGCATATCCCGAGAAGGTCGCGCACGCCTGGACGCAGAGCCAGGATCAGAACGCGCGCTACTGGTTCCCGTGCCTGGACTATCCGCACGAGAAGCAGACCACGCAGACGACGGTGGTGGTGCGCAAGGGCGAGTTCGCGCTGGCCAACGGCGCGCTGATCGAACGGAGCGACGGCGGCGATACGACCACGTTCGTCTACCGTCAGGACGTCCCGCATCCGACCTACCTGGTCACGATGGTGGTCGGCCCCTTCGTCGAGCGCCAGCAGCGCGCGGCCGGAGCCGGCAAGACGCCGGTCGCGTACTACGTGCTGCCGGGCCGCGAGGCCGACGGCGAGCGCGCGTTCGGCGCGACCCCCGAGATGATCGAGGCGTTCGAGGAGCGCATCGGCACGCCGTACCCGTTCGCGCGCTACTCGCAGATCGCGGTCCAGCACTTCATCTTCGGCGGCATGGAGAACACGTCGGCGACGACGCAGACCGACCGCACGCTGCACGACGCGGTCGCGCATGCCGACTTCTCGAGCGATCCGCTGGTCTCGCACGAACTCGCGCACCAATGGTTCGGCGATCTGCTGACCTGCCGCGACTGGTCGCAGGCGTGGCTGAACGAAGGCTTCGCCACCTACTTCGAGACCGTCTGGCGCGAGGCGCACCTCGGCTACGACGAATATCTGTACGACAACTTCGAGTGCGTCGGCCGCTATCTGGAAGAGGACGGCGACCGCTACCGTCGCCCGATCGTGTGCAACCGCTATCGCGATCCGATCGAGCTGTTCGACCGCCATCTCTATGAGAAGGGCGGCGCGACCCTGCACATGCTGCGCGGAGAGCTGGGCGACGCGCGCTTCTGGCGTTCGATCCGCCACTACGTCGACCGCAACCAGCGGCGCAACGTCGAGACCATCGACCTGATCCGCGCGATCGAAGAGGCGACCGGGCGCAACGTGCGCGGGTTCTTCGACCAGTGGGTCTTCCGCGGCGGACACCCGGACCTCGAGGTCAAGGCGGCCTGGGACGCCGATCGCAAGGTCGCCACCATCACCGTCGATCAGAAGCAGACGGTCTCGGAAGAGGCGCCGGCCTACGTCTTCGACGTCGAACTCGGGGTCGTGCCCGAGGCGCCCGACGCGCCTGCGAAGGACTTCGGTCACGGGCCGCTGCCGGGCGAGCGCCGGATCAAGCTCCACGTCGAGCGCCGGCACGAGACGTTCACGATCCCGCTGGACGCCGAACCGATGCTGATCCGTTTCGATCCGGGCGCGTTCGTGCTCGGCAGCGTCGCGACGACGTTCGGCCCTGCGCGAGCCGCGGCGACGCTGGGCGGCGATCCGAGCGTGGTCGCCCGCATCCGGGCGGCGCGCGAGCTGGCCAAGGACGGCTCGGCGACGGCCCGCGCGGCCTTCGCGCGGGCGTTCGCGGGCGAGCCGTTCTGGGGCGTGCTCGCCGAAGCCGCCGCCGCGCTCGGCAAGACGCGCGCCCCGTGGGCGCACGCGGTGCTGCTGGGCGGGCTCGCGCACGCGCATCCCAAGGTCCGCCGCGCGGTCGCGGCCGCGCTCGGCAATTTCCGCGATGCCGAGACCGCGACGGCGCTGCTGCCGCTCGCGCAGAACGACGCGTCGTACTTCGTCCGGGCCGCCGCGCTGACCGCGCTCGGCAAGACGCGCGACCCGCGCGCCTTCGATGCGCTGGTCGCGGCGCTCGGCGGGCGCACCTGGAACGGCATCGTCGAGGCCGGCGCGGTCCGCGGCCTGGCCGAGCTGGCCGACCCGCGCGCGACCGATCCGATCGCGGGCGCGTGCGAGATCGGCCGCGACGAGGGTCTTCGCCGGGCCGCCGTGGCCGCGCTCGGCCGGCAGGGCGAGCTGGTCCAATCCGAACGCACCCGGGTGGTCGGTGCCCTGGACCGCTATGCCGACGATCCGATGTTCCTGGTCTCGCTGGCGGCGATCGGCGCGATCGAAGCTCTCGGCGACGCGCGGCATCTCGGAACGCTCGGACGCATCGCGGCCGCCGCATCCGACGGACGCGTCCGCCGGGATGCGGTCGAGGCCTCGATCCGCATTCGCGAAGCGCAGTCGGTGCCGGCCCAGGTCTCGGGCCTGCGCGACGACGTCGACGGCCTGCGTGACGAACATCGCAAACTCCAAGAGAAGATCGAAGCTCTCGCGCGCCCGTAGACTGGCGGCGCTGGCGCTGACGGCGGCGATGCTCGCGGGCGCGAGCCCGCCGTCGCGCGCCGACGCGCTGCACGCCACGCTCGAGCGAGCCTTCGCCCCCGCACTTGCGCGCGCGGACGACTGGAGTCTGGTCGTCCTCGACGCGGACGGCAGGACGCTCTTCGCCGACCGGGCCGACCGCGCGCTGACGCCGGCTTCGACCCTCAAGCTCGTCGTCGCCTCGGCCGCGCTCGCGCGGTTGGGCCCGGACTACCGCTTCCGCACGATCCTGGCGGCTCGCGATCCGCTCGCGAGCGACGGCACGCTGCAGGGCGACCTGTGGCTGGCGGGCTCCGGCGATCCGTCGCTGGTGCGCGAGGATCTGAGCGGCGCGGCGAAACTGCTCTACGCGAGCGGCCTGCGGCGCATCGCGGGCGGCGTGGTCGTCGATGCGAATGCGGTCGCGCCGCCGGAGCTCAACCCGTTCTGGAATCCGGCCGACGCGAACGAAGGCTTCCAGTCGCCGACCAGCGGCATCTCGCTCGATCAGGATACGGTCGAGTTCCACATCATCGGCGGCGCGCCCGGATCGCTCGCGCGGATCTCGTTCGTGCCGCAGAGTTCGGCGGTCGCCTATGCGGGCGCGGTCGTCACGGGCGACGCGGACGAAGCTCCGGACGTCTCGGTCGACGCGACCGGCGTGCCGAACGTGTTCCGCATCTCCGGTAGCGTGCCGGCCGGCGACGAGGAGAAGATCTGGGTCCCGGTCCACGGCATCGCGCACTACGCGGGCAGCGTGTTCGAGCGGATGCTGCTCGACCGGGGCATCGCGGTCGGCGCGCCCGCGCGCACCGGCGTGACGCCGCTCGACACGCGACTGCTGTGGTCGCACGCGTCGGCCCCGCTGCGCCGGCTGGTCGCGTTCATGCTGGTCCACTCCGACAACCACTTCGCCGAGCAACTGATGCGGAGGCTCGGCGCCATCGACGGCCGCGCGAGCGATGCCGACGGGCTGGCCGCCGAGCGCGCGTTCCTCCGCGAGCGCGGCATCCCCACGCCGGGACTGCATATCGTCGACGGCAGCGGCCTGGCGCACGCCGACCGGGCGGCCGCCATCACGTTCGCGCGGATCCTGGTCGACGCCCGGCGGCGGGGCGGCGGCCAGTCGCTGCTCCCGCTCTTGCCGCTCGGCGGCAAGCAGGGCACGCTCAAGGATTATCGATTCACCACCGCGCTCGGACGCGTCCGCGCGAAGAGCGGGCACCTGGACGGCGTCGATTCGCTGGCCGGCTACGTGGCGACGCGGCATCGCGGTCGGGTCGCGTTCGCGTTCATCATCGACGGCGTCTCGCGCCGAGCCGACGACGCGATCGTGCAGGCTGTCGACGCCCTCGCGGCGATGTAACTCCGGACACATGCTCGACCACGAACTGCTCGCCCGGCTGCTCTCCCGCGCGCTTCGCAACGGCGGCGATTACGCCGACGTGTTCTGCGAGCGGCGCAACGCCCTGTCGTACCGTCTGCAGGACGGGCACATCCACGAGAGCGGGTTGAGCCTGACGCAGGGGGTCGGCATCCGCGTGATCGTCGGCGAGTCCGCAGGCTACGGCTATTCCGACGATCTCTCGTCCGAAGCGCTGATGCGCGCGGCCGACGCGGCTTCGCTGATCGCGCGCAACGCGCCCCGGCGCGCGCACGGCTCGATCCCGATCGCGCCGGTCGCCGTCGCGCCGCTCTACGACCAGCACCGGACCGCGCACGCGGCCTCGCGCCGGTACGCCGACCTGCTCTCGCGCGCCGACGTCGCCGCGCGCGCGTTCGACCCGCGCGTCGGGTCGGTCAACGCGCATATCACCGACGAGGTCCAAGAGGTCTGGATCGCCGGCAGCGACGGCCGCATCGTCCACGATCGACGCCCGCTGGTGACGCTGGGCGTGCAGGCGGTCAGCACGTCCGCCGGCGACCGCGGCTCCGGCTATGCGGCCGACGGCGGACGCACCTCGATCGCGTACTTCGACGAACACGATCCCGAGGCGATCGCGCGGGAGGCCGCGCGCATCGCGATCGTCAACGTCGAGGCGATCCCGGCGCCGGCGGGCGAGATGGAGATGGTCGTCGGCGCGGGCGCGGGCGGGGTGCTGCTCCACGAGGCGGTCGGGCACGGATTGGAGAGCGACTTCAACCGCCGCGGCGTGTCGCTCTACAGCGGGCGGGTCGGCGAGCGGGTCGCGAACGAACTGGTGACGATCCTCGACGACGGCAACATCCCGGGCGAGCGCGGCAGCCTCTCGGTCGACGACGAGGGCGTCGCCGGCGCGCATAAGGTGCTGGTCGAAGACGGCATCCTGCGCGGCTACATGCAGGACCGGCTCAACGCGCGTCTGATGCGGGTCGCTCCGACCGGTAGCGGACGGCGGCAATCGTTCCGGTCGATGCCGCAGCCGCGCATGTGCAACACCTACATGCCCAACGGCGAGAGCACGTTCGAGGAGATCGTCGCATCGACCAAACGGGGCATCTACGCGAAGGGCTTCGGCGGCGGGCAGGTCGAGATATCCAAAGGCGATTTCGTCTTCATGGTGGCCGAAGGCTACCTGATCGAGGACGGCAGGATCACCGCTCCGGTCAAGAACGCCACCATCGTGGGCAACGGTCCCGAAGCGATGACCCGGGTGACGGCGGTCGGCAACGACTCGCGACTCGCCAGCCGTCACTACACGTGCGGCAAGGGCGGTCAGTACGTCCCGGTCGGCGTCGGTATGCCGACCGTCAAGATCTCCGCCATCACGGTGGGCGGCACCGGTGCGTAGCGCGCGCGAAGACGAAGCGCTGCAGACCGCGCGGGATGCGGTCGCGCTGGCGCTCGCGGCCGGCGCCACCGGCGCCGAAGCGACCGTCGGGATCGGGCGGCGCCTCTCGGTCGAAGCGCGCGAGGCCGTCATCACCAAGCTCGAGCAGTCGACCGGCAAGAGCCTGACCGTACGGATCTTCGTCGACGGCCGCAAGACCACGTTCGCGACCGCCGACTTCGAGCGCGACGGTCTGCGGGCGGCGCTCGCCCGCGCCGTCGAGCAGGCCGAGCACGTCGCGGCCGACGAGCTGGCGCGATTGCCGGACGAACGCGCCGAGACCGTCCCCGATCTCGGGCTCTACGATCCGGCGATCGTGGAGCGCGGCGACGATGCCGGCGCGGAGGACGCGCTCGCGATCGAACGCGCGCTGCGCGAAGCGGATCCGCGCATCGTCAACAGCAACGGATCGCATTTCGGCGATTCGAGTTCGCTGGTCGCGCTCGCCAACTCGGACGGCTTCGCCGGCAGCTACCTGGCGACGCGGGCGAGCCGCTCGACCAGTCCGGTCGCGCACGACGGCCCCCACAAGCGGACCGCCCACTATGGGACGGCCGCCCGGCGGCTGGACGAGCTGGACGACAACGCCGAAGTGGCGCGGATCGCCGCCATGCGGACGACCGAGATGTTCGGCGCGCGCAAACCCGGCACGATGCGCGTCCCCGTCATCTTCGAACGGGACGTCGCGGCCGCCGTGCTCTCGGACATCTTCTCGGCCGTCAACGCCGCCAACGTGGCGGTCGGCAACTCGTGGCTGGCCGGCCGGACCGGCGAGAAGATCGGCAGCGATCTGGCCACCATCGTCGACGACGGGCGGCTGCCGGGGCGCCTCGGAAGCTCGCCGTTCGACGGCGAGGGCGTGGCCACGCGGCGCACGGTCGTGTTCGAACGCGGCGTCCTGCGGTCGTTCCTCTACGACTCCTACTTCGCCCGGCGGCTCGGAGCGGCGACCACCGGCAACGCCTCGGGCGGCGGAATCGGGCCGAATAGCCTGTATTTAGAGGCCGGAACGGGGTCGCTCGCGGAATTGGTGGCGAAGACCCCGCGGGGCATCCTGGTGCTGGACACGATCGGATTCGCGACGGAGCACGCGACCGGGACGTACAGCCGGGGAGCGCGCGGGTTCGCGATCGAGAACGGCGAGCTGGCCTTTCCGGTCGAGGAGTTCACGATCGCGGCAAGCCTGCCCGACATGCTGGCCGGGATCGATGCGGTCGCCGCGGACCTGCGATTCGACGGGAGCGTCGTCTCGCCGTCGTTCCGGGTCGCCGAGATGACGATCAGCGGGAGCTAATCTCCGCCGACGCCCGAGGAAGAGACGAGGACGACACGTTGCCGCAGGTAGCCATCAGTTTCACCATCGTCATGCGCATCGAGATGCCGAACACGGCCGGCGCGTTCGCCCAGCTCGCCAACGCCATCGGCGACGCGGGCGGCGTGGTCGCCGCGGTCGACATGCGCTCGGTCACCAAGGCCACGGTCGTGCGGGACGTCACGGTCAACGTCTCGAGCGACGTGATCGGCAACGACGTGCGGCGCGCGGTCGAGGCGATCGACGGGGTGCGCGTGCAGAGCATCTCCGACGCGACCTTCCTCGCGCATATCGGCGGCAAGATCCGGATCGAACCGAAGATCCCCGTCAAGACGCGGCAGGATCTCTCGATCGTCTACACGCCGGGAGTGGCCCGCGTCTCGATGGCGATCGCGGCCGACCCGCACAAGGCGTTCACGCTGACGATCAAGCGGAACACGGTCGCGGTCGTCACCGACGGCACCGCCGTCCTGGGCCTGGGCGACATCGGACCGCTCGGCGCGCTGCCCGTGATGGAGGGCAAGGCGATGCTCTTCAAGCAGTTCGCCGACATCGACGCCTTCCCGATCTGCCTGGATACCAAGGACGTCGACGAGATCGTCGAGACGATCGTGCGCATCGCGCCCACCTTCGGCGGCATCAATCTCGAGGACATCTCGGCGCCGCGCTGCTTCGAGGTGGAGCGGCGGCTGATCGAACGGCTCGACATCCCGGTGATGCACGACGACCAGCACGGCACCGCGGTGGTGATCCTGGCCGCCCTCATCAACGCGGCCTTGGTCGTCGGCAAGCGCATCGAAGACCTGCAGGTGGTCGTCTCGGGTTCGGGCGCGGCGGGCACCGCGACCATCAAGATGCTCCTGGACGCGGGCGTCCGCGACGTCATTCCGGTCGACCGTGCGGGTGCGCTCAACCGGACGGATCGCTACGACAATCCGCACTGGCGCTGGCTGGCCGAACACACCAACGTCGAGAATCGCCGCGGGACGCTCTCGGACGTGCTCGCCGGAGCGGACGTCGTCATCGGCGTCTCGGCACCCGGCATCCTGACCCCCGACGATATCAAGAAGATGGGACGCGATCCGATCGTCTTCGCCATGGCCAACCCGACGCCCGAGATCATGCCGGACGCGGCCGCTCCCTACGTGGCGGTGATCGCCACCGGGCGGTCGGACTTTCCGAACCAGGTCAACAACCTGCTGGCCTTTCCCGGGATCTTCCGCGGCGCGCTGGACGTCCGGGCGCGGAAGATCACCGACGGCATGCTGCTGGCGGCCGCCCGGGCGATCGCGGCCGTCGTCACCGACGAGGAGCGCAGCGCCGAGTACATCATCCCGAGCGTCTTCGACCCCCGGGTGGTCGACGCGGTCGCCAAAGCCGTGGCCGCCGCCGCTGTTGAAGAGGGGGTCGCCCGCCGAACAATTGTAAAGGGTGAGCAAGAAGACGCAGCGGCGCTGCATCAGGGAGGGTAGACATGGCGCTGGCCCGGGTCTTGGTGGTCGAGGACGACGAGGACGTCGCCCGCTTGGAGCGGACGGTCCTCGAACGTGCCGGCTACGAAGTGAAGGTCACCGGCAGCGGGGCCGAGGGGTTGGAACTGGCGGATACGTACCGGCCGGACGTCGTCCTGCTCGACGTCGGCCTGCCGGACATCTCGGGCTTGGACGTCTGCACCTCGCTCTCCAACTCGAACAGCGCTTTCGTGCTGATGGTCAGCGGCCATTCGCGCGAACAGGACGTGCTGCTCGGGCTCGGTCTCGGCGCCGACGACTACATCACCAAGCCGTTCTCGGGCAACGAGCTGGTCGCGCGCATCGCGTCGTTCCTACGCCGGCGCGAGAAGTCCGGCGCCAAGAAAGAAGCCGACGCGATCATGCGGGTCGGGTCGGCGGAACTCAACCGGGATTTCCACACGCTCGTCAACGACGGCACCAACGTGGCGCTGACGGCGCTCGAGTTCCGCCTGCTCTGGTTCTTGGCCGAGGCCGAAGGCCGTCTGCTCACGCGCGCCCAGATCCTCGAACAGGTCTGGAACGACACCTCGGGCGTGCCCACGCGCGTGGTCGACGTGCACGTCGCGGCGCTGCGCAAGAAGCTCTCCGAGTCCGACGCGCCGATCGAGATCGCGAGCGTGCGCGGCATTGGCTACCGGCTCGACAGCAAGTGACGTAGCGGCCGCGCTCGGGCTCGCGCTCGAAGCGGCCGACCCGCGTCCGCTCTACGTGCAGCTCGCCGACCAACTCGTCGACGTCGTCGAAACGGGGCGGCTGGCGGCGGGCGATCGCCTGCCGGCGATGCGCGACCTCGCATCCGCGCTCGGCTGCGCGCTGGTGACCGTCTCGCAAGCCTACGAACTGCTGGCCGCGCGCGGCCGGGTCGTGTCGCGGGTCGGCAAAGGCACGTTCGTCGCGGAACCGGCGGATCGCGACAAGCCGTTCGCCCGCCGCTGGGAACCCGACGTCGGGCGTTTCGCGCGCTCCCCGCGCCTGGAGGGCGTGATGGAACAGTTGACGCGCGCGACCGCCCCGGGGGCGATCTCGCTCGCGACCGGCCATCCCGCGCCCGAGACGTTTCCGCTCCACGACTTCGCGCGCGCGTTTCACCGCACGCTGGTGGACGATCCGCCCGAGGCCATGCAGTACCGCTCCTCGACCGGCGATCCGCAGCTGTGCGAGACTCTGGCCGCGAGCCTGCGCGCGCGCGGCTGCGATGCGGACGCGCGCGACGTCATCGTCTGCTCGGGGGCACAGCAGGCCGCCGACATCGTGGCAACCGTCCTGCTCGAAGAACGCTCGGTGGTGGCATCGGAATCGCCGACCTATTCCGGCACGCTCGGCGTCTTCGACGCGCGCGGCGTGACCTACGTGGAGGTGCGCGGCGACGGCGACGGCATCCGGCCCGACGACGTCGAGCGTGTCTTCTCCGAGTACCGCCCGCGACTGCTCTACCTCAATCCGATCGCGCAGAACCCGACCGGCGCGGTCCTGCCGCAGCGCCGGGCCAAGCAGATCGTCGCGCTGGCGCGCCGCTACGACGTGGTCATCCTCGAGGACCAGACCGGCTGGCAGCTGACCTACGACGCGGTCGCGCCGCGGCCGCTC
>Ga0207667_10003984_pt1 | contig 18151 bp, 15 predicted proteins | sample KBSCornC52_FD_184301 | JGI IMG/M metagenome (GOLD analysis project Ga0207667, IMG submission 184301) | Corn rhizosphere microbial communities from Kellogg Biological Station, Michigan, USA - KBS Corn C5-2 (SPAdes) (version 2) | ecosystem: Host-associated > Plants > Roots > Rhizosphere > Soil ...
CCGGGACCATGACGTGCGGCTGTCGCTGCCCGACGACCCGGTGCTGGTCGTCGGCGACGAAGTCCGGCTGACGCAGGTGCTGGCGAACCTGCTGGGCAACGCGGCCAAGTTCACGCCGCCGCGGGGCCATATCGAAGCGCGCGTGGAGCAGGTCGGCGGCGAGGCCGTGATCGACGTCGTCGACGACGGCATCGGCATCGCGCCGGACCGCCTGGACGACGTGTTCGAGATGTTCGCGCAGACCGAGAACAAGGCCCACGGCGGCACGCCCGGCCTGGGCATCGGCCTCGCGGTCGTGCGTTCGCTCACGGGCCTGCACGGCGGCACCGTGCGCGCGTACAGCGCCGGCCCGGGCCAGGGCACGCGCGTGCGCCTGTCCTTGCCGCTGGCCGAACCCGGGCCTCGTGCCGTGCCTGCCGCGGACACGGCCGCGATGCAATCCGCCGGCACGCCCGGCCTCGCCGTGCTGCTCGCGGACGACAACATCGACGCGGCCGAGCTGCTGGCGACGATCCTGCGGGCCGAAGGCCACGCCGTCGACGTGGCATACGACGGCCTGGCCGCGATCGAACGCGCCGGCGCGGCCCCGCCGCAGGCCATGGTGCTGGACATCGGCATGCCGGGCGCGAACGGCTACGAAGTCGCGCGCTGGGTGCGCGAGCAACCCTGGGGCGCGGACGTGCTGCTGGTCGCCGTGACCGGCTGGGGCCACGTCCACGACGGCGACCGGCCGCAGCGCGCCGGGTTCGATGTGCGGCTGGTGAAGCCTATCGTCATCGAACAGTTGCTGGACGTGCTGCGGGAACGCTGCGGCGGATAGGGTCAGCGGAAGGACAGCGCCCCGGTCAGATCTCCGATATCCGCACCGCATGCAGTGAACGCCGTCTTCTTGCGGATTAAAGGCGATTATTCTTCAATTCACGGGGTGCAATCGTGCTTTGACCTCGGCAATGATGCCTTGTATTTGCACGTGGCATTTTCCGGACAATTCCACAACACGATTGCTTTGCAAATAGCCCGATTTTTGCTAGCCTTGCAATTGAATTCGAAAGACGTCCCGAGCATATACGACAAGGAAAAAGAATGTCACGGTGCTGCCGCGTAGTGAAAACATTTGCGTTTATCATGATGATGGCAACTGGCCTCGCCTGTTCGGCGGCGGCCCTGCCGAAGGAATGTGTACGATCGGCTGGAATGCATGACGTGACTCCATGTCACGACAAGAAACTTCATGCATTGAACATCGATCTGGAACATCTTAATGAAAAATGGAAAGTTACGCGCGGCGAAGCACTTGTTTTAGCGTGGCATCAAACCTGGGCCAATAGCGTCCGGCGGCGCTGCAAGAACCTGGCGTGCCTGCACGACGCCTATGAAAAACGGATAAGCGATCTCGATGGCATATGCACGCACGCCCCCGGGGCGGATGAGATTTCGAGAAAGAAGCTCAATCCGGAAATCAACCTCGGCATTCTTTGCAGGGATGAAAAAAAGGACAAGGATTGCTTGTCCGCCGGGCTCATGAAAAAGCTGCAAATCAAACCGGATGTTTTCATGTCAGATCCAGACGTTTCCGAGTTGGTGAAGTCGGGATACATCATCAACATGTCTTCCGTCGATGTCGACAACGACGGCCGCGAAGAGATTCGAGTGTGGGCAACCGTCGGTTCGGCGCAGTGTGTTCGCAGTGTTTTTTTCAAATTGGCGGAAAATGGCACCTATCGTCGCCTGGACGATAAAAAATATGACATGTTTACTGAAGAGGCACGCTTTTGTGGCGGGGACGCGGGCTCCTTTGTCAGGATCGGAGACATTAATTATTTCCTGGAACCGTTTGGCGAAACGTACAACCTGTTCATGAATACGCCTAAAGAACTGTACCCGATTTGCACATCGAAGCCGAATTGAAGATATTGGAGGAATAAATCATGGGAAACTTCAATGCCGATGAAAAAAAAGATTTACAGGCGAAGATTGTCAAGGTGTGCACGCAGACCGAGATGGGTGGCAACTCGGCAAAAGCATATGAGTTCAGTTATGCCGGACGGGGGAAAAGCAGTTATTCTTTCGGCTTGCTGCAGTTCGACGTCGGCGGTCGCGGGGAGGCTAAACAATTTTTGAAAGACAACGGCTTCACGGACGACGAGATTGGTCGACTTTCGAAAAACGAGAAGATCGACGATCTGGCATCGCTCAACAAGAAACTGGCAGGGATATCTGCCAAGGTTGACCAGTTCACGACCGACTCTGCGGCCGGCGCAGCAGAAAAAATCGACCAGGTGATTTCCTATGTCGAAAAAAGAAACGAAAAGATTGGCAAGCTCATCAAAGAGGACAAGAGCGTGCAGCTTGCGTTGGCGGATTTTGATAACCAGTTCAACATTGGAGGGTTGGGCTCATCGACACCCAACGACAAATCAATGCTTGCATATCTTTGCGGCATGGAAGTCAACCTTACTGGCGGCAAAATCAAGCTCGGCGACACGATTTCAGTGAGCGACATCCAGAACTTTATCGACCGATCAACATATGCAAGCAAGCCGGGCACCAAACCTGGCATTGAGACGCGCAGGAAAGCGCTCGAAAAAGCACTTAATGATCTTGTTCCCAAGGAAACCGAGCCGACGCGTGTCAAGCTGTATCAACTCCCATGACGCGGTCTCGATCATCCACGCTCATGCGATCTCGACCCGGGTAGTCGCGCCATGGCGACGTGACGCAGCCTTACCGATGCCGGTAGATTGCTGAGGCAACCGCCCGGTTCCTGTTGCACCAAAACCGGGCAACACAGCGCCAATTAGGCTGGCACGCTTCTTGATTCGTCTATCCGTGTCGACACTCTCACGGAAGGCGGCCATGAAAGACTTTTTCAACGAGATGACGGTCGGCGACGCCGGCGCCGTGCGCGAACACTACCGCGCATTCGACGCCTGGCTGCAGCGCCAGCCGCTTGAACGGATCGAGCGCAAGCGCGCCGAGGCGGACCTCACGTTCCGCCGCGTCGGCATCACGTTCGCCGTCTATGGCGACGGCGCCGGCACGGAGCGCCTGATCCCATTCGACACCATCCCGCGCATCATTCCGGCGCACGAATGGGCCGCGCTGCAGGCCGGCCTCGTGCAGCGCGTGCAGGCGCTCAACATGTTCGTGCACGACATCTACCACGAGCAGAACATCGTCCGCGCCGGCATCATCCCCGCGCAGCAGATCTACCAGAACGCCCAATATCGCCCGGAGATGCAGGGTATCAGCGTCGCCTCCGACATCTATGCGCACATCGCGGGCGTGGACATCGTCCGCGCCGGCAAGGGGGAGTTCTACGTCCTGGAAGACAATTTGCGCGTGCCGTCGGGCGTGTCGTACATGCTCGAAGACCGCAAGATGATGATGCGCCTGTTCCCCGAACTGTTCGCGCGCCACCGCATCGCGCCGGTCGAGCATTATCCCGACATGCTGCTGGAGAACCTGCGCTCGGTCGCGCCGACCGGTGTGCTGGACCCGACTGTCGTCGTGATGACGCCGGGGATGTACAACTCCGCGTATTTCGAACATGCCTTCCTCGCCCAGCAGATGGGCGTCGAGCTGGTCGAGGGCAAGGACCTGTTCGTCGACGCGAACGCCGTCTACATGCGCACGATCCGCGGCCCGCGCCGCGTGGACGTGATCTACCGCCGGCTGGACGACGACTTCCTCGATCCCCTCGCCTTCCGCGCCGATTCGACGCTCGGCGTGCCCGGCCTGCTGTCGGTCTACCGCGCGGGCCGCGTGACGCTGGCGAACGCGATCGGCACCGGCGTCGCCGACGACAAGTCGATCTACCCGTACGTGCCGGACATGATCCGCTTCTACCTGGCGCAGGAACCGCTGCTGAACAACGTGCCCACGTGGCAGTGCCGGCGGCCGGAAGACCTGGCGTACACGCTCGATCACCTCGACCAGCTGGTGGTGAAGGAAGTGCACGGCGCCGGCGGCTACGGCATGCTGATCGGTCCCGCATCCACACGGGCACAGATCGAGGACTTCCGCCGGCGTCTCGTGGCGCGGCCCGATGGCTATATCGCGCAGCCGACGCTGGCGCTGTCCGCATGCCCGACCTATGTCGACAGCGGCATCGCGCCGCGCCACATCGACCTGCGGCCGTTCGTCCTGTCCGGCAAGACCGTGTCGATGGTGCCGGGGGGGCTCACGCGCGTCGCGCTGCAGGAAGGATCGCTGGTGGTGAACTCGTCGCAGGGCGGCGGCACCAAGGACACCTGGATACTGGAGGAATGATGCTGAGCCGCACCGCAGACCACTTGTACTGGATGGCGCGTTACACCGAGCGCGCCGAAAACACCGCGCGCATGCTCGACGTGGCCGTGCAGACGTCGATGCTGCCGCAGTCGGCGCAGGACACCGAGCAGGCCTGGCGCGCCATCCTCGGCATCTCCGAGCTGCAGGACGCCTTCGACGCCCGCTATGCCGCGCTCGACGAAAGGAACGTCATCGCATTCATGGTGGGCGACCCCGCCAACCCGTCGTCGATCGTATCGTGCCTCACGGCCGCGCGCGAGAACGCGCGCGCCGTGCGCGGCGTGCTCACGACCGAGGTCTGGGAGACGCAGAACGCGACGTGGATCGAACTGCGCGACCGCCTGCGCCTGGGCCTGGACGGCATCGACCCGGGCGAGTTCTTCGACTGGGTCAAGCACCGCTGCCACCTGGCGCGCGGCGTCACGCTCGGCACCATGCTGGACGACGAGGCGCTCGTGTTCATCCGCCTCGGCACCTTCCTCGAGCGCGCGGACAACACGGCACGCCTGCTGGACGTGAAATACCACGAGGCCGGCGCCGCCGCCACGCACGACGTCCTCACCCAGCGCGAATTCTATTACTGGGCGGCGCTGCTGCGCTCCGTGGCCGGCTTCGAGATCTACCGCAAGGTCTACCGCGATTCGGTCACGCCCGCCCGCGTGGCGGAGCTCCTGATGCTGCGCGCCGACATGCCGAGATCCCTGCTCGCCTGCATGGAACAGGTGCTCGCGAACCTGAAGGCCGTGCGCAACGGCGTCTCGGCCGGCACCGAGCGCCTGGCCGGGAAGATGCACGCCGACCTGCAGTTCGCGCGCATCGAGGACGTGCTGGCGGCCGGCATGGACGCCACGCTCGGCCGCTTCATGGAAAACATTTACGCGCTGGGCAACGGCATCAGCCGCGATTTCCTCGTTCCACTGGGAGACTGACATGCAACTGTCCATCCGCCACGAAACCCTGTACCGCTACACCCAGTCACAGGCGTACAGCATCGAGCAGCTGCACCTGACGCCGCGCGCCGAACCGCAGCAGCAGGTATTGTCCTGGCAGATCGCCACGCCCGGCCATTGCGCCGCTTACGTCGACGCCTACGGCAATGCCTCGCACATGCTCACGCTGAACGCGCCGCACGACGCGGTGCGCATCCTCGTCGAAGGCGTCGTCGCGACCGTGCCGCTGCCCGGCGGCCGCCTGCAGGCGCACGACAGCCTGCCGCCGCTGATCTTCACGGTCCCGACCCGGCTGACGCAGCCCACGTCCATGCTGGCCGACGTGGCGACCGCCTGCCTGCCCGCCGGCGGCGTCGGCACGATTGACTTGCTGCGGCTCGCGGCGCACATCCGCGCCGCGGTCGCCTACCAGGTCGGCGCCACGCACGTCGCCAGCACGGCGGCCGAGGCGATGGTGCTGGGCGCCGGTGTGTGCCAGGACCATGCCCACATCTTCCTCGCCTGCTGCCATGCGCGCGGCGTACCGGCGCGCTACGTGTCGGGCTATATCGACCCGGGATCGACGGGCCACGCCGCGAGCCACGCCTGGGTCGACGCCTGGGCCGAGGATGGCGACTTTACCGGCTGGATCAGCATCGACGTCACGCACGGCCGCCTGATGGACGAGGGCTACTGCCGCCTCGCGATCGGCCGTGACTACGAATCGGCGGCGCCGGTGCGCGGCATGCGGCGCGGCGGGGGCGACGAGACGATGCGCATCGAGGCCCAGATCGTGCCCGTGCAGTGACCGGGGCGGCGTGTAGAATGCACCCTTTGCGTACTGACGGTGGAAGGATTCGATGACATATTGTGTGGGCATGCGCCTCGATGCGGGCCTGGTGTTCCTGGCGGATTCGCGCACCAATGCGGGGGTCGACCAGGTCGGCACCTTCCGCAAACTGAGCGTGTTCGAGAACCCGGGCGAGCGCATGATGGTCATGATGACCTCGGGGAACCTGTCGATCTCGCAGGCGGTGCGCCAGATCGTGGCCAGCCACGTGGACGCGGACGGCACGACGATCTGGAACGCGCCCGACATGTACGCGGCCGCGCGCATCGTCGGCGCGGCCGTGCGCACCGTGCACCGCGAGGAGGCGGCGCAACTGGCGGAGCACGGCGTCGACTTCAACATCGGCATCGTGTTCGGCGGCCAGATCCGGGGCGAGCGCTGCCGCCTGTTCTACGTCTATTCGGCCGGCAACTTCATCGAGTCGCACGACGAGAACCCGTACTTCCAGATCGGCGAGGCCAAGTACGGCAAGCCGATCATCGACCGCGTGGTCACGCCGCGCACGTCGCTCGACGCCGCCGCCAAGTGCGCGCTGATCTCGATGGATTCCACGCTGCGTTCGAATATATCGGTGGGCCTGCCGCTCGACCTGCTCGTGTACGAAGCCGGCAGCCTGGCCGTCACCCGCTTCGTCACCATCGACGAGCACAACGCGTACTTCCAGATGCTGCGCACGACGTGGGGCCAGCAACTGAAGGCCGTGTTCGAGGGGATCGCGGCGCCCTCGTGGGACGCGGCGTCGGCCACGACGGCGGACCGGTCGGCCAACCTGCACAGCCGTCCCGTGCGCATCGCGCTGCCCCCTGACCTCGCCGCGGGAGAGCCGGCACCACCGCTGCAGTCGCTGGCGGACCAGCCAGGCCCGGCGGGCCAGCACTGACCGTTCATCGTCGCCCGCCCCGGTTCGGGCCTGCCGGGGCAGGCCGGAGTACTCCAGTTGTAGTTCCCAATGGCGTGCGCGAGCGACGCGCAAGCGCCGCCATGTATGTACGCTCGATTGACCTCGCACAAATTCACGCTACATAGTCGTGAGAGCATCCTGTTGAGCTCCATGCAGTGTTGCGCCGCCCGGTTGACTTGCCTTCGTGGGACTCGTTGAGCTGAAGATGTCATCGGGACGCGACGCCCCGAGGTCGGTTCTGCACACTGGAGAATAGTCATGATCAAACGCCAGCGCTTTTTCCGTGGCCAACTCGTCCAGGTACGCAGCAGCGCAGAGATTGCCGCGACACTTGATGCCAACGGAAAACTCGATGGGGTGCCATTCATGCCAGAGATGGCGCGTTACTGCGGCAGGCATGTCCGCGTTTTCCGCCGTGCCGACAAGACCTGCGTGGCTGGCGCCGGGCTGCGCCGCATGAGAGCCACGGTATTTCTGGAAGACCTGAGGTGCGATGGCGCGTTTCACGACGATTGTCAGCGTCATTGCCTCTTTTTCTGGAAGGAGGCGTGGCTGAAACCGGTAGCAAGCCCCGCCATGCCAGATCAGGCAGAGGCGAGTCTCGATCACGTCATGCCAGCCTGGGTAACGCAGTTGCCGACACGGCAGAATGGGCTCTACACCTGTCAATCGACCCAATTATTCGACGCCACCGAAACACTGTCTCGCTGGAACTTTGCTCCATTTCTGCGAGAGATTTTTCATAAAGAACTTTCGGTACAGGATTTCCTGAAAATCGTTTATCGGGCAGCGACGCATCGTTTTCTTGGACGCAAGGATCCATACAGCCTGGCTGGGCCCGAGGGCAGAAAATGCAAGGGAAATCTCAACCTCCAGGCAGGTGACTGGGTCGATGTCAAGAATGCCGAGGAAATCCAGGCAACGCTCAATCCCGAGGGCATCAATTGCGGCCTGGCGTTCAGGCCGAGCATGGCGGCGGCAATCGGCGGACGTTACCAGGTCGCATTTCCTGTCCAAAAATTCATCTTTGAGCAGAGTGGCAAGATGGTACATTTGACTAATACCGTCGCGTTGAAAGGCGTGGTCTGCCAGGGCGTATGCGCCGCGAATTGCCCCCGTGCGGAATATCTGTATTGGCGCGAAAGCTGGCTGCGGCGCGTGGACGCCGGCGCGGAGCCTGAGCACTCCGAAAACCCACATTAGCGTCGACAGATCGCACGATCGCTTGCCCATCGGAGGTGCTTGTCAATGGCTACCACAAGAGATATCACGATCGTCGGCGCCGGCCCCTACGGCCTGTCGATCGCCGCTCATCTGCGCCAGCACGGTGCCGATTTCTGCGTTATCGGCAGCACCATGCAAAGCTGGCTTCGTAACATGCCCAAAGGGATGTTGCTTAAATCGGCTGGACTCACCTCGTCCCTGGTCGCTCCTCACGGCAATTATTCCTTACGCCAGTTTTGCACCGAGCGCGACATTCCTTATCAGGATATGGGCTTGCCGGTGAGCGTCGAGACCTTCGGGGCATATGGCGTATCGTTCCAGAAAAAATTCGTGCCCGAGGTGCGGGACGTTCGAGTGGTCGGCCTCAGGCCATGTCCAGGCGGGTTCAGTTTGTCGACAGCGGATGGCGAGACGTTTACCAGCCGCAAGGTCGTGTTAGCCACCGGACTCGATAGTTACCGGCATATTCCCGGTCCACTTGCGTCTCTCCCGCCCGGGTTGCTCACACACAGCGCCGACCATCACGATCTAAGTCAATTTAGCGGGCGCGACGTGCTCGTGGTCGGCGGCGGCGCGTCGGCCATCGACCTGGCCGTATTGCTGCACGAGGCGCAGGCCAGGGTACGACTGGTCGCACGCACGCCCGTGCTCAATTTTCTTACGCAGGAAATGCACGCGTCGACCTTGCTGCAACGCCTGCGCAGGCCGTTATCGGGCATTGGACAGGACTGGAAAGGACTGCTGTGCTCCGATGCGCCATGGCTGTACCGTTATCTGTTCGACCGTTTCCGCTTGCGCACAGCGAAGAAATTTCTTGGCCCTAGTGGCGGCTCGTTCATGCAGAATCGGCTCGCGGCGGTGCCCCAACTGCTCGGTTTCCAACTGATCCATGCCGAGGCACGCGAAGAACATGCATGCCTGCTGCTGGCAGGCCCCGACGGCCGGCAACGAACCGTATCGGCCGATCATGTCATCGCAGCGACCGGGTACGAGGCCGATGTGCGCCGCCTGGGATATTTAAGCGCCGGGATCATCGAACAACTGCAGTTGATCGGGCTGACTCCACGCTTGTCGGCACACTTCGAATCCTCGGTACCTGGCCTGTATTTTGTTGGCGCAATATCGGCGACCAGTTTTGGACCGTCGATGCGGTTTATCGCTGGCGCGGACTTCACGAGCCAGCGCATCGTGAAGCATTTGATGCGCTCACTCGGGACCAGGAACCGGCCGCTGTACGCCAGCTAAGCCGTGCCAATGGGTCGCTTTGACATGCCATGACCGGTTTCGCGTCGCCATTCTGGAAACATGTCACCACCGTATTGATGGGCTCAGTGGCGGCGCAAGTCACACCGTTGTTGATGGCGCCCCTTATTACGCGCATTTGCACACCGGAGGACATGGGCGCCTTTGGCGTCTGGTTTGGTCTGATTGCCATCGCATCGATCGGCGCAACCCTGCGTCTGGAAGCGGCCATGATTCTCGATCACGGCACCGAGGACCAAGCCACCTGTTTCAGCGTCGTCGGCTATTTTGCAACACTGCTCGCACTCGCCATCACCCTGTGCGGCTCGCTCGCCCGGGCCTTCGACCTCCCTCTTGTCGGCCACATGTCCTGGTTTGGCCTGATGAGCATCGGCGTCGGCACCTGGCTCACCGCGTATATGCAAACGACATTGGCTTACGCGGCCTCGTGCAATGCGTTTGGGCCGGCAGCGAAAGCCCGGGTGTTGGCTGCGGCGACGATCGCCATCGCCCAGGCGGCCCTGCTTTTACTTGGCGCAGGCGCGAATGCCCTGTTCGCGGGACAGATCGTCGGCCTGGCGGCCGGCCTGTTGGCGGCAACGTATCTGCTTTCGCCCCCGCGTCCAAGGCTCACCGCGCTCCCGATTGACGCGCAGTGGAAGTACTTGCGAAAACACAAGGCGTTCTGGTGCTTTGCCCTGCCCGCACATTTACTCAATGCCCTGTGCGCTCAATTGCCACTCCTGTTCATCAGCGCCAGGCATGGCGTACTTTCCGCAGGCCTGTTCGCGCTGACACTCCGGGTGCTGGCCGCGCCCGTGTCGTTACTGGCCGCCTCGGTCCTGGAAGTCTTCAAGCGCCAATCGGTAGTGGAGTTCCAAACCGTGGGCAACTGCACGCAGTGTTATTTGTCCACGTTCAGGATTTTGGCATTGCTCGGCATCGGACCGGCACTGATATTGCTCTTGTTCGCCCCCGCCTTGTTTGCCTTTGTTTTTGGACCGTCGTGGCGCGCCGCCGGGGACATCGCGCGGATCCTGGCCCCTCTCTATTTCCTGAACTTCATCGCCAGTCCCCTCAGTTACGTCTTTTCCGTGACGGGCAAACAAAAGGCGGATCTGGTATGGCAAGTCGCACGCGGCATCCTGATCATCGGCGCATTCTCGGCACATCTCACACTGCAAGGCAATCTGCTCGTCTACACCATCGGATACTCGTTGTTGTACCTGATCTATTTGCAGATGTCATACCGGTACGCGCAGAACAGACTGGCGTCGGGGTCGCGTAGAACAGCGTGAAACGCGGCGCGCTGCGATGATTTTTTCCTGGCCGCCGATATCGGGTTCGATATCGCATTCGTCGGTTAGTTGCGAAAATTCCCAGATTGTAGTCCGGTTCATGGCATCCGCCCGCGGCTGCCGCAGAAACTCCCAGCAATAACAAGGACTTATGCAGCCGGCCCGAAACGACGCCCGGCGCTGCCGATGCGCCTGTGCGCTTTTGACAATGGCGCCTGCCATGGCCTACATTGCCGGATCACATAAAAAACCACTCGACTACACATGCCCCTCCTCCGCCCCCGCCCGCCGCGTCTCGCGGTCGCCACCCTCGCCCTGTTGACCGCCATCGCCAGCCTCGGCATCCCCGCTGCCGCGCAACAGGAAGCGCGTCCCGCCACCGGCCTGTCGACCATGACCTGGACGCCCGACAACGGCAACGGCACCTTCACGAATCCACTGTTCTACGACGAGTTCTCGGACCCCGACCTGATCCGCGTCGGCGACTGGTTCTACCTGACCGGCACGACGATGCACGCGATGCCCGGCCTGCCAGTGCTGCGCTCGCGCGACCTCGTGAACTGGGAATTCCTCGGCTATGCCGTCGACAGGCTGGACTTCGGCCCTGCCTACCGCCTGGAAGACGGCAAGGAGATCTATGGCCAGGGCATCTGGGCGCCGAGCCTGCGCTACCGGAACGGCACGTTCTACATCTTCAGCAACGTGAACGGCCGCGCCACGCAGATCTTCACGGCCACCGATCCGCGCGGTCCGTGGACGCGGCGCGAGATGAAGCGCAGCCTGCACGACCTGTCCGTGCTGTTCGACGACGACGGCACGGCCTGGGTCGTATGGGACCACCAGCGCATGCACATCGCCCGGCTGACGGACGACCTGACCGACATCGTGCCCGGCACCGAGAAGGTCTTGTTCGCGCAGGACGCGGGCATGGGCGAAGGCGCGCACCTCTACAAGATCGACGGCAAGTACTACATCCTGTCCGCCAACTACGCGGGCGGTTTCCGCATGCCGGCCGCACGTGCCGACAAGGTGGACGGTCCGTACGAAGTGAACCAGGCGATCAGCAAGGACGAAGACTTCGGCATGGCCCAAGGCTACCGCCTGAAGGACAACAGGACCCCGGCGACGCTCGTTCCGCCCGATCCGTCCGCACGCAATGCGAACTCGCTCCACCAGGGCGGCATCGTGCGCACGCCGGCCGGCGAATGGTGGGGCTTCTCGATGCAGGACTTCAATTCGGTCGGCCGCCTGCTGAGCCTTGCCCCGATCACGTGGAAGGACGGCTGGCCGTACTTCGGCCTGCCCGGCAACCTGGGGCGCAATCCGCGCACATGGGTCAAGCCGAAGACGATGTCGCGCTCCCCGATCACCGTGCCGTATGCGCGCAGCGACGATTTCTCGGGCACGACCCTGCAGCCGGTATGGCAGTGGAACCACGTGCCGGTCGACGGCCAGTGGTCGCTGACGGAGCGGCCCGGCTTCCTGCGCCTGCATGCGCTGCCGGCTGCGTCGTTCTGGCAGGCCCGCAACAGCCTGACGCAGCGCGCCATCGGCCCGCGTTCCTCGCCCACCGTGACGCTCGATGCGGCCGGCCTCGCGGACGGCGACTTGGCCGGCCTCGCCCTGCTGAACCTTCCGTATGCCACGCTGGGTGTGGAAAAGACGCCCGCCGGGCTGCAGGTCGCGCTGTACGACCAGGCGCGCGACCGCACCGTGCGCGTGCCGCTGCCGGTGGGCGCCGCGCGCGTCATGCTGCGCGCGGACTGCGACTTCCTCACGGAGCAGGCGCGTTTTTCCTGGTCGCTGGACGGCAAGGCGTTCACGCCGATCGGCGACCCGTTCACGATGGTGTTCCAGCTCAAGACGTTCCAGGGCGTGCGCTATGCCCTCTTCAACTTCAACCAGGGCGGCAAGCCGGGCGGCCACGCGGACTTCGACAGCATCGACGTCTACCAGCCGGACCCGCACGGGCTGATGCGCGCGATTCCGGTCGGCCAGCGCATCCGGCTGGCCGGGTGGAAGACGGGCGCCGCGTTCGCGCCGGGCGGCGGCCAGCCGGCGCCGTTTGCGGTCAGGGACATGGGACTGGGACGCGTGGCGCTGCAGTCCGGTGCGGCGTGGGTGAGCGTCGATGCCGCCGGAGGTGTCTCGCTGCGCAAGGGCCGTCCCGCGCAGGCCGAGAGCTTCCAGTGGATCGAGACGCCGACCGGGGAACTCGTGCTGATGTCGCTGCGCACGAACCGGTTCCTGCGCGTCGACCCCGCCACGCAGGCGGTCCGCGCCGACAGCCCCGGGCCCGTACCGGATGGCAGTGACGGCGTACGCCTGACCTGGTCACTGGCCCGCTAACAACCATCCCGCCCTCCCGTCCGGCGACGCTGCGTCGCCGGCACCGCACCGCCGCGCACGCGGCGTTTTGTGTCCGTTTGTGTCACGCCCCGCCGTCGACACAATGCCCGGGTTTCCCGACATGCAACGGACAATCCGCGGACACACCCGCATGGTCTCATGACGGTCATCGACGAATCGCGTCGACGCCACCGAAAGAGAGACCGACATGAAGACCACTTGCACCGCCCTCGCCGCCACGCTGGCCCTGTCCCTGTGCGCCGCCGCCCACGCCGCGGACGACAAGAAACCGACCGAGAAATGCTTTGGCGTCGCCAGGGCCGGCCAGAACGAATGCGCGGCCGGTCCCGGCACCTCGTGCGCCGGCACGGCGAAGAAGGATTTCCAGGGCGATGCTTGGATCCTCGTCGCGAAAGGCACCTGCACCGGCATCGAGACCCCGAACGGCCACGGCTCGCTCACCCCGCGCAAATGAATCCGCAGTCCACACGTCAACCACCCACCCATTGGAGAACACCATGAAAGCACAGCGCACCCACCACCTCGGCCTCGCCGGCGCCGCCGCCCTGCTCGCGATCGCCACCCTCGGCGCGACCAGCCCGTCGTATGCGGCCGACAAGGAGCAGCCGGCCCGCTGCTACGGCATCAACGGCTGCAAGGGCGAGAGCCTGTGCGCCACCGCGAAGAACGAATGCAAGGGCCAGAACAAGTGCAAGGGCCAGGGCGTTGTCCTCAAGACCCCGACCGAGTGCAAGGCGCTGGGCGGCCGGCCGACCGAGAAGGAATAACCCGGCAGGCCCGCCCGCCCCGCGCGGGCGGGCTGACCATCCACCAACCACGAGACACGCCATGCCAGCCCATTTCCCTCCCCCTGTCTTCGCCGGCTACGGCCTCGGCCTGCGGCGCGAGCACTACCGCGACTTCCTCGAGACGCGCGTCCCCGTCGACTTCGTCGAGGTCATTTCCGAGAACTTCATGGTCGCGGGCGGCCAGCCGCTGGACATCCTGCGCCGCGTGCGCGAACGGCATCCGGTGGCGTTGCATGGCGTGTCGATGTCGGTCGGCTCGGCCGACGGCCTGCGCGGCGACTACCTGAAGCGCCTGAAAGCGCTCGTCGACGCGGTCGATCCGCTGTACGTATCCGACCACCTGAGCTGGTCGCGCACCGGCCGCTTCAACGCGCACGACCTGCTGCCGCTGCCGTGGACCGACGAAGCGCTCGACGTCGTCTGCGCGAACATCCACCGCGCCCAGGACACGCTGGGCCGCGCCATGCTGTTCGAGAATCCGTCGAGCTATCTCGCATTCGCCGAGGCCTTGATGCCGGAATGGGAATTCGTCGCCCGCATGTGCGAGCGCACGGGCTGCGGCCTGCTGCTGGACGTGAACAACGTGTACGTGAGCGCCGCCAACCACGGCTTCGACCCGTTCGCCTACCTCGACGGCATTCCCGCCGGGCGCGTGCGCCAGATCCACCTCGCGGGCCACAGCCAGGGTAACGGCCTGCTGGTCGACACGCACGACCAGAACGTGCCCGACGGCGTGTGGTCGTTGTACGCCCACGCCCTCACCCGCTGCGGCTCGGTGGCGACGATGATCGAGCGCGACGCCGACATCCCGCCGCTGGCCGACCTGCTGGCCGAACTGGACGTGGCCCGCCAACTCGGCGCGGCACCGGCACTGAAGGAGGCCGCATGAACCTGCACGCCATGCAGCGCGACTTCCGCCGCTGGCTGACGGCAGCCGACGTTCCCGCAGCACGCCGCCTGGCCGGCGCCGACCGGGCCGGCCTCGAGGTCTACCAGAACAACTACCGCGTCCAGCTCGTCGGATGCCTGGAAACCACGTATCCGCATGTGCGCACGTACATCGGCGACGCCGCGTTCCATCGCGCGGCCGTCCATCACGTCACGCGCCATCCGCCGCGCGCATGGACGCTGGATGCGTATGGTGCCGGCTTCGAACGGACGCTGCGTGCCCTCTGGCCCGACAACCCGGACGTGCACGAACTGGCATGGCTTGAATGGGCGCAGGCCACCGCGTTCGTCGCCCGCGACACCGTGCCGCTCGATCCCGCCCGTCTCGCGGCCGTCGACTGGGACCGCGCGCGCCTGGACTTTGCACCGTCGCTGCACCTGGCGCGCTTGACGACCAATGCGGCGGACGTCTGGTCCGCGCTGCAGGCAGGCGCGGTTGGGCCCGATCCCGCGCCCGCTGCGGCGCTGCTGCCCGAGCCGAAGGGCGTGGCGGTATGGCGCCGCGGCTTCGTCACGCGCCTGCGCGTGCTCGACCCGCTGGCGTACGACGCGCTCGTGCTGGCCCGCGCGCAACGCAACCTGGCCGCGCCGTGCGCCATGCTCGTCGAACGCCTCGGCGACGACGACGGTGTCGCCCGGGCAGGCGCGCTGCTGGCCGACTGGATCGGCAGCGAACTGCTCGTGCGCGTCAGCGCCTCACGCCAACCATGAAAGGACACACCATGATATTCCAGACCATCCGCACGCGCCTGGGGCGCGCGCTCCCCGACGACACCCTGCTGCTGCTCGACCGCGTGGCCGTCGCCGCCATCTTCTTCCTGTCCGGCCGCACGAAGGTCGAGGGTCTCTTCACGATCAAGCCGTCGACGTACGAACTGTTCCGGACGGAGTACGCGCTGCCGCTGGTGCCGCCCGAGCTGGCGGCGCACATGGCGACGACGGCCGAGCACCTGTTCCCGCTGCTGCTCGTACTGGGCCTGTGCACGCGCGGCGCGGCGCTCGGCCTGCTGGGCATGACGGCCGTGATCGAGGTGTTCGTGTATCCGGATGCGTGGCCGACGCATTTGAGCTGGGCGGCGCTATTGCTGCCGCTGGTGGCCAAGGGAGGGGGGAGATGGGCGCTGGACCGAATGGTGGCGTCAAACACGGCGTACCAGACGACGTAGGGTGGACACCCCTGTGTCCACGCGGACGTACGCATCACGCAAACGTCACGCGTGGGCACGGGGTGCCCACCCTACAACCGGTGCTGTTACTTGCCGGCGACTTTCGTGATGCTCGGCAGGTTCTTGGCCACGTTGGCATCGCCACCGCTGGCCGTCAACTTGCCGGCGCCGTCGTTCCACTGCAGGCGGGTCGTCGTGCCCTTGCCCTTCTCGTAGTCGTACGACACGCCATCGTCGTCATACAGGTCGAAGCTGCCGTCGCGGCCCGGGTAGACCTTGACCTGGGCGATGCCCTGCTTGGTCGCGGTCGACTGGATATCGGTGCCGAACGGGACGATCGAACCGGCCTTCACGAACACCGGGATACGGTCGATCGGTGCCGCCACCTTGACCCACTGGCCGCCGGCCAGCTTCTCGTCGGTCCAGAAGTTGTACCAGTCGGTACCGGCCGGCAGGTAGACGTTCTTCTCGGTCTGGCCCTGCTCCGTCACCGGCGCCACCAGGAACGCCGGGCCGAACATGTATTGCGTGCCGATGTCGGCGACGTTCGGGTCGTTCGGGAAGTCCATCCACAGGGCGCGCATGAACGGCGCGCCAGTGTCGTGCGTGAACTTGGCCTGGCTGTAGATGTACGGGATCAACTGGTAGCGCAAGGTGTCGTAGCGGGCCATGACGGCTTCCGCCTGCTTGCCGAATGCCCAGATTTCGGTGCGCTTGCGGTCACCGTGCAGGCGCAGGGTCGGCAGGAACGTGCCGTACTCGAACCAGCGGGTCAGCAGTTCCGGATAGTCGTTGTACTGGCCGACGACGTCGCGCGCGTCGGACGGATCGAGCAGCGGCGGCTTCACGGCGTTCGTCGAGCCCGGCAGGCTCTGCCAGCCGCCGATGTCGTTACCCCACAGGGCGATGCCGGAGGCCGTCATGTTCAGGCCCGTCGGGATCTGGCGCGCCAGCGCTTCCCACGTCGGGTTGACGTCCGACGACCAGAACAGCGCGCCCGTGCGCTGCGAGCCGAGGTAGGCGGCGCGCGACAGGATCAGCACGCGCTTGTTCGGCTTCCAGGCGCGCATGTTGTCGGCCACGCCTTCCACGTGCATCAGCGGGAACAGGTTGTGGTAACGGTCACCGGAACCGATCGAGTAGTAGAAGCCGTCCGGCACGAGGTCGGGTTCGGTCTCGTCCAACCACGGATAGTCGAAGCCGTGCGACAGGACGTTGTCGCGCGATTTCTCCCAGAACCACTGGCGCGCTTTCGGATTGGTGGCGTCGATCAGGCCGCCCGTGCGGTCGGAACGGAACGGCAGGCCGTCGACGGTCTTGCCGTCCTTGTCCTTCAGCAGGTAGCCCTTCGCATCCAGTTCGTTGAAGTAGCGGCCCGACGTTTCATAGCGCGGCCAGATCGAGATAATCGACTGCATGCCCATGTCGTGCAGCTTCTTGTTCATGCCGTCCGGGTCCGGGAACTCGGCCGGGTTGATGTCCATCTGGCCCATGCGGGTCCAGTAGAACCAGTCGACGACCATCACGTCGAGCGGGTATTTTTTCTGGCGATAGGTGTTCGCGACGTTCAGCACTTCGTCCTGGCTGGAGTAGCGCGCCTTCGACTGGATCAGGCCGAACGCGGCCTTCGGCGGGATCGGCGTCTTGCCGGTCACGCGTGCGTAACCCGAGTAGATCTCGTCAGCGTTCTTGCCGGTGATGATGAAGAACGACACGCGTTCGCCCACGTTGGACTGGAAACTCGTGCGGCCGTGGATGCCGGCGTTGAAGCGCGTGGCCGACGGGTTGTCCCAGACGATGCCATAGCCCTTCGAGGACACCATGAACGGCACGCATACGGTCTCGCCCGCGGGCGCATCGTACCAATGCTTGCAGTCGAGCGTGCGGCCGCGCAGGTCCAGCGGGCCCGTCGACTCCTGGTTCTGGCCCATGCCGTAGTAATGCTCATCGGGGGCGGCTGCGAACGAGGCGCCGACCTGGTAGGTCTTCTCGCCGGCGACGGTCTGCGGCGACATCTCCCAGCCCTGCATGTTGACGATCGTCTCGCCCTTGGCATTCTTGACCTGCAGGCCGACCGGGGCCAGCGACGGCGCGAAGTATTTTTCCGGCTGGCTCGGCGTGCGCGCCGGCGGGGCCGCGTTC
>Ga0207667_10003985_pt1 | contig 18151 bp, 12 predicted proteins | sample KBSCornC52_FD_184301 | JGI IMG/M metagenome (GOLD analysis project Ga0207667, IMG submission 184301) | Corn rhizosphere microbial communities from Kellogg Biological Station, Michigan, USA - KBS Corn C5-2 (SPAdes) (version 2) | ecosystem: Host-associated > Plants > Roots > Rhizosphere > Soil ...
CTCACTCAGCGAGCCGCTTTCCTGTGTGCCACCGCGCTCGGTGGCACGCAGAGCCGCCAGTTGCTCGAGCTCGGCATCGAACTCTCCGTCGAGAAGCTGCAGCTCGAGGAGATGGCGTTGGATCTTGCCGCTGGTGGTCTTCGGGATGCGCTTCACGGGCACCACGGCACCGACTTCGAGCCCGGTCTGCTCGTTGATGACTCGCGCCGCCTGCGTCGCGATGGGCAGGAATTCCTCCATCCCACCGCGGTGGAGTACGAACAGGATCAACTGCTCGGTCTGGGAGTCGCGTGGCCGTACACCCGCGGCGACCACCTTCCCCAGCTCCAGTCCCGCCACCCGTTGCGCGATGGTCTCGAGGTCGTGCGGGTAGTAGTTTTGGCCGTTGACGAAAATGATTTCCTTCTCACGCCCGGAGACATACAGCTCACCCTGGTGGAACAGGCCGAGATCGCCGGTGCGCACCCAACCGTCGCGAGTGAAGGCCGCCGCATTCGCCTCGGGGTTCTCGAAGTAACCCCGGGTGACGTTGTCGCCTCGCATCTGCACGTGTCCGATGCGATCTTCCGGCAGCGGCTGGTCATTGTCGTCCGTCAAGCGAACCTGACAGTAGGGAATGACTTTGCCTTCCGAAATGAGCTCTACTGCGTCCTTGTCGGTTTTGGCGGCCGGCTCGACCGGGCTGCCGACATTCAAGCGATGGCGGTTGAGAGTCAGCGTGCGCATCGGCGCGCCGACCTCGGGGAAAGTCACTGCCAATGAGGCTTCCGCGAGCCCGTACACCGGAAACATGGCGTTGCGTTTCAACCTCGCCGGCTCCAGCCGTGTCAGGAACTCGTTGCACAGCGCGACGGAGATGGGCTCGGCACCGTTGAAAATGAGCCGCGTAGCCGAGAGGTCGAGACCTTCGACCGGCCGATCGCTCAACACTTTCAGATAGTGTTTGTAGCCGAAGTTGGGTGAGCAAAGGATGGTGGCCCGCACTCGCGAAGCGAAGCTCAGCCACAGAAGCGGCCGCCGCACGAACAGCTCGGTCGGCATCAGGTGCGCGTGCACCTGCTTGGAGAACATGATGATGTGGAACCCGATGAGTCCCATATCGTGCGTGAGCGGCATCCAGGAGAGGCTTACATCATCCTCCGTCAGCTGCGCCGCCTGACTGACTCCATTGCAGTTCGCGATGACATTGCTGTGAGTGAGTACCACTCCCTTCGGCTCGCTCGTGGAGCCGGAGGAGAACTGGATGAAAGCGGTATCGTCCGGCTTGGCCTCATAGATCTTGCCGGGGCGGGAGATGTCATCCAGGTCATCGACCAGAAATGCCCGTGAGCGCAGGCCTTGGTACAACTCCGCCGCACCGTGTTGCGCGGCGAAGGTGCCGATGCGATCGAGTGAGCGCCGCTCCGTATAGATGAAAGGATTACCGAGCTTGCGGGCCACTCTGAGCAGCTTGTGACGATGCTCGTCGCTGATTCCCAAGGCGATGGGAACCGGGATGATGCCGCCGATGATCGCCGCCCAGAACGCATCGATGAACTGCTCGTTGTTGCCGAGGAACAGGATGAGCTTGTCGCCGCGCTTGGCGCCGATCCTTTGCAGGTGATACAGGATGCCGAGCGCACGCTCGTGCAGCTCACCGTAAGAGACATCCCGCGAGTCGTTCTCGCCTTCGAGGTAGGTGACGCTCTTGGCGACGTTGCGGTTGGATTCGAACAGCTCGGTCAGGGTCGTGGGTTTCAACATCAGCGGCGTTCCAGCCTCATGTACAGTGGGTGCAGGGTGCGCAAGTTGATCTGCGCCTCGAGGGCCAGGGGCTTGTCGGGCACATGGATCAGGCGAAAACGGCGCGCCACCTTGTATAGATGCATGAGCATCTCGTAGAGCGCGAAAGTCTCGCCGATACAGTGCCGGGGTCCCGCGGCGAACGGCATGTAGGCGAAGCGCGGGCGCTCGGCTTCATGCTCTGGCGCGAAGCGCTCCGGCCAGAAGCGGTCGGGATCTTTCCAGAAGCGCCCATCCCGGTGCAAGTGATAAAGCGGGAGGAGCACGTTGGCCCGCGCCGGAATGTCGTAGCCGCCGAGCACGTCCGGCTCGATAGTCCGGCGCGAGAGCAACCACCCGGGGGGATAGAGTCGCAGCGCCTCATTGACTACCTGCTGTGTGTACGCAAGCGTCTCGATTTGCGTGAGGCTGGGGTTCGTCATGTCGGGAGCGGCATCGATCTCGGCGTGCAGTCGCGCCTCGACCTCCGGATTCTGCGACAACAGGTACCACGTCCAGTTGAGCCCGCTGGCCGTGGTCTCATGGCCGGCGACCACCAGTGTCATGATCTCGTCGACGAGCTCGCGATCGCTCATTGCGGCGCCCGTTTCCTTGTCACGCACCTCCATGAGCATTCCGACATAGTCGAAGTGTTCCTCCTTTTCCGCGCGCCGCCGCTCGATCAGGCCTGCCACGATTTTGGTCAGCGACCGGAATTTGAACGCAAACTGCAGGTTGCGCTCCTGGTCCTTGGTGACGACTTCGAACGGATTGCCCCCGAGTTGCTCGGACATGCGATCCAGGTCGCGGCCGAAGATGGAGCGCAGCACGATATCGAGCGTGAGCTCGCTCATCTCGTCCGTGATGTTGATCGGCTCGCCGCGCGCGGCAAGCTGGTCCCAGCGCGCCAGGAACTGCTCGTTAGCGGCATCGATCGTCTGGGCAAATCCGGTGATGACGCGCCGATGGAAAAGCGGCTGCATCATGTAGCGCTGGCGCTTCCACAACTCACCCTCGCTCGTCATGAGACCCTTCCCGAGGAGGATCTTGACCCGATCGAGCCCCATGCCTTTGGTATAGTTGCGGTGGTTCGAGACGAGCACGCGTTTCACATCGTCGGGGTGGTGGACCACGTAGATGTGCGTCTTGCGGGCCGGCGAGTAGACCCGATAAGTGTCTCCGTGACGCGCAAATAGCTCGACCATGCGGTCCAGGGAATCGTCCGTGGCGCCGATGTCGAACTGAAGCTCCGCCTCGGGCGGTTGATTGGGGATGGGCTCGGTGGCGGTCATTCGCGTGGACTTGAGGTCAAACGCGGATCTTATCGCACCGGTACCGGCGCGGTCAGGGCCCAAAATGTCCCAGCGGGGTAGGCGTCGCCCTGCGCGCTCGGGGGTCGTGCACACCCGTTTGCGCCTGGCCGGCTTTCAGCGGAAACTGCGCGCCCCCTGAAGCGGATGATTCTCGCGATACGGCTCTCCGACCGGCGCGTAGCGCCGCTAATGGAGCGGGTCGCTTCGACTGGCCGGCATACCGGCCGCAGGAAAGTTGGGCGTAGCCCTGAACATGAATCGCGATCTTCGCAACACCATCTACAGGAAAGTCACGAGCTCCGGTCGCCGGATGACGATGCTCCGCCGTTTGCTTTACCGGCTCGCCGTGCCGGTCGGGTTGGCGATCATCAAGGGATGGCTGCGAACGTGTCGAGTAGTGCGCATCGAGGGCGCTCAACACCTCGACGAGGCGCTTGCCAAGGCTCCCTCCCTGGTGCCGTGCTACTGGCACCAGCACCAGCTGTTCTGTGCGAGGTATCTGCTCGAGCAGCACGCGAAGGGGCTCAGGGTTGGTTGGCTCATCAGTCCCTCCGTGGATGGCGAGATTGGCGCCATGATGGTGCAGCGTCTCGGCGCGGTAGTGATTCGCGGCTCCTCGACACACACCGGAGCCCGCGCGCTGCGAGACTACTACGAGGTGCTCGTCAAGGACGGAGTCTCACCCATCATCACCCCTGACGGGCCGCGCGGTCCGCGCTTCAAGTTCAAGATGGGAGCCATTCTCCTGGCGCAGATGTCAGGTCGGCCGATGCTGCCCATGGCCTATGCCGTCTCGCGCGCCTGGCTGGTGAAGTGGGACAAGTTTGTCATTCCCGTCCCGTTCTCCCGTGTTGCCATTGCCATCGGCCCACCACGTTACGTACCCCGAATTACCGCCGCCGCAGCTGTCGAGGCGCTGCAAGGGGAGATGGAGCAAGAGCTCGAGCGGCTCTACGGAGTCGCGCGGGACGCGTTGAGCAGGCGCTGATGGGCGGCCAATCGGTTCCAACAACCGCACGAGCCGCTGAGCGTCCTCCACTGGTGATGCGTTGTGGCGCCTTTGGGGACATCGTGCTGCTTACCGTTCTTCTGCGCCAGCTGCATTTGCGCTTCGGCAAGCCGGTGGACGTCATTTCCTCCGGCCCTTGGACCCAACCATTGCTCGAGGCGGAGAGTGCCGTCGGGCGGTTGTTTATCATCCGCAGCCGGCGTACGCCTTATTGGCTCAGTATGCAGCAGAGGCGGCTCGTCGCCTGGCTACGTGAGCGCGGGGCGGGCCCAACCTGGTTCTGTGACCGTGGCGAGGGACGTGTTCTGCTGTCGCTTGCGGGCATCCCGGCCGACTACATTTGCGATACCAACGAGTACACATGGGACCCGGGCGACACGTTCGCGGATCGGTATCTGCACCTGGGAAGCTGCAGCCCCAGGGCGTTTGAAGGCCTCTTGCCCCCTGCGAAACCTGGCGTGCCGCGGGCCGCACGGCTCAATGTTTCCCCGGCGGCCCGGCGTGAGCTGGATGCTTGGCTAGCGGAACGCGGATTGACCGGCCGGCAGATCATCATGGTGCATCCGGGCAGTCGTCACATCGCACGCCGCTGGCTGCGCTCGCGCGTCGGGACCAGCAAATACTGGCCTGAAGAGCATTGGTCCCGAGTCGTGCGGGCGGTGCGGGATCGCTGTCCGGAGCATGTGATTCTCTTCTCCGGCACGCGCGCGGAGTCTCGTTTCAACGCCGATATCATCCGCCGCGCAGGAGTCCGCGAGGCACTCAACATCGCGGATCACTTGTCAGTGCGAGTGCTGCTCGCGCTCCTGGAGCGCGCGCACAGCATGATCGCCGTAGATACCGGGCCCGCGCATGCGGCCGCTGCGCTGGGTTGCCCGACGGTTGCATTGTTCGGAACCGCGAGCCCGGCTCTGTATCGGCCTGGCGGGGCGATGACCCCCGCCATCGCGTTGACCGGCACAGTGGGGGGAGAGCAGAGCATTCTCGGTATCGAGCCGCAGACCGTCGTTGACAGCTGGCAGGAGCTGATGCGGACGTCGGGTCGCCGTTTTTGATTAAGTTAAGTCGCGAACTCGTGATTGAACAGCACGTTAGCTTGTGTTCTTGAAAGAGTGTTGCGAGAATCGAACGTAACTATCGGACTGAAGCGAAATAGTCGGAACTCGCCAAAGGTCCCGGTCAAAGAACACGCCAAGCAAGTCACGCTCATTCGGAGCCAAGTCGGATAGGCTGGAGCGCACAGCCTGCGACTCAAGGGTTTGGGAGGTCATTCGAGACTATGTCGATTCTGCCGCCGGATAAGCCAGCGGAATTCACCGCGTCGGACATCCTTTCGGCAGATGCCTGGAGCGGGAGAGCTTCCAAGCCGGTTCTGGGTATCGACGTGGCGTGCACGAAAATCGCCGTCGATTTCCAGAACATGCGTCGGGAAACGGTGGACGAGTGCGTACGGCGAAATCTGGAGCTGTTGCGCGATGCGACCGCCAGCGATTGCGCTTTCCTGATGGCGTTCAGTCCGACTGATCTGGTCATCCAGGAAGTGCAGCTCGCTCGAGGGGCTTTTGCGCAGTGCCGGCCCGAAGGGCTGCAGGATACCCATCTCGATAGCTTGCCCTGGTTGAAGGGCCGGTTGGATCATCTGCGCCTCTCGGAGCTGCGTGACAGCAGTACGCCGCGTAAAGAGCAGGCGGCCGAAGGTCAGCGCTTCTCGGAGCTCCAGATGGGCTCGGCGTTGCTGGTGGCGATGCGCGTACAGGGAAAGCCCGCCGGGTTTCTGGGCCTCGCCCAGACCATGCCGCGCGGTGCCTGGGACGTGAACCTGCAGCTGCTGATGAAGCTCATTGGCACGAGTCTCGCCACCGGTCTCGAGCGCATCCGCATCGAAACGCGTCTCGCAAAGCTCGAGGAGCGCACCAACCTTTCCCAGCTCGCCGCCAACGACGGTTTGTGGGACTTCGATGTCGAGAGCAACGAGGTCTATTTCTCGCCCCGTTGGAAGGCCATGCTGGGGTACGCGGATGAGGACATGCGTGGCTCGCCCGACTGGCGCAGCCTCGTGCATCCTGACGACCTCTCGCGCGTGCAGGCGGCCATACGCGATCACGTCGCCGGCAAAACACCGATTTTCGAAAGTACCCATCGCATGCGCCATCGCAACGGCGAGTGGCGTTGGGTTGTCAGCCGGGCCACGGCTCGGGTAGACAAGCATGGCCGGCTCTTGCGTCTCGTCGGTGTCGAGCTCGACGTCACCGAGCGCAAGCTGTACGAAGAGGCGCTGTTCCGGGAGAAGGAAAGCGCACAGATCACACTGCAATCCATCGGTGACGGTGTCATCACCACGGATGCCAACTCCACGATCGACTACATCAATCCGGTCGCGGAAGAGTTGACCGGCTGGCGCCTGGAGGATGCGATGGGGCGGCCCGTCGAGGAGATCTTCCGGGCCTTCCACGAGGAAACCTGCGAGCCGCTCGAGAACCCCTTGAGCGTATCCATCCGGCGCATCCGTCCGATCAAGTCGGTGCGGCCCATGTTGCTCATTCGCCGGGACGGCAACGAGTTGTATGTTGAAAGCACGGCCGCGCCCATCAGGGATGGGGCCGGGCACGTCGCGGGCGGCGTCCTGGTGTTCCATGATGTCAGCGAATCGCGCGAGCTCAACCGCCGCCTGTCCTATCACGCCAGCCACGATCTGCTCACCGGGCTCGTCAACCGGCGCGAGTTCGAGAGCCGCCTGGAGCGGGCGCTGAAGAGTGCCAAGGCGCGGGAGGCCTCCTACGCGTTGTGCTATCTCGACATCGACCAGTTCAAGATCGTCAATGACACCTGCGGCCATAGCGCGGGCGATGCTTTGTTGGGCCAGGTCGGCGCGTTGTTGAAATCCAAGGTGCGTTGGCGCGATACCTTGTCGCGTCTCGGTGGCGATGAGTTTGGCATCCTGTTGGAGAGCTGTTCCCTGGATGAGGCGATGCGCACCGCGGAGACGCTGCGCGAGGGCGTGCGCAACTTCCGCTTCACCTGGGAAGACAGGGTCTTTCGGCTCGGCGCCAGTATCGGCGTGGTGCCGATTACCGCCGATAACGAGGATGTCGCCTCGATCCTGTCGGCGGCCGACAGCGCCTGTCAGGCTGCCAAGGAAAGCGGCCGCAATCGCGTGCACAGCTTCGCGGAAAACGACATCGAGCTCATGCGCCGCCGGCGCGAGATGCAGTGGGCCGCGCGGATCAACGCGGCGCTGGAGGAGGGGCGGTTCGAGCTCTTCCGCATGTCCATCCAACCGCTGCAGCGGATGGAAAGCGGCGCGCACTACGAGCTGCTGTTGCGCTTGAAGGATGAGACCGGCCGTATCGTTTCCCCGAACGACTTCATCGCCGCCGCCGAGCGTTACGGCATCACTCCAGCCATCGATCGCTGGGTGATCGAGAACGCCTTCCGTTGGCTGGTGTCCGAGGCCGACGAGCGCGAGAAGCTGTTGATGTGCTCCATCAATCTGTCCGGGCAGAGTCTCGGCGACGACAAGTTCCTGCCGTTCGTGATCGACCAGTTCCATCGCAGCGGGCTGGATGCCAAGAAGATCTGTTTCGAGATCACCGAGACGGCGGCGGTGGCCAGCTTCTCGCAAGCCAACCGCTTCATCCAGGCGCTCAAAGAGCTCGGCTGCAAATTCGCGCTCGATGACTTCGGAACCGGATTGTCCTCGTTCGGCTATCTCAAGCACTTCCCGGTCGATTTCCTCAAGATCGACGGCAGCTTCGTGCGGGAGATCCTGCGCGATCCAATCGATCGCGAGATGGTCCGCTCCATCAATGAGATCGGCCATCTCACGGGCAAGCAGACCATTGCCGAGTTCGCCGAGAACGCCGAGATCATTCAGATGCTCACTAGCCTGGGCGTGGATTATGCGCAGGGCTATGGCATTGCTCAGCCGCAGCGCGTCCTGAAATCCGCGGTCGCCTGAAGCCCGGGGGGTCCGTCCGGACCCTCACTCGAGCCCCTTTCGCACAGTAGGCCTAGCCGCATTTTTGCGGCTGCGCACTAGCATGCAAAGCTACCTTGTGATAAAAAGGTACTGGAAGTTAAAAAGGGGCTGCATGGCGGCTAACGAGAAATTCGGCGGGATTCGCAAAGGACTGCTCGAGTTCGTGATTCTCAAGGTGATCGACGCCGACAAGGTCTACGTCGCGGACATGCTGAAGAAGCTGGCCGGGACGGAGTTCGCGACTCAGGAGGGCACCTTGTATCCCCTCTTGAGCCGGATGCGCCGCGATGGTCTGGTGGACTATGAGTGGAAGGAGTCGGAGGCGGGCCCGCCCCGGAAGTATTACGAGCTGACGCCCAGTGGACGTACCCAACTGGCCGAGCTCGCCGACTATTGGCACGTGATCAATAAAACAATCGAAGAACTAGGGCCGAAGATTTAGGGAAGACAGCCACATGCGCACGGTGATCACCATCAGCTTGAACAGCAAGGCCTATCAACTCGAGGCGGTCGGCTATGAGGCCCTGCGGGCATACCTGCAGGTGGCCGAGCAGCGTCTGGCAGGCAACCCCGATCAGCGGGAGATTCTCGCGGACCTCGAGCAGGCCATTGCCGACAAATGCGGCCGTTATCTGGGCCCATATAAAAACGTGGTGACCTCGGAGGAGATCAACGAGGTGCTGCGGGAGATGGGACCGGTTGAGGGTGGCGCGGAAGAGGGCGCCAGGCAGGCCGCTGGTGGGGGTGGTGTTGGTGACGCCAAAGGTGTTGGTGCCGGGGCCAGCGGCGGTGGCTTTGATGCTGCCGGGAATGCACATGGAGCCGATGCGGCTGGAGCTGATGCTGGCGCGGCTAACTCGGCGGGAAGCGGTGGCGGCGCGAGCGGGCCTGATTACTTCGGCACCGCAGGCGACTGGAATACCTCTGGGACCTCTGGGGGCTACGGGGCGGCGGCAGGCGCTGGCGCCGCGGGTGAAACAAACTCCGGCGGGACCAACACCGGTGGCACCGCAGGCACTGGCGCCAGCGGGAATGCAAACAGCGGCACTGGCGCCGGCGGGCCTACCCCGGGCGAGCCGCTCCGGCGCCTATACCTCATCCGCGAAGGCGCGATGGTGGGTGGTGTCTGCAAGGGATTGGCGGCATATCTCAACATCGACGTATCGATCGTGCGCCTCCTGTTTGTTGTGCTCGTCGTTCTGACGGGTGGCGTCTGGATCCTGGTCTACATCGTCATGATGTTCGTCATTCCGTACGCGCAGACTTCCGAGCAACACGCCGCGGCGCACGGTTGGCGGTTCAACGCGGAAGAGCTCGTGAATCGCGCCAAAGCGCACTACGCGGAGTTTCGCGGCAGTCAGAAAATGCAACGCCGTCAATGGAAGGAGCAGCGCCGGATGTGGAAATTCCAACACAAGCAGTGGCAGGAACAGCAGCGGGCCTGGGAGCGCTGGGGCAGTGCGCAAGGCGCTCCACCGCCGCCTCCGTGGGGACCGGGACAGCAGCCCGCCAACGCCAGCTACTCGTCGCAGGTCCTACACGGCATCGTGCGCCCGATCACGGAGCTCCTGGGCGCGTTGTTGTTCATCGCGTTCATGATCCTGTTGGTCTCGCTGGTCACCCGGCACAGGATCTTTGGCTGGTGGCTACCGCACGACATTCCGCTGTGGCTGGGCGTCGTGATCCTGGTGGTGTTATATCGAGCGGTCGCCGCGCCATTGCGACAGGCCCGCTATTCGGCTTACTACGGCACGCCTTTCGCGCATGGCTGGGTGGCGCTCTGGGGCACGGTGGTATGGCTCGGGCTCGTGGCGTTCCTCAGCTGGCTCGCCTGGCAACACTGGCCTGACGTGCAGGAGTTTCTTCAGGACATGGCTGACGGATGGCGCCGGCTGATGCAGCAAAGGCCTGACACCTCACCGGCCGGTCCTGAGCGCACGGCCGTCTACTATCTGGCGGCGCTGCCTTCCTGCGCGCTACACAGCTGGACTGGCCGAAAAGTCCAGTCGCATGGAGAGGTCGATGGCGCGGACATGCTTGGTGAGGCTACCGACGGAGATGTAGTCGACCCCGGTCGCGGCGATCTCTTGCACGGTTTCGAGTGACACGCTGCCGGATGCTTCGAGCTTCGCGCCGGCCCCGTGCTTGCGATTCAGCGCCACCGCCGACCGCATGTCGGCGGGACTGAATTCATCGAGCAGGATGACGTCGGGATGTGCCGCGAGCGCCTCTTCGAGCTCCGCGAGCGATTCGACTTCCACCTCGATCGGAACTTTCGGCGTCAGCCGGCGCGCGCTGGCGATCGCTCCCGAGATCGATCCGGCGGCCGCGATATGGTTCTCCTTGATGAGCACCATGTCATAGAGCCCGATGCGATGATTCTGCGCGCCACCGCAGAGGACAGCGTACTTCTGTGCGGTACGCAACCCCGGCAATGTTTTCCGCGTGTCGAGGATCTTGCAGCCGGTACCGGCAACGGCGGCGACGAACCGGCGCGCCACCGTGGCAGTCGCCGACAAAAGCTGGAGGAAGTTGAGAGCCGTACGCTCTCCGGTAAGCACCGCGCGAGCCGGGCCTTCGATGGTGAAAATCACCTGATCCGCCAGGATCCGGTCACCATCGCTGGCCGCCCAGCTCAGTTTGATGTTGGAGTCCAGGCCTCGGAAGACTTGCTCCACCCAGGGCCGGCCGCAGAGAACCGCGTCCTCGCGCGTGATAACCCGGCCGCGCACCTGCTGGGTTGCCGGGACCAGTTGGGCGGTAACATCGCCACTGCCAATGTCTTCACGCAAGGCAGCGGCAACCTGGGTGTCGAGATCCGCGGGAATGTCAGGCATGGCGGCAGGGTCTCTCTGATTCGGCGCATTACGCCGCTAAACGCTAGATTCTAGCGCGCGCCGCGCGCACACGAGCGCAAAGGTCGCCTGAAGGCCCTCACGTCGGTCGCTTCGACCCCGCGCGGGAAAGTTGCGTGCAGCCGCCGGACGAGAAGGCCGGGTGCCCGGGCCTTCTCGGAAAGCCCGGGTCTTCTCGGAAAGAAATATGGCCGCGTTGTGTGCCCTATCGCGTCATTGCCCTATGAAGGGCAATCCGTGGCTCGCCGAGGCCATGCACATGATCATGGGAATCGACAGCACAAAGTTCGTGCGTGAGGCCAGCAGCGCCACGCGACGCGCCTTGGCTTTTTCCTCATCCGTCGCCGGCACGATGCCGAGGATCTTTTTCTGCATGCGCCAGATGATCCCCCACACGTTGAGCAACATGATGGTGCCCAGCCAGGCTCCGATGCCGATGATCAGGTAGTAGTGCGTCGGATCATCCAGGCCGGCGCCGAGCGTAAATGCGCCCACGAACTTGGGCCCGAGCAGCCACGCGCCTCCGATCCATGTTGCGAGCGCCGTCCATCGAAACCAGAACAGGGCGCGCGGCGCGACGTACTTGTTGATTCCCGCGCCACCTGGTCCGCCCTTGTCGGCCGCAGCATCCGCTAACGCAGGCGTCTGGGCCACGTTGAAATAATAGAGCAGACCGATCCAGAAGACGCCCGAGACGATGTGAAACCATCGGGCGAGCCCGAGATGATTGAAATGCGTGCCGCCGATGAGCAGCGCGAGCACGACGGCAATGACAATGCCGAGAATCAGAGAGTGGCGATGATTATTGAGCGGATTCATGCAGTCTCTCCCCTTGTGCGGGCTCACCCGCGCCCCGAAGTCCATTGAGTTCTTGTTCTGACTGCACCGGCGTGGCACAGGCGCGTCTGGAGGATAGGCCAGACCCCTCGTCATTTCAATGCAGCTACGTCCCGGCTAACGCCAAGCGTGGCCGCAGCGCGTGTGAGATCATCCGTGCATGGAGTTGCCAGCTGACGCGTTCCACGAGCGCCAGGAACGTCCCCCCTCTCCCTGTACCAAGGTCTGTACGCTTGACCCACAGGGGTATTGTTCGGGGTGTCTACGTACGGCCGGCGAGATCGGTGAATGGATATCCATGAGCCCCGCCCGGCAATGGCAGCTGATCGCCGAGCTGGCAAAGCGTCGCCAGATCCGAGGTCTTTGACTTGAAGGCGCCCCGCCCCTATATACGTACCGGCTTCGCGCGTGCAGCGCGAGAAACCGGTAAAATTCCCCGCGCGTAGCGCGCACCAGGAGCCCAGATGGACGTCGTCGAGAAGATCAAAGCCGAGCTCAATTCAGCCCCCGTGGTGCTCTTCATGAAGGGCACGCCCGACTTCCCGCAGTGCGGCTTCTCGGCGCAGACCGTGCAGGCCTTGCGGGCCGTGGGTGCCGAGTTCAAGCACATCAATATCTTCGAGGAGCCCGAGCTGCGTGAGGCTCTGAAGCGCTACTCGAATTGGCCGACCTACCCGCAGCTTTATGTCAACGGCGAGTTGATCGGCGGGTGCGATATCGCCCTCGAGATGTATCGCAGCGGTGAGCTGAAGAAGCTCCTGAGCCAAGCCGGCGCAACAGCGGCGGCCTAGCCCCAGCCAAGCCCCGGGTTTGTGAGATGCGCGCCTCCACTCAATGGGTGGCGCGCAATCTGCGCCTGGTCGCGCATATGGCGAGCTCGCTACGTGTAGACGCGAGCCCGCCGCTACGCCAGCGGCGGTAAAGCCGGCGCGGGCGCCTCAGTTTCCGGCGAGGTCTCGTCTGCCGCTTCCGGGGTACCTGGTTCGGTCGTCGCGCTGATCCAACCAAGCGCGCACGCCCGCTCTTCCGCCTGGCGATAGCTGTCGCGCAAGCGATTCGAAATCAGACAAAAGAGATCAGCCGAGCGCTCCGCGTCGTAGGACGCGGAATGCGCGCTGCTCGAATCCCATGTGAGTCCGGCGACCGTGGTTGCTTTTGCCAACACAGTCTGGCCAAGCGCGGCACCGGCGAGCGTAGCCGTGTCGAAGCATGAGAAAGGATGAAAGGGATTCCGCTTCACATCGGCGCGAGCGACAGCGGCATTCAAAAACCCAAGGTCGAAAGCTGCGTTGTGTCCTACCAGGATGGCGCGACGGCAATTGTAGTCGCGCACCGCGTGGCGAATTTCGCGAAAAATCCTTTGGAGTGCGTCACGCTCGGGTAATGCTGGACGCAGCGGATGATGAGGATCGATCCCCGTCACGGACAGGGATGCAGGGTCGATCCGTCCGCCTTCGAACGGCTTGACGTGATAGGTGTGGGTCGCGCCCCGGCGCAAGGTGCCATCGGGGTCCATTTCGATGAGCACGGCTGCAACTTCGAGCAGCGCGTCGGTGGCCGCGTGAAAGCCTCCGGTCTCGACGTCAATCACGACCGGTAGGAACCCTCGGAAGCGCCGTACCATCAGTCGCGCCCCCGCGAGGCGTTGTGCCATCAACTCAGCCTCGTTCATCAGTTCTTTCCTTCCGCGAGGCGCCACGCAATACGCTCACCCGCTCGCAAGGGAACGAGTTGTCCCGAACCAAAGGGATAGTGCGCCGGAACTTCCCAGGCCTCTTTGACCAGCGTGATTTCCCCCGGGTTGCGCGGCAAGCCGTAGAAATCCGCGCCGAATTCGGCGGCAAAACCTTCCAATCTGGAAAGCGCGCCGAGCGCTTCGAAGACTTCCGCGTAGAGCTCGATCCCCGCGTGGGAGGAGAAGATTCCCGCACAACCGCACGCAGCTTCTTTGGTATGGCGTGCATGCGGCGCACTGTCAGTTCCCAGAAAGAAGCGCGGATTCCCGCTCGCGACCACGTCGAGAAGCGCGCGCCGGTCGGGCTCGGTCTTCAGCACCGGCAGGCAGTAGTAGTGAGGTCGGATGCCACCGGCGAAGAGGGCATTGCGATTCATCAGCAAGTGTTGGGGAGTGATGGTTGCCGCGACTCCCGTGCGCGCGTGGAGCACGAATTCCGCGGCGGCCTTCGTGGTGATGTGCTCGAATACAACTTTGAGCTGACGGAATTTCGCGACGGTGGGCGCGAGCACCGCATCGATGAAGCGGGCCTCGCGATCAAACACATCCACCTCGGGGTCGGTGACCTCGCCGTGGACCTGCAGGACGACTCCCAACTCGCTCATGCGAGCCAAGACAGGCTCGATCTTGCGGATATCGGTGACCCCGGCAGCGGAGTGAGTCGTCGCACCGGCCGGATATAGTTTGCAGCCCTGTACGACGCCGCTGGCCTTGGCGCGATCAATCTCCCCGGGGTCGGTGCGATCCGTCAGATACAACGTCATGAGGGGCTCGAACTTCATGCCCGCTGGAAGCGCCTCGAGGATGCGGCGCCGATAGGCGAGAGCCTGCTCGGTCGTGGTGACCGGCGGTTTGAGGTTCGGCATTACGATGGCGCGGGCGAAGCGCGCGGCAGTGAAAGGCAACACCGCGCGCAGTGCATCGCCGTCACGCAAATGGAGGTGCCAATCGTCGGGACGTCTGAGGGTCAGGCTACTCACGGCGCAATTCTTTTCGTTCCAGGATGCGTTGCTTGAGAATCAATTCGAGCGCGTAGCGCACGCCAAAGCCGGTCACCTCTGTGTTGATATGCCCCAGGCCGCCGGTGCGCGTGGACGAGGACAGATCCACATGCGCCCACGGAATATCCTCGGGCACGAAACGGCTCAGGAAACGCGCGGCGAGAATGTGATCGCCTTTACCCTCGACAGCGCATTGCACGATATCCGCGATCTTGCTCTCCAGGTCCGAGTCGTAGTCGGCATCGAACGGGAAATTCCACACGCGCTCACCGCTCGCGCGTCCCGCTTCCATCAAGGGCGCCACCAGCGCCGGCCGATTCGTGAATACACCGCTCATGCGCTCGGTCAGTGCGTACACCGCGGCTCCCGTGAGAGTGGCGAAATCGAGCATGAGCTTCGGTTTGGTCCGGGCCGCGAGAGCGAGGGTGTCGGCGAGCACCATACGGCCTTCGGCATCGGTATGAATGACTTGAATTGTGACGCCGTTCGCAGCTTGCACGACTTCCTGCGGGCGATAGGCCTTGGGGCCGATGTTGTTTTCGGTGATGGCGAGCCAGGCGTCCGCGGCAACGGGGGCGCGCAGTTCCGCCAACGCGATGAGTGTCGCCAAGGCCACCGCGCTGCCACCCATATCGGTGTGCATATCGAGCATCGAGCGATGCGGCTTCAAGTTGACACCGCCGGTATCGAAGAGAATGCCTTTACCGATGAGGGCAATGTCCGGACTGCGGATGTTTTTGCGGCGTCCGGGGCGATATTGCAGCTGGGCGATGCCCGCGACGGATTGCTCGTTCGCGGCCGACACCGCCAGAAACGCGTTCGCCCCGGCTCGACGCAGTGCGTCCTCATCGAGCCATTTGAAGGTGAGACCGTGCTTGCGAGCCAGTTCGGCAATCGCGCGGTGATAGCCCCGGGCATCCAGTATGTTGGGGGGTAGCGCCGTAAGCCAACGTGCGAGATTGGTGCCCGCTGCGCAAGCCTCGTCATAGCGCGTGTCGCCGCTCGCGTAGTCATGCAAGACGATCTGTTTCATCCGCCGTTCGGAAGGGGATGGCGCGCGAAACGTCGGAAGTGGAAAGGCCTGCGCGAGCGATGCGGCGAGTAGGGCTTCCAGCGCGGCCTGTGCCGACGCGGGGCTACCCAGCGCGCGTAATTCGATTCTCTCGGGCTCGCGCGCGGCCGTCTCTTTGAGCATCCGTCCGGCGAGAGCCAATCTCTCGAAAGTGCTGACCTCCGCCCCAATGTAGCCCAGGACGGCAAGCGTTTGCTGTCGGTTGGTCAACGTGGTTGTGCGCACCGTTCCGGCGCGGGAGGGAGCACGAGCGTTGAGCTCCTGCCAGCGCTCGTTTTCCGGCAGGTGCCGGAAAAGCTCCTTTTCGGGCTTATCCGGTATGACTACGAGCAAAGCGTCCGGCTCTGCCCCACCGCGGGCTGTCCCCGCTGGGGATTTCCTCGCTGACCGCTCGGTCACGGCATCCACGGGCGAGCTTCTCACGATTTCGGGTGGCGATGTGGTAGGCAAGAGCGAACGGGCAATCTTCGATTTCACTGCACTCCTCGAGGCGAGCGGCTTGCTTGACCATCACGAATGAAACCCGGATCATTGCGCCGCTTGTGTAGAGGCGAATTTCTCTCGCTACGTTGCTGCCAGCGCAGCCCATTTTATCGTCTTCGCGCAACGCGCTCGCGATTACTTTGAGGCGAGCAGCAATAGCGCACAGCAGACCGCATGACAGAACTCCCTAAGCTGGAAGATCTAGATCCCGTTGAGACCCAGGAATGGCTCGAGTCCATCGACTCGGTGCTGAAGCAGCATGGCCCTGAGCGGGCGCATTTCATCCTGGAGCGGCTGATCGACTATACGCGCCGTAGCGGCGCCTACTTGCCGTTCAAGCCCAACACGGCATACGTCAACACGATCCCCACCGGGCGGGAGCCGGAGTATCCCGGCAACCGCGCGCTCGAGCGGCGTATCGAGGCGTACATCCGCTGGAACGCGATGGCCATGGTGGTGCAGGCAAACCGGATGTCCTCCGAATACGGTGGACACCTGTCGAGCTACGCATCATCCGCGACTTTGTATGAAGTGGGGTTCAACCACTTCTGGCGGGCGCCCTCGGACAAGCACCCGGGCGACATGGTCTTCATGCAGGGACATTCCTCGCCGGGCATTTATGCGCGCGCATATCTCGAGGGGCGACTGTCCGAGGATCAGCTGCGGCACTTCCGCCAGGAAGCCGGTGGTCCCGGGATTGGTCTATCGTCGTATCCGCACCCCTGGCTGATGCCGGACTTCTGGCAGTTCCCGACGGTCTCCATGGGCCTGGGTCCCATGATGGCGATCTTCCAGGCGCGGTTTGTCCGTTACCTGGAGCATCGCGGCCTGGCGAAGCCTTCCGACCGCAAGGTCTGGGCATTCCTGGGCGACGGCGAGATGGACGAGCCCGAGTCGATGGGTGCGCTCACCATGCCGGTGCGCGAGGGGCTCGACAACCTCATCTTCGTGATCAACTGCAACCTGCAGCGCCTGGACGGCCCGGTGCGCGGCAATGGCAAGGTCATCCAGGAGCTGGAGGCCGCTTTCCTCGGCGCCGGTTGGAATGTCATCAAGGTATTGTGGGGCTCACGTTGGGATCCCTTGCTCGCCCGTGATCACAAAGGCCTGTTGCGGCGGGTGATGGAGGAGTGCGTCGACGGCGAGTACCAGAATTTCAAGGCCAAAGGCGGTGCCTACACTCGCGAGCATTTCTTCGGGAAATATCCCGAGCTCAAGGCGATGGTCGCGAACATGTCCGATGAGGAGATCTGGCGGCTGAACCGTGGCGGACATGATCCGCGCAAGGTCTACGCCGCGTATGCCGCGGCGATGGGCCACAAGGGCCAACCTACCGTCATTCTCGCGAAGACGGTCAAGGGCTTCGGTCTCGGCAAGGGTGGCGAAGGCCAAATGGTCGCCCACCAGCAAAAGAAGCTCTCGGAGGAGGATTTGCGCGCCTTCCGTGACCGTTTCAACATCCCGGTCGCGGACGACGATATCGCCCGTCTGCCGTTCAGGAAGCCCGAGGAGAGCTCCGATGAAGCGCGCTATCTGCGTGAGAAGCGCGTCACTCTCGGCGGCTCTCTACCGACCCGGCGCAAGGAAGCTCCGGCACTCGCTGTGCCCCCGTTGGAGGTCTTCCAGCCTGTGTTGGAAGGGACGGGCGAGCGCGAGATCTCGACCACGATGGCGTTCGTCCGCCTGCTGACGATCCTCCTGAAAGACAAGAACATCGGCAAGAACATCGTGCCGATCGTGCCCGACGAGGCGCGTACCTTCGGTATGGAAGGATTGTTCAGGCAGATCGGTATCTATTCTTCCGTCGGCCAGCTGTATACCCCGCAAGACGCCGAAACCCTCATGTCCTACCGTGAGGACAAGAAGGGTCAAATGATCGAGGAGGGTATCAACGAGGCCGGCGCCTTGTGCTCCTGGATCGCTGCGGGCACCGCCTACAGCAATCACGGCATCAACATGGTGCCGTTCTATATCTACTACTCCATGTTCGGGTTCCAGCGGGTCGCCGATTTCATCTGGGCGGCCGGTGACATCCAGGCGCGCGGCTTCCTCTTGGGCGCCACGGCCGGACGCACCACGCTGGCGGGCGAAGGACTCCAACACCAG
>Ga0207667_10003989_pt1 | contig 18136 bp, 14 predicted proteins | sample KBSCornC52_FD_184301 | JGI IMG/M metagenome (GOLD analysis project Ga0207667, IMG submission 184301) | Corn rhizosphere microbial communities from Kellogg Biological Station, Michigan, USA - KBS Corn C5-2 (SPAdes) (version 2) | ecosystem: Host-associated > Plants > Roots > Rhizosphere > Soil ...
GCAGGGCCTCATCGTCATCGATAGCGCGGAGGGGCTCACGTTCGAAGCGCTGCAGCAGGTGACGCCGGTACCGCTTTTGCGCACTCGAGGGTGACATGCGGCAAGCGCACGGTATCGCCTACACCATGACGGGGCCGGAAGGCGCCCCTGTGCTGATCCTATCGAACTCGCTCGGCACCACGCTCGATATGTGGGGGCCTCAACTCCAAGCGCTGACCCACTCGTATCGCGTCGTGCGTTACGACCCGCGCGGGCATGGTGCTTCGTCTGTGACGCCCGGTTCCTGCACGCTCGATCGGCTGGGTCGAGACGTGCTCGATCTACTCGATGCATTGGATGTTGAACGTGCTCACTTTTGCGGGATTTCGATGGGGGGGCTGACGGGGCAGTGGCTGGGTGTGCATGCGAGCGAGCGCATCGAGAAATTGATTATCGCCAATACCGCCGCTCGCATTGGGGCTTCGCAGGGGTGGCGCGAGCGTGCCGCCCTGGTGCGTGCGCGCGGTATGACCGACGTCGCGGCCGGGGCGGCGGAACGCTGGTTCACGGCGGGATTTGTCGCGCGGCAACCGGGCACCGTGCAACGAATGACGGACTCATTGCGTGCCCTCGCGGCGGAAGGTTATGCGGGCTGTTGCGATGCCTTGTCCGAGGCCGATTTGCGCGACGAGATCGGTCGAATTTCGGTGCCGACGTTGGTTATTGCCGGCCGATACGATCCCGTGACGACCGTGGAGGACGCACGATTTATCGTCGAGCGCATAGGGCACGCGCAGTGCGTGACACTGGATGCGTCCCATCTGTCCAACATCGAGGCCCCGCAAGCATTCAATGCGGCCGCGTTGGCCTTCTTGGCGTCATAGCGTCAGACGGCGAGCAGCGCCAACTCCTGCGCGCCCTCGCGCAATGCCGGCAATATCCGGCTTTCCATTTCGGCAACCGATATGCGGGCCGCCTGGACGCCGACGTTGAGCGCGGCAACGACACGCCCCTCGGCACCGTAGATAGGCACGGCGATCGAACGCAGGCCTATTTCGAGTTCCTGATCGACGAGGGCATAGCCGTTTTCGCGTACGGACTCCAGCGTGCTGCGCAAGCCCTCGCGCGACACGATCGTGCGAGGCGTGTATTGAATCAGCTTGGTGCGTTCGAGATAGGCATCGAGCGCCTCGGCGCTCGAGTGCGCGAGCAGCACGCGGCCCATCGATGTGCAATAGGCCGGCAGCCGGCTACCGATATGAAGATCGACCGACATGATGCGTGCTGTCGACGCGCGTGCGATATAGAGGATGTCGTCGCCGTCGAGGATGGCGACGGAAGCCGATTCGTTGAGCGTGCTGCTGATATGGCGTAATACAGGCTGCGCGGCATGCGCGAGCGGTGCTGTGGCGAGGTACGCGTGTCCGAGCTTGAGCACGCGCGGGCGCAATGAGAACAACCGGTTGTCTTCTTCGGCGACGAAACCGAGCTTGGCAAGCGTATAGAGGCAACGCCTGACGGCGGCGCGCGGAATGCCGGTGCGTTGGCTGATCTGAGAAGTCGTCAACACGCGGCGCTCTTGCGAAAAAGCTTGGAGGACGGCTAAGCCGCGTTCGAGCGAAGTCATGAAATTCGGATCGCCGGCCGATGCGGTTTCCGCTGGTTCGGTGCTTTCCGCCTCGAGGTCCACGACACTTTTGTCAGGCGTTTCGGCTTCATTGCGGCGGCTTGCTCGTTTCATGACATTTCCTCCGGTTGTGCGGATTATAGCGGATGGTGCGGTAAGCGCACGCGCTGGGGCTGCAATGAGCCATCCGGCCGACGGATGGTCGGAATTGTGTTCGTTAATCGCACCATTTTTCGTTTATCGCACTTGACGGGTACCGGACGCGTCGGGAAGATGGACTGTCGCTACGTATTGAGCAAGGAGGCTCGATGGAACACGCCTTTATCTGTGATGCAATCAGGACGCCTATCGGTCGATACGGCGGAGCCCTCGCGGCCGTGCGAGCCGACGATCTTGCCGCGGTGCCCATCAAGGCGTTGATCGAACGCAATACCCAGGTCGATTGGAATGTGCTCGACGATGTGATTCTCGGCTGCGCCAATCAAGCGGGCGAAGATAATCGGAACGTCGCGCGCATGGCGAGCTTGCTCGCGCGCTTGCCCGTGGGTGTGCCCGGCGGCACTGTGAATCGGCTCTGCGGCTCGGGATTGGATGCGCTGGGCACCGCGGCCAGAGCGATCAAGAGCGGCGAAGCCGAGCTGATGATTGCGGGCGGGGTCGAGAGTATGAGCCGTGCGCCGTTCGTCATGGGCAAAGCCGAGAGCGCGTTTAGCCGCGCGGCAAAAATCGAGGACACGACGATCGGCTGGCGCTTCGTCAATCCCGCGATGCGTGCAATGTACGGTGTCGATTCGATGCCCGAAACCGCGGAGCATGTGGCCGCGGAATTCGGCGTCAGCCGTGCGGACCAAGATGCGTTTGCGTTGCGCAGCCAACAGCGTACGGCGGTAGCGCAGGCGAGCGGCCGCTTCGATGAAGAGATCGTGGCGGTCACCCTCGCACAAAAGAAGGGTGAGCCGATTGTCGTGACGAAGGATGAACATCCGCGTGCGACGACGCTCGAGGCGCTCGCCAAGCTCAAGGGTGTCGTGCGGCCGGATGGAACGGTGACAGCCGGTAACGCTTCGGGCGTCAACGACGGAGCGTGTGCATTGCTCTTGGCGAACGAGCGCACGGCGTCGCGTTCCGGCTTACAGCCACGCGCGCGCGTGGTGGCCATGGCGACGGCCGGCGTCGCGCCGCGCATCATGGGCGTGGGTCCGATCGAGGCGGTGCGCAAAGTGTTACGCGTCGCGCAGATGACCCTCGATCAAATCGATGTCATCGAATTGAACGAAGCTTTCGCTGCGCAGGCACTCGCCGTTACGCGAACGCTCGATATCGCCGCCGACGACGAGCGGGTCAACCCGAACGGCGGGGCTATCGCCCTCGGTCACCCGCTCGGGGCGTCGGGGGCACGATTGGCGACGACGGCCGTCTATCAGCTCGCGCGGACCGGTGGCCGATACGCGCTTTGCACGATGTGCATCGGTGTCGGGCAGGGCATTGCCGTCATTCTCGAGCGCGTTTGAGCGTTCCAACCGGGCATCGGAGCAGCGGGCGGCGCTCGCTATTCCGTGCCTTGTTTCAGTGCGGCGCTGACCCATCGTTCTTCGGAGGCCAGCAGATGCGCGCGCATCGCCGTCTGTGCGGCGATGGGATCGCCTGCCTGTAAGGCCTTTAGTACCGCTTCGTGTTCCCGGACGGCCTCGCTCCACGTTTGCGGCGTCTCCGCATGGCCGCGCATGGCTGCGGCAATCGGATCGTGGCGGCTATCGAACAGCTCGCCCACATACCGGCTGAGCACGGAATTGCCGGCGGCTTCGGCAATCAACATGTGGAACTGCCGGTCTGCCTCGACGGGGGACTTACCCGCTGCCGCCAGTCGGCGCATCCGCTCCACCGGACGACGCAGACGATCGAGCATCGCTGCGCTCATGTTAGTCGCCGCCAGCACCACGACGCTCCCCTCGATAACGGCACGCGCCTGCATCAATTCCGATGGACTGTCGCCGAGCGCCGCAATCGTGCCGGCGCCTTCAGCGCCGGTTGCATTCACATAGACGCCCGAGCCCATTCGAATCTCGACTTGGCCGCCAATCTCTAGCGCAATCAGCGCTTCGCGTAACGATGGCCGCGAAACGCCCAGCTTGAGCGCCAGCTCTCGTTCGGGGGGCAGCCGCTCTCCGGCCGGGAACTCGCCCTGCCGAATCAACGCGAGGATTTGCGTGGCGACGGATTGGTAAAGCCGCTTGGGATCTGTCGGTTTCATAATGCGCTGAGTTGACCGCCGTTGCATGGGAGCAGCAGCCGGCGCGAAAGTCTAGCATGCGCGGCCGGAGCGCCGTCCCATGGGCGATTGTCTCTCTTGTTGGGGTTTTCACTATTGGTAAGGTCAGTCGTAATAAACGACTATTGGCTTGACCAATGATGTTCATTGAGATCAAATTTCCTGTAATTGGACTGACCACGTGTAAGCCGGGTCGGTCGTTCAGAGGAGACGTCATGACACCGCCTGGCGGTCCATCAAGCCTTGCCGTTGCCGATCGGAACATTCCGGGCGGAGAGATTCTTCGCCTCGAGGGCATCGTGAAGCGCTTTCCTGGCGTCGTGGCGCTGGACGGCATTCGTCTGGACCTCCGAACCGGTGAGGTGCATGCGGTCTGCGGGGAAAACGGGGCGGGAAAATCGACGCTGATGAAGATCGTCAGCGGTCAGTACCTACCGGACGAGGGCACCATTCGTTATCGCGGCGAGCCGGTGCAGTTCGCCTCGACTGCCGAAGCGCAGGCGGCCGGCATTGCGATCATCCATCAAGAGTTGAACCTCGTCCCGCATCTGAGTGTGGCGGAGAACCTCTATCTCGCACGTGAGCCGAAGCGCGGGCCGTTCGTCGATACGCGCAAGCTGAACGCCGACGCCGTACGGTGCTTGAGTCGGATAGGGTTGGATGTCGCCCCGACGACGTTGGTGGGCACGTTATCGATCGCGCAGCAGCAAATGGTCGAAATCGCGAAGGCGCTCTCATTCGACGCTCAAGTGTTGATCATGGACGAGCCCACCTCGTCGCTGACCGAATCGGAAACGGTCCATCTGTTTCGCATCATTCAAGAGTTGCGCGCAAACGGCGTCGCGATTCTCTACATATCGCATCGGCTCGACGAGATGGCGCAGATCGTGGATCGCGTGACGATCCTGCGCGATGGCCGGCACATCTCGACCGACGACTACGCTTCGCTGACCGTGAACGACATCGTCGCGCGCATGGTGGGACGCTCGCTGGACGATGCGTTTCCGGTCCGGCAATCGATACCGACCGACGACGTATTGCTGAGCGTGCGGGAGGTGCGTCGTGAAGGCGTGTTCGGGCCTGTCTCGTTCGATCTGCGCAAAGGTGAAATTCTCGGGTTCGCGGGGCTCATGGGTGCGGGCCGCACGGAAGTCGCTCGCGGGATTTTCGGAGCGGATCGATTGGATGGTGGATCGATCGAGTTGCACGGGCGTGCCGTCACGATCCGCTCGCCACGCGAAGCGATTCAGCACGGCATCGCCTACTTGTCGGAGGACCGCAAACAAGAAGGCCTTGCGCTTGGCATGTCCGTCGCCGCGAACATCACGCTTGCAAACGTGGCGGCGATCTCCTCGCGTGCCGGTTTCCTCCGTTTTGAGGAAGAGGCAGCGGTCGCCGGTCGGTACGTGCAGGAATTGGCGATTCGCACGCCGTCGGTCGACCAGATCGTCCGCAACTTGTCGGGCGGGAATCAGCAAAAAGTCGTCATTGGGAAATGGCTGTACCGCGGGTCGAAGATTCTATTTTTCGACGAGCCCACGCGCGGGATCGACGTGGGCGCGAAGTTTGCCATTTACGGGCTGATGGACCGGCTCGCAGCGGACGGCGTCGGCGTCGTTTTGATCAGCTCCGAACTGCCCGAGTTGCTTGGGATGACCGATCGAATCGCTGTCTTTCATGAAGGCCGGATAACGGCTGTTCTCGAAACCAAACAAACCAACCAGGAGGAGATCATGCATTTTGCTTCGGGGCGCACGCATGCTTGAAATAACATCGGATCGGAGTCGAACCTCCGAGCGTTCCGCTCGACAGCGGCGCCGCGACCTCATCCAGAAGTTCGCGGCACTAGGCAGTTTGGTCGCACTCATCATCGTGTTTTCGGTCACGAGCTCGGCGTTCTTTTCGGTCGGCAACATGATGACCGTCAGTCTGCAGGTGACCTCGATCGCTTACCTCGGGGTGGCGGCGACCTGCGTAATCATCACAGGTGGAATCGACCTATCGGTTGGGTCCGTGCTCGCGCTCGCCGGCGTATCGGCCGCATTGCTCGCGAAAGCGGGCGTGCCGGTGCCGGCCGCGATGTTATGCGGCGTACTCGTCGGCGCGGCGTGCGGATACGTCAACGGCATCTGCGTGACCCGCATGGGGTTGCCGCCGTTCATTGCGACGCTAGGCATGATGCTGGTCGCCCGAGGCCTCGCGCTACAGATTACCGGCGCCCGGCCTGTCTCGGGACTCAGTAATGCGTTCGGCGCCCTCGGCAACGGCGCATTGTTTCGCATCTCGCATATCGGTCCGGACGGCTTCCCCGATACGGCCTTCCCGGGCATTCCCTATCCCGTCGTGATCATGGTCGTGCTGTTCGTCGCGGGGGCCATCCTGCTGTCGAAAACATCGCTCGGCCGCCATATCTACGCCGTAGGGTCGAATGCCGAGGCCGCTCGGCTCTCGGGTGTCGACGTGCGGGGGGTGACGCTTTTCACCTATGTGCTCTCCGGTGCATTGGCCGGCGTGACAGGTTGCGTATTGATGTCGCGCCTCGTGACCGGGCAGCCGAACGAAGGCGTCATGTACGAGCTCGACGCCATTGCCAGCGCCGTGATCGGCGGAACGTCGCTGATGGGCGGGGTGGGCACGATTTCGGGCACGGCCATCGGTGCGTTCGTCATCGGCGTCCTGCGAAACGGCCTGAATATGAACGGCGTATCGAGTTTCATCCAGCAGATCATCATCGGCGTCGTGATTTTGGGTACCGTCTGGATCGATCAATTGCGAAGCGGGAAGCGGTAATCAACGAAGTCCAACCACGAAAAAGAGGAGTGAGACATGCAGAAGCTTTCCATATTGGCGGTATCGGCATTCATGTGTGCGGCGTTCAGCGCGGGCGCACACGCTGCCGGCGGAGAGATTGCCGTGATCGTCAAGACGGTCAACTCGAATTACTGGCAGAACGTGCAGAAGGGTGCGAAGGCCGCGCTGGGGGAAACGAAGGGCTATACGATGACCTTCCAAGGCCCGGCCGCGGAATCGGATATCACGGACGAAGTCAACATGGTCGAGAATGCCGTCAATCGGCACGTCGCGGGCATCGTGCTCGCACCGTCCGACCCGGATGCGCTCGTGCCGGCCATCAAGAAGGCATGGGAAGCGCATATTCCGGTCGTGCTGATCGACTCGGCGCTGTCCGATTCCGGCAAGCAGTATTACCAGTCGTTCTTGTCGACTGACAACGAGAAGGCGGGCGAACTGTGTGCGAAGGCGCTGATCGACCGCGTCGGCCAGACCGGAAAGATCGCACTGATGTCCTATGTGCCGGGCGCGGGATCGGAAATCGGGCGTGTCGGCGGTTTCCGCAAGTACATCGCGGCGCATTCGAAGCTGCAGATCGTCGGCCCGTACTACTCGCAGTCGCAGATGGCGACGGCCTTGAATCAAACCACCGATGTCCTTTCGGCGAATCCGGATTTGAAGGGTATTTTCGGCGCCAACGAGCCGACCGCCGTCGGCATGGGGCGTGCGCTCAAGCAGTCGGGCAAGGCGGGTAAGCTGGTGGCTATCGGCTTCGACGGTAACCAAGACCTGCAAAGCTTCGTGCGGGATGGCACGATCCAAGCGATCGCCGTTCAGGGCTCCTACCAGATGGGCTACAAGGGTGTGCAGACCGTGGTGAACTTGATGGAACACAAACCTGTCTCGAAGGACATCGATACGGGGGTCGTCATGGTCGACAAGCAAAACCTCGATTCGTCCCAGGCGAAGAACGTTCTCTATTGATGAGCCGATGAGACCGGCGGCTGTGTCGATGCCTTCACCGGATCGATGCAGCCCCAGACTCGGATCCCCTCAACGATTGCTGCATTGCCTTTACCTTCTTTAATGATGAACGCTCGCGACACACGTACTGGTGCACTGCCCGAGGAGCGGGTATGACGTTGCGTATCGATGCGCACCAGCACTATTGGCGAATCGGCGCGCGTGCCGGCTGTTGGCCGCCCCGCGAGTTGGAAGCGATCCATCGCGATTTCGGTCCGGGCGACTTAGCGCCCGAATTGGCGAAGGCGCGGATCGACGGCACCGTCCTCGTGCAGTCGCTGCCGACCGAAGAAGACACGCGCTATCTGCTCGGCGTGGCAGAACAAGCGCCCACGGTATGCGCGGTCGTGGGCTGGGTCGACCTGAAGGCAGCGGATGCGGCGGTCAAGGTGGCCGCGTTCGCCGAGCACCCCAAGTCGCGCGGCCTGCGGCCGATGTTGCAAGACCTGCCGGATGACGCATGGATCGACGATCCGTTGCTCGATCGCGCCATCGTGGCCATGATCGCGCACGATCTTCGCTTCGATGCGCTCGTCATGCCGCGCCATCTCGATGCGCTGCACGCATTTGCCCAGCGTCATTCGGGCTTACGCATCGTGATCGATCACGCCGCGAAGCCCGCTATCGCGACGGAGGGCATGGAGCCGTGGCGCTCGATGATGACGCGTCTTGCGCTGTTGCCGAACGTGTACTGCAAGCTCTCGGGACTCTGGACCGAGGCCGGGAGCGTAACCGATATCGACGCGATGACCAAGCGCGTCCGTCCGTACATCGGCGTCGTTGCGGATCTATTCGGTCCGGAGCGCTTGATGTGGGGCAGCGATTGGCCGGTGCTGCGCCTTTCCTCTGCCTGCGGCGGCTATGGCGAATGGCTGGCCGCGTGCGAGAACGATTGCGAACGTTTCTTGGGCCGCGCAGCGCTCCCCGCTGTTTTTGGCGGTAACGCATGCAACTTCTATCGCTTGGGCGCAGCTCCCTGCGCATGATCTGAACAAAAGGACATTCTTATGCTTAGCGTGATTTGCGAGTCACCTGGCGTGCTACGCGCGCAGCAATCGGAACCGCCCGTGCGGGCGGCCGGCGAAGTATTGCTGCGGGTCTGCCGTGTCGGCATTTGCGGTACCGACCTGCATATCTTCACGGGCAATCAACCTTATCTCGCGTATCCGCGCGTAATGGGCCATGAGTTTTCCGCGGTCGTCGTCGATGCCGAGCGCGACTCGGGATTAGCCCCGGGCGATGGGGTGTACGTCATGCCGTACTTATCGTGCGGAAGTTGCGTCGCGTGCCGCCAGGGAAAAACCAACTGTTGCGTCAACATCAAAGTGCTCGGTGTGCACCTCGATGGGGCGCTTACGGAGTATCTGAGCGTGCCCGCGCAGTTCGTGCATAAGGCTGAAGGCGTGACGCTCGATCAGGCGGCGATGCTCGAATTCTTGGCGATCGGGGCGCATGCGGTGCGGCGGGCCGATGTGCAGGCCGATCAGCGCGTGCTCGTGGTCGGCGCGGGCCCGATCGGCATGGCCGCCATGATCTTCGCCAAGCTGCGCGGGGCGAACGTGACCTGCCTCGACACGCGTGCGGATCGCCTCGCCTTTTGCGAGTTGCATCTTAAGGTCGATGCTGCGGTGGCCGTGGGCCCGACTGATGTCGAGGCGCTGGCATCGCTCACGAACAACGAATTTTTCGACGTCGTGTTCGATGCGACCGGGAACATCGATGCGATGAACCGGGGCTTTGCTTTTGTCGCGCACGGCGGCAAATACACGCTGATCTCGATCGTCCCCGGGCAGGTGAGTTTCTCGGATCCCGAGTTTCACAAGCGCGAGACGACGTTGCTCGCGAGCCGGAACGCCACCACGGCCGATTTCGAGACCGTGCTCGAAGCCATGCGAACGGGGCGCATTCCCGACCAAGCGCTCAACACGCATCGGATGCGACTCGCAGAGGTGCCGGATGCCTTTGCGCGCCTGCTCGAGCCGGGGCAGACGGTGGTGAAAGCATTGGTCGAGTGTTGAGCGGATCTACAGGAGCCGTTGAGGCAGGCAGCATGAGCGAACCGATCCTTCAATTCGGCACGAGCCGATTTCTGCTGGCGCACGTCGCGTTATTCGTCTCGCAGGCGCTCGAGCGCGACGAGGCCATAGGCGGCATCAGCGTCGTACAGACAACCGGCAACCCGGTCAGCCACGCACGTATCGCCGCACTATCGCGACCGGGCGGCTATCCGGTTCGGATCCGCGGCAGCGAACGCGGTTCGATCGTCGATAAAGTGATCGTATCCCATGCGATCCGGGCGGCGTGGGTGGCCGATCGAGACTGGGCGAGCGTGCGCCGCGCCGCGATCGACGACGTGCGGGTAATCGTGTCGAACACCGGCGATATGGGTTATCGCCTCGATGAACGCGACGGTCTCGATCTGCTCGAGAGCGACGCTGCGGTGCCGCGCAGCTTTCCGGCGAAGCTGCTCGCGTTGCTTCATGCGCGCTGGCGCGAGCGGCCAAGCGAGGGTGTCTCTGTCTTTCCTTGCGAATTGGTGGAGAACAACGGCGACACGTTGCGCGATATCGTCCTTGGCCTGGCGCGGCAGTGGGTGTTGCCGGAGGCGTTCGCCGATTATTTGGGCAAGCGATGCGTTTGGGTCAACTCCTTGGTCGATCGGATCGTGTCGGAGCCGATCGACCCGGTCGGCGCGGTGGCGGAGCCCTATGCGCTTTGGGCGATCGAGCGCCGTTCAGGCATGGAGCTTCCCTGCACGCATGAGAACATAGTGCTGACGGATGACCTGCGCAGTTATGAGCGATTGAAACTGTTCTTTCTCAATCTTGGGCATAGCTGGCTGGCCGAGCAGTGGATTGCCGGGCGGCGGGCGTCGTCGGAAACGGTTCTCGATGCGATGAACGATCCGCAGATGCGCGCCGGAATCGAGACCGTTTGGGAAGAAGAAGTCTTGCCGGTGTTTGCCGCGATGCAGTTGCGCGACCAGGGCGAGCGCTATATTGCCAGCGTGCGCGAGCGATTGATGAACCCCTACCTCGATCATCGCATCGCCGACATCGCGCAAAACCATGCCGAGAAGGTCAAGAGGCGCATATTGCCTTTGATCGAACTCGCCGACTCACTGTCGGTACCGGCAGGCCAGCCTCGGCTACGCGGTGTCCTCGCCGCACATCGGCTGATCCCGCGCGCGCAGGCGTAGCCGCGATCGCAGCGCGGACGCGCCTGCCGCCCTGCGACGGCGGGCGGTTGCGGCTCACGATCGCAGCGCTTAAAGCGCGTCGTCTTAAGGCCGGTCTTAAGGTGGCGCTTCATGCAGAGTCGCGCTCCATCCCAATCGATTTGCGGATGCTGCCGGCAGCCGACCTCCGACGCCGGCTGCCGTTCCCCTTTCCGGCGCTCCCCCTGCCCCATTTACGCGGGCAAAATGTCATACTTCGTGAACTTTGCCCGACCGCAGTCCGGGTTGCTGCGCCGATGGAGAGGCGCGCACTGTCTTTCACCGAATAAAAACACACAACAGGTCGACCACATGATGACTGAAGCGCCATCGCGTTGGCTCGAGTTCGTCACCTTCGTCGAGCGAACCGACCACCGGCCGTATTTCATCGCCGTCCGCCGCGGCCTTGCGCTTCCCTTGCCGCTCATCATGACCGGCGCCCTCGTGCTGCTGCTCCGCGATCCGCCCGCGGAGTCGATGCGCCGGTTTCTGCTGGCAGCCGGCGGCGCTCACTGGGAGCGCTTTGTCGATAGCCTGCTTGCCGGCACGTTCGGAATTGGCGCGCTCGTCGCGCTCTACGGATTTACGCATGCGCTCACTCAGCTTCACAACGAACGGCCGGGACGTTCCCAGGTCAATCCCCTCATCGCGGCGAGCGTCGTAGTCTCGTGCTTTTTCACGCTTATCGCACCGGACGGCAACGCGTCGCTGCTCGCATCGCTCTCTCTGGGCGGGGGGATGTTTGGGGCTTTGATTGCGGCGTCCCTTGGCGGCAGCCTTTTCTTGAAACTAAGCGGCATGCGCTTCTTGCGTATTCCGTCCAACCCCCTGAGCAACGATCCCTTTGTCGGCGACGTCTTCACGGTTATGCCGGCCGGTATGCTGACGATCCTGTGTTTCGCGTGTCTGCGGTTGGGCTGGGTTTGGGTAGATTCCTCCGGCTTTATCGCTACGCTGGGTGCATCGGGTGTCGCGTCGTATTCGAAACTGTCGGATAGCTTGTTTTTCGGCATCGTCTATGAAATGGCCGCTCAGGTGCTCTGGTTTTTCGGCATCCATGGGCCCAATGCGCTGTTTGCCGTCGAACAACATGTGCTGAACCCGGAAGGGGCCGCCAATATGCTCGCGGCTGCGAGCGGCGGCCATCCGCAGTTCGTCTTTACCCATGACTTCTTTTCGGCGTTCGCGCGGATGGGCGGATCCGGAGGCACGTTGAGCCTCATTCTTGCGTTGCTGCTGGTAAGCCGCACGGCCCGCGCAAGGAAGCTGGCCGTCTTGATGATGCTGCCCGCGCTGTTCAACGTGAACGAGCCGTTGTTGTTCGGGCTACCTTTAGTGCTGAATCCCGTTTATGCGATTCCGTTCGTCTTGACGCCTATCGTGCAGATTCTGATCGCTTACGTGGCTGTCGTTGCCGAGTGGATGCCGCATACGAGTCACAGCGTTGCGTGGACGACGCCCGCGCTTTACAGCGGCTATGCGGTGACCCGCTCGGTATCCGGGATGGTGGTTCAATTGCTCTGTTTATCGGCGGGAGCGGCGGTCTACGCCCCATTCGTGCGCCTTGCCGAATATGTTGCGGGCAGGAGAAGCGAAAAAACGCTGGCATCGCTTCTTGATATAGCAGAGTCGCCGGAGATTCATACCAAGACTAGGCGTTCTCTCGTGCTCGCCGGGGAAGAGGGAAGAATAGCGGCAATGCTCGCGGGCGATCTTCCTGCCGCCATCCACGCAGGACAGATTTTCCTCGAATTTCAGCCGCAGATCGACTTTGGGACCGGGCGTATTTTCGGCGTAGAGGCTCTGCTGCGTTGGCAACATCCTGCCGTAGGGCGAGTGCCACCGCCGATTGTTGTCATGCTTGCTGATGAAATCGGCCAACTCGATCGTCTCGGTTTGTGTGTCTTAAGACTGGCTTGCCGCCAGAGAAGCGCGTGGCGCGATGTCCTACCCGACGATCTAGTGATGGCGGTCAATCTCTCTCCGCGCCAACTACTGGACCGGGATTTTCATCGAAAGGTGATTGAGATCGTCAGCCGCGAACAGCTGCCGCCGTCGTGGTTGGAGCTCGAGATCACCGAGTCGACGATGCTGCTGCCGGACGCCAATGCGATCGAGAACCTGAAGCAGTTGCGGCTCGCCGGCGTTAAAGTGGCGATGGACGATTTTGGAATGGGGCACACGTCGCTGCACTATCTGCGCGAATTACCGTTGGATACCTTGAAAATCGATCGGTCTTTGGCCGACGTCGCTGCCGGCAGTATCAACGAGCACATCGTAAAAAGTATTGCCGACCTGAGCCGGACGCTCAGTCTCTCACTAGTCGTCGAAGGCGTGGAGAACGACCTGCAATTGAGACGCCTTTGTGCCTTGGGGTGCGATCGATTCCAAGGGTATTTCTTCAGTCGCCCGCTGGCAGCCGGGGACTGCGTCGAATTCATTCTCGATACTCATCGAGCAAGCCTATTCGCTTAGTGACGGGGGCCAGCAGTCATGCCGCCGCCGGTCCCTGCTGTGTCGTGTATTTCCGGGCCGCGGCGGCGGCCCGTGTCCGCTTGATTGCTGTCGCGCGGTGTTGCTACTACGCCGCGGCGCGTGCGGATACCATCGAAGGCGCCTGTCGCCCGCAAGCGAAAATCGCGAGCGCCGCAATCGCAGCCGGCGCTGCCACGATCGCAAAGAGTGCCGGGAAACTGATATTGGCCGACAACAGTGCCCCGCCTACAAGTGCGCCGATGACCGAGCCGAGGCGGCCGATGCCCAGCGCCCAACTGATTCCCGTCACACGGCTCGACGTCGGATAGTATCGAGCCACGTAGGCGTTGGCGCCGATTTGCGATCCGCTGATGCAAAAACCGACGCCCATGACCGTCGCCGCGAGCCAGGTGCCCGTCGCGATGCCCGTCGCCACGAGAAAGAGCGCACCGAACGCATACGACGACGCCAATACCGCCGTCGGGTTTGCTTTGTCCATCAGTCGGCCGATCACCAGCGCGCCGATGGTGCCGCCCACCTGATACATCACGGCCACTTTGGATGCCATCGCGAGCGGCATGCCGGAACTATGGACGAGCGTTGGAAGCCAGTTCGTCAGCAGATAGACGATCAGCAGGCTCATAAAAAATACAATCCAGATTAGGATCGTACCGGAGCGATACTCAGGCGCGAATAGTTGCCGAACCGGTGAGCCGTTTTCGACCGTCTCGTCGAGCGTGAACCGCGCTTGTGCGGGGACCGAAAGGGGTGCGATTTTCTGCAGAATGCGTGCGACGCGTTCAGACGATGCGTTCTTCATGAGTACGAGGTAGCGCACCGACTCCGGCAACGCGGCGAGCATGACCGGAACCAGCAGCAGCGGCAGCACGCCGCCGACGACCAATACGCTACGCCAGCCGTAGGAAGGGATGAGTTGGGCAGCGGCGACGCCCCCCAATCCGGAACCCAGCGTGAATCCGCAGAACATGACGGTCGTCAGGAAGGACTTTTTGCGCTCGGGGCAGTACTCCGACGTCATGGCGATGGCGTTCGGCATGGCGCCGCCCAGGCCGATACCGGTGACGAAGCGCAGCGCAATGAGCAACGCGATGGTTGGCGCCTGCGCGCTCAACAGGCTTGCAATGCCGAAGAAGGCCACTGTTGCGATGAGTATTTTGCGCCGTCCGATGCGATCGGCGAGCGGGCCGAACAAGAGCGCGCCCACCATCAGACCGACGAGCCCCGAACCGAACAGGACGCCGAGCGTCGCCGGTTGAAGATGCCATTCGCGGCTGAGCGCCGGGGCGATGAATCCGACGCAGGCGGTATCGAATCCGTCGACGGCTACAACGGCAAAGCACAACAGTAATACGCGCCACTGAAAGAGAGAAAACCGTTGGCGGTCAAGCCAACTGCGAATTTCGAGTGTTCCTTCTGACGAATGCATGTCTTGTCTCCATGACTCTGTGCGGTGTTTTTGTAAGTGTCATGAAGGTTGACGAGTTACCGCGGGCGCGTCTAGGCGAGCGCGTGAATGCGGGTCATTCACGATCGTTATTTTGGTGCGGCCGGCAGGCGTGTCGCGAAGGTCAGCATCGCAACCGGCAATCGCTGGGGACGGTGTCCGTGAGTTGTTTTTGATGCAGCAATTATTACTATGTATGTCTGGATGATGAGTGCTTGGGAAATAATGGTTTTAAGGGGAAGTAAATGCTATCCGGAAATCCTGACAAATTTGCCATCTGGTTTGATTCGGTCGACTCTTGGTCGACGGATAACTTCAGGAATGGGTGCCTGGGCTACTTCATCGCAGGCGAGCTAATTTGGTCGCTTCGATCCACGCTCGGAGTCGATCTTCATGGATTAAGTCTCTTGCGCTGTATGAACCATGCTGTCGAAGACAAGGAATTATTTAATTCTCCACCTGAAATTGCATATGAGCGGCTTCGCGAACGAGCTTTCCCATCGTTAGATTCTGATGCAGAGGCCAGCGATTTCGCGCATGTCGTGTCGGCTGAGAGTCTTTCTGATGAAGGACATTACCTGTTCCTTGTGGAGGCGGGAGAGCAGGCCAAGCTGATTGTTGGTTTCAAGGATGATATCGGCAGCGTCCGGCAAGTCATTTTGAAGCATGGCGAATTTCAAGAGGTTGTGCGAGATGCGATTAGGAAATTCGGGGCGTAGCCGTCCATCATCGAGAAAGGAGCTATCGCCGCGATCAGCCGAGACCCATTCAGCACCTTCTGGCGGAACCGCCACCTCCGGGTTCCCCACGTGTGGCGCGGCACCCGACTGACGTGCGCGCGGGTACTGCTAGAGCACAGCTGCTTTCGCAGGTGCAGCGACGAAGTGCTCCGGGTCGGGCGCGAATTATGCGTGTCGCCTGCAGCCCCAAAAGCAGGCCATCGTCGCCCGACAGATTGGGAGTTTGGGCAGCAACGGCACTGCAACGGGTTTTAGCGTTGGCATGGCCAGCAGCGACAGCGTGCAAGATGCGGCGGGGCAGGCGCAAAGCAATATCCGCAGTCAGATCGTAAGCGGCAGCGGTAACGCGACTCTCGATGCGAAGCAAGACCTGACTGATCGAATCGCAAGGGCACGATCTGAAGAAACGCGGCAAGGATTGGGTGATGCGCTGCGTGTTCCACGCGGAGGACGCGCCGAGCTTTGCGGTGTCGGAGGCGAAGAACGTGTATTACTGCTGCGGGTGCAGGGGTTTTCGTTGAGGGACATGCTGGCCCACATCCACAAGAGTATCATGAGACGGTGTTTACTCTTTTAGATAGCGCTGTAAAAGGTTTGACTCCGAACACGCCAGAGTATCAGGAGGCGCTGCGCGATGAGCTGGGGCAAATACCCAATGATATTGCGACACCAGGCACACAATTGAACAAGCTTGTAACAAAGAAATGATCGAAGTTTTTTTGGGAATTGGACTAAATTAAAACGATTCCACGCTCTGGTATCTCGGACTGCAGGAGACCGTGGAGGGGAAAGTATTGCCGGGTACATTTTGGAATTGCGTGCCGTGGACTGATACGCGCGCTTTAAGCGTCGAGATTAAGAAAAGCGGCATACCAGCGACCTTCAGTCATAGTGGTCATTCCGTATACATTGTGGCGACTGAAATAATGACTTTACTGCGAAACATTATCGATCCGCAAGCCTTTCAGGGAATTCCGATTTCAATCGTCGGCCATGCAGGAGATTACGAAATGCTAAATTCGCTGGATTGCGTTGATTGCGTTGACGAGCAACATTCTGAATTTCGTCGATGGACCGCTGAAGACGGCCGGCCAGAGCGCATAGGTGATTACAAAATGTCTCTGTTACGGATTGACCCCGATCGCGCGCGGGGTCACGATTTATTTCGTGCTAAGGGATGGGAGATTGCACTTATCTGCTCTGAAAAAGTAAAGCGATGCCTTGAAAATGTGGGAGTAACTGGAATTCGCTTCAAGTCGATTGTGCACAAAGAATAGCAATTCGATTGTGTACAAGAAATAGTAGTTCATACTAAGACGCACGTGTAGATCGAGGGATCCTGCAGGCTGAGTGAAACAACGAGCCCGGCTTCAGCCGGGCTTGTTGCATGTGGTGTCCGTTCAAGCGTGCGTGATGACGAGCCTGCCGAGTTGAACTTCAACCTTCAGTCGCTGGCCGGGATCGTAACCGGCATGCTCGAACCAACGACCCGAGAGCTTGAACCACGGCACGAGCGGCGGGCTTGCGCGACCCGCAACTGGGAGTTGACGGACGAAGTTTGGCTCAATCCCGAGCGAACGCGGCCGGCCGAATTAAAGCAGTGCGCGTGAAGCGACGCGACAACTACTTTGACAAACACCGGTTGCGGTCTTACCTGACGGTACTGCTGTAACTTACAGACCGGCGGGCCAAGCGTCGTCAAAAACTGCGGGATCGACGGCAACAGTAGACATCAACAATCCGGCCGTAAAGGGTGCCAATGCTGGCGAAGTGGCTAAATTTAAGTTCCCAAAATTGTGAGTCATGTATGTTCGATTTCCCTGAGATTGCTTTCCAGAGACAACTGATCATCGCTAGTCTCGATGACTTTACGCCGAACGCTGCTTTGCCCAACGTTCACGGCGGCCAGTATGGCCTGAGTGTTGAGTTATGGAAGTCTGCGGGCGATGACAGCTACAGCGCAAGGCGTCGTGCCTGTTACCCGTGTAGTGTAGCGTCAGCTTGCTCGCGCAGCGCCGACAGCACAACAGTCCCGCCGGTAGGGCCTCGCCGTTCTTTGGGGCGCAAGCGTGTCCGGCCTGGCGCAGATTGCCATTGATCGCGCACTGGATCCGCTCGAATTCGTCCCACTGAACGTACCCGTCGTGGGCATTGGGAATGAGCGCAAGCCACTCGTCCCGAGGTTTGCGGCGATCACGTTTGCGCGGTTCCCCGCCTTCGTAATTGATCGTGCATTCGGTCTTGCCATAGGCATACGCGCCACCGTAGATCGGGTTGGTCAGAATCCGGTATACCGTGCCGTAGCTGGGCCGTTTCCATTGGATTTCGCCGCGCGGCGTGCATGCCGGCAACTGCAGGCCGTGCTCCAGGAACCATAACAATGTCTGACGCACCGATCCAATCGCGCCGAACTGGCGGAACACCGAGCGAATGGCGTCCTGCACGCGCAAATCCGGATTCTTCTCTAGGCGCTGGTCTTCCGTCTTGCAGTAACCCACCGGCGCCGCGACGACGAGTTCGCCGCGTTTGGCCTTCTCCCGCCGAGCTTCGA